>Ga0182211_1000483_pt1 | contig 12515 bp, 8 predicted proteins | sample G5R1MG_20_FD_129660 | JGI IMG/M metagenome (GOLD analysis project Ga0182211, IMG submission 129660) | Switchgrass phyllosphere microbial communities from Michigan, USA - G5R2_MAIN_03OCT2016_LD1 MG | ecosystem: Host-associated > Plants > Phyllosphere > Phylloplane/Leaf | place: USA: Michigan... | reverse complement strand
CGATACTCATCTATAAGAAGCAAGCAACAAGGATACAAGCACAGTCTGGTAATTCGGATAGTTTCATGCGACTCAATCAAGGTAATACAAAAGCGCTTGTATTCCCCCCCCCCCCATTTTTTTTCTCTTTCTCCACAAAAAAGTACCTTGTAGCCCGGTCTCTTACTACGAATAGGAAGGATACACATAGATAGATAGGCGGCGGGTAATGATACGTGCTGGTTTACGTCAAGGGAAATCGCTTGGTACGTGATTCTTTTGTCCGTTACTCTCCCCCCTTTTTTTTCTACCACCACCACTGCGTGAGTAAAGGGGAGCTGCGTCCTTGTTCAACGGTGTTACCAGAGGTTTTGAGCGAGTAAGAGAAGAATAGACACGAGGAGCAAAAAAGGTGGGTTGGGGTGCGTTGGCAAGCATATGGCATGGTAAGAGATTGCCGGGGAGTTTCTTTCCAACCTTTTGCTTTTTTTTCCTTTTCTTCTTAGTCTACAATGTTTTGCTTTATTTTTTTTTCCTTTTCTTCTTAGTTCAACCAATGGGCACGAGTAACCCCATGGGGATTCCCTATTCCCAAGATTGTCTGGGGAGATGCTGCATCAGGCGCCCTGCCTCTGCGCATCATCGTCGCCGTCCTCTGTCTCCGGCAGTTCATCTTTCTTTGCCATGTTGGCTACCGCCTCCTTCTCCATCTTGTAGATCGTTTCCAAGGCCTTGCCCCTGTGGGTGAGCGTGGGCATGGAAGCCGCACTCTTGTTGCGAATCGCACTGGCGAGAAGGGGTAGCCAGATGACGAGATGGTGTGGGTGAGGCACATGCCCATGGGAGGATCACTTGGAGCGAGAAGACGTGTCCTTGGCTAGGCGGAGCGCGAGCGCCGGTCCATGCGTCGACGGCTGAGCCGCGGCGGACGCATGCTCCTGCTCCCGTGTCGTGTGTGCATCGAGGACGGCCTGGAGTCGGGCGATTTCTTCGACGCACGCGCTCAATCGGTGCTTCTGCGCGTCGAGCGCGCTCTTCTGCTTGGCAATTACGCCCTCCTGCGCAGCCAACTCGGCCTTGGCCTCGTCCGACTGTATCTTCTGCCGATCCAGCTGTTTCTGTTGGGTCGTAATCACCTCACGAGCCTTGTTCAACTCCCAGTCTTCGTCAGAGTCGCTGTCGTCGTATGCCTCTGCGTCATCCCCCTCGTACTCTCCCCGCTGATGCAAGGCGTCGACCTCATGGCGCAGATGCTCGTTGTCCCCCTCCAGGCCCTCCATACGCAGGTCGCGGTTGGCATCTTCTTCCTCGTGGTAGGCTACCTCGAGGGCGTGCAGTTGCTCGTCGGAGAGAGGAGGCATGGTGGAGGTGGTCAAGGTGTCGTGGTGGTTGGGTTTGGTTGTGCGGGTTCGTGGGCTATGCGTGTTTGCTCACGCCCTTGTGACCACCCAACGAGCCGCCAGGCAGCCACTCGATGTGAAGGGGAACGGATCAAGCATCGTCCATGGCGCACTGGACAGAGGAAAAGAAAAGAAGAAGAAGAACAAGGCCACTCCACTTCTCCCTCGAATCCCGCCAACAAGGCCTGGGAGATGGATGGAAAAAGGGGCCGTGAGCTGACCATGGTTTGGTAGAACCGGCATTCGGGACTGTGCTTGCTGTAATGAAGACGCACAGGGACTTGTACAAAGGGTAAATGACAAAGCGAAACAGCGACGTTGCGTCTGCGGGCGCTGGGCCCTGGTGCCGTGTGACCGAGTCTTCCTTGCTCTGATAACCAGTCGGTGAACTCAACCACAGCATCGGTATGAAGTCCCGGAGGCGGCAGCATATCCCTGCTTGCGGAGAGGCGAGGCACGGCGTGGCCTGAGGTTCGGTCGAAGTGAGCTTGTCGGTTCAAGGGTTCACAAAAGCTCAAAGGCCTGATTCCCGAGAGCAGTATCTCTGGAGGAAAAGGAGAAAAGAGAGAGCAGGAGCGAGCGAGCGGCCGCCGACTTATGCGGCCCTGGGCGGACGCGCTCGCTTACCGAGCGCTGCTGGCAAATATGGTAGCAAGGCGCATGGACTGGGGTCAGAGCGAGCGAGCAAGAAGAGGAAGAAGAGGCAGACGAGCAAAGACGACCATGGCAGAGGCCGTGGCGACAGGGACAAGAAGTCGGCTCCGTAGCCACCGCAGACGACAGGGACAAGAAGTCGGCTCCATAGCCACCGCAGAGGACGCGGGAAAGCCCAGGGCAGGAAAGGAAACACGGGAAGCTTTGCTGCATCAGCCGGCTGCAGAGGGTCATCATCGTAGAAAGTGACGGCCATTGGTCGTCTATTGTCTATGTGTCAGGAAAAAATCCGGATTGCCCCGTAGCCATTTCCCCAGCCCATTGTTGTCAACCTGCGAATGGTGATGGTCTTGCTCCACCGTCGTGGTGACCATGATACCTTTGCTGTGTGCAGCGAGCTCTTCCTGGCTACTGTTGTCATATCTGGCCGCATGACTCTGCATCATCTGCCCTCGGCCGGCACCGGCAGCCATTGGGTTCATGCGGAGGGCGTCTTCGTTCCTTCGGTTCGCACCCAATCTGCTTTGATCGTGGCGCAAGTAGCCATGGGTATCGTACGACTTGTGCGGGGCGCGGTATGCGTGGAAGAGGATAGCGAAGGCAGGACAGCAGCCCACAACAATGACAATTGCGCCCTCCACCACCGTCCACAAGGCGATCCAGGCGGGAATCAGGCCGGTCTCGGTGCCTACCGTCATCCCAATTTGAATTACGCGGAGGGTGGCGAAGCCTATGCACACGAGCCCAGTCGAGAAGAGCGCAATCACGCCGATCTTCTGTCCTCTCGCCATCTGCAAGTTCCAGACAAGGCGCAGCTGGAGGATCATGACTACCATGGTCAGTAACACGCCCATGGTACCGATTTTTTTGTCCCCCAGGGCGCAACCTACTCATAAAGTCGGACAAGATGTCGGCCACATACGACGAGTACAGACTAGCTCGCTGGCCGACGATGCTGTGCGTGCCGAAACATTCTCCGCGTTTGCGTTTGTCTACGAATTTGGGACATGATGTGATGTAGGCTACCAAGCAACCGACCAGAGACTGTGGCACCGTTCAGCAACGACTTTTGTAGCCATGGGGCAGGACAACTCACTATCCAGCAGAAGATCAACACAGCCTGTCGAAATCGGGTGTACCTTTTCGGGAGACCTTCCATGAGTTTTTTGCAAAGCGCCAGCAAGGATAGCTTTGCTAGCCACAAAGCGGTCCAGAACCAGATTGGCGTCCAGAATAATATTCGATTGTAGCGGATAGCGTCGTCCTCCATCGTAGGCCAGCGCGCCAGCGCACCTACACCAACCTCGTACATTCTGTCCAAATGCGGCACTATTTTTAGATAGGAGATTGACATGGCAAGGAAGAAGACGAAGGCGACGTAGATGAGATAGTCCTGCGATTCCGGCGCTTTTTTTCGCGAAACTTGGATTCCCACGCGGACAAGAATGCACAATGAAGCCAAGGCGATCATGGCATAGGTGGTCGCAAAGAAGTGTCTCTCTGAGACTGAGGACGCAGAACACATTAGCTTCCATCTCTCTGCTACAGGATACGCAGGTGGTACATACCATGCTGTACGTACGTAGTCGACATCCCTCTTTGCCGTTCAGGGTAGAGGCCGTCGGTGTGGCGAGCTTAGGGAAGAACAATGGACTGTCTTTGTCGTAGACGCGGTGGGAAACGACCACAGGCCATGGCATAGACGATGAACCAAGGTGGAGCTTGTATTATCCGAATGGTCCATCGCACCACGTGGAATTAACTAATTAGCAATGCGTCCGTTGTGAAAATCGCGTGGTGCCCTTGGACATGTCATGCGGCTCGGCATCTGCGAGCGCAGATCGGTGCGAAGCCGACCTCCGGCCGGTATTAAAGGACCGAAAAAGGTCCAACATCACGTACACCATAGTATACCGCAGGGCTTTGAGTTTGAGCAGCGCGGAGAATGGCGCTTGACGATCAATGTGTCCGGTAGTGGTAGAGATGCCCAAAATTTCACAATCGTACTCGGTCGGCCGGCTGTCTTTGCCACGTACAGTGCGTGTCCTCCTCTTGCACTGCCCAGAGACGCCCTCCCCGCCGGTGTCCCGATTAGGTCGCCACTTTTTTCCACCACGGCTAACCGTCATAGCGTGAATGAGGGATTGAACGTGCGTAGGTAAATGGCATTGCCCTGCGTTACCTGCCCAGGTTGCCAGGAAACGCTTGTGCGATGTGATCCGTGCTGACGCTTCGGTACCTACTTCGGACTTCACATGATTCCTCCTCCACACCCTTCCGCACTCGCGATGGAATCCATCATCGACTGGAGAGCACGCGAGGCTCTCACCCTCCCCGTCTGCCTTGTCTGGTGCGTGCGACGAGTTGAAGTATGCATGGCACCCGCCCGACTTTCCATCCAATGACACCGCGTAACTGCGGCGCGGCCCCGCGCGTGTGGTGTGTACTCCTATCGCAAGGATCGTTATGCATCTGTCTCCCTGGATTCCGCGCATTCTTGTGGGGGCCGACGGTATAATTGTGCGCAGCTTCAGTACCGTTGTCTCGTCGCAATTCGGAGAATTTGCCCAATAAAGCAAATAAGTGGACTTGGTCTCCCGCACTACATACTCCATAGAGCCAGATCACTTACCTACTACTACCTACGTCTATACTGCCCCGAAACAACCAGTCCAGAGAGAAGGCGATATGGATGGAGACCGTCGTGCTCGCGAGTCGGCGATAAAACAGGTCCGAATCTCCGTCGTACAGGTCTCAACAGTCATGGTTGTACTTAGCCGCCGAAAGCGAGATTACTATAGGCCTTGCACGTGATATCAACCAAGGCAACTTTCTCATCCATCTATAGGAATTTTCCTTTGGTTTTTGTACGAGGCTATAGTCCTTTAAAAGAGGTTTATAATCCTGCTAGTTTTATAATATATATATATTGGATTTATTATAAAGTATCTCATTCTTACATGCAGGATCTCTAGAGAGTGATTTCCGAGTGACTAGGTACAACAATTACCGTTGAGACCTGTATTTCGGCACACCCGTAATTGTCAGACAACGGGCCTGTACAGCCTCGCGTAGGCGTGTACCGGCCCGACTCTTCCCACACGTATATATCGGGAAATCGTACACCAAAGGGGTAGCAATTCGTCCATCTATCCATCTACATCTGGATACAGCAATACTATCTACCATCGTCGTTGCCCATCTATCTGATACCCGTGCCTCTTCTGCATATTCCCCGTGGCATTGCTGACAGGAATGGGCTTGTCCATACTCACACTGCCTCCTTTGGACGACGTCCCGAAGGAGGTAGCGCGAGTACCTTGCCTAACGAGGTGCTTCAGAGAAGAGGCCATATCTTGTCTACTCCGGATTCATAATATCGCTACCGAGAATTGGACGCTTTTGACTTGGTAAACCTCTCGTTGACACAGACTGCGCTTCAATCGTGTCTGGCTCACCGTGTCTGTACCTCGTCACTACACCTTGGTCATTTCATCATCTCCACAACACCGCCATATAGATCTACACGGCGTGAAGGAGTCAGTGTGCCGTCTCCACTGCCACTGAAGTTTTGGCATCGAAATCGAACCTGGGTGAGATTTCTTGACGAGGTTGTTGCTTCATGATCGCTCAACCGTAAAGAGTATCTCAACGTTCTAAAATGACTACCTCTAACTACTGCACCCACAGACAGTAGCCATGGAACAATCAACCTTACTTCTCCAAGCAGCGGATCCCTTGTAACCCATTCTTTCGCTTCGGATATCTTACAGGTCGTCCACGCCCACCACACCATTGCCGCGTTCCATCTAGCAATGATAGACCATGTCGTTGTTGTGATCCAAAAACCTGGCATGCAGGCTATGCCACGTTGCACTCGTTTTATGACACTCTCAAAGCTTATTAGCAACGGGAAGGTTAGCATAGCACGGGAGAACAGAAGAGGGTACCATGCATCCTACCTCCTCCAAATATAGATAGGCACACGAGCAGGAACGTCAACCCAACGCTTCCGTTACCATGACGAGCGATGGAAATATGATTTCGAAGCACAGGTATCGGTACTTCGCTCCCGACAGGCGCACCTACATCCAAGAAGACTATTGTAACCAGGTAATCACCGGCAATCGTGTGTTTAGTCTCTTTACACGGTGGTCGGTTCACATGCAGAATGACACCGCGGATCTGAGCAGCCGAGTCCACGGAGATGGCAGCGAGCATCTCACACACATGGATTCCTCCTGCACCGAATTGATTCATCTTGTTTCAAAAATAATGGCCATTGAGAGGAAGCCAAGTTGAAGAGACTCTATGCCAGACATGCCCATTTCGACTCGCAATTATCTAATGATCGCTTCAGGCGACGGGGCGGTGCGTTATCATGCACGTCATCGTCAGCATAAATGTACTAGACGTTGGGACCCCCCCTGCTCCGAGTGAGAATAAACCCTTTGGGGCTGTAGTAACCTCGGGGTAAGCTGATAACTTGTGCACCGCGTCACTGCCCAGGATCCCAGAGAATCTCACCACGGACGGGATTGCCGTGATGAGATTGATCTGCAGAATAGCATCCTTGACCAGATCGTTTGTTACGGCTACCAAGTCAGTCACGCGAGCTGTTTTACCGTTTACTACCTACCACTAGATTAAGCTTGTGCAAAGGACGCAAGAAAATAATCGACTGGAAAACTCGTTTCTGCAGCAAGATTGCGATTGGGTCATGATAAGCTGAGGTCTTCGTCTCTACATGATTATCGTGACGCAGACACCGACCGTATCTGCCCACCAGAGTTGGCGTCGGAATATCCTGGTCCAGCTGTCTTCGTACTAGTCCGAGTGCTTGACTATCTTAAAGAAGACCGGCTACCTTGCAAATAGACAGTATGGCCTGGTTCAATCTTATGCCTGTGATGACATGACCACCCAGCAAGCCATTCAGGTAGCCACTGCTTGTACCCATGCGCTTACGATACAGTTTGTTGGATCATGCACGATTCTACTACTCTTCTGTCCCACAAATAACCAGGATGTACGGTGTCCCGCCTCGTTGCGTGCTATAGGAAGTCCATTCGATTTTGCACGCGGGAGGTATCCATAAGGTGCTTACGCGTTTCCCCGAAGTGGACAAACCGACTGATAGGCTGCACTGGATTTTTCAAAAAGTCTGTGGCAGCACGACAAGGTCCACCATGACATGGTTGGCGAAAGCATATTCGTGGCAAATGGAGAGACATGGACGTTGAGCAATGCATAGGTATGCTTCTACACAACCGCGACGAGCGAGAGAATCCAGTCCAGGGTGTGTAGTCCTGCTGATGAGCCGAGTACGTTCCACGGATCTAGCAGATGTCGCAAACTTGCAGCCAGTGCTGTCTGCGCCTCATGCACAAGACGATGCTGTGGAGCGCAGTCGATGATTACGAGAATTTCATCAACCAAAGGCCGATACGGAGAGGAAAAAGGGCAACCTGACGCCCAAACACTGTAGAGCCTAGGCTTTATCGCAGATACGGCTAATAGGATCAATTGCACGTACGTTGGCACAATAAGTTCACGGTAGGCTGCGGCGTCACTGGGAGCCTCTTTGCCCCGGAGAAATAGAAACAGCGTCTCGACCGGTGGCTACGCGTTCGTCATTGTGGACAGGATGCTAGTCAAGATCAGCAACGTGCGACGGCTTGTTGCAAACCTCTTACTTCCGCGTTGCAGTAGGTCTGACGTGACACGATAGGGATGCGATCCACCAAATCCGTAATGTCTTCAGGCTGCAGTCCTGGAAGGAAGAGAGCGCTTCGAGTGGCGGGCTTCTCTTGAAGTACTTCAAAAGGTTGACGTTGTAACGTACCGGTTGGTATGTCGCCATAGCCGGGAGGGGGTACGGACAAGCTAGGAAAAAGTGATGATGAACTTGCATCGGATGATGTGTTGTAGCTACTGTTTCTTGCCTCGTTGACAAAGTGCGTAGCGAGAATCCCGACGCGCTGTTTCGACTGGGCTCGGTTTTGGATTCACTTGACGGTTTTGCGTGCTTTTCGTCACAACGTGACTCCATCGATTCTGATGGCAGTGGTCGGCAACCCTATGGAAAAGACGGGTTTTCTCTGGATCATGCCAATCGGCGCAAACCATTTCGGAAAGATGCAGTAGAGAATCGGTAGGATTATACCTGCACGCAGAATTTTTTTTTTCAATAGCGTGCTCTTTACATGCCAATATAGCAACCGTATGGTGATAACGGTATGCAGTGAGGATGGATGCATTCCCGGTAGACGCATCCTCATTCTCACTATCTGCAGCACGTTGGAAGTACATTTGGTCAATGTCAGCCAATAAATATCCGTTCTGAATCGGCATTACTCACCGCGCACCGACGTCTCTCATCGCACGACTCGCTAGAGTATCCGCGTACGGTCCCCTTGCAGCACTGCGGCACACAAAATTAGATACAAACAGGCTCCCACGTCTTTCCGACGGTCTCGTCGAGGAACATGGCATCGGCTCTTCCAAAAGGGGACATGTTTGCAGACCATTGCCAAGAATCCAGCACCGCGAGTTTGCCAGCGGTAACCCGGTGGTCCTGACATGCTTGCCTCCGCGGGCGTTGCATGAGGCAGCAAAAGAAGGCGCCATGGTGAATCTCTTCGTCGTGACGGGCCGTCTCGCGTTGCGTGTACTATGTATGGTATAAGATGCAAATGGGTCCCTTCGGTATGTACATAGTATGTACTATGTACTAGGTATGTAGCTACCTACCTAGCCACCTACCTGCCCCCCCCTAGTAACCGCCAAAGTTGAATGCGTTCTCACCATGCATGCTGCGCTTTCGGACCGACCGTTTAAACAGCTCAGGACTCACGACTTGCCACGTGCCACGCTAGACGAAAACTCAAAGATTGGACGGCGAAAATCGACAGGGAGCACGCTTGCGGTTTCACATAAAAAAAGACGGGTACCAGGGTCAGGTTGGGGGACCTAGGTTGGGAAATGTACCCGTTATCTGTCGCCTGAAAAGCGAGGGTTTGGCCGTGGCGCCTGAGGCACGGTGAGCTCTTATCTAGTGCAAGCCGAGGGCAGTTGGGCAGTCCGCTCAAGTCGCGGGTGGGATCGCAGAAGAGTCTTGATCGAATTAATATGGTGTTGGAGCTACACTGCCGGCATTCTGACTAAATGAGTGAAACAGACGGGAAAAGCGTCTTCATTAGAGTAAGCCACCAGAACTTCCGGCGTGTTTGCTCCTCACAGAGTCAGCAACGAGTCGAAGGCAACCACTTGGAAAAATCAAAGGCCGACTCAGCCTCGCAGGCCTTGAGACTTGCCGCCTTCAACGCAGGCCAATTGGCATCATCAATGCCGACCTCATAGTCCCAGTCCTGGTGGGGATCTTTGTTGGGAATAATCTGCCAGTAAAACCATGGAATGCCGGCCGAATCAATGCTGGCAGCCCACTGCTTGATGTTTTGATCGCGCTTGTCTGCGCCAATCGAGTTGCCGTAGGTGCACTTGTTGTTTCCCGTGTTTGTGTAGCATGCGCCCCATTCCTGCATAACAAGTTTTTTGCCCTTGGCTTTGGCCTTGTCGACGTATTTGGTCAGAGCAGCCTTGTCAAAGTCTCCAGTGCCGTAGGCGTGAATGGCAAGGATGTCGAGCGATGGGCAGGAGAAGTAGCCGTCGAGGAGGGAGGTAGCGAGGTAAGAGCCGCCGCCGGTGCTGACGAGAATGTCGCCCTTGCTGCTGAGGTGGGATTTGATAGCGGCACCCATGTCACACTGCCACTTTACCAGCGAATCGGGATCTTTCTGAAGGATAAGGGTTAGCCATGGGCGTCCAAGAGGGCAACGTGGACGTACATTCGAATGCATGGCCTCGTTCTGGGCCTCGAACGCAAAAATATAATCCGAACTCTGCGCCCAGGTTTTGCCGGTGATGGTGTTCTTGTGGGTCAAGACATGGTCGATGCGCTTTTTGAAGTGTTCCTTGGCCTCGTGGTTTTTGTAAAAGTCGCCGGTGCCCCATCGCTGTCCGTAAAAGTCCTTTTCGCCCTCGAGGGCATTGTAGCTGTGAAGGGAAATCAAAAGCTTGATGTTGTGGGCATGGGCTTTGACCATGAAGGCGTCCAGTCGCTTCAAGACGGTGTCGTCCCAGGATTGAGGAGAGTTGCCTTCCAGAGGCTTGTAGGGGTTGATGGGAGTGCCTTTGGGTTGACCGGACTGGCCTGCAAGCTTCTCGTCAGTTTCTGGCCCGCACGAGGGAGCCGTGCAATCTGACCGTCGAGCCATACGCGCAGAACCTTGATACCGGCACTTTGAAGACCCTTTAGCAGCTTCTCCGATTGCTCATCTTTCAGGCCAGCTGCGTAGTAGAGATTCGAAGCAGAAAACGATTTGGCAGCGAGTGTGGTGGTAATGGAGGAAAAGCCGAACAGCGAGGCGGCGATGAAGGAAAGGAGCTTCATGGTGGCACCAGGTTGCGAAAACTAAGAGAACCGTAGTGGGTGCACAGCAGTGGAGGGCCATGGAAGATGGTTAGCTATATAGGTGGACACCAGTAGATCGTTAGACCGCTGGTTCCTGACTCGACCCTGGTCCCGGCGCCTACGAGAGAGCCCTGGAGGTTTGCCGCTTGAGCCATGTTTGTGGGGTGTGTTGTTACACTAATGGGTATCGATTATATTAGCATTGTGCCGCATTGCTACCTTTCCACGATACGCGCTCCGGTCCCTACATAGTAAGCAGGGATCGCAGCAAGACCGGTAACCGTCCCGGGGATCTGCAGGCCGACATGGACGTCCGTTTGTGCTTTGGTCGTCGTACCTCGAGCGCAGGAACAATGCATCCGGGTCGTGTGTGCCTTGATTTCTGCATGCAACCAGCATGGCCGTTGTCTCTGGGCTGTCTCTGGGCTGTCTCTGGGCCGTCTCTGGGCCGTCCCTGAGCAGCGCGCCGACAACCATCTCGGGCACTCCGTACACTACCAGTGGGATGCCTGTAGCTGAGCTTGGCGGCGTTTTGTACAATACCGTAAAACCCTGCGATCCGTCCGGCCAGGCCAGGGCCTACCGCGGGTGGGTGGATGTGGTTGTTTTAGCGTGGTCTGTCACTGTCTCAGCCCCTTGTCTAGCCTAAGTCGCCAACGACGCTTCGTCTCCCCACTGCCGGCTTCCTTGGTACCTACATGGCTGAATGGCGTACATAACCGACCTATGTACATACTATGTAGTAGTACCTACCTAGTATCTGTGCCGTGAACGCCTCGCTACACGGAATAAGATGACTCGCCTTTCGAGAAGAAGATAATTTCTATGCCGTCCGCGCCACGCTCCGTGGCCGATTAGGATGTATGAGGTATATGGCCAAAGGGACTGGATCCTGTTTCCTGATAGGCATTCATCACAGCACGTCGACTTTGCGCCCGTTGCACCACGGGAAAGCTGGGTTGGTGCTTGTCTCCCATTTGAACCGCCGTTCCTGTGAGATCACTCCAATCTTCCCCCTCCTGCGTACTGCGTATGGAGAACCAACAGGTCTGAAACCAACTCATGCACTGATGTGGCATAGCCTCCTCCCCCCTTGTTGATTCACATTCATATCGGATAACCGCTTGTCGGGCCCGTTGCCTCTGTTGCATATTCCGACTGTCGGACATGATTCTCGCCACGGTGCATTCCGTCCCGTCTCTAGGCGTGCTCGACTGCCGCCGACACCAGCGCATCGAAAACGTCCTGTAGATGTCGTTGCTCACTTTTCAACGTCGCGCTGACAACACGGATGACATACAGGCCCCCGACCATGGTACTCGTCAGGAAGAAAACCCGTTTCGCGTTGATGCTCTCATACACCGCCTTCGTCTTCTGGTTCACGCGCTCCAAGTACTGCTGTGCCTCTGCAGGGGGCGTGAAGTCATGCCGATAGGCTTCATGGTGCACATCAGCGGGGCGGTGCTTCGCCCGTGGGGTCGAAGGCAAAGAGGGCGGCTTGATCTGGAACGTGACGAGTCCAAATGCAGGCTCGGTGGTGATGCTGAAGAGATCGGGGCGGGATCTGAGCAATGCGGCAAAATACTCCCCCAGCTGAACATGGTTGCGGATCAAAGCACGCAGTCCGTTGCCGCCGTACGATCTCAGCACAAACCAGACTTTCAAGCTTCGGAAACGACGGCCGAGCGGGATTTGCCAGTCGCGGTAGTCGGTCACCAGGCCCTGGTCCGAGTGCGGGTTGCGCAAGTAGGTTGGTGTGATGCTGTATGTATCCACCAGGTCCTTTCTTCGCTTGATGTAAAAGGCCGAGCAGTCAAAGTTGACGAGCAGCCATTTGTGCAGATTGACGTTGAACGAGTCAAATGCCGCCATGGGCGGGCAGAGGTGTTGGTACTCGGGACAGACGAGGGCAGAGCCGGCGTAGGCGGCGTCGACGTGAATCCACAAGTCTGGGTATTCCTTGGCGAGGTCGGCGATGCCTTCGAGATCATCGACCGCACAGGTTCCGG
>Ga0182211_1000482_pt1 | contig 12516 bp, 25 predicted proteins | sample G5R1MG_20_FD_129660 | JGI IMG/M metagenome (GOLD analysis project Ga0182211, IMG submission 129660) | Switchgrass phyllosphere microbial communities from Michigan, USA - G5R2_MAIN_03OCT2016_LD1 MG | ecosystem: Host-associated > Plants > Phyllosphere > Phylloplane/Leaf | place: USA: Michigan... | reverse complement strand
GCACAGAAAGGTAGAAAGCAGATAAGGAGTATTGGGTTTCGATTCCAACACATCCACCACTCAGCAAACTTATGTGCCAACCTCGTCATTGAGCTTTTCCTCGTAAGACTTATCGCCCACACGCTCTTGGGTGGCCATTTCCTTTTGACCGGCCTTGTCGTCGTAGTCATCTGGCAGCTTCTCAGCCGACTTCAAAATACGAATCCAAACAGATCGCGGAATCAGATTGCTCTCGTACCACTCTGTGAGCAGCCGCAACCAGCCTTCATCGCCGGTGAACGTTGAGAAATCACTCTGCAGATCGAACTTGATCTGATCGTAGCTGATGTCCAAATTGTAACGCCAGTTCACCATGAGAGCGATGACCTGACGAATAATGACGCCTATGCGTGTGTTCAGAGTGCCGATCTTGGCGGATTGAGAAGCATTACGGATATTGAGTGCTGTACCCGATTGTGTTGTCTCGGGAGACAACATACGGACACCCAGCCGAGCCATTTCCTCAAACCCACTGGCGATGGCCTTTTCCAAGTCCTGCAAAGAACCCGTCGGCGGTTCCAAAACCTTAAGCTCGGAGCCTTCTGTAGGTAACTGCAACCAAGAGCCAAGACCGGAATTGACGATCTTATTGAAGGCATCGTCATCCACACCCACCGTGTAAGGCGTGTATGTGGCGGCGCTGTACAGCAAGTGATTGCGACGTGTGATCTTGTTGTAGAGAGCGATTTCCTTGTTCACAAGCGTGAGCAGGAAAGGCTTACTGGGCTCAATCTCACCGTTGTTTGGCCAAAGCGGAATGAAATCAAGTTGCTTGTCATTCATCAAGGGCGGATCTAGGTAGGTGATATCCCACTCTGCATCGTTCTTAGTGAATTTACGGACCGAGTACAAACCTTCGACCAGCTCATGCACATAAACGACCTGCACATAATCGGGATGAAATTCAGAATCCTCGCTGGGTACTTCTTCTTGAACAGCAATGATTACCTGCGTGAGAATCTGATTGTCTCGACGGACATTGATCACCGCTTCCGCTGGGTAGAGCACTGGATAAGGCACCTCTCCGGAATGGTCCACATGGGTCCAGCCGTATGTGCTCTCAAGCTCTTCGCTGAGAAGCTTGTCCATATAGGCGAGAATGGGAGAACCGTCCACGCCGAACTCGTTGGTGATCCAGTTGATTGCTTCTTGATTCGCTCCGGGAATCGTGATCTGCGGCTCTCTGCGGAGCAGGGCACCAATAAGAAGTTCTTTGAACTCAGCGACAACTCCGGGGAGCTCTGCTTCGCGCTTCAGAAAGTCGTATTGAGCCTGCTCCATGGTGGTGGAGAAGGGCACAAGAAAGTTGTCGTTCGACATAACAGACGAATCGTGTTCCTTGACCGCTTCTTCACCACCACAGACTGCCCGACACTTCACCCAGAGAGGCAAGGCTGCGTCATATGCTTTAGTGGGCGTAGACACATCTCTCGTATCGGGCATAGTTTGTTACTTCTTCTTGAGGAAATCAGCCGCCGGTCCGTTGTATTCGGTTCCGGTGATGCGATTGACGGCCTTGATGTTGCCGCCGTCTTCAGCCTGAATGGACCAGGTGGTGGGCTTGGCTTCGATCTCTTCCTTCTTGGCGGGCTGCAAAGAAGTGAAACGATCCTTCAGACGCTGCACGTTGGCCTCAGCGGCTTCACGCAGGTCATTGTCATCGTCCGTGGTGAGAACGTGGCCGAGGGCCTGACGGAGCGTGCGCTGGTGATCCATCTGCTCTAGAACGAGAACACGAGTCTCATCCGTGGGCAGCTCGGTAACAGCACTGGCGAGGGTGTTGACGTGGTCGCTCTGCTCAAGCTCAAGCGCTGCGGCAGGAGCATTGGGAGACTGAACGACAGTGTCGCTGTCGGTGACGGTTGAGTCCGTGTTCTCCGAAGCCGTGGTGGCCTGCGGATCCTGAGGGACGGTCTCATCAACCGGGGGAGTGTTCGCCTTGATCGACGGGGTCTTCGACATTATAACTTCCTAGCTGTTTGTTCGATTAAACGATCCATCAAGTCATCTATCCGTTTCTGGAATTGCATGAGCTTGACTTCATAATCCTTGCAGATATCAGTCTGCCTCTGTGCCATGATCGCGATCGCCGCTTCATGTTCAGTCCGCATCGTCTGCACAATATCCTGATGACTTTTTCTTTCAGAGGCCAATTCGGCCTTTGACTCTGTGACCATCTTCAGAAGGTCGCCACGTAGAGAAGCGTCTTCGTCGCTCTCAATTTTCTTCATGGCGGGTTTCATCTTAAACCACGCCGTGACAACACCGAGAGCAAGAACACCCATTCCTACGGTTTCAGGATTCTCCACCGTGTAGGGCCTTCTCAGTTCTGTGTATCACAACCAGAAGCATGACGAAGCACACACCTGTGATGATTGAACCGAACGAGAACTTCTGCAGGGCCCAACCTTCTTCACCTCTGGCGATGAAATTGTTTATGATGGACGCTGCGAGCAGAGCACAACAAGTTTTCACACTGTCGAAAATCTCCGACTTGTTTTGCAGTAATCTGCCGAATGCTGGCAAGGTCGCCAAGCAGATCAGAACATAACAAGCTATGAGCGTATAGTAGACGTATGTCACATAGCGCCCTTTCCTCTTAGGCTGATCACCCTCATGAGATATGCAAGCGCGAGTGCACGAACAAGAAATGAGAATGACAGAGGCAAGGAGGCTTCGCCCATAAAAAGGCGACCTTCCATCCATTGCCAGAACAGCGAATTTAATGCGGTTGTGGCCACAAAACCACAAGCCTGTCTCGGAAAATCGATTCCACGAGGTTTACCCCACCATATTCTGCGTGATGCGTCAATACCGTTTCCGATAAAGTACAAAAGAAAGAACACGTAGGTGCTGAGACAGATAACGTATATCAAAAGCTCTTGCCCTTCTGCACGCCCACTTGGACATTGCGAACTGGAAAAAGGTAGTCTGCCCCGTAACGGACTCCGTCGGAGAAGTGCTCAAGGTCTTCGGTCTTGTCGATAAGCGCGAGGTCTTTGTTTCCCTCGACCCATTTTGTGCGTTCCATAGATCTGATAAGCTGCGGACAGCCTTTACGATCGAAGAACATGTTGACCTTATTGCTGGCCGTCATCAAGAGACGGTTCACCGCGTTCACGGAATCCACGATCGGCACAGAATCTCTCGCTAGTACTTTTATTCCCGCTCCATTCAGGATGGTGAAGTCGGTCACACCAACAACAGCTGATGTCTTTCGGCTTTTACCTGAGGGATCGGGAAGGGCATAAATCTTGCGGACACCATTCTTAAACTTGGCGTTGATGTATTCAGCGAGCGTCTGTGTATCGGGACTACCCATATGTTCGGAGAAGAATTGCATCTGTCCACCACGAAGCACAAAAAAGCCTGTGCATTGCTTACCAACGTTAAAGTCGATTGTGCAATAAACATCTTCCACAGGCTCAATGGCTGGGATATCGACAAGGTGCCTTTTGCGATCGAAACAGTAGAAGACACTGTTACCGGACTCTTTGAAGTCGGCCAAGTATTCAGAGGCAAAACGAATGGGATCCATCTTGTCTCGTAATTTGAGCACTTCACGAGGATCCAGCAGAGGCGACTTCGTGTAATCGTATTGGTAAGACCGCCATTCAGGATCGGTGTCCTGGAAATTGTACATAGTCTCGAGATAGTTGAAACCCTTGGGAGTTCCAGCCACTTGCGCTCTTCCCGCTGTCCGGGCACCATACTTTTCAGCGTGCATCCAAGACCAGCGGGAAGTGATCGTCGGGTAAATAACATTTTCCCAATTCTCTTCAAGTTTCCTCATCGAAGAAGGTTCGTCGAGACCGATGTTGTAGTAGCCCTTACCGCGCATTCGCTCCACAGCTTCATAGGAGAGCAAGTGAAGTTCAACCGCGTTCGGGAATATGAAACGAGCCTTAGTCAGATCTTCTTTGAGAGCGTATTCACCAAGTTGAAAGTTATTCCTCAAGACTGGAAGATAAATGTCTTGAACCTGATCATACGTCGGAGCGATGATTCCCACATTCTTATTGGGCACATCATTATCTAATTCAAAGAGCTCAAACAAAGCGGTCACAGCCGTGGTAGCTAAGAAGAATGATTTACCCCAGCCACGTGAGCAGACGACCGTTTGATTCCTGACTGTACGTTCGACAAAGGCGTCTCTGTAGACTCTACTCTGAGTCGGATGCAGTGAGATCTGTGTCATTAATCACCGAAGTCGTGCCATCTGTGAGCACAATATTAAGAGAAGGCGGAGCTTTGGAGCGCTCGACGTCCTTATCTTCAAGAACTCGGCCATACCCATAACGCAGAAGCTCTCTACCCAGCTCAGTGGCTTGTTTAATGACGTTCATATGATGACCAACGTCATAAGCCTTGGGTTTACCGTCCAGTCGAAGTCTGATCTGAGCACCAGAAGCAATCTGCTCTTGTATTTCGAGCTCTGCTTGTAATCTCTGGTATTGCTTGACCATAGCCTCAATCGGATCAAAGCCCAACTCAGCTAGTTTATCGACCGCGTTTCCCAAAGCTTTACGCTTAGGAGAAGTGGGCATTTCGTTGAATTCCTTAGGGATAATGTTTTGGATGAGCACCATAAAGAGTTCTTAGATATATTTTATAAAGACCTCTTTAAGAGTGTCTTCAACTCCTGTGTGGATGGTCTGAACGACCACCACTGACAACCAAAAGTCATTGATTATTGTTTTAAGATAATCAACAACGATTAGTGCCTCCAAGAGCTCTCTAGGGACTATTTATAAAAGAGACTCATCCGAAGGGTGAAACCTTCAGGGTTAATTTAGCGGGTTCGACCAACAAAAAAATAAGCAAGAGAAGTAGCCCTCCCCAAACCATCCCGAAGGACAGTCTGAGGAGGGTTGACTCCCGAAGGAGCCTAGTTGAGATGATTCAACAATCGACGGAGAAACGACCTATGAGAGGCCTGAGCCGTCTGTTTATCGTCATCGTCGTTTTTCTTTTCTTGTGCACCATCCGCGTAAGGAGGCGAACCGTGAATGTCATATACTTTGCCGTATCGGAGAGCTTCCTCTCTTTCGGCTAAGTCAGCAAAGCACATTACTTTCTCCAAATCAAATACATCGCCATCGCGACGATTTGTGCGTAGAAGAACCAGAGCAGATACTCGTTGTACTTCCACTTCATAGTGATGATCCCCACCGCGAAAGTGCAAATCAACAACGACCATATGATCTTGAGAATCATTTCTTCGTCAATCCTAACGTTACGGCCATACCCAACGCACCACTGGTAGTATTTAGCCAAGCGTCTAAGTCGTCTGTGATCCATTGCAAAATGGCCATAATCGCAATGTAAGCCAAAAAACTTATGAAGATCGATCTGTTAGTCAGCACCGCAGCTGCCCGAGTCACTAGATGAAGAACCTGAATCACAGGACGAAGGGCTGTCCCATGAACCCGAGGCTCCCGCTCCACCGAAAGAGCCACCGCCACCGGAGTAATCATCACTCGGAGCTGAATAATAACTGGGCGTAGAGATAATCCCGCTTACATTGCGTTGATTGATCTCTTCCTCTTCACGTCGACGACGAGACTCTTCTTCTTGTGCAATCCGACGGCGAGCCTCTTCATCATCAGTCACAGCCGCAATGGTGGCGATGGGCGTGAAGACATTAGCGTTGTCCAGTTTACGCTTCGTCCGTTGATCAACATCTACTCGACCCGGATTGAAGACATCATCCTTGCTGCGCAGCCAATTGTCGAAATCGTCTTCTTCGTCCTTGGCCCGGATATAATCGTCGAGTTCTCCATTCTTGTGACACTTGATGAAAATCACGACGCAGACCAGCACAGCAATGCCAATAAATGCATAAAGACTAAACATTATCTTTCTCCAATAGAGCAACGATTGTCAACAACGCTTGACGATGTGACAACATAGGCTTAAGTTCTTTGCCGAGTAATAACGACAGACGTTCATTCACATGAGCACTGTTCGGAATGCTCTTGGTCTTCAGTGCATTCGTTATGTGCTCAATACAGTCTTCTTGTATCGAGGAAACACTCGCTGTGTCATCCAACGACATAATGCCGCATTCAAACGCACGTTGTATCTTCTCGATATTTTCTTCAGTTCGTAGGCCGCTCTTCACCTGAGCCACTGCTTCCGTCAACTCCGGGCTCATCTTTCTGCTCCTGCAACTTATTTTCGTAATCTTCGAATTCCATGTTCATATAGACAGGGTCTTCGGGTGAGTACGGAAAGACCACATTCTTGTGTGAAGCGTGGTTGGTGTAATAGCCGCTCTCTCTTGTGCCCCAGATGTACGCGTCAAGCACATAAGGTTCTCCTTGACGACCGCCCTTGAACACCTTTGAATAACGCTTATTCTGAAATGTGCCCTCGCCATGATCAATCCATTCGTCATCTTCACCCGTCAAAGGCGAAAGCGGTTCGAAAGCAAGGATCTTCGGAATGAATGACATGGCGTAATTGGCTGAGAAACCTGAATGTCCTTCCATGGCGAAAAGACATACCATATCGAGCAAGTGCTCCTTCATCATATCTTGCATTTCATCGGGCCCAGGGAAGAGAATCATCCACTCCCGCTCTAAGTGCTTCCGGAAGTTTGAATCCTCAGTGGAAGCTCGAAGGATCTTACGAACTGTTTCTTTATCCGTCATGGTTTTAGTTCTTTCTGAATTTCAAGAGGTTTACGATGCGAGCAACCAAGTTCACCTCGAACGCCACACCTAGTGCAGCTGTCACGAGAAATGGCAGGAACAGCAATAGGATCTGGTGGAGCTCCATAGTCTTTCGACCTTTTAATTGTGAAGCCGTCTGGGTATAGATCCAACGCCTTACGAATGCGTAGAGCAGTCTTATCTCGTATTGTGCCTCCATTCAAGAAATTGGCCGCACAACCGGTGGCGTTGCAAGCTCTGTCACCGAAGTCCCTTGCGGACACACCTGTTCTTTCAAGGTATGCCCGCAATTCCTCACGCAGAGATGAATGCACGCCAGGTCTTCCAAGGCATGTAGCAACCACCGTGTTCCTTGAAGCGTTCCACAGCGTGATAACGTCCCAACCTTTTATTGTAAGTCTCACCCGGATGCAGGTAAGCGCAGTTGAACACCACACCGTCTTCAACATCCGCGTAGACAAATGTGAGACCGTTCGTTTCCATATTATAAAATGATTGCGGCATCCGATGATGAAAGTGGAGGCAGTTTTCCTCAATCACTTCTTCCAAGTGTGTCAAGTCAACAACGGTATAAGGCATATCGCCGAGATTGACTGAGCGTGGAACCTCTTGCACAAGAAGACCAACACGCTTCGTGTATTGACGGTTAATCAATGGTGACGTCAGCTTGAAACCGCCTTCAACTTCCTCGACTTTAATCTTTTCGCCCGTTTCAAGCAACATGTACTTACGCATTTCCGACTTCCTTGATAAATGCGGACCAATCTTTGATCAGCATGAGTTGTGCCTTGTACTCGTCGAATGTGGATGCAGCTTGCAAGCCCATCTTCTCGAGCAACTCGTTCTTCTCTGACTGCTTCAGACGGAAGAACTTATTGACTGCCTCTCTTCTAGTCATTGTGGTAATGGTCCTCTCGGTTTTGTTCTGTGTTTTTCACGAATACGATCGATGCGCTCCCAGCAACGACCTAGCTCCTTTTCAGTCAATGCGAGCACATCAACCTTATGCACATTGCCAAGTGCCATCAGAGTTGTGCCCACACCACCGAACTCATTGTCAACTTCACCGACGGGCCTATTGAAAGTGTAATTCTTAAGCATGTCGATACGCTCAGGTGGATACTCGCCCGCCTGGAGAAGCTCAAACACCTCTTCAAGAAAGCGATCTTGTCGCTCCAGCAGATTACAAGCGACTTCATCACCGAGACACGCTTGAACCCACTTTCCTGTGCGATGTTGCAAAGGAAAAATCTGTAGCGGGTCGGTGTCACCACGTTTAGTGTCGAATACCTCATGCTCGATCTTTTGGCGAATAACCGTATAGCCGGAAACCGCCATCAAATTAAGCATTGCATCCAACATGATCACAGCTGAATAAGTTTCATTGGCGCGGCTAGAAGCAAACCACTTACCCTCAATGTTATCGACGTGATCAACATCAAAAGAGCTCGCCTTCCAACCGATCAACGAAACACGCTGAGCGAAGGTGTCGATCGTGTGCCGTTCATGAGGCTCGACTGTTATATGAAGTTCATACGTCATACGGGTTGCATTTCCTTCAGCTTGATCTTGAGCGCCCTCGCATCACACCACGCATTGTGCCGCGTAAGACCTGCCTCTGAGCAAGGCCAGGCGTCGACATTCACCGCGTGACCCGATACTCGCGTCAGGCCGCTCGGACGCCACTCGCCTTCGCCATTTGTGGAAATTGCCTTGAAGAACCGTGTCAGATCCACAGGGCTGTCGGCGATGACGTGGATCATGTTCTTGGTCTCAAACATATCATACAGTAATTCACCGACATCATTTTCCTTGATACCCGTGAAAGTACGTTCGGCGTCATGTTTATCGAGCACAGTCATGACGTTGTTGGCGACCCATGGGTCCTGTGGCTTGTCATAATCAGTAATGATATAGATGTCGTCATCTTCACCGATGAGTGCCATAGAAATCAGCGGACCGTTGTGACCGTCGAATTCACAATCGATGTAATACGTACTCATATTAGACCATCCTTTCGTTAATTATTCGGGAGCTCGGAGATACCGCCAGTGTGTATGCTCAGGTTTGATGCCAGTCGGCGTAAGAATGATCTCATGTATCCACTCTCCCACATCCTCTTCAAAGTAGGCGGCTTCCACGCACACAGCGTTGGCCGGTTGCCTTTCGGCGAACTTCCACCACTCTCTGAACACATAACGAAAGAGATGCTGTTGCTCTCCGTTCGTGTTCGTCTCCGGAAAGTCAAACATCTCAAAGAGTTTAGTGCGTTGCTCGTTAACCAAGTTTCGGAAGAACCAAAGCTTAACCTTGTTCTTCCATTGCGCTTCGGTAAGATGTAGCAAGGGCTTGTTCCGGTGTTGGCGCGTAGGCGATAAACGACCTCTCGCGGTTGTTGATGTTGGCGAAATATCGTGCGGGTTGAATCACAACGATCTTGTGCTTGGTGCTTGGATGCCAAGTATCCGATTCCAAAACCGTGTGAAGATTGAAGTTCGACCGAATCAACCACTGAAATTGCGGCAGATCGATGAAAATCAGTGACATTATCTGCTCCAATGAAAGTGATTTATCCATAAGCAAGAAAACGATCCTCCGTGAACATTTGATTGGGCCGATTGAAAAGAATAGCTTCCTCGATAATCTTGTTGAAGTTGGGTCCGTCTACTCGCTTGTAATGAACATCCACAACAGCTGTTTCGGTGTTGAAGGAATGACCCGTCACAATATACGTTCCGCCCTTTTTGTGCGACAGAACTGTGCCGATGGGCGTGCTCCGTCTGCAAGATTGCAGAAGCACATAAAGATCAAAGGTTTCAAGCTTCATTTACTGAACTCCTTAGGCAGCAGGCAGATTTCTTTGGCGGGACATCTATCACAGTATCCCCAGAAGCCACTGTCTTTGATGTGCAAACAACCGTAAGGCCTACCTTCGCGCCATGACAGCAGTACTTCCGTCACGAGATACTTACGGGTTCTGTCGAGAATTGAGATGAGAGCATCAATGTTACCGCCCGGCATCTGACTTAGATCGGACACGAGATTGCGATGCGCGTTCATCTCTTCTTGTGTTAGTAAGTACTGCATCAACGAAACTCCAGCCCTTCATCTTCCGCCCATTTACGACCTTCGGTTTCCGCTTCTGATTTGGTCTTATAACGATCCATGCCAGTCTCCCACGGCTCGTCCATCTCGCCATCATTCCACATCATGACGGCAAAGTAACCAGACATGCCACTCGTTGTTGTTATCCAGAATTTCGCCGGACCTTTTTGCCCTTCAATGCCTGTAGCCAAAGCCTTTTGGCGTAACTCTTGTTCGAATTCTTTTGGAACACTGCCCATATAAGCTCCTACTTTAAAGCCCCTCCCGTTAGGGAAGGGCTCAGGACTCAGTCCTTCTTGGTTTCGGTCGGAGTGGGCGTCTTCGGTGCTTCTTCCTTTTCAGGCTTCATACCGTACTGCTCACGAACGACCGCGACTTCGGCTGGCTTGGCATCGGGGAAACGCTTCTGCCAGTCCGCAAACAACTTCGTCATGATTTATTCCTTGAAAAATTTATGCAACTCGGCGATGTCGACGGCGTTCGTGCGCTTCACTTCAACACCATCTTTCAACTGCACAAGTGTAGGCAGCTTACGAATGGCGTAACGCTCGTGTTCTCTGTAAGTGGAGGCACCATCACAAACAAGAACCTGATGTTCGGTGAAGAATTTCTCGAGTGTGTCTTTGACCTCGAGAGACGGCTTACTCCACTGAGCCGTGAACAGAAGATAGCTTATCATTTGCCCACTCCAATCGTTGTTCATGTGTCATGTAATACAATACAACAAGCGTATCCCCATGACACCTTTTCGGCTTACAGACGCAAAGCAAGTTCTTACCGTCGAATTCACGAAAATCGTCGTCGGTGATCTCACCATTAATTAAGCGGGTTGCGATATACACATCGTACTGATCGCATACCCGATCACGAAACTTCGACTTCAGCATAGGGAAGGGATTCCCCCACTTCGTCGGTCGCATGATCGAGACGGCCAGTTTAATTGCCGTGCGACTAGAATAACCCTTGTTGATCACCTTGACGGACGTTTCGGTTTGATTCTTTGTTTTGCGTCTCCAACGGTCTTGTCCTTCGACCTTTACGTATTCAGGCACACTAGATGCCAAACATACGGGCCGTCCATCAGTGTGGCACGATGTTCTCCCTCAAAATCCCAGCCAGTCCCGACTATTGTGTGAAGGCTCGTTGCCTTTTCGTCCATGACTTCACACCAGACAAACGCTTGCTTATGCTGAATGGCGAAATAGACAGGGCGTCCCGGCAGCTCAAATTGCTGACTGACCACAAATGGTCCATACTTATAGATCTTCATAGTATTGCCTCCATTCTATCCGCGATTTCGTTGAACGACAAATTTTCTCCGTCATTCATTTCAACAACCAAACTGCGTTTAAGACTATCTAACCCTAAATAGTCACGCAAGTATTTGCCCGCTTCAACTTTATTGAATGTTGTTTTGTAGAAGCCACTGATTTTCAGAGCTACACCTAAGGCACAAAAGCACTTAGGTTCAGGGCCTCTCATTGCACCAAAATGTTGCTTGTACTCACCGCTCCTGAGAGCGGCCAGCCATTGCTTCCTTCTTTCTTGTATACTCATCGTTCACCTTTAAAAGAAAGTTTCTGGTTTCCAGAACGCTCAACTCTCTTGTGCCGGAAGAATCTCGGAGACGATGATTACCGTTCCCGAGTTCCACAAGCCAAAAGTAAGAACCGTCGGCCCTCTCAAATCGCTCTTCGGTAATAATACTTCTCCATCAACGAAATAATTGTCTCGAACAGATGGCCCTGCAGCTCTCTTGTACAATCTGCGAAGCCTCGTTCCAGGTGCAAGAACTCTTCAAATACCGTGGAGGCAACGTACTTCTTTCCGAATGTGAAGGCGTCAGGCGCAATGTAGATACGCCTGTAAACACGATCAGCTAGGCCGTGAATGTCATTGCCCAGCTTCACCTTACTGATTGGGTATTGGAGAATATCTTCCTCCGAGTAACCCATGTCCTGAATGAACTGAATGGCGAACGCCACCATTTCCTTTTCGATATTGTCCATCGGAATTGGCTTGTACAGTTCATCCTGCGACACTCGGTCATGACGGCACAGAAGAGGGATGACCGACGACGGAATGGCCAGCATGTGAGTACTCCGAAGATCCTTCATTCTTGCGAAGAAAATTTCAGACGGAAACGTGTAGTGCTGATCGAAGTCCAGCGTCAGCACACCCGGCAGCGCCTTGTCAGGGAAGATTGTTCCGATGATGTTGCTGTCGTCGATCTCCGGAATGTATGAAGCCAGAGTATTTCGAATATAGTGCTGGTCCATTGTCCGATCCTCCGTCAATCGAGATTGAAGCGAAGGGTTCTTCAGGTTGAAGGTGAACGGAAGCGGTTCCGACAAAATACCCACACGAATACCACGATAGAAGAAGTAGTGGTTCTCGCCCTTGTGCACATCGAATGCTTTGTGTTCGTAAATAGGTGCATCTGTGATGAAGTATTCATGACGCTTCTCATAGGCTTTTTGAACGGCGTCGCACATCACGTGGATGGTTGTGAAGATATCAAGCGGAATGAGGTTACCAACACTGGACTCACCGCCCTCGTCACGACAGTTGGATTCGAATTCACGCATCACCATCCACGGTTCCCAGTTCTTGCCGAGTTCGGTGGTGAAGCCCAAGGCAGTAATCTGACCCTTGTGACGCATGTGGACCTGCTGAAAGTCTTTACCGCGAACAT
>Ga0182211_1000481_pt1 | contig 12522 bp, 9 predicted proteins | sample G5R1MG_20_FD_129660 | JGI IMG/M metagenome (GOLD analysis project Ga0182211, IMG submission 129660) | Switchgrass phyllosphere microbial communities from Michigan, USA - G5R2_MAIN_03OCT2016_LD1 MG | ecosystem: Host-associated > Plants > Phyllosphere > Phylloplane/Leaf | place: USA: Michigan... | reverse complement strand
TGTCTGATGACAAGCAGAAATACTAACCACTATACGATCTGGGACGATCTTTGGATGAAATGTCAAAGGCTTAAAGCCATTATATCCACCATCTTGTCTTCTTTTCCAGACCTATAAAGCGTAGGCGTGCAATCGCTCCAGTATACCGTATCAACTGGCAAAACTGGCCCCGAGCCTAGCAGGGATTAATTAGGCTAGCATGGGTTTACGCAAATCAGAAGCTCACTGGCTGGGTAGCCGAGACTTCCTCCAGATATTTCAAGCCGTGCGATTGGCGTAAACCCATGCTAGCCTATTTAATCCCTGCTAGGCTCGGGGCCAGTTTTGCCAGTCAAGGTACCTATCGGCCACGTCCGTTTTCGTAATGGGGAGTCGTCTTCGCACCGGTGAAGTCAAAGTCAACATCGAGATCCTCAATCTCGAACACCTGTGGAATAGCTAGATACGGTATAGATAGTAAGCTAGGCTACATAACATATGAAGTTGATAGAGCGCTGAAGGAAACCGCTGTTGTTTGCGGTCGACAATTGTTGAGGCAGCAGCAGCAGGTTGCAGAGAGCTTTGTGGACAGATTGGTAGGCAACAAAGACCAGCTCGTTGATGCGAAATTCATTTCAAAGTGAATGTTATTGAGCTTGGGTCGAGTGCAGCGTTGGTATGATATATTTGGCTGTAGGAAAAGTTGGCGGGTGGCGGGGCTCGCTGTTGTACAGTTGTCAACGGTAGTTGTTGTACACGGCTGTTGGGCACAAGTGCGCTTGGGCGTCTCTGCGGCCAATATGTAGAAAATATGGATTGAAAACTCTTGACGTGAGCGAGTAATTCAGTCGTGATGATTCACCATACGTATCGTACATTTTCGACGGTTCCCGAGCTCAGGCTGGACCACTTCCCTCCCACCCCTCTTCTACCCATGTCCCACTGCGCCCCCCTTCCTTCCTCACAACCCTGACATCGTGAATCCTTTGTGATTTATCAACCGCCTTGCACATATCCACCACACTGAGTGCTGCGCCCATCACAGCAGTCAGGGCCTCCATTTCTACGCCCGTGGGACCCGTACACTGTACTTTTGCTTCGATTTCTATACTTCCGTATCCCATATCGACGGTGCTGTGAGACCTGAGTTTCGCGTTCGATTCAGTGCCAAGCACTGTAAGCTCGACAGAGACGTGACTCAGCGAAATGGGATGGCACAATGGCACAATATCGGGGCACCTTTTGGCAGCCATGATGCCTGCTATTCTTGATACACCAAGCACATCGCCCTTTTTGAGGCTTGCCGAGCGGATCAGGGAAAGCGGTGTAGGGTTTGAGAAGTAGACCGTACCTACAGCGATGGCGGTGCGGACGGTGGAAGGTTTGGCGGAGACACTGACCATGTGCACGTTTCCTGTGGGAGTAAGATGGGGCAGGTGTGCGCCGTAAGGAGCAGGCGATTGCGATAGAATAGCTGGCGAGGAGGTAGGTTCGGAATCGAGTGTCTCCCTTCCTGTTGACGACAATACTTCAGGGTCGTGTGGCGGCCTGGCAGACGTCGAGTATAGTCTTCTTAAAAGATCTTTGGATCCTCTATACATGGGCCCTATCCCACATGCCGGCACTTTGTTCCGCGCCACGGTTGCATCAAGATCTTTATACTTCTCCATATTCTTCTCCGGATCTGCCGCCTGCACCGCCAGGAACCCGTCACCTCCAGCCTCAAGTTCATCCCGGTCCAGTACACCATCTACATTACTATGCTTAACCCCCTTCCTCGAAACAATCTCTTTCCAAAGCTTTGCCATGCGTTTAGCTGCTTCGTTACTCAGATCATGATCTCTAACCATATGGTCCAGCACCGCTCTAACATCTTCATCCAGGCCCTTCGCCTTAGCTGTGCTTTGACCTATATCTACATCGTCAAAGCGCGTTTTCCAGCGGCCGATCATTATCTTCAGCCAGATCTGCAGCGTGCGTATGTTGCTGCTGGTCCAGACTTCATAAGGTAGACTATCAATTCGCGGGTACGAGGATCGGAGGCGTTGATGCATTTCGAAGGCTTGAGTTTGCAAACTGTGTATGGGAGCGGATAAGTCGACAGTAAGACCGTCGTCGATGTAAAAAGTGCTTGAGGCGGGAACTTTAAGGTAGAGAGTGTCGCTTGGTACGGGATTCAGTGCCAAAGATTCAGTCGTGTTATAGATTTGGGAGGTTGATAATTGTGAAGCTGCGTCGGGTGGTGAAGTTAATCCGAAAGGCAGTAGACCTTTTGATCGTGTTGCTACCCCTGTGCAAAAATCCGATTCAGCCACTGGGATAGCGGACTCCCTTTCCGTGGATGGAGGGTATTGCGCGGTCTGTTTGGTTCTCACCAGTGCCGCAGTATCTGTAACTGTAGCAGTCCCAAAGCCAAGTTGGTGCACAGTGGTATCCTTTACAAGCACCAATTCATCAAGCCTTTCATTGTCAAGCGGTGGCTCAGTCTTTTCCAATGCCCTTTGCGAAGTGAAATCCAAACCAGTTGGCATTCTCGCTAGTATTTGAGGTCCTGTCGCGATTTTGGCGTGTTGCGATTCCTTTTTCAGTTCCATCAGCTGCTTGAGTAAGTCCTGTCTTTTGGCATGAATTTCCTGTTTCTTCTTCCACACAGAATGAAGTTTCCTCCTTTGCTCAGCGACGGCATCCTTGACAGCTGCAACATCCTGCTTGTACAACCATAGAGTTTCCTTGAGTTCAGCGATCTCCTGCTCGACAGGAATGTCTTGCGGCTGCTCGGAAATAGTCTCTCTGGCGGATGCTTGTTTGACAGTAGAGCTCACTGATGCGACATCGGGAAGCCTGAGTGTACCCATCGCGATGCGATCTTCCAGGTCTCTGATGTCGTATTCGACATCTCGAATCAATCTTGGGTGTGAAGTAGGCATATCCAGTTCAGTCAGTAAGCCCCTGAGCGTATCTTCGCGAGATGCATCGGCGGCCTGCGCTTTATGCAGTTGTGAGAAACGATTGGCGATACTCTGTACGAGTTGCATAAGCTGCGCATGTTTTACCTGCCCTGTTTGCCGAGTCGAATCTGTGGTATTTTTAATTTGGATCTCGGTCAGCAAGCTCGCAGCACTTGCATTCGCGCTTGCCTTGTTAGCCTCATTCGCGGAATAAGCTTTGATGACGAGACGCCAGTATTCGTTGTATTCCGCACCTCCCATATTGAACTTCTGCCGGACGTGCTTCAGACCTTTGGCAAGGGGAGCACTTGTATCATCGTCCAGCTTGATCGTTCGAAGAAAATTGTTATCTTCAACAGAATCAGATAGAGTAACGCCGGCTGAGTCATGCGCAGGATTCGCGGTCAAGCCATGCTGATCTTGCTCGGGCGTCGCCAATACCACTGAGGTCGAGAAGGCGCGTGTTGATGGGGAGATGTAATTCGAAGGCGCATACAGGTGTGCAAAGGGCGCAGATGAGCTCGGGGTTATCAACTGCCTTTGTACGCCGAAAGTCGTATTTTTTGTGCATGTTAAGGGTGGTCGTGCACCAAGAGGAATATTCGTCGCCGACGTGTTCCTGTCTAAGTGAAATCAGCAGAGCACATCACCAATATTTCATCTGCACAGATGTTTGACAGCTTGGATATATCTCAGCAGTATATAGTCCTATTCGTCTGGTGAAAGAACTGTAAACACTCACAACGAGCTAACACCAGCCTAGAGAGCGCTCAAACGCCATCGCGGTCATTAATCGCGGCATCGTAGTGGCGTGCACATCGTGACAGACAGAAAGACGCAGGAATCCAAAATTTCACCCACCAATTAATATCATCGGTCTGTTGTTGAGTTTGGCAAGCTCGTTGAGATCAGCGTGTTTCTCTTCTTTGCGTTTGACAGCTGTGCCAATCATATTGAGTAGGTTGCGTTCCCTCTGGCCCCAGCCGAGAGGAGTCTCATCGCTGATGCGATCCTTGTGGTGGTCCATCTCGAACCGTCGTATGCGTTCGAAAGCTTCTTCGTCGATCGGCTCGCCATTGTTGCCTTGTCGCAGCAGATCGCGCAATGAAACCTCGGCCATGCCATGGAGACATACTTTCAGGTTGCCATCGCTCGTGATCCGAAGGCGATTGCAAGAACTGCAGAAGTCATTCGTCATGCTGGTAATGAAGCCCACTCTGCCCACGAAACCTGGCACCTTGAAGGTCTTGCTTGTGTCATTCTTGTGCCCTGGCACGGCCCTGAGGCCGGGGTACTTGACGCGAATGATATCGAGCATTTCCTTGAAGCTGATCATCTTGCCCTCGCTCCATTTGTTGCCTCCAAAAGGCATATACTCAATGAAACGCACTTCAAGGTCCTGTTCGCGGCCCATTTCTACAAAAGGAATAATTTGTCGGTCGTTCAATCCGCGCATGGCGACGCAATTGATCTTGAGCTTGATCCCGGCTCCGTTTCGGTTCATTTCCAAGATGCGATCAATCGACTTGATGACTGCGTCAAAGCCCTTCCGTCGTGTCATGATCTGGAACTGGAAAGGATCCAGCGTGTCCAGACTGAGATTGACTCCCGTCAGACCGGCTTCTAACATGGCGTCCAGTTTCCTGTGCAGCGAAATGCCATTGGTGGTGAGGGCGAGTTCTCGAAGGCCTTTGGGGCGCAGCGTACCAATCTGACGCATCAGCGGTACGATGTCGCGACGCACGGTGGGCTCGCCACCGGTGAGCCGAATCTTAGTGACGCCCTGTGAGACGAAGAGCGAAGATAGGTAGAAAATCTCCGGTGTGGTGAGCATGTTCGCGTTAGGCGAAAGTGAAATACCCTCTGGTGCTGGTCAGCCACAGTTTTCGCAGCCTTGAGGGAGGAGCCAGAAGCGCACCCTCTGGCATGCAGTACAGACACCGCAAATTGCAGCGTTCGGTGACGCTGATGCGCAGGTAGTCGTGTTGCCGATTGAAGGTGTCGGTCAGGAAGTCAGAGAATGGTTTCGCAGTCTTGATGGCTTGTCTGCGGTCCGACGTGTTCGACAGCCGCGGTCCCTGTACGCTGAGCGCTCCCATCGCAGGGCTTGTCGCGATGCCCCGCGACTGCAATGCACATGCTGCCAGTCGTGGGACAGGCGCATTTCGCCCAGCCCTCCGCAGAGCATGTTCGCCGCACTCGGCTTTGCGCTGCAGGAGTGCAATCAGGCCCGACCGCATGACCAACAGCAGTCTAGCCATGAGCGCCATCAAGCGGAAGGGTCCAAGGAGAGGCGGCGTCCGACATTGGAGGAGAGGAGCATGGCCTTATGCAAAACCTAAGCCTGGTTGGACGGTAATGGCTGAGGTGTGGCATGCTTTTGCTCGACGATATCCGAGCCCGCACTAAGCCACTATTGGCTAGTAGCTGATGGACAGGGATGTGGAGCCAGGCATAGCTTGGCGTTGACGACGGTGACGCGTTTGGCCGACATTCACAGTCTACGTAGTATGATACCTACATAGTAAGCACGTTCAGAGGGACATCTAGTCTGTCATCTCTTACAAACGTCCTGGCTCATCAACGGTCACCAGAGCCATTCATTCGCAGGCTGTCTAAACAACGTCTAATTGCCAATGTGCGCCCCTCACATTGCCAACCGACTGCAGTACGACTAGACCCCCCCTGGTCCGAGGACCTACTTGCTCGCCATCTTCATCCTCTCCCGTCGTTTCCGATCATACTCCCTCTTCCGCAACTTCTGCTCTTCCGTGCTAATTTTGCTCCCCTTCTTCCGCCCTGCTTTCTCACACAGCACTCCAGGGGATCCTTGGTGGATAGCGGCTGGCTTCGTCGTAGCTCGCACCGCTTCGCACTCGTGCGTCACTGCACACGCAGGGGAAACCGCCGTTTGGAAAGGCGACAGCGGCTCGTGCCGGTAGGTGCCAAACACCGGTTTTACAGGCGTGAGCAACAATTCCGCCTCTGCGTCAAATGGAGTGTGGAGATGCATGGCCGGTGCAGCGACGGGAGTAATCATGGATAGTTCTGCACTCGTGGCCAGTTGCCAGGATCCATCCAGAATACGGGGGTCAATGGCGATCTCTGCAGGCATCTCTTGTATCTGTTCATCGGGCCTCGTTTCCACCCTTTCTTCGATCCTCTCTACTGAGCCCTGCCCTGCTGTAGACCCCACAACATCCCCACATCCATGCATCCCATAACGCTCGCACATGCCCCTCCACTGCCAAACCCAACAGTTTCCACATGTCGCTCTAAAACACGGTCGATCGAGTGTGACAATGTGTTGCATGCACCCTCTGCGTGCGCGCTGAGGCCCACCGTGATGGAAGCGGTGGAGTTTGACTTTGCATGTCAGAGGCGATTGTGGACGTGGAATCGATGGAGATAATGAGGGGCGCGTAGGTACCAAGGGAAAGGAAGAGGATGGCGTTGCGACTGTGAGGGGTTGGGCATGGTTTGATTTGGAGGTGGGACTGGGACTGGGACTGATGCTGCTTGGTGAATCAGGATGACGTGGTGGGGATGACTGTCGTGATGGCGCGGCGGTATACGCATTCCAGATCGTCTTTGGGAAGCGAAGTTTCAGGTCCATGGCTGATAGTAAGTAGCGTGAAGGTGTTCCTGACGATTCCGATGTAAAACCTTGCTGATGGCGGAATCGCATGAATTTTTGTGATGGTACTCCAGTTGTCTTTGCCGTCTCTTCAGCGCTGTTCCTTTGTCGTCGCGCTGGCCAGGGCAAGCAGGTTCGACGGGTTGTTTGGGGCCGACTGTTTGCTGGCGGACCTGCTGGTTTTTGAACTCTGTGTTCGCGAGGCGTGCTTTTGAAAGAGGCATGAAACAAACGAGGGGTGAGACTGCAGCGAGCGAAATGTGAGACATGCTTTTCAAATCACTGATGGATCAGGCGTTGGCGTTTTTGTTTGGAAGTTTCAAGGAATGTCTTGTTCGTTCACCATATTGTGTTCACTACTATATCGCAGATTGTCTCACATGTCTGTAGAGGAGAGGAGATAACCGGAGATGTCGAACAATGACAATACGAGACGGAATTGTGAAAGGCCTTGACGCCAAGTGGTGGTACCTACGCATAGCATTGATCCCAAAGCCCACCACTTCTCGCGAAACTCTGGCTTCGGACAAAACTGGAGAGCGTGCATCTCCCATACTTGTCCCCACCACAGAACTCAAGTGGATGGACCCGGTCGTTGACTATTACACGCACATACTCGCTTTCGCGCTTGCATTGCAACTTTTCTACATAGAGTCTTGCAGCAAATGGGACTGTCCATGCAGCAGAATAACCGAATGTTTCCGCCGTGTTCTCGATAGTCGTATTTGAAAGTGGTCTTGTCCTGTTGTACAGGCCGAGCGCAGCAAGAACACTACTTATATCGTTGTCGTGACTGAAGTCTGCATAGACCCTGCGATCCAATGGGAAGGTTTGCGGATCAGAATCAAGTGTGCGATTCGTGTTTGTGTGGTCGTCCACGGCCAGTCCAGTCAGTCGAGCCAGAAGCTCGTTGACGTAGCCGACACCTTGCGTAGGGCCAAGTGGGTTACCAGCGCCGTAGCCGTAGTACTTGCCCAGAGTCTGCAAGTAGTCGTATGCTTGCCATTCCTTCTCGGTGAATAGACGGCAAAAGTTTGACATGCTCGCATGCGGGTCGGCTATGGTATCGAAGGGACACATGTCCATTAGGTGGATGATGGAGGTCTGGCTGAGCTCCGTGCCCAGTGCTGCGTTGACTCGCTTCTGGATGGGTGGAACAAACTTGGACGCCCATATTCGCATCGCTCTTGCCCCTAGACCATGGCTGGGGCCGCTCTCAAAGGCAGTGCAGATGTCGTGAGACAGGGTGTTGTTCCATCTGGGTCCTTCCGGGATGATAAGATCAATCTTCCTCGGCTTGTTATTTGCTTGAAGTGACGCAACGCCTTCTAGCCACCTCTCGGCTGATTCGACTACGCGATCTTGCCCACCCGAGCGGACAAATGGAGGGTTGCGGCTGACGAGCGAATGATAGCGGCGGTAGAAGTGGGCGCCAGACAGGACCATCTCGCGCCTCCCAGCGTGCGTCAGCTGATCTGCGCCCAGTGTGTAGTGGTAGTCCTTCAGGAATGCAAATTCGCCGGGGTATGCAGTGCTGGTCCTCTGTATCTCCATAATCAGCAGATGGTAGGCGATGGACTTGCCCATGGTCGGGTCGCGGCCGCCATGGCGAGAAAGGACGTTTGCAAAGGTGACGTGACAGTCCTTAGGGAGGGCGAGGCCAACCTCCGAGGGCACTGCGTACCAGGGCGAGTACTGTCCCAGGAAATGCATTGTGTGTGGGTGGCAGATGTAGCCTTGGTCGATAGTGTCGCAGATATTGGAGGTGAGGACGTAGAAGAAGACGGCTATGGCAGACACGCCCACCACAATGGCCATGACCAGCGCGGAGCGCACAGCAGGCGTCCACCACGAGCGTGCATCCTGGCGCGTTCTCGTTGTGTATGGCAGCGGCTCCTTCTCAGCCCACGGCAACGGCGCGTATTGGTAACCTTGGGGGCGAGTCCCACGCATGCGGTTCCAAGCCTGCGCCATCATGGTGGCCAACGTGGTGTGGTGAAGCGATGGGTATGTGAAGATGTGAAAGTCCGAAGAGCATGTCGCGTCGGGACATGGTGGCTGTGCTGGTTCTCCATGTTGCAGTGCAGTCTATTCAAAGCCCGAGCACGTGTTTGACGCGCAGCCAGGTTTCGGCCGTCCCGATCCGGCAACCCGCACGCAGACGTCTGCCATTGGCCATTACACACGATTAAGTAATCCCACCCATCGTCTTTCGTATACCGTATTGCCCCGCGATAAGCAGCCACTGTCTATACCCCCTTGAAGGTACATGCTGCCGCTGTTTTCAACCTTGTACCGAGGGGCCTCACTTTCTACCGCTTAGATTCTTTCCTCTATGGAGCCTGCTACATGCGAAACTTATCTATGGGCAACGAAGCACTGCAAAGAGGTGCAAAACCCCATCGCTGTGTATTCACTGCCAAGAGACAAGCGGCACGCTAAGGGGGCTAGTCTGTCACGTGCAGCGGCCAGCCTATCTTATCTGTGGAGCCAGGATGGTCAACAAGCCTCGGCCCTTAACTCGAGGAGCGACGGACATCCACGGGAGCTGGAGCCGACTTCCTTCCTTTCAATACACGCTCCGTGACATCGACCACCATGAAGCCAGTCGAACCTGACCGTCTTGATGATGAGGCTCAGTTACAGGCGCTCGGCCACAAGGGCGAGCTTGAGCGCAACTTTTCCCTGCTGTCGATGCTGGGTCTCGCCTTCGCAATTCTGAACTCCTGGACTGCACTGGCAACCTCGCTGGGTCTGGCGCTCAACAGCGGGGGCTCCACGAGCGTCATCTGGGGCCTGGTCACGGCCGGAATCTGCAATTCATGCCTGGCAGCCTCCATGGCAGAATTCTTATCCGCCTATCCCACCGCTGGCGGCCAGTATGTCTGTCGAATCTGATCCTAGGATGCTATTTAACAACGTGCGATAGATATCACTGGGTCGCCGTAATCACGCCCAAGCCTTGGGTTCCTCTTGCCTCTTGGATCACGGGATGGATCAACGTCTCTGGATGGATTGCCTTGACCACGTCGGGCGGTCTGCTGGCATCCCAGCTGATTTCCGGCCTCATATATTTATTCCATCCCGACTCCACACTGAAGCCTTACCAGGTCTGGCTCATATACACGCTGTGGACAATCATCGCCTTTGTAGTCAACGCTTTCCTGAACAGACTTCTGCCCTATGTCAATCGCGGCGCCTTTATCTGGAGCATTGGTGGCTTCGCCATCATATGCATCACGGTGCTGGCCTGTGCCTCGCCCAATTATGCGTCTGCTGAATTTGTCTTCACACGTTTCATCAACGAGACAGGCTGGCCAGATGGTATTGCGTGGCTGCTTGGCCTACTGCAAGGTGGTTTTGGACTGACTGGCTACGACGCGGTCGCTCATATGATCGAAGAGATCCCCAATGCTTCTGTCGAAGGCCCGAAAATCATGGTGTACTGCGTCGCCATTGGCACTTTTACCGGATTCGTTTTCCTTATGGTTCTACTCTTCGTCTCCGGAGGCAACGTTGAAGCAATCACATCATCCACTGCCGGTCCCCTGCTCACCATCCTCAACACTGCCACCAGTAGCCGGGCAGGCGCGGTTTGCCTTCTCATGTTCCCACTGATTTGCGTCCTCTTCGCTGAGATCGCTATCATGACGACAAGTTCTCGAATGACTTACGCATTCGCTCGTGATGGAGGATTGCCCCTGTCGAAAGTCTTTGCAAAGGTCCATCCTCGATTGGGCCAGCCTTTGAACGCCCTGATGCTTGCTGCCGGCCTTGCTATTCTATTCGGATTGATCATCATCGGGTCCACTAGCGCCTTCAATGCGCTCATCGCTGCTTCCGTGGTTGCTTTAGGAGTTAGCTATGCAATCCCCGTTGCCATCAACGTGTGCCGAGGACGGAAGATGCTGCCATCAAGAGCCTTCACCCTGCCAGGTCCGTTTGGTTGGATCGCCAATCTCATCGGAATTGCCTACACGATCGTGACCACTGTTCTCTTCCTCTTCCCGCCAGTGCTTCCGGTTACTACTACTAACATGAGTACGTATATGCCGTCGAGCTGACATCGAATCAAGCTAATCATGACAGATTATTGTGTCGTTGCGTTTGGCATCATTCTGTTTATCAGTACCTTCCAGTGGCTCATCGACGGGCGCAAGAACTTCACGGGACCTCGCTGTGATGTGGGGATTGAAATTCTAGAGGCCATGAGGTCAAACGACCAAAACATGTCTGAATCCAGGCACCCGAAAACCACTGAAGACGAACTGGGTGTACATGCTGCCAAATAAATTTGATTGCCTCCTTAATGAATCATCGTCTAATCATAAGGCTGTCAATACACAAACTGGTCAAACCATATGCCACAGATTTTACTCCGTCTCGATGAATTTTAACAAGTCACTCATTTCGTTCTTCACTTTCGTTATGACTTTCGCGATCGCTATGCAGATCACTATTAGCACCTAAAGGTCTCCACCCTATATATACCTATTGTCTTTCACCCCTACCTTATTTATACGTTCTATTGTGCTGCCTCGCTTCATAGGCAGGATACACTGTTTCTCCTCTAAGCCCCATGACCTTCACCTACACAGCAAACAGGCGACTTGGCGACGAACTAGCGTCAGGCTGACGAGCGCTCTCAATATATTTTTCTCGCGCGTCTTGGACTCGCCCTCTCCTGCAACTCTCCTGCTCACTCACTCCTACTTTCTGCAGCGTACTGAAGCTTCCGTTCTACCTTCAACCCATTTACTCCATTCATATCATCACTATCATTCCCACCACTGTCAACACAGTTATCAACAGCCATGCTCCCCACCATCAAGCGAGCATGCGGCATAGCGTTTGGCCTTGCTGGTTCCAATACCACAAAACCAACTCGGTCTGTGGGTGTGACATCTGCAACGTCCTCCAAAGATGTGAAAGCATCCACAAGCGTCCACGAGCGCGCTTGTCCTCCATCTTGGGTAGCAGCAAGGCGCCGCGATCCTTTTTGTGAGAGGAAGTTTGAGGCTCATAGGAGCGACGATAAGCGGACTGCGACTCGTCCAAATATGCCGTAAGTCAAACGCTAAGCAGCCAAGAGTGCTTCACTAACGATACAGTGGTGGCTGGCCCTCCGATCCCGTCGTGCCAGACCAAAACCCACAGCCGAAGCGCCAGGAGGATGTCCGCCGCAATCCAAACAAGGCCACCTCTACTCCAGCCACGACCTTCATCATGGAGAAAAGCAGTGTGGGAAATCCTCTGCCCGCCAACTACTCCGGTACCATCGACGGCATGCGCTTCTACACACCCGATGAGTACACCGACGACCACCAGTGCGGCCACATTGGTGAGCACAAACTCATTTGTGGACATTGGGTCAGCAGCACCCTGCCCTGCGGCAGTACTTGTCGGGACGTCGACCACGACCACGACGCGCTGATCTGTCCAACCTGCTGTGGCGACATCAGAGACTGCGTCGAGCACATGCTCACTGCCCAAGAGCAGGCGATGCTGCGGCAGTGCTTGGTCAACACAGCCTTGTTGACAATCAAGCTGGTAGAGATGGTCTCGAGGCACCTACCTCAAGTGAAAGGTGGGATCACCGAGACGGTGCGATGCCTCGTCACGCACGGCACCTATGGACGACCCTGCAAGGCTTCCATGGGCCCCGTGGCCGTCATGCCCGTGCAGCAACTGGCCCACGAAGTGCAGAAGAAAAAGCTAGGCAGGAAAATGGAGCAGGAAGCGCCGCTCACCAAGCACGCAAAGCGCATGGTGGCCATCGATACCCCCACGCCCGATGCCAGCATCAACACCCCCCTCGCATCCCTCCCTCCTACCCCCCACTCCCTTCCGTCCCCACCCTCGCCGAAAAAGCAAAAGCTAGACACCCACACCGTCTCGTCCCTCGCCGGCCTCAAGCGTGGCACCACCACCACCACCACCACCACCACCACCACCGAT
>Ga0182211_1000480_pt1 | contig 12534 bp, 4 predicted proteins | sample G5R1MG_20_FD_129660 | JGI IMG/M metagenome (GOLD analysis project Ga0182211, IMG submission 129660) | Switchgrass phyllosphere microbial communities from Michigan, USA - G5R2_MAIN_03OCT2016_LD1 MG | ecosystem: Host-associated > Plants > Phyllosphere > Phylloplane/Leaf | place: USA: Michigan... | reverse complement strand
TTTCCTCTCCCAAAGATGCTTGGCGTTCTCTTTGCTTGTGCTTGTGCTGGTGCTCTCTGTTCCCCGAACAAATTATTCCCTCCGGTTCGCGGTCGAGGTGCGGCATTTGGGTCGCTTGTGTCGTTGGCCCCAGCTGAAGTGGGACGCGGATATGTTGAGTTCTTTGGCCCTGCGACTGACTTTGCGAACTCATCCGTCCTCTTCTCGTTCGGGTGTGGTGCGGTAGCCTGACGGGAGATTGCTCGTGCGATAGTCGTCTCTTCTTCTGGCCTTGTTGATGACGATCGTCTTCGATGACCTTGATTCGGCGAGCGTCTAGCTGCACCTGAAGAGGACTTCGCTCCTGCTTGCCGGGGGGCCGTTCCGGTTGCAAACGGTTCTCTTTGGGTCTCAAGTGATGGCCGACCACTTGCTCCATCGACACTTTCATGGGCTGGAGTGCTTCGTTCGTCCTGTGATTGCTCTGTGGTACTGCGACTCCCAGAAAGTTCACCAGATCTGGTATCTTCTCTCGATTCTGCACCGCTGAGCTCGTTGTCTCGACTTGGTGATTGCTTATCTTGTTCTTGCGATTGCTTGTGAGGCTTTTGATCAGGTGTTTCTGGGAGCTTTGATGGTGTGCGGATGGTCTCCTGTCTTTGTCTTGGACGACCTGAATCCCTTCCGCCCGACTGGCTTGCTTTCTGCGAAACCCGAGGAATTTCATGACTTGCTGCTGGCCTTTCCCCGCTTCTATGGGGATCTCCTTCTGTTCTCGTGACCGTTTCTTTTTTCGGTGTGGAGGGACGGGCATCGTGGCGGGTAGGCCGATGGAAGTCCTCACTTTGCGGAGCCTCGCGCGTGCGAGAGGGTTCTTCGTGAGCCTGCGACCTACGTTGAGATGGAGGCGTTTTGGATCGAAGAGGGACCTTCTCTTGGTTACGAAAGGCTGGTTGCGCCTGAGGTTGACGGCGAGCGGGCTCCGGCGTGTAGCGACGAAGGGGCTGCTGGCGAGGCTCACTACGATGGGGTGCGGCTGACCTGGCTCTAGGCTGAGCTTGCGGATAGTCTCTACTTGGGGGAGCATAATTGGGTGCTGGGTACTCTCTCCGAGCCGAGGTTGGGTAATCTCTTCGAATGGGAGCTTGGACTCGTGGGTATTGTGGACGAACGTCCCTGCGAATGGGCGCAGACTGGGGTCGATTGTAATCGTCTCTACGGTCGCGTACGATAGGTGTGAGACGGGGGTAGTAATCGTCCTTGCGCGCGTAAATTGGGGCTTGACGAGACGGATAATCGTCTCGTCTGATGGGGATGGGGGCGGGTGATCTGTGATATGTTGGGTTTCCAGGTCGGTTTGAGTTACCTCTTGGCCTTTGTAGCGTTCCCCCAGGAGGTCCTGGTACCGGTCCTGGTGCCGCGTGTCGAAAGGGCTCGGATGTATCTCTATCACGGTATGGCTCAGGAAGTCGCTGGACTGATTCAGTTTTCGGCTTCGATCCCCACCCTCTAAACCGGTGCTTCTTGGGTGGATTCTCAGTATTTGGTTTAAGAGGGGGTGTTTGGGTGTCGGGTCTGGTCCACGATGGAGTCTCACGAGGAGGGTAAGCGGGGGCGCGGGGATATTGTTGCTCAGGCGGGTAGTTAGGTACCTTTTTGGACTTTCGCGCATGAAGATTGGGCTGAGACTCTCTCTCTTTTGTTCCAGGGGGAGACGCTTCTATCACGAGAGCAGCACTCCTTTGCCTGCGTTCTCCTTCGCGAGGTACTGTGAGAACTCTAGGGACGCGCTCGTCTACGTCAGGGTCGACGCGCGTCTGTCGATTTGCCGATGGAGAAGAATACATCGTTGGTGCCTCGACGAACCTTTGGGGTAAAGGGGGTGCCAATGATCCGGGTTCGCGCGACAGATCAGCAGTAGAAGGCCTATCAATTCTGCCAGGCTCCTCTTCTGGCGTTCCCCCTAAAGCTGGCTTAAATTGTTGTCCAGCGGGTGGCTCAATCGTCTTTGCCACCAAAGGAATCTCTGCTGAATGGTCCGAGTCAGTTGCTGGTGTATCAGGCTGACGTACCGCGATGGTCGGCTGCTGTGAAGGTGGACCAGGGGGTGGGGACGACGGATAGGATCCCGGTGATTCACGAGCAGTGATCTTTCTTTGGGCCACAGTTGGAGATTCTTCAGACAAAAGGTCGGTATACTTCAATGATAAAGCACTGTAAGTGTCAGGGGCAGTTGAAGACTCTTCAAGCAGCGAAGATGGAATAGAATTTGTCCTAGAACCACGTTCTCGAGTTGGCTCGACTTCTGTACCAGGCTCTAATTTTTGCTGTACCGCATACCGCTGCATCGGCACAGTCGCCGCTCTAGTCGGCCTGCGAGATAGATGAGTTGGTTTATGCTCAAGTCCGCTGTCAGGGCTAGTCTCAACCGGTACCGGTAAGTCTATGGGAAACCGTGTCGGCCTTCTCGAAATCGTAGTAGGGTGTCGTTCCACAGCCATGGGAATTTCCTGTAGCGCGATATCAGGGGGTTGGCCTGTACTACGCCGTGAAAGCGCCGTCGTTTTCCGGGACCTTATCGTCGCAGGAAGTTCTTCTTCCAGAACAGCCTCTGTAGACCACGTGGTCTTCCGAGATGGTGTGACTCGGCTATCAGCTCTCAAAGTCAAAGTCCGTGGTCGGCTCAATGGATGAGACTGAATCTCTTGAATAGTTCCTAATTCAATTTCAGAAGGGGAACCCACGGCTTCGTCAACCAATTCTGACTGCTCAGGTGCTGGTTCAGTGGAAAAATTCCCAGTATAGCCTGAGGGTCTTGTCTCGCGGTGTTGAATGGGATTTTGTACGATGATGCTAGTCTTGCTCCCCGTAACAGTTTCTTGTGGCTCTCTTGGTAAGGTTTCATTCCTTTCCACTTTCATCATCTTACGATTATGATCAGTTGAAACTCGGTATGAGACAGGCTGTGATTCAAGGCTGCTACTGCTCGACGAATGGATTGCCTCAAATTCAGAAGACTTGTCCTTGGTCTGAATCTGTGTGAATTGAAGAACTGCTGCGCGTTCCGTTCCTTGTCTAATAGACATAGAGGGCATGTTCCCAACATCAGAGATAGAATCTGGCTCTCTTGGCAATATGTTTTGTCTGGTTCCTCGTCGTGAGCCCATATTAGAATCCTTAAAATTCTGTTGAGTGGCTCTCCTAGTTAGATTTCTGGTGACTGTAGCAGGTTGTTGCGTAGCCTCTCTCAAGAGCTTAGACTCAAAATTATCAGAGTACATCTCAAGATTTCGCCCAGACTGCTCTGACAAGGAGTACACTGAGGCACTTCTGGATACAGATCTTGAATCATGCGTGATGACCTTCCTTGAGATAGAGGGCGAGCCGGCTTTGTCGCTGATTTCTCTTGTGGTCTGCCGCGTAATGGTGGAGGCTACTTCCACCCCGGATTCTTCAACATTGCCCTGTATCGATCCAGGCAGTTCATTTATAAAACCCCTCTGAGAAGCTGCTTCAAAATCTGACATATTCGAGTATCTTGACGCTGGGAGGCGTATGTGCTCGGGCTCCGTCATTCTTCTCGTCGGCTTCCTCAAAACATATCCCGTACTGGCTCGACTGAACAAGGGTGGCTGTTTCGATGAAGTATCGACAGTCATAGGATCAGAAATAATGTCTGTCCTCATAGAAATGTTTGAAGCATCTTCAAAAGTGGCTCGCCGTTCCGCAACAGTGGACTGTCTCGTTGGGCCAATGATGATCCTTTTCATCGACGGTGAAGATCGAAAGCTAGGTTTCCGGATTTCATCTAGTTGAGACTCTTGCACTGTAGGTGGCTGTCGTATCATATGGGCGGGCACAATAACTTCTTCGGGGTTGGGACTTTCCCCGATGGCGTGTGCAAGGGACAGTTCTGAAGCATCGGATAGGCTTGATTGTTGTAGCAGCTCAGGTGTAAGACTCTCTGGTATCAAGGAAAGTTCACTCTCCCGATTTCTTACAGGCTCTTTCCCCTCTCCTTCAACAAATACGGACTCTTCTTGGCGTGAGGTGAAGGCGTGAGATGGCAACATGGTTTCAGCCTCCGTTGAAGGCGAGGACGGAGGTGCCGGTGGCGCTTCTACTGATTCGGACTTTTTTCGGGTCGTTTTTCTTCCTGCGATCGCTTCAGATGATGGGGTACGCCCTGTAGGCCGTTTGACTATAACTCGTCCCTCAGGTTCTGGCTCTGGCGTTGAAAGTGGCTGTGTGGCTATCCTCCGGACACCAGTCATCGTTTCATCTGACATATCTTCTGGGGGCTCTATTGTAACGTCCATGACCGAGTGATGTGTTTTTTGGCGCGTTGGAAGGCGAGTATAGAGACGCGTTCGGGGAAGCTCCTCAATAGTCTCTTCCAATATCGGAGAAGGCGATCTAATTGATGGCCTGCAGCTGTCACGAGCGACAGTCCTAGTTGCTACCAGGACTGGAGCCTCAGAAGTGATCTCGGCATCGGGTGGAGTCTGCACTCGGAAAGGCTGAGAAATCAATCGTGCCATTTTGATGTTGGAAGCTTCAGAATCGTCTGGAGCCCTAGCTTTCCAGGTAGAAGAATGAGTGGTTTTCCTTGAGCTTTCCACTATCCTTCTGTCTTCACTTTGAACATTACTCGTAATAGAAGATGAAAGTGAAGAAGTCCCTGGAGAGCCTCGCGGTGGAACAGCTTTCGAAGTTATTAATGATTGCACTGGAGATTGGACCACGGAAGTCTTTCGCCGAGTGGGATGCCGCCACGGTACCTCGACGCGCATGTCTGTGAGCTCTGGTGGCACGATATACGGGTACTGTTCGGGCTCGCTTGACTCAGGCGAGACGAAAGAGAATGTTCTCTCAGGCTGCATATCTGGGTGAGCAGCTTCAATCGTAGACGTGCGACAAGGAGCAGTGCGTTCTGCTGCGGGCGGCGTCTCAGGTTCAACAGTTGGTTCCACTACTTCCTCTATGTCGTTAGGCTCGCTGGGAAAGCTTCGTTCTCTGTCAGCTTGTTGCCGAAGCATAAAACTTTGCGACGACGGATATGTCGAAGTTTTAGTTGCCACTGACTGAATAGGGAGGGCCATAGTCTCTCCTGCAAACTCCGCTTCGTGTTCTTCAAGCTCAGGCGATATAGCTCTGATTGAATCATTTCCGAGGCGACGCTCGAGATCAGCAATTCGATCCTGTAGATCACTGATAGGCGCTGTGTATGTACGGCGTGGTGGACTCTCCGCGTAATCCTCGTAAAGCGCATGTTCTTCTTCTTCATATTGCGACTCTAGTCCTGGGTAATCCGGTGGCCCATAGTCTTGTTCAAACTGCAGTTGTTCATCAGGCTCACCGGAAGATTCAAAGCCTAATGCTGGCAAAGTCTCTAATACTGTGGTGATTGAGTCAATAGCGGCAGGTAACTCGGTTTGTGCCACCTCAAGCCACTCTTGAATCGCCTCAGGAGGAATTTCACCGATCTCTTGCATGTTTTGAGTGATTTCTGACATCCGCCTCGATTGACTTGATATGCGTGTGAGCACACGACTTAGTCGTCTCTCATTTGTGTGCTCATCAATCATTTTGGGGATTTCTTCTGTAACCGAATCGACAGACTTGTTCCTGAGTCGCGTGGACCTCCTTGAGATTCCGGCATTAATCTTGCTGAGTACTCTCTGAATAGGATCAGGCCGGGCCTCAGACACTCGACGATCCTGGAGTTGGACACCAAGATCCTCTGCAATTGAGTCAAGTTCATCCATTAGCTGGGTGCGCGCTTCTGAGAGCTCAGTCAGATGTCTGCGAGTCTGCTGCAGCCAAGGGTCCTCTGCATACTGTTCTTCTTTGATCATGCCTTCGTGCACAACGTCCAATGGGTCGCTATGCCGTGATGAGATAGAACCTCGTGGTGTCTTTTCATAAGGTGCATCTTCAAAAATTTGATTGTCCTTCGTAGTGGGTCGCCTGTCTAGATCGAGACCAAGATCATCTGCTGCAGAATTGACCAGCTCAACTAGTCCAGGTATTGACTTGACAGACTCATGAAGACTAGCACGCGAATCATTTAAATTGGGGACAAGCTGGCCAGGTGATCCGACATTGAGCTTCTCGGTTGCTTTTGGCGGAACATATGGACATGTTGGTGTCCATTCACATACCTGTGGCTTGCATAATGGCTGGCAGACGTGTTGACAAGCTGTCTGGTGTGTGCATGGGGGAAAACATGGCTTATGTCGAACATTTGTGCAGATACCAGTTGACTGACTACGTTGAATGAGATCCTGGGAAACCCTTCTTAACTGGGCAAGGCTGGGCTGACTGCGCTTGATGTTGCTTATCACACCTTGTAACGTGCTCGTATGCTCCTCGAGTATGGCGTCGATTATGAAACCCAGATCCTTTGCAAAAACATCCCCGCATTTTTCGTTCGGTATACATTCAGAGTGGCGTTGGCGGCGCCTTGAATCTCGAGCCCCAAAGCTCTTGAACGATGTTGAGAAGGATGATGAGGAAGTGGAAATATCGGTGACTACTTGATGACGACTGTGGCTATTGCGTGCTGGTTGCGGCATGACAGAAGATATCGCCTTACCATGGCATTGCCGGCAGACCTTTCTGCTTGCGACCTCAGCACCTTCTCCCTTGCCCATGTATGAAAAGTGCCCACAAGCTCGCTTGACCCAGGTACCGGGGTCTTGCAATGGTTTGTGAGACCTGGGGGTACTACGGGGTTTGATACGAGCACCTGGAAAACCAAAATCTTGTGTCTTGCGTCGGCCATATGCTCCACGCCAGTCAACATGATGCGGAACCTCGACGTCATGATAGTCCTTTTGCACGCCAATGTCAGCGATTGGAACCGGTGAAGAAGACGAGCTGTGCTGTGCAACATCGTGTAAGGAGCCCGACCCGTCGTGACTGAGGCCTCTCGCCGCGATGGCATCGATCTTTTGGCGAACATCATTTGGGGCTTCAATGTGATTTTGAGATATGCCCATGTCTGTTCCGGAAGACTGTGGCGACCTGCGATCAGCACGCCGCAAAGCTTGATCTCTGCGAGTAGCTCCATTGTTTAAAGGAGCACTGCGTGAGTTTTGTCGTCGAAGCCGCTGAGGGGAGGCAGAAGTTGGCTTCTCTGAGGCTCTGCGATGGTCATGTGCAGACTTGGAACGTCGAACCTTTCTCTGTGGTCTATTGGTCTCGGATACTTCTAGACTTTTAAGCTCAGTGGTTGAAGAGGAACTGCGGGTCCGATGTCGCTTCACGGTCTCTTCAGAACTTCGTCGTGGCTCTGTCCGGTGCAATTTATCAGTGGCAATAGGGTTTTCAACATCGACAGTAGACAGCTGTTCGAAATGCGATGGAGTTGCATTGTGTGGGTTGTCGGTAAATATATTAGTTGACCTTCTGCGACCTGTCACTGCGTGCTCCTCGATTTGGGTCTGCTCGCGTGTGGCAGACGGGTTGGCATACTGAGTAGTGGCTCTTCTGACAACTACGTCGGGCAAGAATTCGCCGGCTTCGAGTAGTCCTGGCTTCTCGATGAGTGGAGCCGCCTCGGCCCGTTCTGAATCATGTGGCAGACTTGACGGCCGCAAGGCGGTGTCCAAGTCTTTTTTTCTTGGAGTTTGTGTCTTGGCTACACTCGAAAGGTGTGTAGGACGTGACTGAGAGCGTACGGATGGTTGAGGGCCACTAACTGTCACGCCTGTAGCTACAAGAGCTGCCGATGCAGGTGGAAGTGGAACTGATTGGTTCTGAGAAGCTTTTGTTTCAAAGAAATTCTTCGTAGCTTGAACTGAGACGGGCTTCTGTGGTTGTCTATGTGGTAGCAGTGGAAGGGGTTGAGAATTCGATGCAACAACTGTTCGCTCTGACTCTGACTTGGCTTGTGTTGATTTTGACGTATCCCAGCCAGATCCACGCGTTTTGTCTTGCACACCGACTCCGTCATTTGAAGGCTGTCCAACTATTGAGCTCACTGGGGCCCCAGCCACCCTGTACGGATGCTCGACGCTCGATAGGACTTGACCATACGGGTTCCTTCCTTGGAGATAGGCAGGTGATTTGCGTGCTTGAGGCTCACAAGATTGTTGCAGGACGTTGAGGGATTGGGGATTCGACGGCCTGCGTCGTGAAGGTGATTGTTTCGATTCGCCAGCACTCTCTGTTGGAGCGGTGATCTCGTAGCGACCCTGCCTGGTGCGTAGATTTGACGGCTGCGTAGACTGCTTGCGAGATCCCGTATCATTCGTACGGGATGCGGGGCTTGAAGTGGGCTGATCGAAGCCACGGCGCATGTGAGGTGCGGAAGTTGATAAGTGGTGCTACTCGAACGTGGGCTATTGTCTCTATAATTGCGTGATGGCTGGTGATGGGTAAAGTAACTAAGGGAAGGCCGATGTAAGGGGAGGTGATTCCTAGGGTTGAAGAATATGCGATAAATAGGGGTGTTGGTGGATTTGAGTGCACTCAGTTCCGGTGGTGGAAAACGAGGAGATATGGGATGAGGCGAATCGGCAAGTGGATTGAAATATTTGGGTCGGGCTCGTGGAGCACCTTCTAACCTGTGTGTGCGGAAGGCACGCATGCTCATACTGTACATACCGTGCTTCAGGACGCTATTTACACTATTACTTCAGAGCCGCCTGCAAACTCTCGAGAACCTAGCCGAATTAGCGATTTATTCTGTTGCCTGGTCACAGCACCTACCTCGAGCTCAATCTTGGCCTCCGCAATGTCGGCCTCGCTGCCGCTTCCGCTGGCAATCTTCTGGGCCTCGGCGATCTGGTTCCTGACAGCCTGTCGCATGGTCAGTCGTGGGGCGGTAAATTGCTCCTGGGCGCTCCTACTTCGGCGCTAAAGTCTTCAATTGGGTAGCCCTCGACGGCGTTGATGCTCAGGACCGAGTTGGGCTGCACTACAGCGAATCCACCAGAAAGGAAGAATTGCTTGCTGCCGCCCTGCTCCTCAATGACCTCGACAAGCCCAGGCTTCAGCTGCTCGATGGATGCAACATGGTTTGCCAAGACACCCATGTCGCCAGTTTCCGCGGGAATGTTGACCTGAACTCTGCACGATGCCTCAAATCAGTACATCGCGCACTTGTGGTTGCGGTGTCGGTCGGACTCGTGGGGCACGTACACATCCTGCGACTTGTAAATTGACTAGAGTATGTCGAGTCAGCCTCTTACGTTCAGTCCCCCATTCCGACAGCGCTCATGCGAACGCTGTCGCGCCGTGCGGCCTTGCGTACCTGATGCGGAAGAGCGAGGGTGAGCTTGATCTTGTCTGAGGCGACGTCGGCGTAGCCTCTGCGCTGGAAGGGGCGTGTGATGGCAGCGGGCCTTGCGCGGAGGGCGGCTCTAGCAATGCGTAGGGAGCTCATGATGGACGGAGTGGTGGGGGGAGTGCAATGGCTCGTCTGCCCGAAGCTGGTGAATCAATGTGTGAGGCCCACGTTCTGCGCTTGGCACACTAGTATCAGCTAGCGCAGCATCGCAGCAGTCAAAGTTGGTCGCAGCAGCAGCAAGCATGAAGAACAGACATTAAGATTGGTTGCAGTCTTTGCATATCACCCGGAAACTGTCTCGGCACAAGGTCAAGTACATGTTCAAAATCTGCATTTACTTGCTCAAGGGGTATCAAAACGACAAAACGCCCAGCCACGTCCCTGCATTATGCTAGCTTGTTGGGTGCCCATAATGCGCTTACCGTCTGCTATTCATTGATGAAGAAGAAGACGATGGAGAAGAAGAAGAAGAAGAAGAAGAAGAAGAAGGCGACGACGACGACAGTGGTTCGTTCGCACCTAATCATCGTGGAACTGCTGTGGTGCTGCCATGGACATGCGTAGTTGCCTTTCTCTTTGCTTCGCCTGCATTTCCAGTGTCTCCACAGCATAGCTCAGTCGGTCTTTTTTTGCCTTCAATGCCTTGAGCCTCAACTGCTGCTGAGCGCTCGTGCCCTTCCCGCCAGGCGCACTGGGCGGTCTCTGTGCGCCTCTGCTGTTCGGTCTGGTGCCCGAAGCAGCCGTGCTGTCGCGTCCAAGTCGGCCATCGTTGAGATCGCACTTCGCAATCAACGACTGTTCGCGTCGCTCCAACTTGTCGAGGTAATTCTCCACGCGTTTGAGCAGGTTGTCGACTTCTGGCCGGATTTCTGAGAGAAGTGCGGATTGTGCAACATGCAGGTCGGATTCCGATATGAGTTCGAAGTGCTATGGGACCGATGAGACCCATGTAAATCAAAGATGATGTTTCTCATATAGGGAGTCTTACTCGTGTCGTCTGTAGAACTTTCGCCAGCCGCGGGAAGTCGTTGACGCCTTCTTCTAGAATGTTGATGGAGGAATCGAGCAATTGCATGCTGCTACGAAGCGAGCTCACGCATCCCTCTAGTGGCGAAGACATCGCTGCGAGCTTTTCTGTGTGCAACAGGCAGCTATTCGTTCGTAGTATGTGCAAGCGGTAGGACGCGGGGTTGCGGGCGGCAACTGTTAGTACTCGGTCCTTTCCCGCTACCGACATGCCAAGGATATCGAAGTTCTGCAAGCCGAATCACCGGAGCTCCACCTCCCATCACCGCCCCTCACCCCTCGCAATTGCACCACAGGCCATTGTCCCGCCATCACCAACCAAAAAACATGTCTCTCCTTGGAAAGAAGTACCCCGCCATGATCGGTATGTCGCATCGATCCGCCCGTTACTCAGCCTTGACGAGGAAAAGTGCTAACAAAGCTTCTTCCAGCCCGCCCAATGTGGCCATTCTACGTCTCTGGTACGTCGCGAACTCGCACATTGTAGCGTACGGAATCGGCGAATAGCAAGGGCCGGGATAAGAGGCGATTATGCTTCGTTGGGCGCCGCAATGACAGGCAGTGGACAACAGTAACAGATCTTTCTAGGCCTCGTCATCCTCTACGGCGTAAACTCTGCCGCGAACGCCATGGCTACCGGTTCGTGACACTCTTCTCCGGCTCGTCGCACAGACTTGGCGGAAGCGCGAGACCGAAAGCTAATGCAGCCTAGCCGATGAATACAAGAACGACCCAAGGAACCCAGCGGTCAAGAACCAGCCAGCGAACCACTAGATTTGCCATTAGGATGGAGCGTGGTGATGGCAAACACGAGCAGTATGAGACGCAATGTACAATAGCCGCACAGGAGATGTGATGAAGGACAGCCCGGCTCTAGGCGGCTGTATAGACTTTGGCAATCGAGAAGTGTCTCGCGTCCTCTCTCTGCAGGTGCGATTCTGAAAATCGTGCACAAATACCGATCCCGATACGACTGAAACGTACCAAGACATCCCACCCTGATCAGGTTCGCGAGGCCCGGTTTACAGCAAGTTGTGGATCCGGAACATACATACAGCCAACATGTCCGTATTCCGTTCTGCATTCGCATGTTATGAATGCAAAACAAGTCGCAAAGAGACATGTGTTCCACACATGTCTTCCATGTGGTTACAGGAACGGTGGGGCGGTCGTTGTTGTTCCACAACCTGGGGCGCTGGAGACTGCCATGGGATGCTTGGCGGTGAATGTTCAGCTTCGTAAAGCGCATGCACATGTTCATTTCAGCCCCTGAACTTACTGTTATGTAGGCATGTACTAGGGCGATACTATTTGCAGCAACACGGCGCCAAGGCTCACTTAGCGGTATGCAGAATGCGGAATGGTCCTACCGCGTTCCGTGGGGTAAGGTTGTGAGATCTGGGCCAAGGTGGTGTGACGTGGGGTTGGGTTGCCCTTTTACCTAGGTAGTGGCAGATTTGGGTAAAGAGATGTCTACCAAATCGCGTCCATGGAGGGTGAGTGCTGTCTGTGAACGGCATCATCCGAACAGTGCGGCTGCAGCATTGCTGCGTTCGACATGGCTGTCGTGTTCAGTCGCGATCGAGCGGAAGTAAGCGTGGAACTTCTGGAAGGCCGAGCTGCGCCTGCGCCTACGCATGCTAGTCAGCTAGCCGGACGGTCTCTGCCAGGCCTTGCGTGAGATCATGTCAAAGTCAATTCCAGAGTACCTAGCTCGATCTGTCGTTGCAGGTGGTGTGAAGAAAGGGGCAAGGCGGGATCCCGTGGTTGCACACTCTGTCCTGTCTGGCTCGATACACCGCCGCAGTGAAAGACGCCGCCTAGCGCGCCACGTGACTGGGCCAGCCGACAAGGCAGCGGCTCCTCGCCTGCGCCCATCTGCTTCTCTCCATCCGCTCCCCCGTCCTCCCCCCCCTCCCCCGTCCTTCAGCACCTCCCCACCGTCGTGTGTTTGTTCTCCGGGGCCTTTTGCTGTCTTGAAGCGTGCAGCTACTTCTTTGCACCGCCTCTCCTAGCACAGCTCCGAATCGCCGTACGCACGCCAGCTCTTCGGTTGCCGTTATCCGTTGGGCTCATTCACGCCCTACACCGTGTGAGTCCAGCTGCCCAGCACATCACTGGGTCCCGCCCTGTGCCTGCACCTGCACCCTCGCCCTGTTTCTCGAGCACTACCACCACCACCACCACCTCCTCCTCCTCCTCCTCCTCCTCCCCAGCCATCCTATCCTCGC
>Ga0182211_1000479_pt1 | contig 12561 bp, 10 predicted proteins | sample G5R1MG_20_FD_129660 | JGI IMG/M metagenome (GOLD analysis project Ga0182211, IMG submission 129660) | Switchgrass phyllosphere microbial communities from Michigan, USA - G5R2_MAIN_03OCT2016_LD1 MG | ecosystem: Host-associated > Plants > Phyllosphere > Phylloplane/Leaf | place: USA: Michigan... | reverse complement strand
CCGCCTTGGCTGCAGCGTCACTCTTCAGCTTGCCGACATCTGTAGGCCGGAAAAGAAACTGGCGGTTTAAGTTGCTCTTTTCAATCTGGTCATTATCGGTGACAGTGATCTTGCCGTTTGGTCCAGCACCAAGTCCCATCAGTGCCCAGTTTTTCAGCATCTCGCATCCAATGGCGCCTGCACCGACTAGGAACTGCTTGACATTACCCAACTTTTCTTGATACTCCCGACCCAATACCGCAATCTGGCCATCGTAGCGCGAGTTGATCGGGCTGCAGTCTTGCTCTGAGCGTTTCGTGGAGGTGGGAAGTGACTCTAGTGAGTCGAAGTACAGGAATTGGACAATGGGATGGAACTTTCCAGATACAGCCTTCAGGACCTCCTGAGCAGCCATACCACCAAAGAAAGCAGCGACTGGGCTCAAATCACCTCGCGCCTGGTAGCTGAGCTCGGTGATGAGCTTTTCATCAAGCTCGATCTTCTCGTCTCCCTGGCCGGCAATGTCCTGAGCGATCTGGACCACCTCTTTTGCATCTTCATCGTGATGCGGGCGTGGCAGCTCGCCCTTGTGTAGACTGGCGAATTTGTGCAGTGCCTGGATACCAACATGCAGCTGCTGCGGTCGGTCGAACTTTGCGAAGTCAGAGATGAGGAGTTCCGGCTTCTTCAACTGCGCGCTAAAGGGCTCAAAGTCGATGATTTTGGGCATCTTAACCTGGATGTATTGTCCCCCTTTTTTGTATGTTCCTAGGCCAGAAACGTCGCCAATGGAGAATGTGTAGGGCCCCTTGACTTCAATCTTGCGGGGCGCACAGTCGTTGAGACCCTCCATGCCCTCCACCTCAGAGAAGGTGACCCAGTCGCCATCCTCGAGCCCATGCCTTGTCTCATCGAGCGCCGACACCAGCCCGGACTCGTCAATACCCGCAATAATGCCGTTATTTGCGTTCTCGCCGGTTGGGTCACCAATGGTGAAGTTCTTGCCGAAATCGGTGAAGATGGTGCCAAACAAGCCGTAAGTGTCGGTGATGACGACGAAGATGCCATTTTCATGACAGTAGTCGGAAATCTTGATCTGGTCGTCCAACGAAGTGTCGGTGAGGACGATGACCTGGAACCGCTTGAGTTGCGACAAGTCTGAAGTCAGATCCCGTCCACCAAATTCCTGAACGGGTGTGTACGGGTTGAGCTCCGAGACGCGGGGAACGGTGACGGCAGCGCGGGGCTGTCCAACGTCCTCGGGGCGCAGGAAGAACTGTGATGAGAGGTCGGCGAGGCGGGCGGGCCTGGGGTCGTAGAGAGTCAACGACTTGACACCGGCGAGGGCAATGTTTTTGGCGATTTCGACGCCGAGGCCGCGCAGGCCGGAAATGAGGACGTTGGAGGAGCCCATGCGCTTCATGGCCTCGTGGCCGAGCACGTACAGCTGCCTGCTGTAGAGCGACTCGTCAATGTCACCATTGCCGTTGGACGCTTGTCTGAGCTGCTCGACTGCAGCGGCAGAACTGTCAACCTGCATGTTTTCCTGGCGCAAGTCAGTGGGTACCGTGGGGCGGGTATGGGGGCCAGGCAGGCGTAGGAGACGTCGCGGCTCTTCGGTGAACTGGATTCTGAGTCGACTTACCGCCATGACTCTCTTATTAGGACCTTCGTCCTCTGCGTTGGATTTCCGCTTCAACAGTTTGCCGGCTGCTGCTGCACTCGTGAGACACAGCGTGTGGCAGTTGGTGGCGGGCGCCTCAGTGACCGCGGAGGTGCCTCAAGCTGACTGTAAAGGTGGAAGAAGCACGTAAGCGAGCGGAATGCTGGACCTGCACGGTTTCCGTAGACAATCGTGCCAAAGGTGACGAGTGGCCGAGTGGACGCACAAGGAGCGGGTTGTGGGTCGCGCGGTTACTCTAGTAGAGTGATGTAAAGTGATGGAGGGGAGTGGGTCAAGTCAAGACCGAAGGTGCTAGAGCTCCAACGTCAATACGGCGAGGGTGCCCCACCAACTAGCTCGTCCGTACGTTGCAGGGCCAGCCTGCTGCCACAACTCAAGGTACTACCTATGCATGCACGCAGTATCGGTCCTGTCCCATGGTTCGTCTAACCCGAGCATTAAGTATCATTAATAATCATACCGCCAGGCCCAGTAGTTGATTATACACAGAACGAATCCGCATTCGGCTTACACGGTCCCGTGTACTGGACACGCTTCTCCTGGAACGCCCCCGACTTGCTCTGGCTGTTCACCGGCCTGGGGATATGCCTCTCCGTTGGATCCCACAAGGTGTTGTCGGGGCAAAAGTCCTGGCCGCCCACAACTGGCACACACCGGGGGAAGTAGGCCTGACTGGCACGGTTCCTGCAGCTATTCAGTAGAACGTCTATGCACTGTGATCCTGGGTCACCACAGCCTTGGGGATTGCATAAATCCACACGCCCACGCCTCCGGACTAGACTGATATCTCCGAGGCCGCCGCTGCGATCAAGCCCAGGCCCAGCAAGAAGCTCGTCTGGGTTAGTAAAGTTCAGGTCGAGTGCTACGAGTTTGGTGCTCGAAGGGATTGGTGCGGGCTTGGAGGATCCCCGGAAGCCGGTCGAGTCGGCGACACAGAGAGAGGCATCATCGAATGATGCGGAGACGACATCACGCCAGAGACGCGACATATTGTATATGTTGTCGAGGGTATAGAAGATCCGACAATCTGCGGCTTCGTACTTGAACTGCAATGGGACGGTGTCGTTGAGTCGAACTTGATCGCGGAGATTGACACCAAGAACAGTGGTGTAAACGCCAGAATCGCGATGCCCTTCATTGTCCAGGAGAGGCACATCAGTCGGGTCTGTGACGTTCCCTTCAATCGATATCAAGGTTTTCAAATCGGAATCAAGTCCATCGGCAGAGAACGTCGCTGCGCCTCTATTACCGCCTACCGCTTGCATAGGTCCTGTCTTCGGCAGGCCTCCAGCTACAATTGTCTTGACGCCAACCTCGGTGAACATCTCCACCAAAAGTGCGCAAGTAGAGGCGCAAGCTCCATCTGTAAACTGCATAATCATCGTCAGCCAATTGTTGCACATACCCTACCCAATACCACTTACCACAACTATATCTTCAGTCGCAAACGGTTGTTTGTATTCTCCCACGGGAGCCTCCGGCGTGTAGCCCCAGGGAACCCATCCTTCAAAAAGCGCCGCATCGAAGTCAAAGCTGGACAGGTTATACCGTTCCTGATTGATCATGTTAGTCCACACAGTCTCCTTCTGTATGCGTATGACATACGGTGACAGAAAAAGAGTCATCTTTTTCCAGGACTGGACCAGCATACTCCGTCCAGTTAGAGAAATTTCGACCAGTAGCTGCATTCAGTCTCGATGTGATAACCCATTCATTCGCTAGGAAGTCGCTATATCGTGGGTCCTCCGGTTGGATGTCGTCATCAAAGTGTGCCGTATAAGCCTCTCCAAGCGTGGTGCCGAGTGGGTGGTTGCGGCGTCTGCTACCAGAGAAAGGCACGTTATCTGGGAAGAACCTCTTGAACGTGCTGAAGGCCAGCTCGACGGTGCCTCCTGTGTTCTGCTGCAAGTCGATCACCACTCTGGCTAGTTTTGCTTCTGTCACATTATCGATGAAATTTGACACTGCAAGCGAGAAGTTGCCGATGGCATATCCACTTTGACTAAAAGTGGGTATGCTGAGAACAGCAGCGTTGACGTCCCGGAGAAAGTAGCCAGATACAACGCCATCCGCGATGACTGCAAGCCCGTCTTGAGCTACATCGGGGTCTGGATATGCTCCGTTACTGGTGTCCTTCCAGGACCCTGTACCCATGGTTGTAGCGGTATGATTGTTGACTGGGGTAGAGTCAAATGAATACGCTTGATTGTAGAAACCTGCACTCTCGTTGTAGGAACCTGGCAACAGGCCAAGAACAAAATAGTTGTAAAAGTCCCCTCCCGTAGTGAGGGGGCCCGTCGCATATGGCTCGTTGTAGACAGCTAGCCAGTAATCGGTATAATTTGTACCGTTTGCCATCGTTACCTTGATCTCATCACCGGGATAAAAATTGACGGAACCATCCCAGATACTTTGGTCGCCCCTGATGTCCAAAGCAGGCGTGTGGAAGAGCTGGTTCCAGTCTGCATGAGCCTCGACCCCCCCAAATGAGTTCAGACTGGCAAACTTGGTCAGATAATCTACCGCGTCTTGATTGTTGATGGCCGTAATGTGGGATGGCTTCCAGCTTTCGTTGCGAGCTTTGACAACATCGCTTACGAGATAGACTTGCGGCAGGGTCTTTCTGTCAGGAGATGCCGCAGTGATGGAGAACGGCGCCAGAAATGAGAATGCGGCAGTGATTCCAGCAGTTAAAGAGAGGTGGGTATCATGAGTTGCATATAGCAAGTGCTGAACGTCGATTTCAAACTAGTACTGATTCTGGTAAACCCCCGTCGTTGCATTGGTCTTGATTTTCTCCAGCCGAGCAAGAACATCAACAGCGGGCTGCTGATAGCCAGGAGGAGGGCTCTTTAGATATGCGAGCGTACTTTGAAATTGAATTGTAGTGTTTATATAATCAATGAAGCGAATAGCCACGGCCGAATGGAACGGAACACTAGTCAGGCAGGCATATGCGCTTGACGCGTAAAAGTATGCAGATCCGTTGTTGACGCCGTCAATGATTTCCCCACATGCCGTGGACTGTGGTTCGGGTGATTCCTGTCGTACGTGTACTTTCCCGGGTTGTGTGACTCGTGTTGGACAAGAGTGAGTTCCGATGATGGATAAGGTCCAAAGGACAGCAACAAGAAAGGCGTTTCGCGAATGCATTTTGGTGAGAATGAGACTGATTGATACCCGTTTGCTTTGAGCTTGGTTATATGAGATCGCTTATGCCATGCTTGTATGTGCGAACATGGTTGTAGCGTAGCATGTTGGCGTAGTGTAAATGTACAAGAAAAGCCACCATTTCAGTTCCTTTCCTTACCGAAATTGGCTTATGGTCAAAAACAGGATGATTTTTCTTGATATCAACCCAATCCTTGTCGATAATTAGTCATTTTCAGATCTTTCTGCATGTATAGGTTGTGTCGACGCAGCACAGCTTACGGCTGACACCGATGAGCCCTGAGCTAAGCCCATACAGACAGGCTGTTAATTGGTTTGTGGAATAAAGCAATTCCATGGCGGAGCCTCTCGGAGTTCTTCTATAGGCTGGGTTCCTTGAGCTATTGTGGAATTAGTTCTGATGGCCTGTTGCGTGCCGTGGCTGCTACCTGAGTTTGCCTGTCGTGCTCATTTGACCACCAGTCCTTGTTGTTCTGGACCCTCAGCCTGGCCCCCAATTTAATTTAGACCCATGCACACGTAAAAGCTTCTCCGAATCTCTGGCCAATGACACTGTCATTCAGTAGACGAGTAATAACGGCAGGGTGAGCACCGAAAAGCATGTGCCCTACGTGGAATATGGTGCAAAGATGTTGACCGAGAAATTAATGCCCCTCACCCTAAACTCCACCACCAGTAAGCAAGAAACACCAATATGGCGCAACTTTTGGGAGAAGATGAAGAAGACCCACTGGACCCCTTCTCACGCAGCAGAAGTATACATCCTGCGCTCGGAGATCCGCATTATATTTCTTCTGACATATTCACGCCCTTGTTCGATGGCTCGTTGCATAACGAAATCTTCCACCGCTGGCTTCATCGCATGAATTCATGGCAGCTGCACTTCCTGGGCGGTCCTGGCGCGGGAAAAGTGAATTCTATGCGCTTGTGCGCGTGAGTCCGTCTGCTAACGCAATCAGACAACCATCACAGCCCTCATCGCGGATCGCATCCGTACAAATTACGCGGATTCGCTCGGTCTTACGACTCATAGTGCCTCAATATTCATACACAATTTTCCCATCGAAAACGAACTCGCGTTCTTGGAAGACTTTTTGGACGATATCTATCGTCAATTAACTCCCATCGGACTCATAACGTGTCAGTCGGTATTGCAGAAGTATGAAAAGTACACCGAGGCGCAGAACACTGGGAAGCGAATTTCTGCTCGTGTGAACCTGATTGGACAGGCTCTCCAACAAAGGATTGCAGAAATAGAAGAGATGGGTCGCGCATTCCTTGTGATTGACAACATCGATCAATGTAGCCCAACCTTGGGAGAACTACTACTTCGCGAGCTGTCCATACTACAGCACTGTGGCTTGGGTATTGCAATCACTTCGCGATTGCCACAATATGGAAGCTTGAGGGATGTGTACTGCGACATCCACGAACTGGGGCCTTTTGAAGGCCGGTTAGCCTTCTATCGATATTGCTCAACTTGTGAGAAGTCTTTTGTATGCGATAGTTGTGACCGGTCCGAGTTACAATGCAATAAATGGTATGCACTTTTATTCAACTTACTGTTATAACAAAACGGATCGCTGACATTTGGCCTTCGATTTAGCGGTGATGACACCCACTGGGTCGAGCCGGATCATCTCGAGCTGGCAATCGACTCCATATATCAAAGACGCATCGAGAGCTTCATAGCATGGGACCTCGAACGAGAACACGGTGATCTTGGCCTCGGATCGGACGTAAAAAACTACCCTCCGCTGTCGTCATTTGGCATCGCATTCCGTAGAGACAAGCCTGAGCATACAGGTCGTGACTGGGTAAGAACGGTCGCGCAAAGTGTAAACGGGAGCGTCGTTCAAGCCAAACTTGCTCTCGATCGGATACATGTTGCGCCTTCGCCCAACGCTATCAACTTTAGTCCGAATCGCATACCTGAGAATGTCCAAGTACTATTTCATACGGCAATCAAGAGTATTGGGCAGCAGCCATCAAGTCAGCGTGAGCTAGCGCTGAGAAGTCTAGCTGCAGTTGGTAAAGAAGGGGGGCAGGATATGGGTCTACCCTTAACGCGTCTCGCCGGGCTGCTCAAAGCGCGGTCTCATAAACCTTCGGCATCGGATATCCCGCCTCGCAGTACTGAGGACATTCTCGCATCTGCAAAAGGGTATCTCACACTTATGCCACCATATCCAGGCGAAGCAGAGTTTACCATAGTTACTTTCAATCGGATGTTGTTTCGTTACATCAATGAAGATTACAACGACGAACTGGTAATGGCAAATTCGCAGTTACGTACCTCCAAGATTCCGACTTCCTTTACTCGCGCTTTGCAGAGTCCGATCACTAACGAACCGGAGCCTTCATGGCAAGACCGAGTAGCAGATCTCAAGCGATTTCAATCACCAAAGCTCTCATCCTGGTCTGCTCGTGGATCGCCACCAATTACGCGACAGTCACCTGGCTCCAATCGGAGCATGAGTTTCAATATGTCTGGAGCGCCCATGAGTACCTCACCTGCACCGGGCTTGGGGTTGGGGGTGGAGCTCGAGGGCAATGAATGCAAGGAAAATTACATGACGCTGACGAAGTCCCACCTGACCCAGGAAGAAACACAGGCGCTGGAGCGAGTCGACATTTCATGACTTACGGAGTCAAGCAATGAAAAATTTCGTTCCTTCCCAAATTACAAGCTCTAATCCTGGACCAGTTTGAGGTTTATTCACGGTTTGGATGTACTGCCACATCCTGGCACTCAGATGATGAATATCCAATGCGCCTATACGCAGATAGCACTGACCCGTCATAGATGGACAAAGCATGATGCCATATCCATCAAACCAATTTTCCGGGTCTGATGGGATGTCTTGTGAAAGTCTGCTTCTATAATCCGAGAAGTGCTCAGTCAAAGCGAGGATAACGAATAAGGTAGCACCTGGCTGGGCGTTCTCCATAGTGTCCGGGAAGGCTTCCATGATTGCGTCTTCCTCTGTGTAGTCGGCCAGACCAAAAGGGCGAATTCTCCAGCCATCCGTGTCACTCAACGCATACAAGAATCCCTGGTGGATATACCCTTGAACCGCCAATTCTCTCATCAAGAGCTTGGGTTCTTCATCGTTTCTGCTTGAGAATTTCTCAACAGATTCCTTCGCTTGCTTCAGTTCTCTGTTTGATCCGTGCAGCGCTGCTTGCTCATATCCAAACAATAACCCTTTGTCCGAGTTGGCACGACCGACACTGACCAAGGAATTTTGTCTCGAGGTCGCAGCCCCAATTTGAGAACACCGATGAGATGATGCATTGTACCTTTCTCGTCTTTCTTTAGCAAGCTGGAGGTCCTTATACATGTTCGCGAGCTCTTCTTCACGATCACCAGAAGCGTTGCGTAGCAGTTTGGGCTGGACCTTTTTATCCATAGCCGTAAAAGAGAGCGGCTGGTTGGCGTGGTTCGTCACACGGTATATTCTCTCTTGTTGTTGTGAGCGATCTTGGACAAGGATCCTGCCTTTGATTGAAGTCCATGACCAAGATGGGTTTTCCATTAGCTCCCTAGGTCGCTCAGCCGCGACACAGTCTGCGACTCTCCATGCCAATTGCTCCTCTAGAGCGAATTCCCATAGGCCAGCAACGTACTCTTCATCAATAATGTCGCGCACCAGTTTCGCAATGCCCCACACTGCTAGGCTCTTATCACTTTGCATAGTGAGACTGAGGCTTGTATAGTTTTCCACCGCTGCTCTCCAAAAGTCTTCGGGTGAGTCGTCATTCGCAGCGGAGAGCATGAAGGATAGATTTGAACCGGATTCTTGTAGCCTTCCCCGCCAATGACGATCTATGGAGGCCCTTCGATCCAAAGGTAGAGGAAGACCAGCTGGAAGGCTCTCACATGCGCTCATCTCCGCACAATCCCAGAATATCTGGTGATGACCAAAGTGCAGTATCCTGGGTGCTAACATTCGTTCTGTCCGACAGTCAATCAGTGTATACTGTTGTGCTGCATGTACTAACCCTGGAATACCCAACCCCGCTTGTAGAGTGGTCTCGCTAGCAAACCAGACTCCCACAGATCCTCCCTTATAACTCTCCAGGCTTGTTTGCCGAGCAAAGACGAAACTCCGTCGGTTTCGAAATAGGCAGGAATAACATCTTGCGGCTTACGTTTACGAAAAAGGCCACTTTGGCTGTCTTCAGCGTCCGCTGCTGCAATGTTGCAGTATGAGTTGCGGTATACTTTGTGCATCAAACTGCCTTCGGATTGCCAGTCTTTTGGATCTCCTTGCTAGTGAAATTGTCAGGCTTTTCCCTTGAGACTTTAGCTAACGGACTCACAATAATACAAAGGGAGTCGATCCATATGTAGTCAACTTCCAGGAATCGTGCCACTTGGATGGCTTGTTGGAAGTTCTTGGATAAGTGGCTCCATAGCACCCCACTACTTGTGAACTCTGCCCAGGTCTTTTCAGTCAGCGTATCCCTTCGCACCCCGAGCGAAGGCCCCCAACAATGACTCAACGTTACATATGGTCCTTTGGTGTTGTTGGTCTTCGTGTCGACGACACGAATTGGTTCGCCCGATCGCCTCCCGCCAACATAGAGTAATCTGCTGGGCACCCATTTGCTGCCAGCCCCAGCACGCTTGGGACAGTTCTTGTGATGTATTCCACAATCTCTCACCCACCTTTTGATCTGAAACCCGTCACTTGCCTCTGGATTTGTACTCACACCGAGATTAGCAGATACTAGGAGAGATGTTAAATCCGTTTCCGGAAAGCAGTAAAATACACGCTCCGGTAGGCCAAATGTTTGCGCTTCGTTGCTTGATTGCATGTCACCACCAGGAACTAGGGTTCGTGGAACTACCCGGAAAGTTATGGCAATCATTGCCTTGCCTTCTCTTGTCCGTCCGAGGCCTCGGATGCTCCATCGATAAAGGGAGACCGAATACGTGGGCGAAGGAAGTAACTTTGCGGTATTCTTTGCATCCCCTTGAAGCCATTGCTTGACTATTCGATCTTGCGATGTATCTGACACGCAGAAACCTTGAAGGACTGATCGGCGTTGCTCAACATCCTCGAGCAATAATGTGCAAAACACACATTGTCGCAAAGCAGACTGTCGGAGAGAGGCATAGCTGGGGTGATGATAGTCCCACGCTTGACCTCCACGAAGGATTGTGTCATGACAGAAGCTGCAGGGGTGTTGTGACATGGTGGACCAGAGAATCCTTGGGATGAGGGTGGAATGAGGGGAACTAGGTGGGATTGAGGTTATAATGAAGGCAGGTGGGAGCTGCGGATTACTCAGCTGCACCCATTGCCTGTATCAGGCCTTGTTGGACACATTCGGACGCAGGATGCATGCTGCCGAGAGCATTGAATGTGAAAGTATCCAGTCATCGCGTATACCTAGATCAGCAGTTGTTTTACAACATCACGGGTGAATCTGCGACCCAAGAAGGTAGGTGACAGGCATATGGTCGACATCACATGATCGCGTGGACTTAGAGATTCGATGCCCAATGTGTGGATGGGTTCAGCGAGGACTTTTCGCCTCTGCTAACCGAGATACATGGAACGGTCCACGGTGGAAATACCTAGTGGCGGTGGTGGATAGTATCAGGTGGGTGCTCCCTGCATTCCTTGGCACCACCACATCCAGTCATCGAACGCATCAAGCCCTGACCGTCGGATTGCCTGCAACCCCCAACATCGTCTTGACCAAATTCATCGCCCGCACTCGCCTCCCTTCCACTCCGACTGAGCATTGTAGCTAGGCTCGGTCGAATACCTCACCCATAGAACTTTCCATAAGTTATATGCCATCAGCGCTCACTAAAGCAGAACAAAGCACCCCCACTCTACAGACGGCCTCGGATCCCACACCAACCTCTCAGCATGGACAGCGCCTCGAAGACAACTCCCGACGCTCCCTGCTCCCTCACGCCCGGGGCTCGCAGGGAGAGCCCGAGCCACCGACGGGTGGCAATGAATGCGACGCTCCGCTCCCGGATGCGCTCGCCTACAACCTCCACCATGCCGTCGAGACTAGTGAATTGAGAGACTCCAGGCCTGTAACGCACCCCTATAGAGAGAGAGTTACGCTTTGTGAGAGTGCTCGGGCCGCCTCACTGCGGAAGCCATCCGAAGGCCCGCTTTTCGAGGTCACCAGTAGCAATGGGGTCCTCAATGGCGACATTTCGCCCATCGCAAAATTACCCAACGGTACGCGCACACCGTGTAGACACTCCACGACACAATACGCAGAGACAAAGTTTTCTAACACCATGCAGAGGTGCTCATTCACGCCATCGCGCATCTCTCGCCCAACGACCTCGCCGCTGTGTCGCTAGTGTCTCGCCACTTCAACAACGTGGTGACTACCCCGCACGCCTGGCAGGTCGCCTTCGCCCGACACTTTTCTGGGGCGCAATTGCTAGAGAATGCGGGTTCCCGCTCGGCTCTGGAGGATAGCGGGGCGGTTGTGCGATCTGAGAAGAGAAGTTTCACGCGTCTGACCGCTTTAGCGACATGGCGTAGCGAATACATCCTTCGCACACGGCTACTGCGTTCTCTCGCGCGTGGCAAACCCGTCCAGCAGCCCTCAGCGCCGTCTCGCCCTGGTCGGGTGCAAGCCGCTACCCCCACTATTACCTACGATACGAAGACATACGCCATCATCAATCATCTACATGCTACCTTTGACTCAGGCTTGAATAATCGAATGCCACGCTTGATTCACGGGGCAGACGACGTAGGATACGTAACCAGCAGTGACCCAATGGCTGGGAAAGTGGATCCATGGGGCCAAACCGACCCACACTTGTACTTCCAGTTCGCGGAGCGCTTCCCAGGCACTGCCCAGTGGGGTCTGGGCTCGGGGGATGTTGTCGGTTGCCCCAATGTCATGGATGTTTCGCAACCATATGGCTTCATCAATGGCGAGGGCTGTCCAGGAGGCTCATGTTACTATCGCTCCTTGGACGAGATGCGTGGGCGCTTGGTTGCCGAGCCTTCAGACTTCACTCTTCCTGAAGCTGGAATCCCCAACCTTGGAGCTGATAGTAGTGCTATTTGCAGCGTTTGGATCGCGAAATCATACAATATTCCATCGCTATCGAAAGGGCTGATTGGCATGATGATGGGCTCAGCCGCTGGCGTTATCTCTGCCTGCAGTTTAGGCAGCTATGGTCTCCCTACTTCTCGCGCACAGCGTGGTGAGCTGATTGCACGCTGGGTTCTTAGCCCTGGTGTGCCCATCATCGCGATTACCGTTGACGACAACTACTCTGCGAAGCGACATGCGCAGGACCGGATATGGGCTGTCGCTCTTAACGCTTTGGGTGAGCTCTTCCATCTGACCAAGTTTCCCACCCGTAGCCAATCCTCAGAAGGCACTTCCGATCATTATACCGAGCGTCTTGCATGGCTCACCGGGCGAAGCGTTCACTGGACCCTCGTAGAACCCAGTCGACGCATAGCACGGCCCGATCCATACAGTGATGCTGATGTTGATGGAAGCTACTCACCACGCACATCGTGGGACGGCATGTGTCTGGATGAAGACCAACTTGTCGCCGAGACTAGAGAAATACAGGAGTTTATGCGCAAACCACCGAAACATTTTCGGAAGGTCTGCCGGGGGTGGGACATGCGTAGACGTCTCGAGGTCGACTTTGCCGGCGATGATGGTAATCACGCTGGCGAAGCCATGATAGTGTTCGAGTGCGGACT
>Ga0182211_1000478_pt1 | contig 12572 bp, 9 predicted proteins | sample G5R1MG_20_FD_129660 | JGI IMG/M metagenome (GOLD analysis project Ga0182211, IMG submission 129660) | Switchgrass phyllosphere microbial communities from Michigan, USA - G5R2_MAIN_03OCT2016_LD1 MG | ecosystem: Host-associated > Plants > Phyllosphere > Phylloplane/Leaf | place: USA: Michigan... | reverse complement strand
GGCGCAAGCACCGTACCCGCACCTGCATCGCCGCCACTGAGACCGCCCGTAACCGCGCCAACCACGTCGGTGACCGGTGCGAGTACCGATCCGGCGCTTCCTTCGCTGCCGGTCAACGTACCCACGACTGCGCCCACCACGTTGGTGACGGGCGCAAGCACCGTACCCGCACCCGCATCGCCGCCACTGAGACCACCCGTAACCGCGCCAACCACGTTGGTGACCGGTGCCAGGACAGAGCCGCCTTCCGGGCCGGTGAGGTTGCTCGCGATCGGTCCAAGTGCCCCATTAACGGCGTCTAGCACCGGCGAAGCAACCGCTTCTACAGTTGCCGTGACCGGGGCTACGGCCGGTGCCAACACCTCGTGGATCTGGTTCGTCACGGGCACTGTCTGCTCACCAAGAAGCGAGCCGACAAGTGTTCCCACCGGAGCCAGCGCAGCATCGACACCGCCGGCAGTCGTCGGCAGCGTCACGTCGACCACCTTGCCCCCGGCAAGCACATCGGCGGTGACCAGCTTGCCACTGGTGAGACCCGGATCCTGCGACAGCACATTGACGGCGGCAACGGTCTGACTGGTGCTTGGCCCCGTCAATTGGTTGTTGCCGACATCCAGGCCGACCAGCGGACCATCAAAGGTGGGCGCGGGAGCCGATGGTGAGCCAGTGGTCCCGTTGACGGCATCCACCACCTGGCCAACAGCGCTTGTCACCGGAGCGAGCGCGCCATTGTCGCTCACAAGCGGGCCCACGACCCCGTTGACGGTATCGACCACAGGGGTGAGGACGTTGTTCGCCGTGTTGGTCACGCCTGCCACGACTGGTGATATGGCGTCGGTCGCCTGCATCACGGTCGTTCCGGTCTGATCACCCAGCACGGAGCCTGCCAGCGAGCCGACCGGCGCCAAGGCCTGCTGCGTGTCGTGCGTGGTGGTTGGCAAGGCGATCTGAACGACCTTGCCATCGCCACTGAGCACGTCGACCGCGAAGCCGTTGCCGTTGGTCGTTGCTGTTGGCGGCGTGACGTTGATGTCGATCAGCGTGCCGGAGCCGCTCGGACCAAGGATCGTGTTGCCACCCAGCGAGATTGATCCCACCGTGCCGGTATAGCTGCTGGTAGGTCCACTTGGCGCGGTCGGACCTGAGGGAGCACCGGGACCGGTCGGACCGGTCGGACCAGCCGGACCAGCCGGACCAGTAGGGCCGGCCGGGCCAGCTGGTCCTATTGGGCCTGCGGGGCCGGTTGGCCCAATCGAGCCACCCGGGCCGGTTGTACCACCAGGGCCAGTGGGGCCACTCGGGCTGCCCGGGCCCGTAGGACCGGCTGGGCCGGCCGGACCGTTCGATCCCCCTGGACCGGTCGGACCGGTGTTGCCGCCAGGTCCGTCGGGTCCGGTAGGCCCGTTGGATCCACCCGGACCGGTCGGGCCGCCAGGACCGTTGGAACCGCCAGGCCCGGCTGGACCGGTATTACCGCCAGGTCCATTCGGCCCCCCAGGCCCGGTGGATCCACCTGGACCAGTCGGACCGTTGCCGCCGCCAGGACCATTCGCGCCACCAGGACCGGTTGCGCCGCCAGGACCATTCGCCCCATCACTTCCGCTCGGGCCACTCGGGCCACTCGGGCCGCTCGGGCCGCTCGGTCCGCTCGGGCCGCCTGAGCCTCCAGGCCCGCCCGGCCCATCGGAGCCGCTTGGACCGTTTGAACCTCCAGGTCCGGTCGGACCGTCGCTGCCGCCCGGGCCGCCAGGACCACTAGGGCTGCCCGGTCCGCTGGGACCATCACTCCCGCTCGGACCACTCGGACCACTCGGACCGCTAGGGCCACTGGGGCTTCCTGGACCTGACGGACCACCAGCGCTGGGCCCCGAAGGGGCACCGCCCCCACCCGCGCCCACGCGAAAGCCTACGCCATCGGCGCACGCTGCCAACATCAGGAGCGGGATAGCTGTTGCACAAAGCAAGGCTTGCCTTGCCGACGGATGAGCGTGACGATGCGGCATTGTGTTTCTCCATGTTGATGCCCACTGCCACGCAACTAGGCACAGGTTTGGAGAAGGCGCCCGCCTAGACGCGGCCACTCAGGCTACGGGCGTCAAAGCACCGCCGGAGGCCGTGCCGAGCCATACGCAAAGGCATCACCGGGGCGCGCAAATCGCGACGATGGAAGGCGGGCAATCCGCGAGATCGCCTGTGCGCCGATGCTAAGACCCGCAGATCAACGCAAAGTCCGCAAAGCGCTCACTTGCTGGTTACAGCCGGTCAGGCCGCAACTTCGCTCATCATTTGAAAAAAGATCGGCGTTTGATCCGTGGATCACGCTGTCAGCCTGGCGTTCAGCCTTCTTCGTCCTGCGAATCGCCGATCTCGCTCGCGATTTGGGCACGGGCACTCAGGACGGCTTGGTGCACGTGGGACATCAGGACTTCGAGATTGGCATCCGCCGCGATCTGCAGGTCGAGCATGAGCCCTTCCCGCCCTGCCTTGATCCTGCCGACGGCAGCGCCGTTGGAGAGGATCGGCATTTCGGATGGCGTTACCTCTTGCGTGCGGGTCGAGTCACGAAGACGCGAGAGCACCGTCGCTGCCGCAATCATCCGCTCCCGCGAGGCGGCAAGACGCTGCTGCTCCTCGCTGATTGCGACCGCCGCAGCAAGGATCCGCGTGCGTTGCTCCGGGCGGCGCAACAAGGGCGTCAGCACTTCGGAGTGGCGCACGCGCAGTTCCCCTTTGGTGGCAAAGGCATTCACCACCTCGTCCGGCATCTGCGCAAGCGAGAGTAGACGGCTCAACTGGCTGTTGGAAAGGCTCAACGCCTCCGCCATTCGAGATTGTACGCCGCCATAGAAGCGATCCACGGCAGCCTGATAACTGCGTGCGCGATCAAGTTCGGTGATGTCTTCACGTTCGCGGTTCTCGATATCGGCGAGGCGGAACGCCTCTTCATCCGACATTTCGACCACCAGCGCATTGAGTCGAACTTCCGGACGCCCATTGTGGTTGAGCCAGTCGACCGCAAAGCGCCTCCGGCTGCCAACCAGGAGTTCGTAAGGCGTTTCCGTCCCCGTCGCGCTGCGCCGAATGAGCACCGGGATGCGGTTGCCATCCTCCTGCGCGATGGACTCGATCAGCGAACGGCAGCTCTCGTATGTAAGCGCCGGCACATCGCGGGGATTGCCATCCCAAACCGTGCAATCCGACGGCCTGATCGACAAGGCGCGGCGGCCCTGCCCTTGCGTAAAGTCGGCAAGTCGCTGATCCAGTCGCAGCAGTTCTTCGCCCTCGGCGCGCGAGGCCCCCCTTGCTTCGGGCTCATAGGACAGCGTGGTCAGGATATCTCGGACAAAGCTCGGCATTGTACGCTCCCACATAAGCGGTGATCCGCAAGCGGAGTACCGCAAAGCCGACTTTGCGTACCGGCAAACTATGTTCGCTTCGGCTCCTTTGCGCGCGGATGTTTTAAAATTGCCCGATCTGGTCTGATGGCGACCATGCACATGCGTGGGCGGTCGAACTCACCTGAAAATTCCACATCAACCTGTCAGCTATTGTATAAAGGTTGAGAACCGGACTGAAGCCCTTACGCAGCTACGCATCAGCTTGAGCGCCAAACGCACGCCATAGATTTTTAGAGAACCAGACGAAACTGCGGTAACAGGATCAGCAATGCTCCGGCGACGATAGGTACGCCGTAAGGCACACTCTCATCCTTGACCGCACAAAACACGCGCTTCAGCGCGCAAAGAACGAGAGCTAGAAAGCCGCCGCTCAAGATCGTGACGATCACCATCGCAGCGACACCGCTGCCCGGTATCCAGAGAAGTAGCGCTAGCGACAGCTTGACGTCGCCTCCCGCGAGAATGCGCAAAGCGAAAAGTAGAAGGAGTGGCAAGGCTGCGATTAATGGCACGGCAAGGTGCTTGACGAGGTTTAACAACCCTGCCCATCCATCAACACCTACCCACCAGGCCACGGCAAGCGTTGCGACGGCCCCGCAATAGAAGTTGGGTATTCGGCGTTGCGTCACGTCTGAGTGGATAATGCCTCCGCAAAGAAGCAGGCAGCTCAATGCGGAGAGCATGGCCAACCACGGGGAAACTGTGCTGCGTACGGCCAGATCATGCATGACTGATCCTATCGCCAGTTCGGACCTTCGACCCACGTCACGAGGCTACGACGCAGGCCCTTCGTCACCGGTAGGACGCGGTGCTGCAGGAACGAAGGGAAAATGAGGATACTGCCCTGCGGCAGGAACGTTGCACCGGGATTCTGCAAACCGAAGAACTCGAACTCACCTCCCTCATAATCGTCAGGCGAACTCAGTTGAACGACTACAGAAAGCTTACGAGAGAACGGCTGCGGAGACTCCAGCCACACATCATGGTGCCAATCATAGTGACCCATGTTCGCCTCACGGTATTCGGTAAACTGCAGCTCGAGAGGCGCAACAATGTCAAAGCCGAAGTTGGTGCGATTGGACGCATGGACGAACCGCATGATGCGGGTGACCAGGGCTTGTTCCTGCACTGCGTCAAACCAGCGGATGCATGATGTTCGATGGACCTGATCGCTACGGAGTGAGTCGGAAAAGCCAACCGTTGCTTCTTGCTCGGGATACGTCGCTGCGCGTTCGATGATGTCGCGGCATTCGACAGCCGGTAACCCCGCACCCCAAATCTCCCACGCATTTTTCATTCTGACACCTCAAGCTTTATCGATGCTCTTTTGCGTACACGCAAAGATGAGGACGTTGCGTGTACGCAACGGATCAGACTGATCGTGTAACGCTAAAGAAGAAGCGTGGGTCCCGCCCGAAACGGCGGTCCGGCGAATGCAGTGGAACAGCAAGCTGTGCTGTAGCCGACCAGCCCCGAAGCGGAGTGACTCTTACACCAACACCAGCCGATGCTAGACTGTACCTGCGACCATCCAGCCCGTATGCTGGGCGCGCATAGGACCGTCCTGTTGATCCATCTACGTATGCGAACGGTGTCAACCCGCGCCCGCCGCTTGTGCCCATTGCCCGCCAAGAGATTTCGACGTCTCCGGACGCGGCAGTGTCGGCCGTAAGAACACCAAATCGGTACGCTAGACCAGCACCCTCACCGCCGAGCGCGAACCGCTCGGTCGTTGGCAGCCGGTCGCGCGTGTACTGCCCCCGCAGCCCGGCTCGGGCTGTCACGCGTTTACTCAACTGCTTTAGCGCAACCAGTTGTATGTTCGCCTTCCGATAACTTCTTTCGGAATAACCGACAGCCTCTCGAGCACCGAGTGCATCAAGGCCCTGGCTCAGGCTTGTGGATACAGCATATCCATCTTTCGCCCCCATCACCGACCAACTCGCGCCCACACGCAAGGTCCGCGTGTGAAAACCGCCGAAGGCGGTGTCGAGGAAGTAGTTGTTGCTGTTCGTACCGTCGAGCGAAGCGTTCAAAGAAAGGTTGCGCAGATTGGATCGAATGAGCGGATGTGCCACCACCAGGCCGAATTGCTTGGCCTCACCGATCACATCCGGCTCGCGAGTTCGTGTACGAACGTAGGCGCCGCTCAAGGCCAATGTCGTGCCCGAAGCGCCGAGCGGTGTGGCATGGCTCGCCGAATAGAATTGGTAACGCGAAGGCTGAAACGGAACCGAGGCTGTCATCCGAGTGCTGTCGCCCTCGCGCAAGATTCCGTTGAGGGCGACGCCGAGCTGCGCCTGTACGCCTGTTGTGACGTTCACGACACCGCGATTGTTGACGTTGAGCGTGACTTCCACCTGCTTGCGCGTCACGTCGAGCGCCAGGTCGAACTTGTCTGGATCAGACGTGCGCAGCACATCGGCCTTGACGGTTTGTCCGGGAATGTCGCGCAACAACGACAAGGTACGCTCAAGCTGCGGCTTGTGCGTGGGATTGTCGGCCAACAATGGCTTCATCTGTGCTTCGATCAGCCTTATCGGCGTACTGCGTGTGCGCTTCTTTAACGTGTAGCGAGCAATCCTTCCTTCGGTGACTTGCACGTTGACTACGCCGCCGCTCATCTGCTGTGCGGGAATGCTGACCGAGTAGAAGACGATATCGCTCTTGGAGTAGACAGCCGTTAGTGCGTTGGCGAGCTTCTGAAGTGTCTCGCGAGTTAGGGGAGCGCCGGCGAAGGAGCGCGCCGCCGCCGCCAGCACTTGCGGATCAAGCGAGGACCCTTCGACACGAACCCCGCGTAGGGCGCTGCCGGCCGACCCTGTCGGCGTCGGGCTGGCGACCGACACAGACGGCCCCGATTGCGTGCGGGCAGCCGAAGGGGGTGGCAGAAGCGGGTCCTGACGATCAAGGCGATCTCGATCAATGGTGGGATTATCAGCGACGTTGAGAGTAGGTCTAGTTCCTGTCTGCGCCTCAGCCGGGACCATTGACAGGCCGACCGCGCTCCAGGCAACCAGCGCCAATTCCCAAAGCGGGAGCAACGCCCGCCTTGCAGACAGCAGAGTGCCGGTCGGTCGCTGCCGCCTGGCTATCGGTTGCATGTCCATCTCGCTTGTTCCATGCGTGGCCCCATCTGAACCATAGCGAGCGCTCCACAGTCCGCACGCGGAACAACAACCGGTCTGATCCTATGCGATCCCAGTTGTCATCTGCACCTTCACCCAGGTGCATACAGCACTGAAATTGCATCCAAACGTGATCTGCTATCGGACCTACACGGGTTCACCTGACTGCGAACGTCACTCGCGGAGGTCGTGACGGGCGGACGGACATAGGAGCCGTTGTTCATCGTCTCGGGCGTGAAGCGCATGCGGATCTACGTCCGCGTGCCCAGGTAAACTCGTCGCAAATCCAGCCGAGCCCGCGACGGGTGCTGCCGCTGTCGGAATTTTTCAGATGCACGCTCACAGCCGCGCTCGTGCGTAGGGCCGGCGCCGTGGATGCTCGTTCCGGCACGTCCCATGTCAAACTCCGGCCCTACAGTCGGAACCACGCGCTGAAGGCGGGCGCCTACTTCGACATCGTCACCGCCTCGACCGATACAGTCGAAGCGAAGCAAGCCTGTCTTGTGTGCGAGCACCGCGCGTATGCGGTCGCTGACCGCACAGCTGTACTGCAATTGCCACCCGCACCCAAATTGAGCGCAGCCGAGCGGGCGCGAGAGTAGTCAGCTGTGCATCCCTCTTGGCCAAAAGCAACGTGAGCGCCTTGTAAGTCCGCAGTCGGAGACCGAAGACGTTACAAATGAAATCTATTCCCTCCCGCTTTAGGGCGCATCTGCGCCGCCCGCGGCGTCGCGGCATCGCGTCTGTCAACTCCGAGGTTCGCGACGGCATCGTGCCGGCGGCCGGCCAGATCGCCCAAACCGCGGAGGTCGAAGGCGGCGAGCCGCAAGGCGCGAACTACCGCACCATCGCGCTCATCATCGCGTGCGCCATGTTCATGGAGAACCTGGACGCGACGGTGCTGGCCACTGCCCTGCCAACGATGGCGCGCGACTTCGGCGTGAAGGCGCCGGAGATGAGCGTCACGCTGACATCTTACCTTCTGGCGCTCGCCGTGTTCATTCCGGCCTCGGGAGCGGCCGCAGATCGTTTCGGCGCCAAGAACGTGTTTCGCATGGCGATCGGCTTGTTCATCGCCGGCTCGCTTGCCTGCGGGCTTTCGCCCAGCCTTGAGGTCATGACGGGCGCGCGCTTCGTCCAAGGGATCGGCGGCGCGATGATGATGCCGGTCGGACGATTGGTACTGCTGCGCTCGGTCGCCAAACGCGACATGGTGTCCGCGATGTCCTGGCTCATCATGCCAGCCCTGATCGGACCGATCCTCGGGCCTCCCGTGGGCGGCTTCATTGTCACCTACCTGGATTGGCGCTGGATCTTCTGGCTGAACCTGCCGATCGGCATAACCGGCATCCTGCTGGTAAGTCGCTTCATCGCGGACCGACGTGAGCCATGGACGCAATCCTTTGATCGCATCGGCTTCGGTCTTTCCTCCGTGGCTCTGGGATGCCTGCTTGCGGGGTTCGAGGCCGCAAGCCGCTCGGGAAGCGGTCGGCTGACCGCCGCGCTGATCGCGATGGGCGTGATCGCAGGTGCGCTGTACTTGCGCCACGCCAGACGCGTGGATCATCCGGTGCTCGATACGTCGCTGATGGCGATACCCACATTCCGCCTGTCCGTGATCGGTGGTTCGCTCACGCGGATCACGCAAGGCGCGCAGCCCTTTCTCCTGCCGCTGATGATGCAGCTGGCATTCGGCCTCTCGGCGGCCGAAAGCGGAACGATGACCCTTGCCACGGCAATGGGGTCATTCGGCATGAAGGGCATCGCCCCACGCCTGCTTCGCCGCTTCGGCTTTCGCTCGAGCCTCATCTGGATGGGGCTGCTGGGCACGGCGTCCTATGCGGCGTGTGGGCTGTTCCGTCCCGAATGGCCGCTGCCCGCCGTGTTCGCGGTGATGCTGGTATCGGGGTTCCTGATGTCGTTCCAGTTCACGGCTTACAACACCATCGCCTTCGATGAGATCGCCAAGGAACGGATGAGCGCGGCGACAAGCTTTTATGCCACTTTCCAGCAGCTCATGCTTTCCCTGGGCATCTGCCTGGGCGCGACGGCGCTCCATGTCTCGATGACCTTGCAAGGGCATGGCAGGCCCGAGTTCAGCGACTTTTCCGCCGCCTTCTGGTGTGTGACGCTGATCTCCCTGCTCGCACTGTTCGCCAACCTGCGCTTCGAAAAGACGGCAGGAGCGGAAATCAGCGGCCGGCGTGAATGAAAGCGGCCTATCTGCGCCGGAGGCGTTGCATCACTCTCGGAAAAAAATTCACCACGACAGTGCCCGTCGCCTGACGCTTGGGTATGCTGCAATTGGCTGCCGGCCTGGAACTTGGCTTTGGGCCGTCCGGCGGCACCACTGCGACCACGCCGGTCGCCGGGCGCCACACCGTGCAAAGGCGCCTCGTGGCCTTTGTATCAGCCGCTTAGGCAAGTTCAACGGGGTCAAACAAGCTCGATCAAAGCGGTGCCTTCGGGCGGCAACTGAAGAAGCATCCGGCCATCTTTATCCAGGATGTGCGTCTCCAGAGGATCGATCTCAGCCGACGCGCGGATCGGCCTGATCTGATCGGGTAGAGGGTACTGCAAGGAACCGTGCCCGCGCCACGCCGGGTACGGCGAGCCTCGCTCTATATCGACATATTGGATTTGGACCTTGCTGCCCGTGGATGTCCCTTTCAGTCGCACACTGAAGGTTCGAGCTGGCTTGATGACGCAGCCGGATGTCTGCTTGCGCCGACTTCATGAGCGTGACCCTGTTAGCGCCGGCTTCGCCAACCTAGATGCCTATTATGCCAAAACCGCAGACCAAGCCGCCGACCACGCCCGATGGCCGCTACATCGTCGTACGCGGACGCTTATGGCGAAAGAGCAATCCTGAGCTTGACCCTGGAACGCGCCAGACGCTTGTCGACGCGCTTATGCAGGCGCGTCGCGGCATACGACAGGCGTTGAAGAGCAAGGACGGCGCAGCGCTGCGGCAGGCGCGTGAAGGCGTGGATATGGCCAAGATCGGTCTTGGTGAACGAGGGCCGGTCTGGTGGACCGATGGCGCACCGGACCTGAACCGCCACATGGCACGCAATACCTGCTACGCCGATTGGTACGCAGATATTGCAGAGTGAATGAAGCGAAGGCAAGAAGCCGTCATGTCAGGCAACTCGCGCGTAGCGGTGCTCGTGGAGCTCCGGCATACGTGCGACTTTTGGCCAGACGCTCGATTTGTCTACCGACAAGATCGGAAGGTAGCCGCTTAGCAGAGAATAGCGCGCAATCGGCCAACCATTCGAAGTCTAGCTGGCGTTAGCGAGACGGCACAAGGCAAAGCCCTTGATGCTTTCATCCGCCAACCGACTGCGCCCGAAGCTCCAATTTCGACGTGACCATAGTAGAGTCCTATCCGGCTCGAAGACAGGCGCAACAACGACTCGCCCTCTCAACGGATCATGCATCGCGTTGGAGCTTCACCCTGCTTCAGACCACTTACGGCCTCTCAGCGGCACCTCGCTCAGCGCTTTTGTTTGTGCTCCAAGTCAGCCTGAGCGGGCCCATCGCGGCCCCCGCTGTCGCTTGCCCTCCCCGATCCTCTATGCCAGCTGCAATGGCCCGACGCTGGGCAAGCGTTCCGCCATCGACTAAGAAAGCGAGACCACGCCGGCGTGAGGCCCATGCTGAGACACTCAACGCGCCATCATCGATAACGCCGTCCACTATCCGCACTTCGGGTAACGACACCGCCGCCGGCGGTGCCAGGCTCACGCGCCACTGCGGAAGAGCTCGCGCTGCGCGTTCTTCCAGTACGCGATAGCCGGACATGGGTAGTCCTGGAAGCTGTGATGCCACGGCGTTCAGCGTTCTGGCTTGCGCGTCGGCCGTCACGAAACCGGGATCAACACCTGCGATCAGAGCCAGGTCGGCAACCGCGCGTTGCTGGCGTCCGCCATCGCTGCCCCCCAAGCTGCTAGCCTGGGCAATCTGCGCGGCCTCGACGCTGGTGTCCTCGGGAGCGACGCGCAACTGATCGACATGCACGTCGATCGGTTGCGCCAATCGCTGCCTCAGGTCTGCCGCGAGGGATCGATCGGCGCTGGGATCAAGACGGGGTGTCAGCACAACCGCACGAATACGAATCGGTCTGGCACTGTAATCGACATCCAGCTGGCCCAACCGCGAAGCGTCCGAGAAGCGTGCGCTGATCGTCTCGCGCACCTGGCGCTGTGCGACCGCTTCGAAGGAGATCTGCCTCAGGGCCGCTCCGAGCGGGATGGAGAGCAACCCCAGTGCGACGAAAAACAGGATGAGCTGCCACCCGGTATGCTGGGGCGATAAGTGGCTGCCGAAACCGTAGACCCGCGCCACCAACGCAGCCGTGAGAGCGATGGTGATGGCATTGGTCAGGAACAGCAGCAGCGAACCGGCGAACACGGTCCAGTTCAGCGTGGCGATGCCAAAGCCGACCACCACCAGCGGCGGCATAAGCGCGATCGCGATCGCCACGCCGACCACCGCGCCACCTCGCCCCCGTATCAGCGCGTAAGCTCCCGCAACTGCCGAGAGCAACGCGACGAGCAGATCGAACAGCGTCGGTCTCGTCCGCCCCGCGATCTCACTGGTAATAGTCTGAATCGGTGAGAAGGTGACGCATACTACCGATAGCGCCACTGCGAGCAGCGCGCCCGCAAGAAGGGCGGTAACCGCGCGACGAATCTCGCGCGTATCGACGGTGGCGATCCCAAAGCCCAAGCCAATGATCGGCATCATCAAGGGCGACAGCAACATGGCACCGATCAACACAGCAACAGACGGCATGAGCAGCCCGAGCAACGAGATCGCGGCCGAGATGACGATCAGGAAGGCATAGCGCCCGCTCCAGCCGGAGTCCTCGGCGATCTGGCGCACGATCGCGTCATGATCGACTTGCCCGACCCACAGCGACCACCATCGTCGCCATCTGCCTTCGCCTCTTGCTGCTTCAACCACCATCTTGTGCGTTCGCCCGCCGTTGGAAGATGACGCCTGTTAGGCAAGTTGGTCGCTAGTGGCGACCCGTGCTGGCATTATCCTCCTATGCGGTTAGAGCGAGGCAATGACAGACATGCGTTCGTCCCGAGCGGGTTCCCGCAAGTGGACACCTGCCCGCTATCGTGCCTTGCTTCGCAGACGCGGTCCGCAGTCGGTGCGCTTTCGCACTCGGCTCGCCATCCTGTTGGGGGCTGTTGTCATCGGCCTCGCGGCCACCGTCTTTGCGCTCTCGGCTGATGCGGCCAGCGCCATGTTCGAGCGGTATGCGGCTCGCTACCCGTACGCGCCACTCATCACGACGCCCCTGATCTTTGCAGCCTTGGTGTGGATCACCCGCCGCTATGTCCCGCTCGCGCGCGGATCGGGGATCCCGCAAGTCATAGCCGCGCAGCAAGACCCCGAGGCCGCGACCAAGTCTCTGGTCTCGATCCGCACCGTTGCGGGCAAGGCCCTGCTGACGCTTGTCGCGGTGCTTGGAGGCGCATCAGTCGGGCGTGAGGGGCCAACGGTTCAGATTGCGGCAGCGGTGATGGGGTTGAGCCACCGCGTGCTGCGCGTGCCCCTGCGCGGCGCCGTTATCATCGCAGGCGGCGCGGCCGGCGTGGCAGCGGCGTTCAACACGCCGCTTGCCGGGTTGCTGTTCGCGATCGAGGAACTCGCCTCGGCGTATGAACAGCGCGTAACGCTGCTGGTCATCGCCGCCATCGTGATCGCCGGCATGGTCGCCCAGTCGGTGCAAGGCGATTACGTGTACTTCGGCTTGATCGGAGCGCACATGGGATTGGCGTCCGCGCTGGCGGTGGCGCCCATGGCCGGCCTGGTGGGCGGCCTGGCGGGCGGACTGTTCTCACGTTTGATGCTTGCGCTTGCGACCGGTCCTCACGCGTTTACGCGCTGGTCCAGATCTCGGCCGATCTTGTTCGCTGGGATATGTGGCCTGGTCGTAGGCGGCCTTGGGTGTGCCACGGGACTCACTTGGGGGACCGGCTACGGCGCGGCGCGAGCAATGATCACGGGCGTCGATGCACCGCTT
>Ga0182211_1000477_pt1 | contig 12592 bp, 14 predicted proteins | sample G5R1MG_20_FD_129660 | JGI IMG/M metagenome (GOLD analysis project Ga0182211, IMG submission 129660) | Switchgrass phyllosphere microbial communities from Michigan, USA - G5R2_MAIN_03OCT2016_LD1 MG | ecosystem: Host-associated > Plants > Phyllosphere > Phylloplane/Leaf | place: USA: Michigan... | reverse complement strand
CGATGACGCCGATGAAGAATTCCTGTGCACGGCAAGAAGCAACGGTGTGAACAAGTAGGTGAGCGAGGGAGTGAGTGACTGCGCCACGTTTCGCTTGCCCAATGCGGGCAATGGTCGGCCAGCCAGCAGGGGTGTTCTATAGTTAGAGCGCGTCCTGGCCAATCGGAGGGCCTTGCCCGTCGCGGTAGCGCACACCAGCCACACACCACCCCACCGCCCATCACCGGGCCTGCCCAACCAGACCCCCCTATGCGAATGCGATGCTCGCTCGACACAGGCCAGAGAGGAAACGAGAGAGAGGGAAAGAAAGAGAAACAGAAAGCCAGCAGACAGAGAGACAGGCAGACCGAGAACGAGGGGTCGAGCGTCTCCCCATTCGCTTGCTTTTGCCAGAACAAGCTGGCCCCTCCCCTCGCTGCCGCAAGAGCCCGCCCACCGCTTTGGGCATAGCGCGATGTCGCCGTGCAGCCACTCGTGCAGGACTGGGGCCGGCCACACCGCGATTCCGGCAGGGCAGGATCTACTATGTACTATGTATCCAATCCACTATTAGATATTCACTAGCCTACGCATGTCTGTTCACTCCTCCGCCTGTCCTCTAGCACACAACCCACGCAGGGGTCTGGTCTGACGTGCCGTCGGATGGCTTGGTCCATGGCTGCCTGCGCTGGGGGCCATTTGTGGCCCTGTCTCTGCCTCTCTGCTCAACTATGTAAACGCAACCTCACGCCCCCCCCCCCCTCCAAAGCCTCCTCGTCCAGATCCAGACCCCGATCAGCACCGTCACCTCTTCTTCCAGACGCGTACCGACGCCTTGCATCTTGCTTCTGGATCCAGTCCTATCCCGCTGCCCACGCTGCTCTGCTCGATCCAGCCTTGTCGCATCGTGGAATTGGTACCCATCTCCAAAACGAGCAACTGATCGGCACTCGATTGCCTAGCAGTGACTTGTCGCCGACCAGTGCTACGACCTGGTTTCGGTCACGGTAAGCTTTCCCATAGTCTCCCTCGAAACCTTCTGCCCAACTGGCAAATCTAGCGAGTTTCCCTGCACCATCGGCTACGTTGGAGTCCTGCCTGTCCTGGCTGCTGACCCGGTTTTCTGCCTAGAATCCAGTCGCAGCTTGTTACAACACCCCTTCCTTCCCATTCTTCACCCCATGCACTCGCCCACCATGAACGACTACGCTTCCTATCCCCCGCAAATGCCCCACGACTTTGAGCTATATGCCAGCAATCAGGAACAGCAACTGGACTTCCACGCAGGCCAAGCATACCTAGACCCAGCATCCTGCGGCATCCACCATACCTTCGGCGCTTCGTACACCAACATGGCCCCTTTTCCAGAACCATCCCATCATCAAAACTTGTCATATCACTACGATGCTATCGCCCAAGGCGCAAAGCCATTCCAATACCACACGCCAGCGGGCTCGCCCCAGTCAGCATCCCCTTCATTCCAGGATCAACCTCCCATCCTATCTGCATCTTCGGAATCCAGCAGTGCTTCCGTATCCTCCTCCGCCATGGGCTCTCCATTGCACACAACCCAGTGCAACGAGCCATGGAACCCTGCTGGGCTTGGACTCGGCTCCACCTTTGAGTTTTCCGGCATGCTGGCTGCTGAGAAGGCCTTTATTGACCCTAACCTCGTCCAACCCTTCGCCTTCGCGCCCCACAGCCCATATCCCGAGATTAGAACAACACCCTCACCCTACTTCCCTGTCATCGAGCACCCACCCTCCCCCGCTCTTTCTTACATCTCAGCACACAGTCCGCACACTGGATCGGTACGCATTAAGCAGGGTAGCGCGAGCCCATATCTCCACACCCCGCGATATCACCCCTACACACCGCAGAATGGTCAAAGACGCGCTTCCGTCGCATCGCTTCACTCTCAGCATTCGCACACTAGCCGCAAGAGTGGCAGCAGTGTCGAGGTCGACGAAACCCGCGAAAAAGGCATGTGCCCACTACCCGAGTGTGGGCGCGTTTTCAAGGATCTCAAGGCACACATGCTTACCCACCAAAATGAGAGGCCCGAGAAGTGTCCCATCACAACGTGCGAATACAATGTCAAGGGATTTGCGCGCAAGTACGACAAGAACCGGCACACACTGACCCACTACAAGGGAACTATGGTCTGTGGCTTTTGCCCGGGCAGTGGCTCAGCGGCGGAAAAGTCGTTCAATCGTGCCGACGTCTTCAAGAGACACCTTACCTCTGTCCACGGCGTAGAACAAACCCCACCCAATAGCCGCAAGAAGAGCCACTCTGGCCGCAAATCCACGAGTACGTTCCAGAGCAACGTGCCCGGTACCTGCTCCACGTGCTCCATCACCTTCCCCGACGCCCAGGAATTCTATGAGCATCTCGATGATTGCGTCCTACGTGTCGTGCAGCAGGCCGACCCTAGCGAGGCCATCAACCAACGTCTCCTCACCTCGGTTGCAGAGGACAAGGGCGTCACCGAAACTCTTGACCGAAACGGCCTCTCCAAGAGCATCGAATACACCGTACCTACCAACCACAACGACGACGACGGTGATGAAGAGGACGATTTGTACAACAACAGAGACAACAATGATGACGGCACGTATGGATCTCGCTGTCCACGAACCGGAAAAGGAGGAATCAAATCTACCAAAAACCAGCAATGACAATCAATCGGGGTTGGCAGTACCTCTTCCTCCCCCAAAGCCACAAGGGCCCGGCCGCTTAAGGGTTCCCGCGCCGGCCTTACCTTCTCCAAAGGTGGAGTCGCAGTCACCAACTCCGGGCGCAAGAAGCGCAAGAACTATCCCTCCTCGTGGGGTTGTCCCACCGACAAGATGCACATGAAGAAGCGTGTCATGTGTGTATATGATGGCCAGCGTCGCCTTATGAAAGGCAACATGATGCTGGACCAGGCATTTGAGGTCCGCATGAAGCTGTCGGACCAAGCCTATGTCACCGATCTTGACGTGCAGACACTCAAACGCACAGAGGCCATGCACGGCACGACACCCGAAGAAAGGGGCGCATGGATCCCAGACAACATCCTTGGTGCCGGAACGCTGCCCAGTAACGACTTTTCCTTTTGAGCTAACTGCGTTGGCTTATTTTCCCCTCTGTTTATTGCATCTTTTGAAGCGAAGACCACTAGCGACTGCTTGTTTACGATGAATAATGATGGATTTGGGCATGTGCGGATCCCCTTCAAAAACGCACACTCCAAGATGACTGTTGTATCACCATTTTTTTTGTTTTCTTACTTCGTCGGCAGGACACTTTCTCACAGTGCCTGTCGATCTGTTCATGAGCGTCCCGAGAGTTGATTTTGTTTTCATTTGATCGCGATACCATTATTGGCAGGAGAAATAGCTCGCAGATGTTTGGACTTGATAGTTGGTGGCTTGCAAAATGGCAACTCGTGCTGGCGCGACAAATTCAGGCACCATTTTCAATTGATAACGACCTATTTGTTTACTTGTCTTGTGTCCCATCTTATCTCCAATGTCTACGTGACTGATCAACAGCCCAGAGGTCCACCGTTCACCTTGCCAGGATCCACAGCCCGCTTAGTCAGCCCCACCCCGCCGTGGGGACGGTACGACGCAGGCAGCCAGACGCTCCGTTGCCACGACACCACAACGCGACCTCCTCAACCATGGCGGGCCTTGAGGACACGCCGTTTTTCCAGCAGCAAAAGAGCAAGGGCGAGATCATTGTCACGGGTGTGTAAGCAAAATGTTCATTGTACCTGGGTCCCCATGGCTTACTCTTGCAGACGTGCCCAAGTTCGACCTCGAATCATACATTGCCAACTATGCCGGTATGCCTCGCCTCACCGGAGCTCCCATTCCAAAGCTGAATGACTAAGCCCTACGTAGGCTTCACGCGAATAGACCGCCTGCACCACATCGGCGCCCACTCGCCCTATCTCGCGGTAGACGCCTATCGACTGGCCATTGCCGAGGCTAAAAAGGGCAAGAATGTCGGTCTGTATACTGCGCTTGTGGAGCAGCTGAGAGACATTACATCCGAAGATTCTGCCGCCCGGATGGACACGGCGTGGGTAGAAAAAAAGACACGCGATGTCCAGGCGGAGCAGGAGCGACTGGAGCACGAGCTGAAGTCGTACAAAAACAATCTGATCAAGGAGAGCATACGGGTGCGTGCAATATAAGCGAGAAGCGGCGCTGTCTCCTGGGCTGACGGCGGGCAGATGGGCAACGAAGACCTCGGCCACTTCTACTACGACACGGGCGACTACCAAGCCGCGCTCAAGGCGTACATGAGGATGCGCGAGAACTGCACGTCCAACAAGCATCTCGCTGATATGACGCTCCGGCTTGTCTTCGTCAGCGTGGCCCAGAATTCGTGGCTCAGCGTGCAATCGAATCTAGCCAAGGTGGACGCCATCCAACTCAAAGGCGACGAAAAAATCAAGCTTGACCCCATTATCTCCGCTGTCGGCGGGCTCTCACACATGGCCATGGGTAACTACCGGGACGCATCAACGTACTTTCTCCGTACATCACCCTCGTACCTGGTGGCCGAACCGGCGGCAAGTATCAAATGGCAGACGCATGTTATTTCTGGTAACGATGTTGCCGTTTATGGCGGGCTTTGTGCTCTCGCATCCATGGAGCGCAGCGAGCTCCAAGACAAGGTCCTTGCCAACAGTGAATTCCGCAACTTCCTTGAACTCGAACCGCACATCCGCCGCGCCATGAACCTTTTCTGTAACTCAAAGTACAGCGCCTGTCTCGAGGTCCTGGAGGGCTATCGCACCGACTACCTTCTCGATGTATATCTCTCCAAGGTGCTTCACGTAATCTACGGGCGCATCCGTACAAAGAGTATCGTACAATACTTCATACCCTTCAGCTGTGTGACGCTGGATGAAATGTCTTCGAAATTCCCACCAACAGCAGACAGCAGTATCGAGCACGAACTCGAGGAAATGATTAACAGCAAGACACTTGCCGCCCGCATCGATCTCGTGGACCGCCTCCTCATCTCCCCACCTATGAACCCCCGCCACGAGGTGCACGCCGAGGCTCTCGCCATGGCCGAGTCGTACGACCATACGCTGCGGCTCCGCTTGATGCGGGTGAATATGCAGGCAGTGGGCATGGAAGTCGCGGCAGGCCGGAATACTGCGGAGATGATGTCGTCTGGTAGCATGCGCGAGAGCCTAGGGGCAAGTTTGCGCGGTATCGGCTCCAAGATGTTTTCATAGGATGAAAACGTCGGGAAAGCGGCGCAAAGCAAAGGGAGGCACAAGATGGTTCGTGGGGACAGCTTTGACTAATCGAGGCATTGCCATGGCGTTTGGGTGGGTGCGGGGGACGACGGGAACTGTGTCCATGGGATTATTATGCAAGCGGGAGTCGTTCTGGCGTTCTGGCGAGATGTGCCTTGGCTTGGAGGAGGGAGTCATGCACATGCAAGTGTCCTGGTAGGGAGATGAGTAAGAAGAAGACCATGGCCCGCTAGCTAGTTTGCTGTCTAGCTACCTACCTACTTTGGCGACTGGGTAGACTACGAATCCATTCCATGACGGCAACCATGAAAGACCACATAGGTGTGACTACTACCACCATGGTTAATCATACTGCGTTTCTTTCCATCACCGTTTTCATTTTTTTTTCCTTTGTTCGAACAAGATATCAATCAAAGGGGAGGGGGGAGGGGGGAAAGAGAGCGAGAGCGAGAGAGAGAATAGCCTGCAAGGTGTTCTGGATCTACGCCATTTATGGGCCTTGCTGCAACGACAGGAAGCGGCAATAAGGGACTACGAGAATGAAAAAGGGGGGGAAATAAACGAAAAAAAAAATAAGAAGTAACAAGAGCAAGTGGACGAGGGAAAAAAAGCATGTATATATAGAAATGGATGGCTCCTTCGTCTTCATCTTCTCTCGCTTGAAGAAAAAGGCAAGCCAAGGGTGACGAATGCCCCCTCAACGAAACACGCCGGTTCCCGCTCCCGCTCCTCCTCTTTCCGAAGCTCCCCATTGGCTATCCGGTAGACGCAGCTGCCGCGGCGGCGGCGGCGGTGGTGGTGGTGGTTCTTGCTGTGCCTGTTGCTTGACGCCAGAATCTTCGTCATCGTCGTTGTCGTCATCGTCATCATTATCATCATCTTCGTCATGATCAACATGAACGCTCTGCTGTTGCGCAGTGTCAAAGGCATAGTAGGCACTTGCGGGCCAGGCGAAGGCGCCTCTTGCGTAGAGGTTTGCGGCGTTGATGTCGGTGGTGGTAGGGTGTGCGTGGAGAGGGGGTTTTGTGTGGGATTGGGGAGAAGGGTGGGATTGAGATCGCGAGTGGGGGTGTTGTGGGTGGTGGGTGGTGGGAATTTGGGGCTGTGGTGGAGGCGGGGGTCTGGGGTGATTATGAGCGGGCCGTCCCGTGTTCAGGGACAGGGATTTGGTGAGAGCGGCGTAGGGCGAGTGGGTGGCGTGGGCGGCGGAAAAGTAGTTTTGCTGCTGAGTCGGGATCTGGTGTTGGTTGGGCTGTTGTAATTGTTGGGCGGCGACTGCGCCTTGGCGCTGTTGCTGTGGGGTCAGAGAGTGTGTTGGAGAGATCAGCTGTTGCTGCTGTTGACCGTGGAGACGACGTTGTGGTGACTGCGTGTCTAACTTGTATGGCATCTGCTGTGGGCTGTGTATGTTGCGTCGTGTGCCTTGATTTCGCTGCACCATGTGTTGACGGTGATACTGAGGTATTTGTTGACTCTGTTGCTGTTGCGAGAAATGTGGCAGTGGCTGGGAGTGTGACACGGAGTGGCGATAAGAAGCTTGTACCTGTCCGTGTGCTTGCTGTTGCTGTTGCTTATGGGGTTGCTGCTGCTGCGATGGGGGTCGCGGAGTCACCTGTGGCGCCTGAACTGGAGTGGTGGAGGTTCTCTTCTCCAGCTCCAACTCTTGTATCCTCACCTTTGCTTGTTCCAGTTCCCTCTTCATCTTCTCCAGCTCAGAGAGAGCATGGTCCGGTGGTTTTGTCTGCTGTGTCGTCTCAGCAGCGTCTCTTTCTGGAAAGCGATCCTCTTCATTCGACGAGTCGGTGTGGGTGTAGCAACAAACGCGGTTCTTGCCGGCGCACGTGTTGCAGACTGGTCTGGTCCCGTCACACTGGTAGGGAATTAGCGTAGAGCTAAAAGGGTTGGCTAGCTATAGAGGATGCCGACCTTTGTTTTTTTGACTTTGCAGACATCGCAACTGTTCCTCGGTCGTCTGCGGAGGGACGTTGACTGCGTTGGTACCGCCACGGCCGAGCGTGATGGCAAAATAGGCACAGGAGGACGTTGAAATGGAAAGGGAGGTGGAAGGGACTGTGAATAAAACGGTGCCGGTGGGGGAGCCAAGGGCGGCGCCGGTAGGGCGGGTATTGGTGGAGCCATGGAGTCAACCTGGATCAGCTCGAGCAGTGACCGTAGACTCTGTGCGCGTAAGTCGCTCTCGAGGGAGGTGTGGGAGGGGTGTTGGAGGGCGTTGGCCTTCTTGGTACGGTAGGTGGGGCCTGTGTCGTCGGGGCCTGAGTGGTGCAGAGAGCGGGACCGTGAGGTGATGCGGGCCAGGGCGTCTGGGTCGTGCTCCTCGAGGAGCTTGCGGCGCTTCGAGTCCTTACGCGGAGGCGGGGCGCGTTCCTCGTACGTCTTGTGGAGGGGTAGGTGCTTGTAGAAGACATCGAGTAGGTGCTTGGTGGCGGAGAATTTGATAGAGACGACGCCCCTGCAGTCGTAGACGGGCTTGGTGGCGCGTTTGCCCAAGGTGCCGCCCTTACCGTTGGCGGCGCGGTCCTTGTTGAGCAGCGAGTCGTTACAGTAGTAGGAGAAGCGGAAGCTGTCGTCCTCGCGACTGTTCCAGCAGTTGTGGAAGCTGTAGCGGTAGCCGTCGATGCGCTGGATAGCTTCGACGCAGCACTTGGCTATGGCGCGCTGCTTGCGCATCCTGGCCTTGGGATCGGCCGTGGGCGAGAGGGCTTCGCGGAGCGTAAGGTTGGCTGTGGTGCCATGGGGTGCGCTGGGGTTGTCGGAGCTGTTGTTGGCGGTGGAGTCGCTATTGCTGCTTCCATCGCCACTGCTGGTGGCGGGGTTGTTGTTGTTGTTGTTGTTGTTGTTGTTGCTGCCGCTGCTATTACTATTGCTATTGCTATTGCTATTGCTATTGCTGCTGTTGGCGGTGCTCAGCGTCGCGGCCGGCACCTCGAAGCTGGCGTCAATCGAGACCGTCAACTGGGCCTCGGTGTGGTCAGGCTGGTCGGGCGGGTGGGCGAGATAGTAGCGCAACGACGACTCCAGCTCGTACAGCGACGCCACAGTGTAGGTAATCGTCTTAGCCAGCGCGTCGCGTGGCTGGCGGCCCCGTGGCAACTGTACCGGCTGCGAAGGCCACAGCGCCTGTCCACGGTCACTGTGACTCCCACGGCCATCGGCGTCCATGGCCTACCGAGCACAGGCGACCGAGTGCGGCGGGACCCCGGGTAGAGAGGGTATGCGGCTGAGGAGGAGGGCGCAATACGCAATCTCACGTCGAGTAGAGCAGTTTAGCGGATGTGGCTGCCGACGTGGCCTTGGCACTCCTCCGCTCCCCACCCCTCCCCCGCTCCCGCGCCGCTCCGCCCTCGCCTGCTCCCGCGCCCCCGTCGCCATGCCGCCCGGCGGTGCATGCAAACACAAATCCAAACACGTCTATCGCTCCATTTCCTGCGTCACGGGACATGGAAGGGAGCACAGCAGCAGCATCGTGGCCGTAGCCGCCCGTAGGCACGTGCAATCACTTCCACCACCGCTGCCACCACTGTGACGCGACCTCCCCGCCGGGTCCTGCGGGCCCTCTGCCGCTTTCTGGCTTTCTGGCTCTCTGCATATCTGGCATTTTGGCCTCCTGGATTCCTATCCTTCTGTCCTTTTCATCCGTCTGGCATGTCGCGGGCCGTGGCAACACCATAGCCTTGACCAGGCAGTCGCCTGCGCCTTCCCACGTACTCTTTCCCACCCCGAATCATCGCCTACACCACCGGCACTCTTCGTCTCCCCAGCTCTCGTCTCCTGCCTTTAAACCACGCCGCGAGGCCAATGGCAACCATGGCGGACATCGTCGCCAACAACGCCCCCATCCACTCCGTGTTGAATTCTTCCTTCCCCGTCCTGCTTCCCGAAGATGCAGCTTTGTTCCTGCCTGAGCCCGAGTTCCAGGCGTTGGTCAAAAGAGAGATTGGGTCATCATGTCTCTGCAAGCCCGAGGTCGACGTCTCCACTAGCTCTGATAGCATAGAGACACCGAGTCTCTCTAAGCCCTCTGCCGAATTCCCCGCCAACCCGGACAGCATACAGAAAGCGCCATTTATACATGGCTTAGAAAACGATGCCTGTCTTCACCGCACCCGCCAAGACCTGGCTGCGAACAACCAGACGCTCACGACGAACGCTGACGTCACCAACATTTCCTCACGGAATCCATTTATCGACTTGTTCTACGATTTGAATGAATATACTGTTGGCGAAAATCTCGGGCCATTGGTCGAGAACGCATCGCGTGAGGACCCGCTGCTCAAGCTGACGCTCATTTTCAACGCCAGGAGTATTCATATCGGCAAGTCGAACAAGATTGCATCCTACAAGGCCTTTGGCTGGCTGGCCGAAACCCATCCCTTGACACTCCTTGGTAACTTAAAGTGGCTGGTCAGACCGTTGATTGTGAAAAAGGCTCCCAACCCAGACGACAAGCAGTGCGAAAAGGCCAAAGACGCCACAATGAATCCCAATCCTTCGATGTAGGCGAGGCTGACCCTGATCTTTCGCACGACGTATATTTTGGCCTATCCCATGGGTACTGGAAGGATCCTCTGAAACTCATTGTCTTCGCAGCGAATAATCAGCTCACATACAACGGCGACCCAACTGCGCTCTTAAATCAGAAGCAAGACGATTCAACAGACGCCAAGCGCAAGCGCATCTGGGATCCACTGACAGGAAAGCAACTCCGGAGGCAGAAGACGGCGGAAAAGAATGAGCGAGTGCAACAAAAGCTCAAGCACGTCCCTTTTTATCGTATCCTCCATGTCACTGTGGCACGAATCTTTGCCAAGCAACCCAAGCGAGACAAGAGCTTTCTGGACTCTGGAAATAAGTCAGATCTAAGGAAAATTTCGCTAGCAGCCAAGTGGACTCCCACAGCTGGTAGGTTCCACGACAAGCATACCTTCATTCTGTCGTCAATCTCCGACATCCTGTTCCCAACACCTGCTCTGCACTGCCCTGATGCAAGCAACCGTGAAATTTACCTGCGTCACATCCGTGAACTCTGTCGAAAGCAGTACACTTCGCCTCTGCGAAAGGCGCTCCAATAGTCGAGCGGGATATTTCTGCAGGAACATTCCATAACATCAAGTACGAAAGAGTACCATTGCTAGCAACGGACCGGTACACGGCCCTCTTTCTGAAAAAAAAGACATGGATCACTTCAAACAGTATGTGCAAAAGGTCGTGAAGGGTTCTAAACATATCAGCGGAGCCACGCTCCTACCTTCAACGCTTGTTGACAAAGCCCGCAAGATCGGCGTGTGCTTGTTCGGTCCTTTACCCAAGAATATGGAAGCGGTTGAAGCCGCAACAGAAGCTGAAATGATGTAAGATGTGGTCAACGGGTAATGGGAAACGCTCGTCAAGCGCGTCTGCGAATCGAGATGTCTCGAATCATCTCTAGCAATGTGCGATACCAGGGGCAGCATGTCATGTGGTCATTTCCAGGACGCTTCCCGCCCGATGGATACAGCCGTCGGCCTCTCCCTTCTCATAGCCGCCGCCACGGCGCCTCCATTTGGCAACGGCTTCATGACCTTCTGTGAAACCCCTGGCTATATTTCCCTTAATAAGCCCGAGAATTCTCCACAAGGCCTGGTAGAGAAGGTTAAATATGTTATGTAGGGTCCATGGGGTTGTAACACTAATTTTGAGGCCGTGTTTGACACGATTCTCAACATAGCCTCTGCCAACAAGCTCGAGCAAGAAGACATAGTGAAGCAGATTTTCGTCTTCAGCGATATGCAATTCGATTCTGCGCGCACATTTAAAGATGGTTGGACTACCTCGTACGACCGCATCAAGCAAAAATACAAAGCCAACGGATACGGGACGCCGCGCCTCATCTTCTAGAATTTCGACAGACATGGTACGGAGAAGCCAGTTACGGTGGAAGACAGCGACACAGCGCTTGTCTCCGGATGTTCGCAAGGCATGTTACGTGCGTTCTTGGAGAATGGAATTTACGATGAGGGAGAGGTGATGGACGAGGAGGTCAAGGGGGATGAAGCGGTAACGGAGGAGAAGAAGAAGAAGAAGAAGAAGAAGAAGAAGAAGAAGAAGAAGAAGAAGAAGAAGGAGCCCATGGACTTGGTGAAGAAGGCGATCGCTAGTAAGGCGTATGCCATACTGCAGGTTGTAGACTAAGGGCTTAACAACGCCGAAGAGGAAGTACTTCATGTCGTTGAAAGCATAGAACACTAGGAAAAACAAGTGCTTGCATACCATGTCGCGGGATTTGTAATTATGACGCACATATTGGCGATGGCCATTCTACTCCAGGACAGACTTAGAGGCAAAGCTAGACATTCCACTCAAAGATGAAAATTTTCCGCTGTACAATCATTTTATCTTTGTAAAAACAAGTGGAGTTGTGCTTCTTGAACACTAGTCGGATGTTGATCAGCTTGTTGATTGTTGCGCTCGACAGCTCCAAGATATATTCATCAATGGCGTGCGACACATGTGTGAAAACCCCCCCTCGTGGAAACCCGGACAATTAAAGGATGTGATTCTGGTAGTGACTGTACAGCGCACTGCATCGCCCCCCCCTACCACCCGTCATCACTATCCAAGTCCCGCCCCTTCTTCTCCCCCTGCGCATACCACTCCTCATCGCTATCCATCTCAGCATCCATGACGCCGCCCTTGACCCGCTCCACCACCCTCTCGACGCCCTTTTCCACACTCTCGCCCACAATCCTCACCCCCTCATGCCACACAATGGCATCCATGACGCCGTCCACAAACCACATTACCGTCGGCACAAACGTGACTTCCAGCTCGGCCGCGAGCTCCGCGACGGAGTACACGTCGAAACAGTACATGTCCACGAGCCCGTAGTCCTCGAAGCGGGACCGTGGCAGCAGCGCTTGCAGGGTGCGAACCACTTGATTCGAGGTGCTGTCCTCGGGCCAGAAGGCGAGGAGGATGGCTTTGCCCGTGCCGGATTTAATGAGCGCGTCGTATTCGGCCTTGGAATTGATTTGCGTGAGGTGCTGGCGCGGTTCTGCCATGGCGAGGTCGTCGGTGATGGTGGCGGCGAGAAGGAGGAGTTGCGGTTGTGTTGTTTTGTTGTAGATTGGTTGGACTGCTGGTTTACTTGCGCGGCGGACCAATCGTAGCTGGTTTATGAGTTCATCATCTCAGCTATATATTGTATGTAGGCATCAAGTCCTACCACATACGACCATAGGACACTGAAAACTAGGCTTCCCGTCCGCTCAGCCATATATAAGCAGTGTACCGGCGGATTAGTAGTTAGGTGGGTGACCACTAGCGAATCCCCGCTGTTGTATG
>Ga0182211_1000476_pt1 | contig 12615 bp, 7 predicted proteins | sample G5R1MG_20_FD_129660 | JGI IMG/M metagenome (GOLD analysis project Ga0182211, IMG submission 129660) | Switchgrass phyllosphere microbial communities from Michigan, USA - G5R2_MAIN_03OCT2016_LD1 MG | ecosystem: Host-associated > Plants > Phyllosphere > Phylloplane/Leaf | place: USA: Michigan... | reverse complement strand
ACGGCGGGCGTGGATCATTCGGGAGGGTTGGAGCAGTTTAGGGGGAAAAACAGGGAAGGGGCAACCCCCCCCCCCCCCCCGCAAGAGCGAGGACAAGAGGCTAGTTATTTAGCGGGGGATCTGTTGGGCAAAGCATGCTAATTAATCAAAGTCGTCGGTTTCTAACTACTAGTAGACATGGCGGGCAAGGAGTAGCGCTGGGGCTACGTCAGAGGATAATGCGGTTGCCGCTCGAATCCATTCACTTCACCCTGGTCAAGACAGCTTGATGACTACCGTCTTCGTCTCGAGGAAGCTTTCCAAAGAATAGTGAGGCTCGCCCTCGCGACCTGATCCAGAGCTCTTGTGGCCCCCAAACGGCATTCCGGGTCCCGGTGTGGGCGACGTGCAGTTTACACCAATCGTCCCGGCCTCCAGGCCTTGGGCAAACCTCAGCGCGCGGTCAATGTCTTTCGTGTACACGGCCGCGTACAGTCCAAATCTAAAACACGCGGGTCAGCATGCAGCTCAATTCAGTTCGCCAAGACGCGCCAACTCACTCCGTGTCGTTTGCCTTGGCCAGACCCTCGTCTTCTGATATGAAAGCGTTGATACTGACAACGGGTCCGAATATCTCTTCTTTCATGATTCTGGCATCTTCTGGCGTGTTTTTGAAGATGGTAGGCTAGATAAAGTAGCCTTCGCGGCCTAAAGCCGCCGAGCCACCGACAAGCAATTCGCCACCAGACTGCTTACCCGACTCCAGGAACTCAAGTATGCTCTTGTACTGTGCCTCGTCTGCCTGTGGGCCATGGTTGATACCCTTTTCGAGCGGATCCCCGATTGCAACAGCCTTCTCGAACTGTGCCTTGAACACCTCGATGAATTTATCGGCAACCGTGTCCTGGACGTATACACGCGAATTGGCCACGCAAGTCTGCCCACTGTTCCACTGGATACTGTTGGCAGTTTGCTTGGCGGCTGTCTCAATATCCGCGTCGTCGAACACTACCGCTGGCGATTTGCCACCGAGCTCCAGGTGGACATGCTTGAGGTTTGATTTGGCAGCAGCCGCTTGGATGATGCGTCCAGTCCGGCTTGACCCCGTGAAGGAAAGCGCTCGCACATCCATATGCTGCGAAAGAATGGACCCAGAAACATTGCCGAATCCGGTGATGATGTTAATGACGCCTGGCGGGAAACCAGCTTGCTGTATCAATGTCGCAACTTTGACAGACTGAATCTCATTTAGCCTTCGCAGTGACCGTGAATAGCGGTGTTTACTCACAGTCAACGGGGCTTTCTCAGAGCTCTTCAAGACAACTGTGTTTCCGACGATCAAAGCAGGTGCCAATTTACTTGCTAAGAAGTACAAGGGAATGTTCCAGGGTATGATTGCAGCCACAACACCGTATGGCTGCCGCAAGGTCATATTTAGGTAACCAGGTGTCTGTACACTCGTTGTTCCTTGTACATTGTACCCAGCCTCTGCATAATGGTCAAATCTGTCCGCGGCAACGCGTGCATCGAAAAAGTGTACGAGTGGCTTTCCCATAGATACGGCCTCAAGCGCAGCAAGCTCATTGGTGTGCTCGCGGATCAGACTCGCGAGTTTCTTGAAATATTCACCCCTCTTGTTTGGAGATAATTGTGACCATGCGGGGAATGCGGCTTTGGCGGCAGCAACAGCATTATTTGTCTCTTGCTCCGATGCCTCGTGTACTACGATAGTCAGGCATAGCAGGTGCAGGAAATTTTCTTCCACTCACCTGTAGTGACATGTTTCAACGTAGCCGGGTTTTGAATATCGAAGGTTTTCCCGATGGATGACTCTACAAACTGGCACGTTCAGCCTCTCTTTGAAGCTTTGCAGAGAATATAGTAGAGGACTAGACCAACTTCTCCGTTGATGAAGAGACGAGTCTCAATTTTTTCGGGGATACTCATACTGCCGGATTCTAAGGAGCTTGTGGGCCTGTTGTAACACCCCGGAAAGACGACGGGTTAGTACAAATTGTCCAACTAGATGATTAGCCAACTATTTGTAGAGCAGGACGCAAGGTGACTAGGTACGCTAATAAACGTAAAGAGTGAAAAGATCAGAATCTGTATCTACTGCATTCATTAGCACGTACATAGTAAGCTTGTGATCAATATCGAACCGCGGTCCGGACCGGAGTAGCCACAGGCTTTCACCGAATACGTACCATCGGTGATATTAGATAACCCATAGTCGTGTACGCCTTCCTACGTTCATTCGTGTCGCCGAGGAATAAAAAACAACGATTTGATAGACACGATATATGGCTCAATAGTGCCTACTGTAAGAGGAAGTGATTGGGGGTAAGCTCAGCGACACGCTCACGCTTCTACGCAGATCCAGATCATGATTATGTTCCTTTACATCCCAGTTATAACAAGCCATACATTGAGTTTAGAAATCTAAAAAAGGCAGTAAAAGCATTACAGGAACGAGTTCTACGAAATCCATCAACATTAGAATCCTTAGTCATCGCTGATCTCTCCTCGTCGCCAGGCTTTGCTCAGATCAAGACCTAGCCCTAAAGGTTACTGAAATGGTAAAGATAGTCGACCGATGTGTATCTCGGTTTGCGAATAATTCGAATGAAAAAGTGCATTCACTCAATAACGTGACCGGACGTAAAAGTCCCATTACAACACACACACACACATTCTGTGGCTGGTGACCATGTAGCAGATGGCAAAGCGAGTGCGCTGTTATACGTAGAGGCTTAATAGGCGTTTCACGGTAGCATTTAGTGAATCCGCGGATCTTACGTCACCTCTCTGGAGTAAACTTGGGCAGCCAAAAAGTACACCCCTTCTGAGTACCTGTCAAATGCCTCGGACTTTATAAAACTTAAGCTCCCTACAGTACGTACGGTACGTTTCGGAGAGATTGTAGTCGTGTTCAGGTTTGCAAATAAATTCGAAGTAAAATTTAACGCTATAAACGTGCCACGAGTCACCAAGCTTTTATTTTGCATTCCAAGTGCAGCGTGAAATACCGTCGTGCAAGGGCCGTTGGAAAATGTGCCATTGCTGCCCAAACTGCTCCTTGACTTGCGGGTTGCCTAAAGCCATTGAAATTGAAAAATTGCAAAACAAACCAAATGAAAGAGGTGGTAAGATTTGTCTGGCAGAAGTTGCGAAGGAAATGTCAGAGCAACAGAAAGAATGGCGTAGGCAGAAGGATTAGAAAGTGCGGGCCGATAGGAGCCGCGGCTTTAGCGGGAAATCCTTCAGTTATCCAACACGTCCATGCTACCACAAGCCTAGAACATCATCCGCAAGATCCCACCAGGATTGCATTGAACTCAATCAACATGATCATCCCAGGACGCACTGCGCTCCAGCGCAGAATTATTGAAAACGTGCGCTCCGCTTCACAGCAAGTGCAGCCATGCGGTGTCGATCTGACGCTCAAGCGCGTCATGACATGGCAATCCAAAGCCACCATTGACTTTGACAACCAGCACCGCAAAACTGCAAAGACGACCGAGTTTCCTTTTCTTCGGGACCCGGGAGCGAAAATCAATATCACAGAACCATTGGCAACCACCCTGTGCCCAAACTCGTCTCAAAGCCCTGGAGATGTCGACAGCCTTGGAACAGCCGACTACGTTGATTTGGATTTTGGATCGTACCTTGTGGAATTCAACGAGAAGGTGAATATGCCGCTCGACGTTATGGGACAAATCTTGGTTCGCAGTTCGCTCTTTCGATCGGGAGCGCTTGTGCACGCTGGTGTGATGGATAGTGGCTACAAGGGTGTGGTGGGAGCAATGCTGCAAGTTGTGAATCCGCACGGTCTGCGTTTACTGCGCGATGCAAAGCTTGCGCAGATGATCTTTCAGCAGATGAGCGAGCCGGTAGAAGGGTACAGCGGCGTATACCAAGGACGCACTTTTGTGTGAGATCAACTACCCGCTCTATGCGTCTGATGACGAAATCAACATGGGATATGCTTTTAAATAGGTGCGCACGGTAGAGATTAAGCAACCAAACCTACTATAGACCCCACTCTACTTTCAGAGCATTGCTAATCCACGACGTACCCCACGAATGCTGGTCCTCGAACATTTTGAGCAGACGAAGGACTTCCATTCGCTTTGCCGAGTTCATCAGCAACGGGCCCCATATGAACACCGTATGGCAGAGTATAATAAAAAGTTGCGGATTCTGTGGCGACGATCGGGAGGCACAGCATATAGCTTCTGCGTGTTGTAGCGTCTGATGGTGACCGACAGTTAGCTCTAAACGTGCCAAATGCAAAGAATTGTCAAGGGGTAGCGTACTTCCACTCTAGACGCCTCGTTGTGTACGATACGAGTCCCGATCCTTGGACCAGGTTTGTATGTGAGAAGCAGTATGCAAGCGAAGTGGTAAAATGTGAACGATATGACTGCGTGGTTTGTGAGAAAGGGTGCAGGGAGGTATGTGAAATACCAGGTATTCACCATGCCAGTCTGCCGTGAAAAAGATATCTGGAAAGATAGACTCATCTACTTCCGCGCCCTCCCAAATGGGGTCGAAGCTTGATGGTCGACTGTTGCGCCATGTTTGGATCATTCCACGGAGCTCCGTCCATAATTTCTCTTGTTGCTTGTGCGCGGCAGAACCTGGTTCGCACTGGGTCTTCGTCCCTGCAAAACTGAAGTTAGCCACGCATGCAGTGTACCAAAGCAACTGGTTAGCCCATGAAGTCTCAAGCCTCAACCATCCCAAAGGGTGTGGGTCTTTCAAAGAACCAGGCGTGGGGCTCATCGTTAGTGAAAAGTCAAGATCGAGTGGCTGCTGTCGAATAGTCGCGTTGTACAAACTCTGCCGCACATAGACCCAAAAAATAGCGTCATGAACTGTCGGTGCAGAGGGATCGATAAAAGGGGTTTTCTGAGATGCTCGAAGAATTCCAGAAGATCCTGACAGGTGGGATTGATCACATAGACCCGTACTAGAGCGCACTACGCAATCTTAGATATTGTGTCCGACACATGTACCAAGTGAGGAGGCTTACCATTGAGCTGGTCGGCGAAATGCAGAATGATAACGGTCGTGAGCAACGTGTCGTCATGAGCAGGATCTACATCGAGTCGATCTATGAGCAGAGCAATACACCGCTGATACGACAAATCTGCAATTTCGTCTTCTCCACAATGGCGTGCCGCAAAACATATAACCGCGTGGTGAAGGATGGGTTGCAGCCTAGCCATCTCAGTTATTCTTAGCGTCAATATACGAGCGGAATTGGTACAGTCCATCCAACGGCCGAGATGGGCGGTGAAATGGTGATATAAGAACGCATCTTTTGGGGTGAGAGTAATCGGTATTGACGAGACGTGAGCATCGTGGTGGCAGCTCCTTGGAGATTCCGTTGATTGTTGAAAGTCTAGCGGTGATGCGCCTGGTGTGAATGGGAAATCGGTCGAAAGATTCTGGTATTTGGAAATTTTCTTGGCTAAATGATTTCTTTGGTCAATTTTTCTAATGGAAAGGTTGTGATCTTCATTTGTTCGCGCCGTGCTGCCACCCTGAATGTCGAAGTCCATGTTCTCGCTCATCGCCAGCGTGAGGGAGGAACAGATGAGATGGGGGGGAAGCGGATGAGACGTCTACGGGGCCTTCAGAGTTTGTACCTTCCTTTTACTGCCTAGGACCGTCTTTTCCACTGAGTCACTGACCACGTGAGGTCTTCCAGATATTCTTGGTGCTTTCTTCAATCGAGATCAATGCCTTCAAGGTCAAACTTGCTATCGTGAAAGCCGAGTGAAATTTTCCACAGCTTCAAGAAACAGCAGCGTTGTACAAGCAGTGACGTATTTCAGTGTAAAGCGGAGTACTTAGCCAATCGGCCTAGAACGCGAGATGCCAAGATTCAATCAAACATAGCGTGTTGGAACTTATCGCAGGAAATGCGACTTCGGCTAACTTTGCCGAAAGAGCCGGTATACGATGAATTTTTCAGTAGAGTGGTGTTGAGAGCGTGACAGACGTTGTGATAATGAATCATTGGTGAAAGAAGACGGGTGAATACATGGTATTTACCGCCAGTATGATTGTAGGTAGGTAATTCAACTATCTTCAGTTGGGTGATATTCGCCAATTATGCGCAATCAACTACCATTTGTGGAGTTCAAGGATAGCCCTTTCTTTGGTTCCAATTCGAATTTTGGACGCCAATCGATATTGGTAACTTTGCTGTCTGGAAGTGTATATAGGTGTATTGACCACTATAAGACCGTAGTATCAATCTCCACTGCGGTAAAATTACAAAAACGCTAGCAGTAATATGGCAATCTATGGGTTGGTAGATTGAACAGAATACATCATAGATACTATTCAATTCTGTCTTCTACCATGTGGGCAGAAGATTGTGAACCTTTTGACTATATTCGACTAGTGGGTGTCAGCATCGCCACTGGGGAAACGCAGGAGGCACGGGTATTGAACAGTAGATGATATTGCTGTATCGAGTGATAGATGGACAAATCGCTGGCCTATTAGTATACAATTCAAGTGCAAATATATATATGTGGGCACAGTTAGGCCGATACATGCTATGGCTTATAGCCAAAAGACGAGAGAAACGGTGCTAGGCACAAAACAGGTGTATTGAGAGGATGATGATCCTCAGATGGACTTCAGCAGTGAACTATTTACAGTAGGAGGGCTAGGGCACTAGTCCCAAATAGGTACTGGGCAGTCTCCATCGGAGTGCCAGGTAGGAGTGACATAGCAATACGCGCCTACGCCAGGCAGTACAGGCCCGTTGTCTGACAGTAGGGATTTACGCTACTTTCTGACACAAGAGTAAGCAATAGTAGAAACCGTATATACAATGTTATACTCGATATATTACTAATGGAATAGACGTGAGGAATATGTATAGACCATCGGACCGAGAACGCCCGAAGTGTGCTATGGCCGCAGGCCCAAGGACGCAGAAACAGTGCGAGGCACGAAATAAGTGTATAGAAGGATTGATCCTCTACCGATAGCTGTGGTGGACTATTTACCGTGAGGCTGGGCTCCCAGAGCTAGGCCTAATCGGGAGCGTAGGGCAGGCTCCATCAGAGCGCCGGGCAGTCGCGACATAGCAAAGTGGGCCAAATTGGCTGGGTCAGACCTGACGCCTTACGGTGATTGCGTTTGGATTCTTCTTTGGATAGCTTTGAAAAGGTCTCTTACCTGGAGCTTATGGAATATGCACGGAATGACTGAAGAGAAACGAGGAAAATATTCTTTAATACCGCGATGAGATAACGGCAAAGACAATCCTGAGATCCTTTGTTTCACCGAACCTGGAACTCCGAAGAATCCCTTTACGCCAGCAGAGACTAGGATGGTAACCATTTGTGGCGTTCAATCAGCGTATGATATATTTTAAACTGGATCAAGAGATTGTATTTACGGCCTCAAGAATTCGGTTGTCATTGAAACGCTTGCCACAGTTGTTGCAACAAAATATTATGTCACATTAGAAGAAGATACCATCCCTTCGAACTGTCGGGAAGTATTATCTTAACATACAATCCAGAAGCTTCCAGAGATAAGAGCAGAGCCTGGCCGACCATCAAGTTTGGGGACGCTGTGGGCGGGTCTGTATGGAGTAGATTGATTGAGGGACCGTTCATTGTGAGGCGACGGTGCCAAGGCACTACTGAGCAAGTCTTAACCCTCCGCTCGCAGTTGATAACTGCTACATAGATCTTGACTTTTAACCTCCAAAATTCAAATTTGTGTGAGCAGAATAGGCAGTGTTTTCCTTTCGCGAGTTCCCACATCTCACGACCCCAGTCCAATCCCAACGGTCCGGCTTCAGTACCATTTCCATAATTTATTGGCTAAACCCGGTACATTAGCACGAATGAATGGCTCAAGAACGGCCACTTCCAAAAATACATCTGGTTTACCGCCGTTACCGCAATGCAGTGGGTCTCCGACCGAAATGCCAAGAAGTCGACCCTTATAGTCATCAATCGCGGGACCACCGATGTCACCACGACACATCCCCTGGCCCTGCAAGGCGCCTTGGAGGCAGAATAGTTCGTCGTCAAGCTTCTGATTCAGCAGGACCTCACAATAAGAGTCATGTCGATTTATCATTTTAATTTTCATAAGTTGTGTGGCATGGGTGGGTTTGATGGCGGGATCATTTCTAGGATTCTCAGGATCGTGAGTATAACCCCTAGATAGCAATGTTAGTACTGGATTTAGACAAGTGCTCCAGGGGAGAAGGCAGAGGAAAATATGTCATACCAACCCAACGCGGTGACCTTCGTCCCCTCGTAGGGATGATTCGCTGAACCAGGCAGTAAAATAGGTTGAATTTTTGCCCTGGTTTTTCCCAGAGTCATCGAAGAGGTGATATCTTCATCAAGGGTTAAGATAGCAGCATTGTGTACCGGATGTGGATGAATTGCAGAGACCCTAGCACTTTTTCCCCCTCGAAGTTTTCCTGGGCTTGCGAAAACCTAACATACTATATTAGTACAACGTAGCAGCAGGTAGGGCTTGCTGTATGAATTACCGTCGTTCCCGCACGAACTGTGAGGCTATTACCTAGAGGCTGGATGCAACTACGTGCTGTAAGGACAGCAGTACGGTCTATCAGCGTGCCACTGCAGTGCACATGGCCATCTTTTTCAATAGCAACCATATAGGGATACTTCCCAGCCGCGGAGGGTTTACCATTAGAAACTGGAGACCTAGGCTCCACATAATCCTGTATCGGGAGAGTCGCTGCCGAAATGGCCGGGGTTATAAGCGCAAGGATGTATTTGATCTGCATAGTTCTTGACGACTGACGCTACTTACGTAGAGTAGATCGATATGAAAATCAAGTACTGAAGCGTTTTAAGTAGTAAACCGCTATTTAGAGCACATTGCTATCCATGGACGAAATCCCTCACTTTTGCATCTGTCCGTAAACAATCTATTTTAGAGCTTTGCAAGTGTTTTGGTCTTAGTAAAACACGTTCAACTGCTAAGGATATAAATATCCACTTTTCCCGTACTCGGGAAACCTCCCGCCCAACGCGAGCTGCGACTATTTTTACGCAGTGTGTTTAGTGCCATTTCTTAGACCTTTGAAGAATTTTCCACTTTAGCTTCAGCGCTACGCGCCTAGGTATAATCTAGCTGGAGCGGTGCTATAAGTACCCTGAGGAAGCAAGGCCGTTTGCGCGATTAATAGGTTGCAAACATGTGAGGCTGGGGCTCTCTTAGTCACTTCATCTCATGGAATAGTCAGGGATATATTTAGGCTAATTTCACAAGTCCGAAAAACATCTCAAGACACGATGGCCGAGTGGTCTAAGGCGGTAGATTTAAGCTTCACTACGCTACTCTACTACAGAAATGTGCGTGGGTTCGAAACCCACTCGTGTCATTTTGCTCATTTTGCGGCCTGGGTTCTTTTTGCATCTTTTTGTATATATTCGTTGTCCTTCGCATCCTCGTTCCTCTACCAGACAGACACAACGCCCACTTTATTTCACGTGAAAACGCTCACATACCCCCGAATGCCACAGCTGAGAGCGAGCTCCTGCCTCATTCAAGATTTGCAGACAGTCTCTGAATACTAGCATGCGAGCATGAAAACCCTGCTTTCGCATCGGATTAAACAACTCCATCGCTTTTTTCTCTTTGGTATCATGTCTGTCCCATCCTGCAATGCACCCCCCTTTTTTCTCCCACCGACAAAATCCACCGTAGCACGACTAGCTCAAATACCCCACCAATGCCTGCTTGGACTCAGCATCGAGCCGTTCTTGCACAATCTTACCAATCCTGCCCTGGTGTCGCTGGTCTGCTCCCTTGAGGTACCCCCCGACCCAGTTCTTGATATCAGTGATCTCGGGAAAGGGATCACGTGGCGCCTTTTTGCAAGTGTTAAGCTGCGTGAAGCCAACACCAAAGCCCAGCTCGTCAACGTCTGCATCAGGAATGATGTCATCGGCAGCTGTTGGAACGGGGGGGTTGACCAAAAGTTCGATCAATCGCTGAGCTGTGAGTTGCCAGCCTTTCGGGTATCGGTCAACGAAAGCCTGTGAGTCACCCAAGGTCTTGGTAAAAGAAACGACGGCCGTCTTGCGATCGGTTGGCCGGGCCAGCTTCTGGGTTTCCGGCAGAATGACCTGCAGGTAGAGTGCCTTGAAGATACTGCTCCTATTTAGCAAAGTTCATCGCACCGTTGCTGCAACTTACTCATGCTGGACTTGGTCGGTGACACTCAGGAAGAAATCTGTTCCTAGGCCCTGTTCGAGTCGCGCGGAGGTAAAGTGGTAGAAGGCAATGAAGCGCTGCTGGAAGTTTTCGGTCTTGTTGCCTGATAGCCTGTGTAGCATCAGTTGTAAAATGGTGGTAAAGTATGGCTGCAAGGCTTCGACTGGTACATGAGTCACGATAGCCTCGATAAGCTCAAAGGAGTGCGTCTCCTGGGCCTTTGTAACGACCAACTTTTGCCATACACCCAAAATGGGCTCAAGCTGTTTGTGGGCCACAATGTGTTGTGCATCCCGTGCGATCATCGCGCTCAGTAAACGAGCTAGCGCCGGGACGTTTCCACGCTGCTCCCAAACCGCACCTTGGATGACGATTTCAAACAAGCTTCTGTAGTACGGGCTGAGCTCGCCAGAAGGATTGGCTTCCAAGAGCGCTGAGAAGAGCTGGAAAATATAGGGCGAGAACTCCTGAACATCGGCTGACAGACAGGCGGCAAAAGGCTCGTAGAGCTTTTCCTCGAAGAACGAGGGCTGTTTTGGTGCCGCGAACCTAATTAGTGCCCCTATGCCCTCGAAGAGATAGTACTGGAACCGCGGATTGCTGGGATTGTGTCGAATGACCTTGACAATTGTGATGAAGCTTTGCAGTATACTCTGGCAATGTGGCAACACGCCATCTCGAACAAAGATGAGTACACGCATGACGCACTTCATCAGGAACTCATTTTCTTGGATCTTCTCGGGGGCAGAGTCCTTCATGATCAGCTTGAACAGATGGGTCAGTAGTTGATTTGAGGAGCTGACAACATCGGCTCTCGGAATGATAGGCTGTCGTTCGCTGTCTGTCATGAATAGAACTCGCTCCACAGCGATGGAAGCATATGTGTGAATGACATAGTTGTCGCTGCCCAGTTGGTTAACGAGCAGTGGGAACGCGGCTCGCCAGAGGTCGGGAGACAGTTGGCTACGGAACACGTAGAGGAACTTGATGGCATCGACCTTTAGAATGGGCGATGTGCCCTGAGCCTGTAGGTCACTTGCAACGTGTGTCTGGAAGAAGTTGAGAATGTTGACGCTCTCGTTGACCGTTAAGATACCCTGAGCCGCCGTGGTAGCACCCTTGGAGGCGATCGCAGTAAAGAGGTAGACGGCCGTGTCCTTCGACTTCCAGTTGTTCTCAGGATCTGAGGCGTAGTTTTGCAGGTAGGCGTCAATGTAAGTCTGCGAGGTGCTGGTGACGAGGCCTTCAAATCGACTCATGAGCTTGCGCAGGAACTCGGTAGCAGCGCGGCGGCGGGTGTCATTGTCGGCTCCCTCCAGATCCCTTCGGATGAACTCAATTGGCTCGTCCTCAAACATCTCCACGTCTGACTCGCGTAGGGTCAAGTTGGGTAGGATGACCTTCTCAATCACCTGGACGAGCACAGATTGGTTGTTGAAAGCCTCGGCGTGCTGTGTGGAGGCAACAGCGGAGAGAAACTGCAAGGCCTTGCTGACGAGGATGTCGTACTTATTCTCGAGACCAGCGGCCATGAGGAAACTCCAGCTGGTCTCGATGAACTGGCCGAGGTGCGCGCCAAAGACGTCCTCGTACTTTTGAATGTACAGCATGAGAACTTCAAAAATGCCAGCACGAACGTATTCTTGAGGACCCGACTCGGAATCATCGTCGGTGTGAAGTGCCGGGTTATCGTAGGTCAGGTACTTGTGTAGTAGGCCGCAAATGACGCTAATGTGGTCTTCGAAGACGGGTGGTAGGTCTTGGCACGAGAGATCGTAGAAGAGCTTGATGAGCAGCTGCAGCGTGGTGAAAGCGGCGCGGAGGGTCTCGGGATTGGCTTGTGAGGCTGTGATGAGGTTGTCGGTGTTTTCAAGCAGCTGTAGAAAGGGAGTACCGAACTTGGTCAGGACGTGGTTGATTTCAGTGAAGAGGTCGTCGGAGCGGAAGAGGGGGCGCCATCGCTTGAAGATGGAGTGGGCAACCTGGAGGACACCGTTGTTGACCGTAGTGTTGTCGGGGGTGAGGCGCGAGATGAGATCGTCGACCAGCGTGTCCCAGCGCTCCCAGAAGTCGCTGTCGGCAATAGCGCTAATGGCTTCGCCGAGCTGTGCCTGTAGGTTGGCGGGGACCGCGACCATAAGGCCGATCAGCTCGCGCTTGATGGCGACAACCTCGTCAGGCGGCAGCTTGTAGTTGCCATCTTCGTCGACCCAGTTGCGCTTGATGAAGTTTTTGAAGTAGAGGGCGGCCGACAGTCGCGTGTTGGGGGGGCTGGCGTCTGTGGCGATGATGTGGAGGAGCGAGAGGGAGAAGCCAGGCTTGGTCTGTTCCTGGGCAATGGCGGCCTCGGCTGGGGGAGTCAGTCAAGACAATCAACCAGGGCGGTTT
>Ga0182211_1000475_pt1 | contig 12641 bp, 10 predicted proteins | sample G5R1MG_20_FD_129660 | JGI IMG/M metagenome (GOLD analysis project Ga0182211, IMG submission 129660) | Switchgrass phyllosphere microbial communities from Michigan, USA - G5R2_MAIN_03OCT2016_LD1 MG | ecosystem: Host-associated > Plants > Phyllosphere > Phylloplane/Leaf | place: USA: Michigan... | reverse complement strand
TCTTGCGCTCATCTAGGCCTGGGCATCGCGTGCTACTAAAGTTAGACCTAGTCAACGCGGAGTCCCTTCTTCCACAAATCCATGATGGATGCCCAGTACTTCGCCGCATCCTCTCTCACATGTCCACAGTGAGCGCTGTTCTCGAAATGCACCCTCGTTACAGCCCAACCCCTCGCCTCTGCCATGTCCGCGTGCTCGTCCGCCTCTTCAAACCCAACCATCATGTCCGCTCGACTGTACAAATACATTCTCGGTACCTTGGGATTGAACGTCATGTCATCATTGAGCTCACGAAACAGAACGACCATTTTGTTCTCTTTGCGCCGAACTGCATTCGCCAGCAAGATCGCGGCAAGCAAGAGATGAACAGCAATACCGCCAAACCATTGCCAGAAGGTTGTCGGTGGGAGGGAGGCTGAAATTGCGGCATGGCTCTTCATCCAAGGTCCCTTGGTAGGGGCCGAGTCCAAAATCTGCGCTCGCATCGGCAGCCTGGTGCCAAATCGCGCCAGCCATGCCTTTGCGAACTCGTTGACCTGGTTTCCACCGCCGTTGGACCAGCTGTGTACAAGCACCGCTCCTCCCGATTTCGTATGCTCAGCAACCAGGTCTATGGCGGGCTTCAGCAATGAAGGATAAGCCGAGGCTGCGCGGAACATGTCCACCGTGAAGCATCTCACTAGAATAATGCGAGACGTGGGAAAGAGCTGTTGGTACGACGTTGTGTATTTCGCAATGTGTCTGGCGGCTGCGGCGTTCCATGTAAACAGCAATAGGAGAGGGGTTTCATTGGCCGATTCGGAGAGGTAGGCTGATGAGGTCCAGAGGTATGTGTTGTGTCCTATCTTTTCAAAGTCGGGTAGCATGGCTGGGCACGTAGAACAAGTTGGATTCTCTCCATGCGAATGGATCCCTATGGGCAGACTAGCAACCTAAGAGGAAGCACTATCTGCTCATTCTGCTCATTCCCGTGGGAACGCGGAGCCTTGGCATGAAAACCCTGCCGAAGCAAGCGGCTCATTAGTCTTCAAGCTCACAACCTTCCCCTTCCGTATGCTCTGTGGCAGCATCACGGTCACGGTCACGGCCCCATATCCACGCCGTCACAGACGACAGCACAGCGCCTGTTTGGGCAGTACCAGCGGCGATGCTTGCGCCATACCCTCCCATGGCCGCACTCTGCGCAATGGCATATAGGCCTCCTGCGGGGACGGTGCTGAACCAGCTCATGACGGATGCCGCAGCGGAACCTGGATTCGTTGGGTCAATGTATGATCAGCTTTGCCGCAAGCAAGAGTCGGCGGCGAGCCTCATCGCGGGCGAGGGTATGGATGTGACGACGCACCAGCAACAGGCCCACCAGCGCCGAGTCCGATTGCACTGAAAAATGGAACCGTAGCCGCTGCCGGCGTGAGAAGGACGACACCGTTGACGGCATGAAAGAAGGTCTGGTATGGATGCTCCTTGATCCAATCCAGGAGTGCGAGCTGTGCTGCCATTGTGATGTTTCCTGGGCTATCCATTGCTGCAAGTAGAGAGCCTGGCTGGGTAGGAGAGGAGGAAAGGTGTGAATGGATCTTGTACGTCTTGGAGTGTTTGCCTTGCCGCCTATTTGGACGATACCTGCGTTTGACTGGAAGGCCGATTTTGGCTGTCGTCTTTCCCAAGGGTGCACGTGTGTGTGCCACATTGTTTGCTTCTTCCTTGTTGTTAACAAAGACGCTGAAGATTGTGCAGTCCATTTCAATCTGTTATCTACAACTTGTCACTTTTAGACTCCAGCCAGTCCGTATTTACGTGTCTCAGAAGAAAGAGGTTGGGTGATTATTCATGTCCTCTAAGACATGCAGAACGTTTGATCGCATTATCTATTAGTGACCCTTGGAAACAATCAAGGGCAATGCTCACTGTCTGTCATGCATGATCATCCTATAAAATCTATATTGTTCTTCCAGGTGATCTGAGTTCCAAAGTCGGGGAGCGTCGCAAAGCATATGAGCTAACTTGACTCACGTGACAGATTGCAGCTTATGTAACTAGTGTTCAACGTGACAGCGCGCTGACCAAAGCTAAGTGACTCTTTTCGCGTCCAGTCCCTTTCCTCCTGTTCACCCACAACCCGAGCTGCGAGTATGTCCCGCCCTTTTATGCAACGGTTACTTTTTCTATAGCATAGCAGTTGTGCGAATGCGCGCTGTAGACTATCGACGCTCATGAACTGACCTGGTTGTAGATCCCAGTGAACGACAAACCATCATCATAAGGCGATAGCGGTGGGCCTAATCAACCCCCGCATCGTACTGCATGACAAGCAAGAACGGAAATCGGAGGGAGTGCGCCGTTATACTAGACGAGCCACATAGCTGTTCCCAATCCATCAGCCATTGCACCGCGGTCGATGAATTGGATGAATGGCCGTATCGCTACAGCTCTCTGGGTCACCGGTCCACCAAACCTTACGCCCAACCATTCCCACCAGCGCATTGAGGAAGAAGTAAAAGAGTCGAAGCGCGGACGCTTGTCCTTGTTGCCCATGTGGTTCGAAGGATCGGACGTCTTGTTTTCGCTAATGACAAGCAAAAAGTAGTTTTCAATCCGAGCGCCATTCGCCTTCCAGGAGAATGTTGGTGTGGGGGTGCGTGGTTGTTGTTGTTGGGCGTCAGGAGGTTTGGGGAGTTGCGTGTACGTGGGCAGCTTTCTTTTCGTTTGCTTTTGAACGGCAGCTTGAAAAGGGTTCGATGATGATGTTCCTGATGGAGCATGAAAGCCAAAGTCGATTTGAGGAGCCCGAATGGTTTTACCTTTGTTGGCAAGGTCGAGAGACTACGTTGATGAGGGCGTTCGCGGTTCCTTCTGAGGACAGCAGGAGAGCTAATCTGAGGACCATCCTTTCAATTGCAGCTCATGTTCAATTTCTTGTATTCTCAATAATGTCTATTCGTCGACGAGCAGTGCCGCGATCTCACTTCAACATCGAATGATACAAGGGCAGCATTTGTGTCGCAACATTACATTTTCTGCCCAGTCAGCAACTTGTTCGTCGATAAATCCTAACAAAGAATCACTGTGGTGAGCGGGCTGTGCGCAGTCTTCACTGCTACTGTATCTCATGTCACCCACTACAGCAGTGTTCATTGACAATATTACAATGACTCTGCGGCCAAGAGTCCACTTTGCCACCTTGTGTGAGCATAACAACTGACACTGTCATTTCACTATATACTACCCTAGGCAGTATAAGTATGTCTGATAATCATCCCATACAGTCTATCCTATCAGCACAATCCGACCTTCTTCTACGCACACCAACTTTGCTTATTACAGATTTGCACTACCTAGACCACGTTCGTGCTCGGCAAGACCATCCGTCCGAACATGCCGCGCATCTATCCCGTCGAACAAGTCCCGGTCTTGTCATCCGGGGAACCCATTCTCTCCTTCGACGGCCAACTCCTGCTCGACGCTGCCGATATCGCTATCAACCACGATTACCCACACGATGCCTACGATGAGCTCCTCGACATGCTTCTTGAGATGAAGGCAAATTTCATCCGCATCGACGAGCTCATCGTCATCGAAGACTTCCAGGGTAATGAGGGCAACTTCCTCGTCAACATTGCCACGTACTGCATCGACAATGAGAATGTCTTCGACGAGATCTGCTTCTCGCTCGCCCAAGCAGCTGATGTCACGCATGACGCATGGGCTGCGCAACTTCGTGCTGACGTCTCTGAGGGTAGCAACATGGACGCTGACTCTGAGAGCGACTCCGGCAGCGACGTATCGGCAGGCGCAATGCGTGAGATGGTTCTCGATGACTTGCTCTCTCACCTAGGTTCAGCGCGTTCGGAGGAATCGGATCTCGAATATCCGGATCCCGAATACCTGGGTCCAGAATACTTGCGTCTCGTCGAGGAGGGCGACTATCTCCCCTTCGTCAATCGCCCGGATCTCGAAGCTGAGCTGCACGCTGCAGTCGAAGCTCGGGTGCGCGCCGCGGTTGAAGCTGCGCTCGAAGCTCGGCGGCAACATGCCGAGAGGTTCGTTCGCGCGCTTCCCGTGGTCGACATCGCAACCATAGATCCGGAGGACAGGCAGTGTGCCGTCTGCATGGATGCCTATCTCTCGCGCGTATCCAACATGCCGGTTCGTCTGCCTTGTCCTGGCAGGCATATCCTCGGCGGGGACTGCTTGTTCCACGTTCTTGTACGGTCGGGAACGCAGTGCCCCTTTGATCGTATCGACGTGGTCCAGATCGCTATAGCGGAGGGCTGGTTCTAGGTCTTGTATTGGGCTGACTCTTGCTTTCTAGAGTACAACTCCGCTGCGGGTACCAAGGCCCAGTGGCGTCTGGGCTTGGATAGGCTATGTGGATTTTTCACGGGTCGTAGGAATGGTGTTTTCCTTTTGCTTTTGCTGTTATTTTTCCTACTGTTTTTCCTTGAACATTCGCAACATAGGTAGCACTGCATAGCAATAAATTTCTGCGTTGATCGTAGAAGCATGTGTTCCTGATTAGGCAACGTAGTGACCACTCTGAGACTTGTATCACAAATGTTCTCTAACGCTAACAAGAAAGTTTCCGTGTACCTATTTACTAGTATATGTGTTCCTTTATGTATTTCACTGTATCCGAATATTCTTATAGAAGAACTCCTGATAGGGAATAGGCCTATGGCAACCCCACAGTAAGCATCATGTCTTGTATCTCTTTGGTTCCTTGAAGATGAAGTCAGTACTGCCAGTGGATAGGGGCTTTGCTATTATTGTATAATATTTACCTCATCTAATTGGTTATTCCATGCAGGAATATACGGTATAAACGTAACCTATCAACTGCTAAGAGCCAACGATACCGCCCCTTAACGTAAACAAAGTTCAAGTCCATCGTTTGCATGGAAGATGGATGAAACAGCCTACACGTTGCCCTTTGCCCATTCAACAAGATCATCCGAACACGGCCTACGTACGAGGCACAATGCGCGGCCTTTACCTATGGTAGCGCAGTGGCTCTACGCATCGAGGTGAACGATTCTAGCATGGGCTACCATGACTCGGTAGACTAGCACGCCCACGGATCAGATGAAACTCGATGCATGACGAACCAGAAAAAAAATCAATTTGACAGCCGTTGCAGGGAGGATAGGGTCCGAAGTCTAGCCATGGCTGGCCTGTCCTGTCACCGGGTTCCGTGCTTAAACGCGCGTGTTGCAAATTTGTAGGTGCACGTGAAATGTGCAAATCCTTGGGGAGACCGATAATACAGGGTACCGCCCAAAGAAAAGGATGTTCCAAGAACCAACCCCCCTCCCCGCACGGAGACCCCGGAATTCTCTGTTCATCAAAGGCCCTGAACTAGGCGTGGTGTCTGGTTGCCAAACAGGCGAATATGTCACGTCAGAGCTTGGCCATGGGGTAGGTTCTTGCTGTCACCAATTAACGGTACGAACCATGGGACCCTATTCAAGGAGAGTATTTTGGTGACATTCTGGTAACAAGATCAAGCACATCTACATAGTAGACTGCATGCTGTTGATCTGGCTACTGGCACAAGCGTCACCACGCAGCCTCTGTGGCTGTTACCGACCCCAAGATCGACAGATCCAGACTTGCATGTCCGCGCGCTGTAACGATCGAGCCGTGCGGGATGATGAGTGAGTCTACTCCTTGGCGATCCTATGTAGAGTACACTCGCCCAAGGCATATTGGTCGCTAATGTATTGATGGCTGACGAGTATGGTAAGCCTCCTGTCAACTTGGACGTTTAGTGTCTTGCAAGATAGGGCGGCAGTGGAAAGCGCATGAAACACAGAGTGTATCAGCCATAACGGTAGGCAACACCTAGTGGAGAGGATGCGGCCGAACGGGGAGAATCAAGGAGGACCAGGCATCCATGAAGACTGCGACTCTATAGAAATTTAGCAACCTATTGTGCAGCATTCCGGAAAGTTTGGTTTGGTTGTAGTGCGCATGAAAGACAGACTTGCGTCGAGTGCATTCTGCAACTCGTCTTCCAACCTGGTCATGGGTTCGGAGGAATGGTCTTCTCCCCGCGCAACGCAAGAGTCCCCTATACACCGGAGGAGAGAAACGGCCAGGGTCTGGGGTGGGGAGCGTTCAGCCACTGACGGCCATGCCAGACGATGCATGTCATTTTCGACGGACCGCGCGTACAAAGGTTAGCGCAGAAGAAACCGTGTAGGCACTGGGCAGGCGAATCATTGGTTAGCGGTCACTAGAATGCGTGCCTACTGGTACGTACCCCGAGCACCTCACATCCTGACGACAATCCATCAGCAATCATGGAGAATAGGATGGGGTCTCGTCCTTGGTTCATCCTTCGTCCTATACGCCTCCATTTCTGTCACAGCCAATGTCAGCGCGTAGGCAAGATGGCGAGCACGGGTGTGAGCTAGAGTGAAGCCATCGAAGCCTCGCCACAGCATTACTGCAAGTCATGAATCGCGTCGAGCGGATGACAGGAAGTGACGAAGCTACTGGGCTGGTTCCCTGTGTAGGTAGGTATTCCTGGAAGAGAATATGGGACCTTCAACAGCGATCGGAGGCCGATACCTCGGCCTAGAGGCACCTAGACGACCCAGGGAGCTCTCTCTGCTCAGCCGAGAATGGACCATGCAAATTGGATCGTCGAGGATAAGATATCTCCCTGTTGCACATGTAGCGATACGTTTGATGCGACGACACGAGAGCGCAGTCGATGTGCTTGCCATGTGGATGGCAACATACGATGGCCCAAGGGAGGCTTGCGCACGGATGAGTTCACCCCGCGGACGCCCGTGGTCAGGCTCTGGCGGGCTGGTGGTGTTGAATCATCGACAGCCGCCACGTGTGTGTCGTGTGGGCTGTAGACGTGCCTGGTGGAGGCAAATCCAGGCGTGTACCAAACTTTCGGTCCAGCCCGGAGAAGCCGAGAAGACGGCCGGAAGGCGGGCGCTCGACAGGATCAGGAAGCTTTCTAGTGCAGCCGTAGTGCGCTGCGATGGGTCGTATGCCGCTATCGATTGCTCTTGGGCAGCAAGTCATGGCGGGAGAAGGACGGGTCACGGCCACGGCGAAGATGCTCAGACGCTTCGTTACCCCAATCATCGACCGGGTGGCGCAGCGGGCAGACGGCAAAGACTCCCTATTGCCAGCCGGCCGTGGTGTCCACCCACCGGCTCTTCGTCGCATGGGCCGGCCGCCGACGGCGTGATGCCTCGCTCGTTGCAGGGGTTGTGCAGTTTGTAGCCGGGCAGGGTGCCAGGGAGTATCCATGTGCTGGAGGTACATATGCAGGTGTAGGCAGCCTTCCTTGCAAACGACCCGCGGGGGCTTGAATCTTGATCTTGTTCCTTGGCGACGGGGGCGGTGGGTTGGTGGTTGTTGGTGGTGGTGGTGGTGGTGGGTCTTTCCTCTGCCAGATAAATCAACGTCGAAGCCAATCCAACTGCCCCATGGTGTTGCCTCCACGCCACCCCATTTCTTTCGGCTTGTGGCTTTTGGCTTCTTCACGCCGCGCAGCACTGAGCATCCCGGCCTTCCGTCATCAGCAGGCCCGTGTTGGCCACCCCGGCGCAACCTTAACTAACGCACGTTGCCGGTACCTGACGCTCTAGCCCAAAGGTCCGCACCCAGCCGGCTGCGATCCCCTACCCTCTTCCGTGTGTGCTTCTGGCACTGAAACGTGCTTGAAGCGGTCCCGCGGCGAGCCAGGCTCCTGATCTTCCCATGTCGAACCGCCCCCAGATCTCTTTGTCCACGCCTCTCCCTCCCCTCCACCCCAAGCACCACCAGAAAGACAGCCTTCACACCAACCTACACAAGCTCGGACTGGTGCGCGAGCCGCGTAAGAGAAGGACCAGCACGAAGACGGTCGACTTCCGTTTGGCCGTGGGCCCAGCCAACCGTACTGATCCCACGCCTGACTGAGCGTTTGGTCGCGAAACTTTGGGTTTAGGCGCTCATGTCTTTCCTAGGATACCGTCCCGACCCGCGAAGCAGCCACGCGGCAAGGCCTCGTACGGCGCACTCACCGCACTCCAACCCAGCCTTTGATTCGCGCTTGCTGCCTCCTTCCAGCAGAGGCATGGCGGGCGCATTGGATAGCGAGCGGAGCCGGTCGCGGCGCGAAAGGACCTTCATCGGGAGCGAGTGCTGCGTGTGTGAGGAAGACTTGTCGTGCACACTGCGTGGCGAGAAAGTCCTGCAGCTATCGTGCTCGCACGTGTCTCACGAAGCCTGCTTTTACGAATACATACGAGAGTTTGACGCGCAGCACTGTCCCACGTGCGATGCCACCCTGGCCTTGGACACCATCCGGGGCGGAAATGTCAACTTCGGTAGGTCCGTGACGGGCCCACGAGGCCGCCCCGCGCCCAATCAAACCATTAACCCGGCACGCAGAGAAACTATCCACCCTCGTGCGCTCTGGCCAAAGCGAATCCTCCCAAGGGGGGGGCCACCGCAGCGCTGCCAACACGCCCATGCCGTGGGACCACCAGGCGATGCGATCCGAGGAACACCTTGGTCTGCCTCCCAGCCGCTCGCGCGTCGGGAGCGATGCCTCGGGACGGTATGCGCCTACGCATCAGACACGAGCACGCGATAGCAGCCACAGCCGCGACTACGGCTCCGAGCGCGGCGGCTCCCTGTCACGGCAGCAGCAGCGTGGCCGCAGCGACTCTGGCGCAACCCACCCCGCTTCCACCGACGACTACGCCGTCACCCACGATGGCAGGCGGCACGACTACGACGTGCAGTCCATGGAGGCCAGTCTCAGCCCGCGCACGCTGGTCAAAAACCCAATCCCCCCGCCGACCGTTACTGTTCGCAGCGAATTCCCCACGCTGAGCCGATCGCGCCACCAGCAAAGCCTGACCTGTCTGATCACCATCGAGGTAGTCGAGGGCAAGTGGCGGGCCAAACCCGAGGATGTTCGCGGCGTCGTGCCGCTGCCCGCCAACTCGGTTGACAAGTCGCCCGTCCACCACCGGCGCATGCAGCCGCAGTACCCATCGACAGCCGTCTTGGATGAGATCACCGAGGACCTGCATGCCCGTGTCGACAACTGGCATGGCCTCGATTTTTCGCGGTTTGGGAAGCTCCGACTCCACGGCCACATCCGCGTCGGCAAGGACCGGCAATCGTGGCAGGAGCTCGAGTGCTACCTGTTCTCCGAGATGCTCATTTGCGTCAAGGAGAAGAAGATGGCGCCACAGTCTCTGTGGGACGGCCCCGGCGCGGCGGCAGACAAGAAGACAAAGTGCACCCTCAAGGGGTCCATTCTGATCAAGAAGCACTTGAACCAGGTCGAGCATTCGCTCGACGACTGTGTACTGACCCTCGGCTTGTCCGTGGCAGAGCTGCCCTCCTTCCACCTGCAGTTCCCCAACCACGGCCAGCTGGAGCACTGGCGACGCGCTCTCATGGACATTCGGCTCGACTTCCCGACGAGCAACCAGATGCCTGACTACGAACAGGACAACTCGGGAACCGAAGACGACGAGTACCGCAGGCCAAACCGCGGCTCGTCTGGCAACTCATCCTACGGCGCGGCGAGGTCCACCATGACGGCGCCCACCGAATACACAAACTCGCGTGGTGGAATGCCGGACGCGCACATGACGCAATCAATTCACGTGCCGGTCGACATCGTCGTCGTCATACCCGTATCTTCCTCGATGCAGGGTCTCAAGATCAATCTCCTACGTGATACCTTACGCTTCCTTGTCAGCAATCTTGGAGACCGCGACCGCATGGGTCTCGTTACCTTTGGATCCAGCGGAGGCGGCGTGCCCATCGTTGGTATGACAAGCAAGACCTGGCGGGACTGGCCCAAGGTGCTCGAATCCATCCGGCCGGTCGGTCAAAAGAGCTTGCGCGCCGACGTGGTGGACGGCGCTAATGTGGCCATGGATTTACTCATGCAGCGCAAGTTGAGCAATTCGCTGTCGAGCATCCTTCTCATCAGCGACTCGTCCACCTCCGATACCGAGAGCGTCGACTTTGTCGTTTCTCGTGCCGAGGCGGCAAAGTGAGTAGTGGCTCGAGTGGATGTCTGCACCTCTCTCGTACCGAGTGCTAACCAAAATGCAGGGTTTCCATTCATTCGTTCGGACTGGGGCTGACGCACAAGCCTGACACCATGATTGAACTCTCTACCCGGACCAAAGCATCTTACACGTATGTCAAGGACTGGATGATGCTGCGCGAGTGTGTCGCTGGATGTCTGGGCTCCCTCCAAACCACATCCCACCAAAATGTCAAGCTCAAACTCCGTTTACCAGAAGGATCTCCAGCCAAGTTTGTCAAGATTAGCGGCGCTCTACAAATCACCAAACGAGCTACCGGACGGGATGCGGAAGCCGCACTAGGTGATCTACGGTTCGGCGACAAGAGGGACATCCTGGTGCAACTCGTCATTGCTCCAGACTCTGGGTCGCCTGAGCAGCTTCCGCAAGATCCCTGGGAAACGATTGTATCCGGGCTTGAAGCCCTAGGCGGGCCCCTTGACCAGGACGAGTCGAGGACGTTGAGCGTTGAAGAAGTGCCTTTGATACAGGCCGACCTTACGTACGGCGACATCCTCCGCGAAGGCACGCTTTCACATTTGCCAAGGCCATCGCTACTTGCCATCACACTCCTTCCTTCTGGACCCAAGAAGTGCTCCCAGGGACTCCCAGGGACGCCTCCTATCCCACCCCATCCCCACGTCGTGCAGCGGCGAATGGAGTTGCTTACCTCGGATATGCTGACGCGGGCCTTGACACTGGTCTCGCGCGGCCAACACGAAAGAGCCCATCATTTGCTCAAGGAGACACGCACCATCCTCAAAGGGCTGGGGAAGGGCGGCTTGCCACCCCTTCCACCGTCAGGCCCCCGACGCAACGATGCCTCTAGTGCAACAGGCAGCACGGGAAGCTCATCGCCTACCACGCACAGCCCCCAAAGTCCTCGAACACCCTCACCCCATGCTGACAGTCCATTCACGCCCGCAGCAGCTATCGATGCAAGGACCATGCACGCTCTTGACGCAGAGCTAGCGTCAAGCCTGGAATGGATCAACCACCCGGCTGTTTTTGGCAGAGACTCTCGCAAGGCTGTGCTGCAGGCCATCGGCGTCATTTCATCACAACGGGCATACACGTTTAGAACGGCATCCGAGTCACTCTGGGCGGAGCGTGTCACAGGCATCAGACGCTTGACGGAACGATCCCGCGATTGGCGCGAGGTAGGCGATCAAGAGGCTCTCATGGAGGAGAATTAATTTCGCCCCGACCTTTACCTGCCAGTATAGTATTCACTTCTCTACGTCACCATATTACCAAATAACTCGGCGATCGCTTCACCATCTTCCCCCTCTTTGCCTTCCGAATGGGGGCGGCTTTTCCTTATTTGCCCCATTTTTTTGGGGGGGGGGTTCAATTTTGCTTTTCCCGTCGATGTTGCACTTGCCGGCCTTACGATACCACATACCGTTCACCATGTTTTCTTTTGCTCGACGCGGATTCTCCTGGCTTGTAACAATGGGATATAGGCATCAAGGATTGGCAGAACTACATACCTTCTTGGAGAATACGGCGCTTAGCGAACCTGATGGATTGCACGCACTTTAGACGCTAGAATCACGTACCCTTGTTCCTTGTTGTTGGCTTTTCCCCACCATAGTAATTCCCTCTCTTTTTCTAATTTTCTTCCATGTAAAAATTGTACGCTTACACACCCCCTGTATCGTGCGCGGTTGCGGATGCATCCCCATCAGGCCTGCTTCAGGCTGTACATAGTATGTATATATTGCCCTTGGAAATGGCCGCCTTATTGGCCGGGAATGGGCCATGAGAAGACACGAGATGTTGCGAAGCCTTGGACCCATTGAGGGCAGTCATGACCAGCGTCCATACGATCGCTTCCACCGCACAAAATCCTAATTTACATCCATCCTGCAGAGTCCCGCCGACGGCAGCGTCTCCATAGCCAAACAAATTGCTTGGTGCTTGGCCTGTGGGGTCCCTCTTCCATCTACCCACCGGGCTGAATACGCGGCCAAGAAATGACTTGAGTCGTTCCCCCACCTTCGGTGTTTGCATGTCGGGGAGGGGCCGATTGTTCGCTGCTGCGTCTAGCCTACAGATAGAGTACTTGCAGGCTGCAGCATGCAGTTGATCGAGACTTGCCAAAAGCTAGCAAGGCCGGATGGAGGGAGGGAGGGACTATGTGCCATCTTCCCAAGACCAACACGGACCGACTTTTGATCATGATTTCGCTAAGAAGAAAGATGCTGCGAGGGCCACCCACTGTTCGGGGAGATCCGTGGCCGAAGGGGCAAGTGATTGCCCCGAATACTACACGCCGCATGCATTCAGGTGCTAGGGTTAGGTTTGGTAGGCAATTCATTACCTACCTTCACCGGAATAGTTGGGTCATCAAGGAAATAGGCTGGGAAATTTCCCTGGTGTCCACACCACTTGGGCGTGTCCAGCCCCCTTACCCACCCTAAACCACCACGGCCCAAAACTCAAAGACCTCCCAGGCGACCATGACTACTTTTGCGGGGCTGAGAGCAAGGCAAGAACACGACCAAACACCCGTGCGCGGGCACGTTCAAACGTCCCGTGGGCAACGGTCGCGCGGCAACTCATTAC
>Ga0182211_1000474_pt1 | contig 12651 bp, 13 predicted proteins | sample G5R1MG_20_FD_129660 | JGI IMG/M metagenome (GOLD analysis project Ga0182211, IMG submission 129660) | Switchgrass phyllosphere microbial communities from Michigan, USA - G5R2_MAIN_03OCT2016_LD1 MG | ecosystem: Host-associated > Plants > Phyllosphere > Phylloplane/Leaf | place: USA: Michigan... | reverse complement strand
TATTGCCCACTGCAGAGGCCACAGAACCATCTGAAGACGTCAAGTCCTCTCCGGCAGACGACCCGAAAGCCGCTCTCGCCGCCCGCATGGCCCGCTTCAAGGCCCTTCAAGCGCAAAAGGTCTCGGGCCGCAAAGCCACCGAGCGCGAAGTCCGCGACGCCGAAGACCGCTCCACGCGCCTTGCGCAAATCTCCAAGCTGCAAGACGCGCACGAAAAGGCCGCGTACAAGCTGCTGAAGAACGACGACCCAGACTTTGAGCGCAAGCGGAACTGGGATTACACCGTTGAGGAGAGCGAGAGCTGGGACAAGCGCCTCGCCAAGAAGAGCCGGAATCGCGACGGCGTCGCGTTTGCAGACTACCGGAATGAAGCCAATAAAGTGTACAAACGGCAGATTAAGCAGATGAGCAAGGTGGACCAGGAAGCGTATGCAAGCTCAAAGGCGGAAAAGCTGCAGAACCAAGTCTCGTCTGGGCTTCTGCAACTGGTTGAGACGCCCACTGGGGAGATTTATACCATCGACACCCTGGGCAGGATCAACACGCCGGTCGACGAAGACTACACTCACGACCACAAGCCGAAGAAAGAGAATGTTGATAAGCTGGTCGAGGATCTAGAAAAGGGAGAGCGGGCGAGGCTGAAGGCGAGGGCAGCGAGGGGCCTCAAGGACGAGCAGGATGTAGGCGATGTGACATATATCAACCAGAAGAACAAGCAGTTCAACGAGAAGCTGGCAAGGTTCTACAATAAATATACCAGCGAGATTCGGGAAAGCTTCGAGAGAGGCACGGCGATATAGAACAAAAAGTGGAGAGTGTTGATCAATGAAGAGTCGCGGCGTATACCCTGGTTTGCGATGCGACACAATGGAGTTGCAGGCGTTGGGAGTCGACATGGAGATTCTGGCGATACAAATAGCGAGCGTAGCCAGCTCGCTTGGTCGAAAGGTTGGACCTAGGGACTACCCGTATCATTTATGGGATAGCATGCGGTGGGAACAACTACATCATACTGCTCAACACTCTCTGTACATCCTGTCCTGGCTCTGGCTTCTTGAGCGCCTTACTCGTCGTCGTGTGCTGCGTGAATTCTAGTCTGCCTTTTCTTCGCTTCGGCTTTTCCGCGGCTTCCTCCTCATTTAACGCCGTGCCCGTATCAGCCTTGACAGCCGGTGCATCTCCATCGTCCATTTCCTCGCCTCTCCGCTTTCTCGTCGCCTCGATACCACTCAGCATCTTTCCCCGCTCCAAATTCTCCAGGAAAGCCTTGTTCTCCTTCTTTCCCTGCTGGATTTCGAATCGCAACCTCGCCGCACGCTCCGCGTTCTCATTTTGAATCTGCTCCACTAGATGGCTCCACTTAACGCCACTTAGATACTTGATGTTCCAGACCTCGTCGTGCCAGCGCCCGCGCTTCTTTCCCCCCATGGTCTGCGCGTTTAGATTGGCCGCAACGAACTTGGCGTCCTTCTTCTTGAGAAATTCAACCCATCCATCCAGATACAGCTTGCGCCGCGTTCCGCCTGAGCGTAGCCGCTGCGTGCGCGAGGTGCTAGGCTCCGGCGTGAGAAATATGCGGCCAATTGCGCCGTAGGGTGTAAGTAAAGACCGTAGAACGGTAGGCTTCATGAAGGGGGGAACGCGAGAGAGGTATAAGACGCCCGATTTGTCTTTTTTGGGCTGTGAGAGTGGAATTTCCTTTCCCAATCTTTTGGAGTGGAGTTTTAGTTCTGAGGGGAGGCCGGCGGCGAGTTCCTCCAGGCGGGCGAGTTCGGCGTTCTTTTCGCAAGGGAGATCGTCTTCGTGATCTTCTGCCTGTTCGCTTTCCTCTCCTTCATCATTTTCATCGGCTTCAGAGTCGTGGAGAGTCTTTTGCCGTTTGGAGGCAGGAAGCATACGCGCTCTGCTTTCCTCCTCGGAATCGTAGCCCCGCTCTTCATCTTCGCTGTCCTCAATGTCGAGGAACTCGTTGCGTTTTCGTGTTGACATGGCGATATGTGGTCTTGAGAAGGTACTCGAGTTTCGTCGTGTCGTATAATGCGTGATTGATGTTTTGGTCATTTCGAAACTTTCGCGATGCCGTGCAAGTGAAGTTTTAGTGGGGCTAACTTATGTAAGCATTGGCAGATCATGCTGACGCGTGCGCCTGCTTCTCGCTCAAAACCGCATAGCACTACACCAGCTCCGCACCTCAGTCGAACCGCGCTATCGTCCACTCGAATTGAACAAGCACGTATTGAAATACCACTGCGACAAGATCTTACCTCACGTCATCAGCGTTTCAGAGCCCTGAGCCGCAACTATGGGTGGTGATCTCAATCTGAAGAAGTCATGGCATCCCCATTTGCGGAAGAATCAAGAACGCGTCTGGAAGGAGGAGAAGTCGGCACTCGAGGAGCGCAAGCAAATTGAGAAACTCCGCAAAGAGCGCGAAGAGGAACGTCAAATCGAGGAACTTCAGAGGCTGCAGGAAGCTGCAGGCGGCAAGACTATCACCAAGCGTGTAGATTGGATGTACGCAGGCCCTAGTGGTGACGGTGCTGGAGTGACAGAAGAGCGCGAAGGCTACTTACTGGGAAAGCGCCGGATTGATCAACTGTTGAAGAGCAACGACACGCAAGGCTTGCAAAAGGGTGCCGCTGTCGGCGTTGATGCGGTTGGTACCACGCCTATCAACATTGTACGCGACACGCAGAAGAAGGTTCTCGAGGACCCTCTCCTCATAATCCAGAAACAGAAGATGGAAATGCAACTCAAGGCGATGAAAGATGCACAAAAAGAGGCAAAGTATGCAGAGAAACGTGAGAAAGAGAAGGAGCGAGAGAGGAGGCGCAAGGACAAAGGAAGAGATAGGGAGCGAAGCAAAGATAGAGATAGGAAATATCGTAGCCGACGAGGTTACTCGCGCTCGAGATCTGCTGACTATGATGGTCGCCCCAGGCGGGAGCGGAAGCATCAAAGAAACGATAGAGACGATAGAGACGATAGAGACAATGAGGATCGTATAACGCATCACCGGGCATCAAAATCTCGTTCACGTTCGCCGTATCGAAAGAGTCACCGCGACGAAACTCGAAGGCGATCGCGCTCGCCACGGAGACGAGAGGAACGGGATGATCGAGATAGTTACCGACGCCATGATCGCACGCCTCCACGACAATCGTACCACAGGCCACATCGCAACTGGAGGGAGGACCGTCAGACGTGGCCTGTACCGACACCAAGCCGGAGAGCAGAAGAATCAAAGGAGAGCGCAGCCGATCGTTTAGCAAAAATGCAAGCAGAGGCTTCGTCTCTCGAAGAGCAACGCGCAGAGCGTGTGCGTCAACAAGAGATTAAAGATGCGGAAGAGGAAGAGAAGCACAAGCAGAACACTGATGGTGGGCGTCGATTCATCTCAAGTGTACGCGGTCAGGCACTGAACAATACGGATCTGGGCGACGCTATTGCGCGAGGCCGGCATTCACTCAAGGCGGAAGTAGATGCATAGATGCGAAGTGCTTTTGTGGTCAAATTAATCAATGGGTAGTAATAAGAGACAACCTTCAGTAGCTTCGTGCGCAAACGTCCTGCGCGTCGACTGTGCGTGCTCTTACATCTAGCACGCCTGCTGGATTGTCGCCTATGTCGAAGTCGGTTTCATCTGGAATGGCCTTTGCGTGCGCTAAGTGAGATGCCGTCCGAGTTCCTCCGCTCATACCTCGTTGTTCTTCGAAAAGAAAATCCAATACTCAGAAGATCTGGCACTACTCCTAAGAGTATTATAAATCAGTCACGATGTATTCTTCAGGAACGATTCCACCAAGCACGTCACACACCAATTTTTTCGAAACGCTTTCCTGTTGACGTCTTGCAATTGCCATGTGATAGTAAGCGAAGCACTGCTCAGAAGTATTCTTGATACATAATCGGACTATCTTGCTCGTTTCCAGACGCTTGCCTTGTTTGGTGGCGCAAACAAATCTTCCATGCTGTCATTGTCCGTTTTCCCAGCTTTCGAGCCTTGTGCGCTGCACGACCGGGTCACTGCGATACTATCTCCAGCTTCCTCGTCGGAGTTCGGTTTTTTATCGGTGTTGGCTCTTTGTAGCTCGTAGCTATTCTCGGCACTTCGTTTGCCGAAGAATATGAATCTTCGAATTCCGGAATGACTTCCACTGTGGTTAGAAAGGGATAGGATCCATGGCATGTATTGCTGTATGAACGGCTTCAGCAGGGCAATGCATACGCATATGACACCTCCATTGAGTTCAACTGTTGAGAAGATGCAGGCAGCAGCCTGATAGTAAGTCTTGTCGGGATTACTGATATAGCTGTAGACGTAGATGATGCGAACTGTGGATATAACGATGACGCTTATTGGGGTGTTAGCACTAATTCTGGTTCATAATTAGGACGAGTCTCACCCGGAACCAAGCGCAAATACCATCCCTAGCAGTATCTTCTGCTTCATCGGCAGCATAAGCGCATATAGCATCGGTATCGGAAGACAAAGGATCATAGCATCCGTGAGAATGTTGATGATCGCCATGAACAAATTGAGATCTGTCAGGCACTTTTGGTCGGTATGTGTCTGTGGATTGCAGGGGCCAGCCGCAACGATAGTTATGGCCAGAGAGTATCCGACAATCAAAACCGACAGTGCATATATGCACCCTCGAATCTTTGAATCCGGATTAAGGCGAAAGTAAAGTGCCAACAGCGAGAGTTTCGCCAGTGCAGGTGTCCAAACGTATACCACCATGATTCCAACGAGCATTCTACTGTAATTCATCATCTGGTCAACTGTCACATTCCAAAGGTGCTGGCCAAAGCCAAACTGGAAGGCTACAGTTTCTATTAGATGATTTTTCAACTTCCGAAGTCGCACATCAAAACCTACATTCGAAGGCGAGTACCAACCACGCAACACACCCCATCCAACTAAGGATAACCAGCGCATCGTCCAACCCCGTCATACTTCGGATGAAGATGCGGGTATACAGTCGCAATCCGAGAACGATAGTTGAGGCTATGGTCATGGTCAAATAGACCACAACGATCTTATTCTGAAGTTCATTTCTGTCGCCACTGAAGTTGGTCTTTACTCCGGAGGGGGCTGGCATTAAGCCTACCTTCGTTGCCTCCGAAGTCATGATTTCGCGGTAGAAACGATGCCAGGAGTTTTCACGAAGTGTCAAGAAAAACGAGGGGAGGGCTGCCGTCAGCTGAATCGGTAAGCCAAAAGTTGTACCATCTTACAGTCTTACCAGTTGTCGTCGATACGTAACACAGCATCATCGGCGCTTCCGACATGGGCATCACGGATCACCACTATGTTCGTTCGACCTTGCATCGGCAATGGGCATATAGTGGAGTCGATAAACGAACTCCATGGGTGCCTCGGTACCATGTCGGTGATGAAAAGGCCATGCCATTATGTGTCACGCGACACTGCATGTCCATAAAAAACAAAAAGCGCAGATTTGTTCAGAGCGCTATTCCACCTCCAACCGTTCATCAACAGCCACTAGGGGCTTGCTCCGCTCATCACCCCCGCTGTCGCGTTGTGAAACAAGATAAGCGGTATCCACTTCACGGCTGGGGTATAAACTCCGGCTCCTTTTGTGGCCTCTGCCGAAGCCAAACCCCGTGCTTTTCGCGGGGATGTTACGACGCCCGCAGCGACGGCATACACAGCCAATCGTTCGCGAAACAACAGGGAGATGCATTAATACGACAAGGTATATTGGCCAGGGTACCCTGATACTAGTCTTTCCGCAACGGTACATGGTATGCAATGAAGGAATATTGTCCCGAATATCCTGCATTGTATCGGCTCGCGCTGATAGCAAGTTGGGATCAACAAACACTTCTGCGGCCGCCCACAAAACGGTTCCGTGGAGTATGTACGTGCGCCAAAATCTTACGAACATGCCTGACCAAGTAATAATGGTTTCACCGCATTGCCCGTATTCAGGGAACGTCTCTGTCCAGTTTCAGACTCTACCCCACAACACCTGCTCTGGACGACAATATCACATTCCCCTGTTTGGAGAATATGGATTCCATCCCCTGGACAGTCTTTGCGTTTGCACCCCTCTCGGCTGTTGCCTTGCATGAGTTTGTCTTACGAAGAGTCGAAGTTGACCATCTAGCGTTGACCATCATTCTTGTATCGAATACCACGTATTGGATCCTGGTATATTACACTGGCCTCGTTACCGCCACTTTGGTAGCAACGAGCTTCTGGGTTCCACTCTGGGCATACATTGGAGCATACCGTGTATTTCTTCATCCACTGAAAGATTACCCGGGTCCACTTGGTGCCACACTGTCGAGATGGTGGACAATTAAACAGACGTGGGACAGCAAACTCCACTATCATCGCGTTCTTCAGCGTTTACAGGGTGAATACGGAGACTATGTTAGGACAGGTAGGCATTCCCTACCAGCATCGCGGATGGAACGCTCGTCACGAGTGTGTATCTAACATGCCCAGGGCCTCGCGAGCTTTCTATTTTCGATCCATCCGCGGCCGAACAGCTTCTCGGCTTCAGGTCCCAAACCACCAAGGGCCCGTTTTACGATGTAATGGAAACTTCACTCCATCTCAACCGCGACAAGGCCTTCCATCGTCAGAGACGGAAAATCTGGGACAATGCTATGAAAACATCGCTTAACGCTTATGCTCCGCGGGTCGAACAGTTCACGGACCAGCTACTCATGCGGCTGCGACGCGAAGAGGGAAAGCTTATACCGCTCCAGGAATATACAACATATTACAGCTACGATGTGATGGCGGCGTTAGCCTTTGGGAAGCCAATGGGATTTATCAATGGACATCAAAGTGAGATTGCTGCAAGTATATTAGCAACATTCACAGATGGTGTTCAAGCGATGGGCTACATGTATCACATGCCGTGGCTGATGAATTCTCTGTCAGTACTGACTTCTGTTGCTGGTCCCATGAAGGAATGGAGAGACTGGAGTGTCAGTCGAATGAAAGAGAGGATGGCTGTAAGTGATGTGGTGCACACTTACAAGTGACTCGCATGTTGACCATTCATAGCTTAGGGACAACAAACCAGATCTAATTTCTCACCTCATAGCAGGAACACCCAACAACGCCGCTGGTCGTGAGCTGCTCTACGGCGAATCTCGCCTCATCATCAGTGCTGGTAGCGAGACAACCTCCACAGCACTCACATTCATAATGATGCAGCTTGCTACCCATCCAGAATACATGCGTGCCATACGCAAGGAATTCCGCGAAAGTACCATGCACTATAACTGCCAAAGATCCCTCCCACTGCTCGACGCCGTCATCTACGAATCGATGCGCCTCTGGCCCTCCGTCTTTTTCGCCTCCCAACGCGTTACTCCACCAGAAGGCTTGACCATTAATGACCACTTCATCCCTGGTAACATGATCGTACAGATGCCTCACTTCACCATGTACCGGGACTCACGCAATTTCATCCAGCCTGACGAGTTTATCCCCGAACGCTGGACGGATAGGCCGGACTTGATACTGAATAGGCAGGCGTTCATGCCTTTTTTGATGGGACCGTACAGTTGCGCTGGGAGAGGTCTGGCCATGATGGAGCTGAGGAGTGTAATTGGAAGAGTGGTGAATGAGTTTGATATTATGCTGCCCGATGGGTTTGTTGCCGAAACTTATTGGGAGGGCATCATGGATCATTTTACCGCTGGCCCACCGAAGCAGGAGGTTATGTTTCTGAGGGCAAAATAACACAATTGGTGGAGAATTCAAGGTGGGTAAAAATTGTGTTATGCGGGTGCGGCGAGTCAACGTGAGAGATGAGGGTTGTTAGGGATGCCAATTTTTCCTTTGTTAAAATGGTCTTGCTATGTCATCACGATTGCGAAGGGGCGGTAGAATGAAAAGTCTCGTAAAGTCTATGTAAATTACGTATGATCTCTTGATACGAAAGTAGATAAGGAAAGACTGTCACGAATAGCCAACGCACTGGTTCCCCCGTCGTGATCTTCAGTAAGCTCCAGGGTATCAGCAGCAATTTTAAAAGCACATATCCCAGCCGCAGTGACTTTGTGAATACATGTACTGCACTCCATCGAGATTGCATAATTACGTTGCGCTGATGAGATGAAGCAAGGAACTTGCATAATGAGCTATCATGTCGTCCAAGGTGCATGCGTCCAGAAACCGGGCTCAGGCTACCTCATTATCCGGAAGTAATATTCGGCAATGCAAAGACCTTGACCGGTATGGCCTGAAGCATGGGGCAGCGGTGCGAAGGTCGCGATGCTCCAGATATTGCTTTTTCACACCACCCTCTCCCCCTTAAAGTGCTTAGTTTGGACAAAATGACAAATCCCAGCATATTTTCAACGGTGGCAGGCGTCGTGCAAGGGTCATAGTCAGTAGATGAATCGGCGAATAGCGGGCTGTTATTTTATGACTGTGCCACGCCTCTCGTATGCAGTTTCCGCCCCCAATAAGTAATACTCCCTCAATATGCATGCGCAAACAGGATGATATAGTCTCACCGGGAAGTTTTCTGGGACGCAGTGTTCAGCGAATGAGAACTTGCTATAGCTGAACGCAGACATGGTATACGTACGCATCAACACAATGCCCATGCCCGATATATGCAGGATTATAACCGCCATGCTGGTGGTCGAGTCATCGGAACAGTTATACCTATCCTGGTATTAAATACCGGGAGAGGGGTTCCAGGTTGGGTCGCAGAGCACTGTCTAAGGAGCAGCCATGGAAGCACTGCGCCTAGGAAGAAGCTGAGTGATGTCAACAGTCATCCTTAAAACGCATGGTGGTTTCATGGTCGCGAAGGTAGCCTGAGGCGTACTCGTGCTGTTTGATTATCCCAGACGTTCCAATGGCCTGGATACTCGCGCATTGCTACGTCCCGTGAGATGTGGGTCACGATACTGAGCGTTGCGCGGGTAGCGGGATGGCAGCCTGAATCCCTAGCATAGATATTACCGTAACGTCGGTGGGTTAGTTAAGTGTGATGTAGCTTCAGTACGTGTAGACGGGGACAGGTGTTGGGGTGGGCGATGCTATGAGATCGTAAGGATAAAATATATGAATTTGGGTTACTTTCTAGGTTGGGGCTTCTCGCCAGCGCCCTCCATTGTCACCCGCGCACCAAGACAGAGATGCAGATAGGCAAAAAGTATCAGCACCACTTTTGAAGTGGTATGTTCTCATTGAACAGTCCTGGCAAAAAAATTGAGGTCAATAGGAGGCTCGAACTCCTGGCCTTGGCGTATTCATGCAGAAAACATATTAGCACCACGCTCTAACCAACTGAGCTAATCGACCGGTATGGTTTTGAGTGTCGATGAAGAATACAAGAAAGTATAATATTATGACCCCAGCAGCAGCGTTGATAAAATCGAGATTCTTCTTGATTTCGAGGTCAGGATGGTACGGAAGCTAGCATATGATTTTTGCAGCGAAATTTCGCGGGATACCTTAGCTTTTGAGCGGCCCATTGAGCATAGCCTGGCGGATACATATTTTTGCCAAGGAGAATGATCTACAGTTTCTTTGCGAAATTGATCATGTAATTCGTAGCCGTGTATCAGGCATCAGAACTTATTGTCTGCCAGGCGCAGTACGTGACGCTCATGTAAACATGCTCCTATGTGGTGTGGGCTATGCCGAGAATCGGCGAGTATGACTCCAACATTGTGCCCGCCGACTTTCCCTAACGACTTTGCGTCAGTCGGTACCGTACACCCAAACATGGGTTGCGACTGTAATTTGAACTGTATGACTGGTAGTTATGTCGAATGTGTGGTGTGTACTGTGGAATGCTCAGTAATATTCGGCTCGTTTTCAAAATTTATTGAGCTGTATGCATAGTATGGGGTTTGACCTATCTGTCTAGTTGCTCGAGATACTTTTCAACCTCATCATTACCATAAAATAGTTTCTGTAGTTTTGCATGACGCCTCTTCTCCACTTTGGCCAACTTCTGGACCTTGCCTGCATCCAGTTTACCCTGCCTGACTTCAAAAGCTGTTGCGCCGCCTAAAGCGCGCCGCTTGGTGTGGTCTTTCTTGTCGATGCCTAGACCAAGCTTATCACGCTTCTCTTTAGGTACTAATGGGAATAGCATTCCCTGTCCGGCTGCACCTAATCCTACGCGCGCATCTACATCATACCCGTGCTTCTCCATATACTTCAAACCCATTCTCGATCGGTCGATCGCGGAGGGTATCGCAGAACGTGGAAGTGCGGCTTGATGTGCAGGGCTCAGATAGTGAGTTCGCTGGTCATTCTCCTTGACTGGTTTCCCACAGATTCCACAAAGGGGGTATGCTTCAGGTTTTGGTTGTGGCTGCCCGTTGGGAAACATGATGCTAAGGTATTTCTCGGCCATGGTCTTGCCTTGCGAACAGGGGGTGGTTGTTGGCACATTGTTCGCCGTTGCTGGAACAAAGTTGATGTGATTCTTCCATAGACCACGGCCAAACGAGCGCTGTTGAACGAAGGGAACCGTGGAGATGTCTGCGTCATCATAACGCACATGGCCTTCATGTACATCCTCGTCTGGCGGAGGCGTATGTTTCGCTACACTCATAGTGGCACAAGTGTTCTAATGAGTCCATAGGGCAGATCCAGTGTCATGAACTCCCGATGAGACCAATTTTTAGCGTTGAAAGAGCATAGTCGTGGATGAGGTCATGGTGAGGTTGAGGAGCGGCGGTGAAGGAATCCCAAATGGCGATCACGGACTCGTGTCATCACATGGCGATGACGCCACGTGTGTCTTGGCTTCAACGACAATACCGCGTTGCTTCGCTAGCCCCTTGCGTCCCACCAACATCGAACGATGCCTGTCAACATCTTCGCCCAAGTCTTTACAGAGGGCTTGGACTCAATTCCCTATGGCTGGACCATAACAAAATTTGTGTCTGTTTGCGCCGTCCTCTACGCGTTGAAGTGGTTTTTCAATGGCGCAACCAATGGATCCGAACGAAATATGCACTCGAAGGTGATTATAGTCACGGTAGGTAGCTGCATGTCGGAACATTTGCCGATAGTCTGCTAAGCATTGTATAGGGAGGAACAGCCGGAATTGGTGCTGAGGTTGTAAGAGGGCTTGCCCATCGAGGCGCACAAATCGTCCTACTTGTGCGGCAACCGCTCTCAGATCCATTCCTGGTCGACTACATTGAAGATTTACGTACACAGACGAATAACGAGCTCATTACTGCTGAATATGTCGACCTCGAGTCTTTGCACAGTATACGCCAATTTGCTACAAAATGGGTCGATAACGCTCCGCCGCGCCGGCTGGACATGATTGTGCTCTGCGCCAATACAATGATACCCCCCGGGGGGAAGGCAACAGCTACAGAAGATGGGCTTGAGTCGACGTGGGGGCTGAACTACCTCGCCAATTTTCATCTTCTGAGCATACTCAGTCCCGCCCTGCGCGCCCAACCTCCGGATCGGGATGTTCGGATCATCTTTGCCACATGTGCCGCATATATGAGCGGGAAAATGCCAGACCCTTTTGGAAATTCTGGTACAACGAAAGTGAGGAAAGACGCAAAGACCCAGCCTGGCCAACTCGACTTTGCACCTTCGGCGGTATACGCAACGTCAAAACTGGCACTCATGACATTCGCGGTCGCCTTCCAGAAGCATCTGTCCAACTATGCTCGTCCCGATAAGAAGCCAATGAATGCGCGTGTCATCATGGTCGATCCGGGCTGGACCCGTACACCTGGGATGCGTCGCTACCTTACCTTTGGATCGCTATGGGGCTTGGCTGTTTATCTGTTCATGTGGCCTATCTGGTGGCTTGTTTTGAAAAGCGGAGATGCGGGTGCACAGACGTTTCTATACGCAGCTATGGAAGCACAGTGGGGCCGCGGTGATGGCAGTTATTTCCTGAAAGAATGTAGGCAAATTAAATGGTCGAGACCAGAAATCGACGACGAAGAGCTGCAGAAGAAGTTGTGGGAGAGTAGCGAGAAAACGATTGAGCTGCTGGAAAAAGAAAGCGCGAAGAGGAGGGCGGCAGAAAAAAAGGAGAAAGAGAAGAGCAATGGCACGAGCAGCGCAAAAAAAACCAATGGAACGGCGAAACTCGAGGGGATTCGAACGTAGACCCACCGTGACAAGGGCGTCTGTTTGAGTACATGGAATAATACTGTATATGGCATTCCGATAACTTATACTATGTATACTCTCAGTCGGAATGCTGAGTTATGGCGTGCATATTTGATGCTGAACTTTATGCACCCTGTAAAAGCCACATGTGGGCCCTTACTGGTACCTACATCACCCCCGCCCACGTAAGTGGAACACGCGTCCCGCCCTCATCTAATTCTCTCCATTCCCCTATATAAACGTGCTGCTCCTCTTTCCTCAATCGCACGAAATTCAAAGTACAGACGCTACACACACGCTATGGTTAATTATGGATTAATTATACTATCTACGTTGACCTCGTCCAGACCTCGTACCAATCCGTCCCACTGACCAGCGTATTTCAAAAACATAATACAGCTGGTGTCATCAATCCTTTCCTTGAACCAAACCCCCCCCCCCCCAACACAAACAAAAAGTCAAAATTCAAACACCGTCTCGACAACATTTAACACTCAATTCGCTAACAAATTAAAACCCTATATCAAACC
>Ga0182211_1000473_pt1 | contig 12676 bp, 7 predicted proteins | sample G5R1MG_20_FD_129660 | JGI IMG/M metagenome (GOLD analysis project Ga0182211, IMG submission 129660) | Switchgrass phyllosphere microbial communities from Michigan, USA - G5R2_MAIN_03OCT2016_LD1 MG | ecosystem: Host-associated > Plants > Phyllosphere > Phylloplane/Leaf | place: USA: Michigan... | reverse complement strand
CTCAAAAAAGAAATAGTGTGATGATTCCCATCTACTCCCACTCCAACACCATGCTAATACCAAACCCATACGAAATAAGAAAAAACTCCTTAATTTTTCTCTTAACACAAATAGAAGAGGCGGAATTAGATGCGAACATGCGAACCCCCCGCGGATCGAAAAGTGGCACCGTACCGTACACCCCGTATCATGTCATGATAACCGTTAGGCCTGGGTACGTACGAAGGTACCTAGGCCTATATAGCCTGTGCAACACAGCCGTTGCCTCCCCACCCCTCCCCCCCAATCGATAAAGTATGTAAATACGTACGTGTATAGACCCCGTTTTTTATCTTTCCTTGGAACGCCTGTGTTTGTGCCTGTGTGTGCTCTTCTAGCACATACCAATAAAAGTCTCTCTCGGGAAAAAAGAAGAATCGTAAAACATCATCCATGCGTCTTGGGGCTGCTGCGATGATGACACCTTATGTCTTCATCTTGCCCAAAAATCCATCCAAGTCAAATTCCTCTTCATACTGCCTTTCGTCCCACAGCTCTCCCAAGTCATCCAAGAATCCCTTCTTGCCCTTCTCCCGTAACGCACCCGTGGCATCAACTGCATCGTTTTCATCAATACTGGTACCATCGTCTTTCGCATTGTTGGGTGGCGGTGGTAAGGCAGCGGGATCATTAGAATCAGCCGAGACGTTGAACAGGTCAAGAATCTGGTCCGTCTGCATGGAGCCCAGACCGGCATTTTGTTGGTTGACAACAGTGGAGGCGACATCGATTTTGAAACGTTGTAGACTGCCGTCGCCATCAGTATGCAGGCATGGCCATTAGGGGAAGGGGAAGAAGAATGAGAAATGGACACATACTTCAAAATTTTCTCCTCTAGCGTCCCGCGTGTGACAATGCGGTACACGTTGACAACCTTCTTTTGGCCGATACGGTGGGCGCGATCCATGGCTTGAATATCCTTTTGCGGGTTCCAGTCGTGCTCGACGAAGATGACGGTGTCAGCTCCGGTCAAGTTGAGGCCTAGACCACCGACGCTGGTTGTAAGTAAGAGAACATCGTACGAGGGATCAGAATTGAATTTGTTGACGATTTCTTGGCGTTTGGTTGCCTCCACTCCGCCATCAAGGCGCATGAACTGGACGCTAGGAAGCAGTTTCTCTAGCACGTTGTGCTGCACCATGTCGAGCATCTCCTTCATTTGACAAAAGACGAGAGCTCGATGTTGCGAGACAGCCTCGGGCAAGTCGCCGTTGGCGGCTGCTGCGTTGTCGTTTGCTACATCTGATGCGCCAATGCCGCAATCCACAAGCAAATCCTTCAGTGCACTAAGTTTTGGAGCATGGGAAATGTCGTCAATGGTCGTATTGGTCTTCTTGAGGAATTGTTGCGTTGGCTCAAAGGCCTTGTTCGTAGGGCCCTTGACCACCATGGCCGGTGAATTGCAAAGCTTCTTCATGTACTGAAGGGCCTGGAAGATGTGCTGCTTACTTTCACGATCAGCATTGCCAGCCTTGGCCTGGATCTCCTTGCCCTGTCTCTTGGAAAAGTCTTCGAAGAGATTACGCTGGAGCTCAGAAAGGTCACAGTAGTAATTTTGCAGGATCTTGGGCGGTAGATCGTCCAGCACCTCCTCTTTGAGGCGACGGAGAAGGAAGGGTAGCACTTGCTTATGGAGAGCCTCGATAGCCAACGCACCACGTTCTTGCTCCTTGGATGAACTCTTCGCGAAGCGAGATGCAGCAATAGGCTTCGCGAATCGTTCCTGGAAAACCTTCTCGGAACCGAGGAAGCCAGGCATGAGGAAGTCAAAGAGGGACCACAGTTCAAGAACGTTGTTCTGGATCGGCGTACCCGACAGGATCAGACGGTGGTTTGACTGGAACTGCTTGACTGCTTGACTAGTCTTGGACTTTGAGTTCTTGATTAAGTGGCCCTCGTCGAGAACGCAGTAATTCCAATTGACAGGCTTGAGGATATCGGCATCATTCCTGCAGATGTCGTAGGAGGTAATGACAATGTCCACGTTATTGAGCTTGGACCTGTATTGGCCACGGATGGACGGTGAGCCGACGTAAGCGACGCAGCTGAGGAAGGGTGCGTATTGACGGATCTCCTGCTGCCAATGGCCAGATAGTGTGGGTGGGCATACAATAAGCGATGGCAAGCGTCGGAAGTTGGGATCGCCCGATTTGGCAAATTCTTCAGCGCGGAGGTGGTGATCACTAGCTACCATGCAGAGGGTTTGCAGTGTCTTGCCCAAGCCCATGTCGTCACACAAAATACCATGGAGGTTGTAACGGTTGAGGAACGCCAGCCAGTTTACGCCATCTTGCTGGTAGGACCGCAATGTTGCCTTGATGCCGACGGGAATCTCGAAGGGCTCCACCTTCTTAGCGTCGAGCATTTGCGCGACAAACTTGCGTTCCCGATCTCGTCCTTCGAGGAGTGATCCAGGTAGGTTCGGGGGATCAGGAATACCAGACTCAAGGGGAACAAGCTTGACTAATGTCGCAAAGCTGGTCGTTGCCAACAGGCGCACGTCGTTGTCCGAGTCACTCATGCGTCCGAGAACAGGGGTGATGAGGAAGATTACGTAGGGGAGAATGGCGTCCTCCATGACATGGATGAGATGGTAGATGCACTCGATGGCTCCTTGACGGGCGTGTGTGTTGGCGCCATCGCCAATGGTTGGCAGAACCGTTTCCACAAGCATAGTGACGCCCTCAATGGGCATGACGCTGCAGATGGTTGCGAAGCACTTTGCAGCTACGTAGCGAAGCACGTAGAGCTTCGTTTGCAATGCCCTTGCAATGAGTGGGAGAAGATGCTTGACGAAACCCCGGACGTCCGGATGGAGTTTACCAACCAAGGCGCGCAATGTCGACAAGGCATCAACAACCTCTTGACCGAAGATGCCATCATCGCTTGCGATCTTCAAAGGGAGCGTGGCCTCGGTAAAGGCTTCCTTGATCGGGTGCTCAATGAGGTCCTTGAGGATGGGCACCTTATCAAAGACCTCTGCACCAAAGCGTTGAACGACCTGTTCAAGACCTTCCCGCGCTCCACGCTTCGTAATCCGGGCAGCTCTGGACTCCTCGGCGAACCGAACGGCATCAGGGTGGTCCCTAACATCTTCGTCCTTCTTCAGCGTAAGAATGCCCGTCTCAATCGCTGCCTGTCCCGTGAATTCGGGTGTCTCGGCGGTCTCCATACAGTAAAACTTGACCAAGTTGCCAACAACCTTATTAACGACGCCAGACCTATTGGCGTTGACAAGATGGACAATGTAGCCAGCCACAGCAGCCGCCGATCGCTTCTGTAATTCGATGTTCTCCTCTTTCTTTATGCTGTCCATCATAGCCTTGATCGGCGGCGAGGGCTTCTTTGGAGGTGAGTTGAGTGCCACCAATGCCCCAGCCGCGGCAGCCTTGATGCGGACATCTCGCTCTTCTTTGATGTCCTTGGCTTCTTGGAGGCTGAACTCGACTTCTTTCCGGGTAGTTTCCAGGTTGGTCGCGGCAACCATGCGAGCCGACGGGGTCATGGCCTTCTTCAGCTTTTCGTATTGCGTGCTCACCAGCTTCTCCGCATCGGCAATCCCAAAGGCATACTGGCTGGCCGCAGGGTCGCCCTGCACAACGACCGCAAACATGGGTAAATTTTGCACATGTGCATCACGGAAGATGCTGAGCAGGGCAGTGCATTGTGTGCGCACGATCTGAAGTTTGGGGATGAGATCTTCGTAAGCTGCAGGTCTCTCGCCCTCAAGAACGGGTAGCAAGGCCTGCACGAAGGACTCTGCCAAAGCGTCCTTTGTCGTTATGTTCTTGCCAAACTCTTCTAGGATAACAGCTCCCGTCAACTGCGTTGTCGAGTTTGTCGATGACAGGGAAGGCAGCAGTCTTGAGGCAAAGCTTCCGTGTCTTGAAGCTTCGGGCCATGCGCCCATGGCTTTGCCAAGAGCTTGTGCTGCAGAAGTCCTGGATCGAATCAGGGTGTCAAATCCAATGAGTTCTAGGTCACCACTGATCATGTGTCCGTCAACATTATGCGATACGGCAGATGGCGTCGGTGTTGACATCTCGTCTTTCCCGTATCGGGACTTCTTTCGCTTCTTGGGCGCGGGCTCGCCCCCAGGAGGTGGCGTGGACCTACGACTGGTTTGCGCCTCCGGTGGCAAACCCATGGCCTGGCCGGATGGCTTGATGAGAAGCGACTTGTCCATGGGTATAGGATGGCGCGCAACTCCGATTGGGGTTAATGTAAGTGGGATTAGGGAATCCAGCGCAGGTCCCAAATGTATGGAAATCTGACTTCCAAGACGGGTGACTACGGCATCCCACAGTTGTAAAGATAGTCTCAGTACGCCTTCATTCCGCTCTAGTAAGATGTTCTGGAAGAATAGCTGCAATGCTTTGCTATCTATCCAGCCATTTGCACCTTCATTCTGAATGTTGAGAAAAGTGATCAAGGCGCGCAACACGGCTGCACGAACACTGGTAATGGTGTGGCGAAGGAAAGGGAAGAGGCGAGGAATCAGCTCATTGAATGACTGGGCCGGGTCTTGTTGCGCGTTGGCTTGCATAGCCTCTAGAACTTGGGGAAATCCGCAAAGCTTCGCCAACAGGTCCATGATGGAGCCGGTACTGGCGCTGAGATCGTCCTGTTTTGTATCCAGGCATGACCAGACTTGGTTCATGAGGTCTTCGAGCGCCTTGGGTCGCATCTCGACAAATTCCTTGGCGACGGGGATAAGCGTTGCTGCGCTAATGGCCCGGACATCATCGTCGCCATCGCCAAGACCCTTGATGACAGCAGCGAGCACACCGTCCATCAGTGTACCATCGTCCAAGAGAAGATCATTGCGGACAGCAACGAGGTAGCGCAATCCAATCATACCCCCCTGACACAGCGTCCACGGCTGACCTTTGTGATCTGCGACAAGAGGCAGATTGTGCTGGAAGATGAGGCGACTGAGAACCAGGAAGGTAGCGAATACATTCTCGCGATTCATGTACTGCAGCAAGGAGCCAAGCGCCTGGCCAGCCGTCTCGCGAACGGGAACAATGGCATTGTCTCCCGTGAAATCGGTCAATCGGTCGAGCACGAAGACACACACAAGGCGGGATGCCAGGTCGTTCAGCCATTGCTGGTTGAGCTCATCGTTCTCCTGTCGACCCTTGTCCTTTTGCCTGCCTGCTCCGGCTCCATGGGTGCGCAAGATTTCGCGTAAGCCCATGGCTGCTCCGTGTCGCACTTCCCATGTGTAATCGAAGAGTTCGACGGCCAGATAGTCGCACACTCGCGCGAATGGCCACTCCCTGCCAGCTTCTTCGGCCTCGGTTTGGAATTCAGACTTTTCTGGCACGGCCGCGCCTCTGAATTCTTTGACCATCTTGGCGTCGTCAGCGGCACCGTTTCGCTCGAGAGAGAAGTAGTCGCTGATGCCGTCGTCGTCGACGCCATTGTCTAGCTTCTCTCCCTTGACGGTGGCGGTATGTGGCCGGACAGGCGTTTCCACGGGATCAGAGTGGGATTCTTTGCGGCCACCTGCGCTGAAGTCGACGCCCTGGCCTTTGCTGGTAGCGCCCGGGTTCTTCCTCGCTTTCCGTTTCATGAGGTTGAGTTGGCGCTTGCTGAGATGCTGGTCGCCGTTGGGAGTGCCGAGTGGCGGAGAGCTAGCCGTGCTGACAGCGTCAGACCGTGCTACGTTGGTGTCGATGCGATGCATGCAGGGAGTCCGTGGTGGACCGGGGGTTTGCGCAGCCAAAGCCTCAGCAGGTGGCGAGAGCGGTTCGGCATACTCACCTTCGAACCCAAGGCGCTTGAGAAGCGTGTTCTTCTGGTGTTCCAGGCGTTGGTTGGGGCTCATGGCTGCGAGCTTGTATTCGTACTCTCTGCTCCCAGAGGACATGAGCGTCTTTCCAAATTTCAGGACCGAGGACAGATCCAGTGTGGCGAGGTCCAGTCGATCGGAGAGGGGGAGGAGGAGGGCGTGGTCGGCATTCTCCTCCTTTTTGACGCCATGGCCGTTGGTGGGCTCCGGCTTGACGTGGCCGTTGGTCTCGCACTTGCCGTGGGAAGTGGCCGGCGCATCGTCGGGTTCCTCTTGGGCGTTTGGGTCGAACCGTTCGGCATTGGCAGCAATGCCGCCAATTGCCTTGGCAGCGGCGACGCGCGTGTCCCAGCTCTTGGATCGCAAGTAGGGGATGACGCGGGTGAGTAGGTTGAAGAGTTCATCCGGGTGTTGTTTCTGGACATCGGCCAGCTGGTCGGCTGCCGTGTGCCGGATCAGGGCGGTGCTGCCGGTCTCGAGGATGCTTGGGCAGGTGTTAGCGAAGGTGCCAGGCCGTGCGAGCGTTGCAAGCGCCCAGGGTGGGTAGTGCTGCGAGGTAGCGTCCGGGGTGCACTTACGTTACGAGGCGGTCCAATCTGGTGGCACTATTGGGGCATTAGCGGCATCCTCCCAGACATGCATGCAGCAGTAGTCGTCGTGGTAGCAGCAGCAGCAGCCGTAGCAGCCGTAGCAGCAGGCGGGCGGCACAACCTACCTCATGGTGGACCGGGGGGGGAGGGGTATTAGAAATTACTCGGCGTGCATAGGGCGAGCCATTGAATGCCGGCCGTGTCGCATGCGGGGTAGGGGAGGGGCGGCCGGGTGGCGGGCGCAGGGTCACGTGACGGGGGGGAGCCTCGGGGGCGCCGGGAGTGTCTGGTTCGGAGAGGTGGGCTGCGGGCCTATCTAAGAGAATGAACATCATTAAGTAGGCGGCTGGCCCACGCCAGGAACGGCCTAGTGCGCGTGGCCCGTGCGCGGTTTCAGGGAGGGATTTTCTTGCGCCCGCGACAGCGCCGGGGAGCCCGCGATGCGCGTCCATTGTCCCTCCCGCTCGTCCCTCGCGCGCCGCGCGCCGCCCGCCGCCCGGGTCGCGATACTCTTCGATCCCATCCCATCCCATCAGACGCTCCCTGCGCCGCCTCGGTCTGCGCGCGCCGGGTGCGCTGCGTGCTGCCGCCGCCCGTGTCGCGGCTTCCTTCTTCGACAGCGTGGCCTCTCCAGGCACGCTAGGCCCCATCAAGCACCGCCTCACCGTGCACGCCCGACGCTTCCCACCCCATCCTGGTCCCCTTCACGAAAAAGTCTGCTGGCATCACGTCGAACCGACTCCGCCTCCGCCTTCCGCACGCCTTGGCCGAGGAAATAAAGGCCACCGGCTGCCATCGCCCGCTACCGGGAGAACTACGTCTTCGCGTCGCTCGCAGGGCTGGCCGCCATTGCAAACGGCGCACCGCGTCCTAGCTGCTGCTACTTTCCACGCTTCCACCCAGGCCGACAAATCACACTCCTCCGTTTCACAGACGTGTCCGGATGCGCCGGGCGAGTAACCCCACGTTGCCCCTCGTCTCAGCAGCCTGGGGACGCGCCCATGGCCTCCTTGTAGTCGCCAGTGGTCAGGAAGCGCAGAGGCGCTCAGGAAGGCCTAACGCTTACAACTGCAGATCCATCCAATCAACCCCTATCGATGTAGATAGCCACGCTCTACACACAGGGCCATCGTTCATCCGTTGCCATCTCTCCTGCACCTACCCGTACGCCAATAATAAACTAGCCTTCTGCAGCAGCCCGCCGCTTTCTCCACGTCACACGATTCAGGGCTTCCAGGCACCTAGTAGAAAAGGCAAAACTGGCAACATCACACAGGAGTATCCTGTCTCTCTCTCTCTCTCTCTCTTTCTTTCTTTCTTTCTTTCTTTCTTTCTCTCTTGGCTATCGAATCGGGGCTCCCATGTCCCGTTCACCATTACACAGAGGCACGCCGCTCGCGCGCTTGCATTCCAAGTCCAACTTGCACGTTGCCCCGGACTGCGTCTTGTCCTCGTCTACGACATCCCACGAACTCAAGCCAACCATGCCTTACCCCTGGTGCATAGAGTACAGTAAGAGCCGCCTGGGCCTTGTCCAGCAGCCGCTGGAGTCTTCCGTCTCCTAGAGTAGGACACAGGCGCTCCTAGCCCCGGTCCAAAAGCTGCTGGTATTCTTCCACCAGGCTGATAGCTGCCTCGATGATGCTTTGTGCACATTAGCGATACGCTACGAAAGAAAGAGAACGAGAATACTTACCCCGGGTTGGAGTTCTCCGTCGACAGTATCGTATCCAGTGCCGCTTGCGCTTCGGCCAGACGGACTTCCACTTGCGTTCGCGCTCGCTCCAGCGGTTGTTGCTGCACCTCGGTGTTGGCGGCCTGTGTAGCTCCATGTCCATGGCTTCCTTGGATCATGTCCCAGAGATCTTGCTGTGTATCCATGTCCTCAGCTTCGTCCTCGTCCTCGTCCTCGTCCTCTGCCTCTGCCTCTGCCTCTGCCTCTGCCTCATTGTCAACCTCGTAGCTATTGACGGACTCTGGAATGCCAGCATAAGAGTCGCTACCCCTCATTTCCCCAAAGACCTCTTCTAGCTCCATGAGGCGCGAATGTGACGTATTCCCGGCCACGATAGCGTTCCTCCTGCCAGTATGTGTCCTTGGTTGCGAAGAGGCCAAGTAAGTAATCTCGTTGGTCAAAAAGTTCTGCCTCCAGTAGACCGAGTCCTCCCCGCGTCTTCCACCACTATCGCCATCTTGATCGACCACGTACAGACTCACGGTACTGCGTTCGAACTTGGCATATGTATCGAATCCCTGCGAACGCATGTAGTAGCATAGAAGCAATGCATCCTTGGCGTCAGGCATCTTGTTCTTGGGCTCGATGGCTTGTGTCCAGGAGCGGGCCTGCCTAGCACTCAGCGTATCCGACGGGCGCTTATCCTGGTACTTGAGCACAGCGCGCTGTACCGTCACATAGGCGAGGGTCCTCTGAGTGGAATCGCTTGACTCTTGGTAGGGAGTTTTGGGCAACACAGAAACAAGTGTCGTCGCACACCTTTTTAGTTCCTTCTCCTCCACAGGGCGAGGTGCTTGTGCGGGGGCTATGTCCATCGCGGTAAGATTTCCTGTAGCAAACGAGTGGTTTGCGTACGAATCTCGCATGTTGTTGTACTCAGCACGAATCGCGCTTGGACTCAGGAGGAGCGGGTGTGAGCTGCGTTCTCGGAGTGCTCGCGTAGCTTGCGTGACTTCTCTGGTTATTTCCCCAATCTCTTGTGTCAATTCGGCGATTTGCGAGGCAAGGGGACGGCTGGCATTCAGCGTGCCAGTTCTGACAGGGAAATCAACTGGCAGGCGGCGCGTGGTGTTGGGGGTCATGCCAGAGCTGTGGCCAGGTGAAGACGTGATGCTATCGTTGTCTGACATGGTGAAGATCCGGCGAGGGTTAAGTCTATTTGTCGGAAGCGGCTGTTTGCAGAAAACGATAGATTGGTGTGAATAATACGACCAGGAGTGAAGAGATGGTAGTGATGCAGAAAGACCGTGGGAATCGTGAATACCCGTAGGCGCCAAGAAAGTGCTCGTGACAGGAGCGGGCCGGCGTAGTCGTCGAGTGAAGGGGAAGGTGCAACTTGTTTTCACCGGGAGCTAATTGAACGAACAAACGAAAAAAGGGTGCCACCCCTTGAGAAGTAACTTGGATATCAGTAGAAAGATTCCAGATGATCGTGTTTCTTGATGTCTTGAGCCTTGATCTGGTAGTAGATTGCTCGAAGTGACAGTGTGAGACAAACATGCAACAAAAGAGTCCATGGGTAAGATTTATTGAGACATAGAGAACCCATTTTTCACGCGCCTCGTAGGATCCAAAATTTTACGACCGCACATACTACGTTCGACGCCCATGGCTATATTGTTGCTATCAGTATACAGTAGAGAGGCACATCACGGAAAACCGAATACGGAATTCATCTCCCCGTTGCCCAGTATCGTAGAGTATAGCCTCAGGTGGTGAATACGAAAAAAAAACAACACCTTTTGCTATCGATTTTTCCTACGACCAAGAGGCAAATCTTTCATCTAGGGAGGAATGACTGGCTGAAATATCACCGCCGCACAATCCAAGGGCCAACGAGTCTCGCGAAAGATAGATTTGACAGAACACTGTAGATATGGGAGTACGCCGATGCAAGTCTCCGGTATAGCAATCCCGGTATCGGAAAATAACTGGCGAAATATTCATCCAAGCCCTTGAGAATGATATCTCCATGGGGGGGGGATGCTGTAACGACGGTCACTGATGATGATGATGACGACAACAAACACTGGGAAGGAGGCGAGGACAAGCCTGGGATAATAAGATTGCATCCTCTCGACCATGAAGTTTCTTTCAGTCCATATTTTAAGGTGCGATGTTTTACCTGAGCAAGAGGATGATGCAGAGGTGTAAGTGCAGTGGTGTAAGAGTCTAGTGATGTGGTCGGTTAGCGTTGCGGCTGCTTATGACCCTACCTACATGCGCATGCCGAAGCATACAATAATCAATCTTCTCACAGTGATGATGAGATTTTCCAAAGTTTTGAGGTAATGTGAAACTTTTCAGCAGGTGATTCCAGACGAAGCATCGTACAGAAATGTTCAAAGCATGGCTAAGCTACAGCCAATACTACGTATCCACAACACTTTGAAGTTTGAACTCATACTACTTCTTTGTCCTTTTCTTCTTTACAGCTTCAAATACTGCTACAACCTGCCTTACCTACAGTACCTTTTTCATCTCCCTATCTGCCCATAATCGGTCCTTGTCCAAGTTTCCCTGCCTCTCAAGGCTGTCACCCGTTCCAACTTTGCAGCAGCCAATCACCCAACACCCTCAGCAAGTCAGCCCACCCTTCGTGATCGTTGAATGGCTACACAACGTCGCGCCGCCAAGTCAGACGCTTTTCATGCAGGATGATCATTTGTTCTCGATCCTGCAACGAGGGATGACGTACGGCCCACTTTCTCTGCCACGCTCACCACTTTGCCCTGAAACCTGCAACCTGTATCCTGGATATGAGATCACTTCTGCAGGGCAATTATGCGGTGGCTTGGGAAAACTTGTGTATATTACTATGTGCTGTCTGGAGAGGGGGCGCATAGGTAATACTCTCTTATCCAGCAAAAGCATCGATTTGCTACAATCCATACACCGACCACAACTTTACACGCACATACACATCAAGGTACTGAATACTGAGGAAGTGAACATGACATCCAACAACGATCAGAGCAAGACCACCAAATCATACCGCGAGCACGCCACCCAGTACTACAACCAAAAGTACGAAACATGGATGCCGTGGATTGAAGACCAGTACCTCAAATGGTTCACAAAAGACAACAAAGCCAGCTACGCAACCAAGCGTATGATCTCCTTCTCCTACGCACCCACTCTCCCTCTCCAAATACCCCAGATCTTTTTCCTTCGTCGCCCACGCCCACCTCTGTCCCCATCCACGCACTGACTCTACTAGAAACCCTCGACAAGACCAAAATCACAGGCCTCTCGCAAGTCGACCACCTCCAAGACAGCGCCAACGGTCTCGTGAGCGGACAAGTCGGCCAAGGTGGCCTTGCTCAGCCGCTCGGTGACCACCTCTCCAAGGAAGGCATCAACCGTGCAGAGCGGGCAGGGAAGGATGACAAAGGGCGGTCGGTTGAAGCGCAAGGGCCGTTGGGCGGGTAGGTTCTATCTATATTTTTTACCAAAACTTATTTCTCTCCATGTGGGGTGGGGGAGAAGGATGCGTAAGGGCGTTGCTGACAGCGTGGTGTAGGTATGAACAGAGTGCTTCTGATGGGGTGAAGGGGGTAGTGAGTGGTGTTGACAGGGGTGCGAAGAGTGCTGGGGGGATTATTGGGGGTATGTTTGGTGGGGGGAAGAAGGACGACGAGCAGGAGAAGAAGTAGGCTGAGGTTGTGGCTGATACCCAGGTATGATTTGAGATAATGGTGGCCGTACTATGAGATACAGGTTTTACAGGATTTTTTTTGGAGCTCTGATGGCGCAAAGGGCTTGTGTTTGATTTAGTACAACGCTCTCCTTTTGTTCATCTCAAGTTCGCTCACCCATCTACTTCTCACGCCTCAGCATCAACATCCCTACCCTCGACCTCCTCTACCCCAAACAACTTCAGCGCACTCCTGTTCTGAAACATCCTCGCACAATCCACCGCCGTCGGCTGCCCCGCCCCAACATCCGCGCCTGCTCGCCACAACACCCTAACCACCTCATCCCATCCCTTGAACACGGCGCCAGCAATAGGACTCTGGCCCCGTGCATTCATCACATTGACGTCTGAACCGGCGTCAACCAGCATCTGCACCGTATCGGCGTGCCCATGGTACGAGGCCAGCATGAGCAGAGTGTCGCCGGCTGCGTTGGTGAGGTTGAGCGGGATGCCGGCGGCGATGTATTGGTGCAGGGCGGGTGTGGTGCCTGTCCGGGCAAAGCCAAAGAGTTTCGCGGCGAGATCGAGGGCAGTAGGGGGGAGGGAGGATGGGGCTGTGGTGCTGGGACCGGTAGATGTGTCTGTGGGGTGGATGCCGTAGACTTGCTCGTACGAGGGCATGTTGCAGTGGCAATGGAGGAAGACTGTGATTTTTTGGAGGCGACACGCTTGGGTAAGCTGGCGTTTTAACTCTCCATGGCCCAGCGACTACCAGTAGACGACCAATGCTGGGCCAGGGCGGACATGCGGCGTGCGCCTTGCCATCACCCGCGATGACGAAATCACCTGGCCTGGCGGATCAGAACGCGCTAGTTAGT
>Ga0182211_1000471_pt1 | contig 12704 bp, 10 predicted proteins | sample G5R1MG_20_FD_129660 | JGI IMG/M metagenome (GOLD analysis project Ga0182211, IMG submission 129660) | Switchgrass phyllosphere microbial communities from Michigan, USA - G5R2_MAIN_03OCT2016_LD1 MG | ecosystem: Host-associated > Plants > Phyllosphere > Phylloplane/Leaf | place: USA: Michigan... | reverse complement strand
GCGTGTGCACGAGCTGTCGCAGTCGGTCACGCTCGAGTCTTTCCCCCGAATAACACAGCTGAGCCACGACACCCTTGTCCAATCGGACGACGTGGCCATTCCAGACGGCCTCGAGGACCGCGCTGTAGAGCGCTATGAGCGAGAGCTAGCGCAGTACAGCCGTGCCCTGGGCGAGTCGCAGGGCGCGCTACGTGTCGTCACACTCGAGCTCCAGAACCTCCACTACATCAATGCTGGTGCGTCTGCAAATGTCATCCTCACTGAGCTGCGCCATGGCTTCGAGAACCTCCGCCCAGAGCTTGAAAAGTTCGTGCCGGGCTCTACCAGGGGCATGACAAACCAGGAGCTACTACACAAAATCCCCGAGCTCTTTGGGGGCATCTTCATGGAGCTTAAGGAGAAAATCACACTCATCACCGCCTCTCAGCGCTCTGAAGTGCTGCTGCGACGCCAGTTCGAGGGCGTGCTGGACCTACTTGGCGAGTCAGAAGATCGTGTTACTTCCTTGGAGAAGAACGTCCACGATCTTGATAAGAGCAACGAGTCTAAGCAGAGGACCCTTCTTGATCTCGACAACAAGCATTCTGCGCTCACCTCCTTGACCGCAGAGCAGCATGTACAGCTCGTCGAAAACGGCGCCGAGATTGACCGTCTGCGTGGTGAGAACGTAGACAAAGACAATACTTTAGCCCGTCTGCATGATGCGCTTGATCAATGCCGTGTGGAGCTTCATAGTGTAAGCACCGCCGCAACCCTTTTCGAGAAGGAGCATCATGGCATGATCGAGCGTATGGAACGAGAGCATAGCCTAGCAATTCAGAGTCTCGAGGCTGAACGTGTCGCTGAGCAGGACGGCCGTGAGCTGGCCGAAGCCGATGCTTTGCAGAAGCAAAAGCACATTAATCATCTCGAAGCCGGCGTCGAGCGAATGGAGACGGAAGTTGATGCCTTCACGCTTGACCTAGCTAAACTCCGCGAGCGTCTCGCCACAGAGCAAGAAGGCCGCCACATGGTGGAACGCGAGCGCGACGAGCAGACCGATCTTGCGTACCAGCATGCAAATACCATTGAGAACCTTCACGAGACGATTCTTGAGCTCAGGGAGCACCTAGCTGAATTTCGTACCAATCTTAGTGCTGAGCGTGCGCAACGCGAGAAGACCGAGACAGAACTGGATGAGGCAAACGAGAAGATTGACGATCTCAATGTCCGCCTTCACGACAATGGCCTTCAGGCCAACGAGCTCCGGTCCAAACTCTTTCAACTTCAGCAGGAGAAGGAGGAGGCTATTGCCACAATGGAGGAAGAGGTTCGCGAGCGTGTTGCAGACTTGACCGAACAGCTCACTCTGGAGACTGAAACCCGTGTGGCGGCCGAGGAAACAATTGCCCGTCTTGAACAGCAAAAAGCCGACACACAATCGAACCTTGTCTTCGTCGAGACTAGCTTAGCCAAAATGACCCGAGCTCGTGCCGATGCTGAACAGGATCGCGACGTTCAAATCAGCAAACTTACCAACCAATATGCAGACCTTCAAAATAAGTATGCTGCGCTCGACAACTCTACTAGCTCAACCATCACATCACTACAGGCCAATATTACAGACCTCAACAACCAGGTTCTGCGACAGCAAGCTGAGATTAAGCGTCTCAATGAACAGATTGTAGAAGCCGACAATGTCCACTTGGAGGAGACGACCATATTAGAGGAGAAGATTGTTGATCTTGAGTCGGACCTTGCAAAAGAAAAGGCCGATAACGCCAGCTACCGCAAAGAAAACGACTCGCTTTCTAAGCGCGTTGAATCTGAGGCCAATGAGCTGCTTAACATTGTCGACGCTCATAAGGATGAAGTTGTTTCCCTCAACACTGTCATCGCCACCCAAGCCGCCACTATTAAAAACCTCGAAGCTGCTTCGCTCAAACGCAAACAAGAGTATGAAGAGCTCGTTGAAGAACACACGCGCGAGATTATGGAGCTTACACTCCAGGGTGATGACCGCGCCGAGAACATCACTTTGCTTGAATTGCAAGTGGAAAAGCTTAAGGAGCAATTCCGCCTTGCAGAAGAAGATACACGTGAAACCACTGACGCCCTCATGCGCTCACACCGAGCGCTCCAAGACCAAAATGAGGCACTTGCTGAGAAACTCAAGGAGCGCAATGCTGCAGCGCTGGCAGCCGTCCAGGAGATGAAGATTAAGCGTATTGAAGTCCGCACCCAGGGTATAGACCTCAATCGCGTTATTGCAGGCAAAGTTACCAAAACAAGTGAGAGGGTCAAGGTTGCCAAAAAGAGCGCTGGCAAGAGCAAGGCGACGAAACGGCAGTGGGATAGTGGCTTTGGTATTGACGAGAATGTAGAGGATGAAGACGGTGCACAGGACCCGGTTCTTGCTTAGACTCGTACCGTATACTGTGATGATTGATCGAACCGGCATGGTATTTACGCGCGGTCTTTTCTTTTCTTGTCCAAAAAAATTGGATTTCGTTTGTTGTACACCTGATTCTGCCTGGGAAAAACCTTTTTGTATTTGTTCTTGTTCACTCGAGAAACCAACCGCAACGGACTGGATATTACTTGGCCCTGGCACAACAACACAGCTTTGTTTTTTTTCTTTTGTCACCAGATTGCATTTTTATGTTGTGTTACTTCATTTTTGTTTTCTTGTTCCAACAAAAAATGGGAGCCAGCGAGCGAGCGGTACCCCAAGACGAAAAGGCTTCATTTGGCCCACACAAGGCTACCTCTACAAGGCATTTTGTCCTTGGTGCCCATGAATTGATGGATATTTACGGCATTCTTTCATTGGTTTGTATTTGATGTGAGGTGGTGGGTGGGTCGAGCAGATACACCGCTCCATTGACGGTGATGGAATGCAATCATGATGGCGATGCTTTGTTTTTTATTCTCTCTCTCATAGCTAATATATGTTGCTACATTTATGACTTGGGATAAGGTGATATCTTGAACTGTGAATTCTATTGATTGCATGGGCATGCGGAGTGCAATGCATGTTGGCGGAAGGTAGGAAGAGAGGTCAGATCCGCAACACAACACAGCAACACGACAGAGCCCCTGGAGCGCGAGCAAAACCAAGAATAACTCCAATCCAATCCAATCCACCCCTCATTTTGAAACCCAACCTTCTCTAAGAATAATGCCCTACCCAGTTCTCCACCCCCTCGTCACACCTCGCTCCACCCCCACCCAAGCCCACCACACTCCTCAACGCGCAAACCTCCTTCTTCAGCGCCACCACCTCCCGCCTCAGCACCGCATAATCTTCCCTCAGCGCAGCGATTTCGCGTACTGCCTCGCATCCCAACGCATTCCCAGCGTAGGGGGGTTCCTCGCTCCCAAGACACGCGGCCATTGCGCCATCAACCGGGGTAATAGCAGCGGCGCGGGAGGGGGGAGATGTTGGGGGAGATGGGAGGAGCGGCAGAGTAGTTGCAAAATACGCTTTGTCGCTAGCATGCTCATTGTTTCCGCCGCCGTCGTTGTTGTCGTTGTTTTCTTTCCACTGCCGACCCTGCCCATGTGCCGCTTGATGCAGAAAGAAGCCTGATATCGAGCGCGAGTACACACTGCTTGGCGATTCGGGCGTGTCTGGCATCTCAGACGTGTGCATTGGACGCTGCTGGGGCGTGTATGCTGAGGTAGGCGTTGTATCTTCTTGTCGAAGGCGTGCGAGCCGGAGGCCCATGGGCTGGCTTGGCGACTGACGAGAGCGTACGTCGTCGCGCGCGTCTTTATGTAGTGCGGATTTTGGACCGTTGGCAGTGGTGAATGGTGCTGTATCCTTGGGTGTTGTAGGACTCTGGGTCTTCCCAGGTCGAGCCATATTCCGTGAGGCCGGTGGACTCTTTGAACGTCGAGGCGCTTTCCTGGCATCTCGTCGTGTGGAGGGCGGGGTGAACCATTCCGGGTCGGAAAAGTCACAGTTCTGATCTAGGCCCGAATATGGGTCCGAGACATCGTCTTGCAAAATTTGTTGTGTAGAATGGAAGTTTGGTGCTAGAGGATGCTTTCTCTGGACTTGTGCCGGGATGGTCGGGAGATGACATGCTGTCGAGCCTTGGTGCTCGGCATGAGACCCCTCAGTGGGACTGGTGGGTGATCTGAATGTTTCCGTGGCAATCCTCGGTCGAATCATTGCTTTGATTCTCGGACGTTCTCGTGTTGCCTCAATCTGCAATGGTGAAGCATGTATAAGAGCTGATGGCTTGCGACTTTCATCTCGTCTCCCAGGCGCATCAGAAAATAAGGTTCTTGTTCTTCCAAATGGCAGTCCATTTCGCCCATGGTCTTTACCAGGCCATTCTATCTTCCTTATAGTCCCTTCCTCGTCGTCTTCCAGTGTTTCAGCTTCTGGCACACAGTCATCCATAACCGGGCCTGGGCTTGGCAAAAGCGAGGAAATCATCCGATTAGGCAGCACTGATGGCGCGGACATATCACCTACCCACTGTACGCTCACAATCGGTGCATGCATGACAATTTCGTGTACGAGCAAGCCGAGGACATTGAACACCATGACTTTCCCCACTTGTGTCCCAATCGCAATGAGCGTTTCAGAACCCTCGTATACTTCCTCACCGTCGGCTGGTGCATCACCGCTCAACAATACCTCTTTGTCCTCGCGACCTCTCGAAGTAAGCGGTCCATTGGATAGTATGGACAGAGAAGTCGCTGGACCGGAGACATGCTATGTCCTAAGCACACTCCCACCGTGCTCAAAATCGACCAATCGGCATCGACCATCATGGCCGATGCTAACAATGCGCGACTTGTAGCCTGGCAGAAACTCGACTGCCGTGATTCCTCCCATGGCTGCTTTGTGCAATTTCCTGGTTGCCCCGACACGAATCGGTTGTAAGAGAAATCCTTGCGTATGATAATGATGCGCATGCGCAGCCTTGGATCGCTCTGCGGAATCTGGTAAGAAGAGCCGATACATGGCTAATGCACCATCTTGGAAACCGAGCACAAAGTTTGAGTAGGATGGTTGAAAGGGACCCTCGAGTGTTTGGAATGCAGCGCAGGTAACGGGAGAGTGAGCATCAGTGGGTTGGAAACTCACAGGGGCACTGCCTCCCCAACGTCGGTCTTGCAAATATATAGTCGGCGGTGTCGGCGAGGCAGAAAGGAGGACTTCGCCTTTCTTGGAGAGGGCGATGGCGTTGGGTGGCGACGGGTGTGGGGGAAGCGAAGGCATGAGCTCCGCTGTGGGAATCGAGTAAGCCTGCACAGAAGTGCTCAGTGTGGTGGTAAAGTAGAGAATGCACGAATCGGGTGAGAAAAGCAATAGACGTAGCTCGCCCTGCGGTAGGCACAATCAGTTTTATCTGGCTTACTGCCATGGCCCCTAACTCACGTCGCCGTTTTTCAGTGTATATTTCCTGTCGCTGCCGCGTGTTGTGTCGTACAAAAGAACAACATGGCTGTCTGCGATGGCGATAAGACCACTGTTGTCTCTCGAGGCCTTCGCGTTGACAATGCCGTTGGCTGTTTCGCATTCAAAAAGCGCCTTCTCGCTGCTCGGCCGTCTCAGATGTATGGTTTGGGGCGTGGCGATGAAAAGGCTGTGTTCCCGCGGTAGCTGGCGCTGCAACGCCATGGCCCAGGCCAAAGTAATACAAGTGTAGGGCTGTGGGTACAATCACTGAGTAGTAATGTGAGTGAGTCTGCGACAGGCAAAGAACGCATGGCTGAAGAGGCAGGTGCTATACTTCACGTACCGTTAGGAAGGCACTTTTGGACCCTCATATTTCCAGGACTAACATTATATGCATAGGAAATGTACAGATGTATGGTACAATGGGGTGAAAGCTTGCGCTTACAATGGATTTACTTCAACTTTGCATACTGTTTTCCCCACTTCTCCGCAATCTCCTCTTCGGAGAACTTTCTTGTCTTACGCTTCAGCATCGTTATCCTCTCGTCCATGGTCAATGCCATCTGGTCACCCATTGGCACGAGGCATTTCGCCAGGTGCTGATAATTCTTCTTCAGCAGATTGATGGTGAGAAACATGTAGTCGATGTTGTAGAACACGAGCGCATGCTCGTCGGCGTACTGCTTCTTTTGCGACAAAAACGCCACGGGGTGTTCACGCCAGTGACGGAGCGGATTCAGGTGGTGAGAGGTGTGGTAGCCATCGTTGTAGCAGTATCGGTTGCTCTGCTTGTGGATCAGCGCACGGTTTCTAGGGACCAGATGGACTCAGTGGCGCCTACAGCTACGTCGATGAGCGTGATGCTCGATCTGAAGTCGGAATCCGGCTCAACTTCATCGACCAGTGCATGCTGACCCCAGTTACCCGTCATCAACGCCAACCGCATGAGCGCAAGGGGGATGATGTAAACAAAAACTGTTGCGAGTGCGTTTACGCGTGTGAAGAGTAGATATAAGAATGCATAGTTGCTGAGTTCGCATGCAGCCGCCCTAAACGCGAGGCCTGGCTTGCGCGTCCGCAGGAAGTAGCGCGGGAGATCGAACCAGATCAAGAAGTAGAATCGACCAACATATCGTAAAAAGTCCCATACATTGTCTCTCTGGTAGCGGATCGTGGATGACAAATCATTGGGCCCGTTCCCTTCAACGTGATGATGCTTGACATGGTGATAGTAGTACGAGTTCCATGTGTGACCCATCATTGGATCCAGAAGGTAGGGGAAGGTGTCATCAACGAGAGCATATTTCTTGTTCAATATGCCGCGCATGTGAATGTGTTGGTGCTTGAGAAGCGTGTATGCTCCCATATACCATCCCTGCATGACACAATGGATTACAGCATGCCACCAATGGAAGTCGACGAACAAGTATGCGGCAGAGGGGACAGTGGTGCATAGATAGAGCAGCAGATGCGTAATCATAACCACATCAGTCTCCACTCGTACAACCGTGCGTGCCCAATTCATATAAGGGGTTATGATTTTCTGGCGAAAAAGGCCATCGTTGATGCCTGAAAGGTCCTTGCTGCTGAAGATGGTGGGCTCAAAGGTATCGGACTGAGGATTGTTGATGTCTTTCAGGTACGCAATAGCCTGCTGCTCTTGGTCCTGCAAATCTGTTTGAAATCAACTGGTGTTCTCACTATGCGCATGGGAGAGATGTGGCCCACCTTCGGGAGATGGTGAAACAAACTGGGTCTGCTTGGTTGCACAGTCGTCGGACTCATCGGCGGGATCCAGCGAAGCCTTGCTTGGCGCATGCTGGTGTGATTCGTATTCTTTCCGCAGCACTTCCAGGATCACGCGGTCAGGACCAGTAAGCTGGGCATCCGCTGGAAATGGAAGTCGGCCCATTACCGCTTGATGATCTAACTGGGACATGCGACATCAACGCAAAGCGGGAGACGTTTTCTCTCCGTGTGAAAGCACGTGTGAATAGAGAGCGGCAATCCGAGGCCAGTACAAATGAATAGTTGGTGAGTATGAAGAGACGCCGAGGCTGAGTGCTGAGGTGGAAAAGGGACATGCTCCATGGTTATCGTCATGGAAGAAATCGAGCAATGATGACTCAGCAGCCTCTCACCGCATCCGACCCGCCCTCTCACGCTTGCATCACCTCGCTTTCTTTCCACCACAGCCTCCACAACACCCGCACATTACCCCCGGCGTCGCACGCAACCGACTCAGCAGTAAGAACAGCAGCAGAACCGCAATGACTGCTAGCAAGCACGCGACGATGCGGCCCAGTTGAATTGCAGCATCCACGCGCTGGCTTGCACTCTCGTCGAGACGGTGTTCGAACCAGACCATGATTTTGCTACGGCTCTTAGTGAGGCAACCTCCCCAGGGGGCGACGATACTTGCAGGCAGTGAATTCGGCAGCGCAAGCCGAGAGATGAGGGCGTGCGGTTTGTGGTCACAGTTTTGGCCGGTATTTTGTCGTTGATATAACTTAGGCCGAGACTCGGGGTGCAGGCGGTGAAATCTACGGTGTTACCCAGACACACGTCGGCAGCAATGTGACGTCAGCGTGCATCATTTATTTCCTCAAATAGGGACGAGTGCAAGAAGTGAAGGAAACTTTGAGGACCGCTTTACACAATATGAAATGCTTCTTCTTTTCCACGCTCTCCGGAATTCCACGTCTCTCCGAACATGACTCCGTTCGTATAGCACTCGCCGATGAACCTCCACTCCTTGTGCACCGTTGGCCTCAGGACATATGGCACGTTTCCACCAAACAATATCACAATAGCATCGCCAACTTCCGTGTCTCGTGGACACAGCCCCATCCGACCATTTAGCGTTGTAAAGAACTTCCGCTCGTGGCAGGCCTTTCCGGCAATAACACCAAACTGGTCTGCGTCTCCCTGTTTTACAAGCGCTTGCAGCTCCGTCCGCGTCGCAGCCCCGAAATCGAGGAAATCCGGATCGATGCGTGCCCAGTATGCAGCAAAGTCGTTGAGTACAGAAGGAAATTTACGTACAGGCACAACCCTGCCAAGAGGCCGCGCAGGAAATTCCGTGGGCAATGCAATCCCGGTGGCGGTGATGAGCTCGACATGCTGCTGTAGACACTCTTTCTCCGAAATTCCCCCATAGACTGACGGCTTCCCATAAGCCCTCCACAATTCGGCGACAGCGTCCAGGTTGTCACCGGAATAAAGTCTGAGATTTCGCGAGAACAACATGACGTTTTTTGTAGTGAAACGAATGCTATCGATGCGAAAGCCAGCAAGTGTTAGAACATGCATTCTATCGCTTTTCCGACCCGTGAGTTCCACGTGAACCTCTGTCGAGAAGGATGCGTCGTACTTGTTCGGAAAGCCGAGCCCGCGGATGGTGGCCACCGAGGCGTCCAAGTCGGGCATCCACGAAATCAAATGCTGGCTGGAATTCCGACGACCATCGAATGTATTGACCAGAGACAAGACATCAAGCTTCCGTGTCTTCAAGATGATGGCTCTGGCAAAGTTGGCATAAACCTCGGTTGTACTCTGGGTATAATCTGGAACAAGACCAAATGGCCGCGTTTCCAATGGCCCCATGTCGTTCGCTAGGCCCAGTAGAGAAAAGACCTTATCCCTAGGGTCTGTTGCTTGAAAGTCTCGTGCACGTGAAGTCAACTCTATCATGGACAGTCCTCGAGGCATGCGTGTGTGTAGGAGACTGAGCCACAACTCCGGAAAATATTGTCGAGTACCATCTCCATCGGCTTCACCATAGCTAGGCAGCGCTACAGTGTGGCTCCGGGCGAGCTGCGCTTGCCAAAAAGCAGCAAGTATAACAGAGCCCCAAGGTAGTGTACGTGTTCCGAGCCGCACGCTGATTGTGGTCTGAGAAAACGCTTCCTGCAGTACCCAAACACGTCGGAACCACGGTAACGAGAAGAAATGCGCAACTTCTTGATAGGCATAGTTGGTGTATGACTCCAGCTTCTCGGTGTCCTTGGCAGTCAGATTCAGTCCCGACGGACCCACAATCATGTCTGGGGAGATGCGCGTATCCTTCTCAAACTGATTCGAAATTTGCATGACAATGTCCACGGCTGCACTTAATCTGGCAGTGCTCGAACCAAGCGAAATCACCACGCCAGAAGCTCTGTCGTAGATGTCCTTCATCCTGCTCACTTGTTCTCCGCGCTCCGCATTATCTGTCTGATCAATACATATAGCATCGATCCAGTAGAACGTCGATTGAGAAGCAGCTCCAAGATCTTGAAGCGCGCTGTGAAGGTTCCGGGTGATATCCATCGATTGATACATAGTGTCAGGAGTCCGAACAAAGATTCGCCTATCACAACTAGTTGCACCCCAGCAGTAACTCAAACAGTAGTATTTCACCTCGCTGATCCAAGGATCCCAAGACATGAGCGAACAATAGATGTTGCCCGAAGTATCTGAGCTAGGTCCAGGATCAATTTGCATCAGCCTGATACTGGATTTCGTGTTGGTCAAGTAAGGATATACGAATGATGGTGCAGGCTGGTATGAATCCGGGTGCTCTGGTAGTGGTGGTTGTAGTTGTGGCATCGGCAGTTGTTGCGAGAGCTGTTTATTCGCTTGTTGCTGTTGCTGTATATCCTCTGATTGCTGTGGCGGGTAATGTGTAAATGAGGAATGCAAAAACTGTGTATTTGCTCGATGTGATTTTCCCACCCGTCGCTCTCGAGGTGGAGACAGGGAATGTAGAAACTGTATATTCGCTCGTCGCTGTTGTATATTCTCTGGTTGTTGTGGCGGGTGATATGTCAACGAGGAATGTAAAAACTGTGTATTCGCGGATTGTTGTTGTTGCTGTTGCGCTTGTTGCGCTCGCCGCGCTCGTTGCGCTTGTTGCGCTTGTTGCATCAAGAGCTGCTGCGGAAGTTGTTGTGGCGGGTGATATGTCAACGAGGAATGTAAAAACTGTGTATTCGCTGATTGTTGTTGTTGCTGTTGCGCTTGTTGCGCTTGTTGCGCTTGTTGCGCTTGTTGCATCAAGAGCTGTTGCTGGAGCTGTTGTGGTCGGGGTGTAGGTAAAGGATGTAAAAACTGTATATTTGATGAAGGCGTTGTTCCTCCAGGCCTTTGCTCTCTATGTGTAGACAGAGAATGTAAAAACTGTGTATTCGCTGATCGGTGTTGTAGTTGTGGTTGTTGCATCGAGAGCTGTGGCGGGAGATGTAGCGGTTGATGAGTAGGTAGGGAATGTGGAAACTGTATGTTCGCTGGCGCTGGCGGCAGTAGCTGTGAATTCGCTGGCTGTTGTTGCGGGAGATCTGTAAATTGGGAATGTAAAAATTCTGTATTTGCTCGATGGCATGCTCCGACCAGACGAGTTTGAGATGGTAGTTCTTGTTGTTCTTGATCTGTAAGATCATAAGCTGTACCAGACAAACTCTCCTCTAGCGACTGTGCATCATCAACGCCACGCATCCTCTTCCGATCCCTATTGGACTCTGACATTTTCCAACCTAAAATAGGCCGATTGTTTTTCGAAAATCTCTAGTCGTCGTCACTATATTCGAATTGCACAAAGCGAGAGACAGTGTGAAGCCGCCAACCACTCCGTCAAGAAATTGACGGTTCCTAGGGGGGGAAGAAGGTGGGGGGCATGAATTTGGTATCTTTTATGTGACCGGCTGGGATGATTCGGTTGTTTGTTTTGCTATGAGATAGATTGACGATATTTATGGGAGAAATGTCGATTTGAATGGCATTGCTCCGCGAGTTGAAGGGCGTGTAGCACAAAGATCTGGCAAGTTTGTGAGACGGGAATTACACGACTGGATAGCAGTAGTCAACCAAGTGCTCTTGATATTCCCGGGGATTTCGAATTCCAGTCAGCACTTACACGTAACTATTCAGCGCGAATTCAAATGACGTGAGGACTCGCCAAGCTTGATTACTCAAACGGGGTCTGCACGACGCTTTTCCCCTTGTGCCAGTTTCAACCTACCGATAACAGGGATATGTTTCGTTTATCAGGGGCAAATCCTGTTTTGAAGGATGTCGTGATGACGGAGTCGAGGTGAAGGGAACTTGGTGGGGAAGCTGCTAATTATGCATCCGCAGCTAGTGCGACACATTCTTCAGCTCGCTTTATATGCTCATTGTGTTACACTTTTCATTCTCGGTAAAAATGATTAGTCCAGTGAAGTTTCTTGGGTCTTCATTTTGACGGGAGACGTGGCCAGAGGCCAAATATATACCCACCAGAAATCTACAAATCACAGAGAATTTCCCTACAGTTGCCGAATATCGAGCCCTTCAAAATGAATGATTTTTTGACGTTAATACGAGGACAAGCAGGGAGTGAGGAAATAGGTCTACAAGAAGTAACCGTAACAGCATTCTCCTTAGCCCATTAGCTCATCGGAAGTAGGTGGGCGCAGTAGCCTTTGCCGTCAGCCACGCTTCATCTAGTGCCTTTACAACCTCTTCCGGGAGAGGACCCTTTTCCAAATCTGCCAGGTTGCTTTCTAACTGCTCAAAATTGCTGACTCCAATGATTACACCATCATTCCCACCCTTGACCCTTGTGTTCAACTCCGAGTGATGCACAACCCATCTCAACGCAATTTCAAGTAGCGTCAAATTATGTTGATGCGCTGCTTCTTCGATAATCTTCAATGCGTTGAAAGTTCCTTGTTTGAAGTAGCGGTCGCGATACATCTGGCCTACGCGGTCTGCTCTGGTTCCGAAACGACCTTCGTCTGGCTTGATGTCTGCGGATTTGATTTTTCCAGAGAAGAGACCGCCAGCCAAGGGGTTGTAGACAACAATGTCAAGGCCATATTTGCGGCATGCTGGGACGAGTTCGGGCTCGATGGCACGGGCTATGCTCCAGTCAGCATTCGGCTAGGCGAGTGAGGAGGGACTTGAACCTACTGATAGCGTTGTACATGGCCTGATAAATAGTTGGTTTGACCCATCCACGCTCCTTGCAGATACTGTAGACCTCGGCAACTTCCCACGCAGCGAAGTTGGACAGGCCAAAGTTCACAAACTTTCCGGCCTTGTGCAGCTCGTTCACAGCGCTCAGTGTCTCTTCAAAGGGCACAGAGTGATCTGGGGCGTGGAGATAGAAGATGTCGACGCAATCAGCACCTAGCTCCTTCAAACTTGTGTCAAAATGCTCCTTCAGTCTGGCTGGTTTGTGCACGCCGGCCTCATAGGGGTATACTTTGGTGGCGAGTGTGAAACCACGGCCTTGCCATTTGGCATCGCGTGTCCAGGCTTCCTGCTTGCCTCCGACGTACAT
>Ga0182211_1000470_pt1 | contig 12782 bp, 10 predicted proteins | sample G5R1MG_20_FD_129660 | JGI IMG/M metagenome (GOLD analysis project Ga0182211, IMG submission 129660) | Switchgrass phyllosphere microbial communities from Michigan, USA - G5R2_MAIN_03OCT2016_LD1 MG | ecosystem: Host-associated > Plants > Phyllosphere > Phylloplane/Leaf | place: USA: Michigan... | reverse complement strand
TAGGAGTGGAATTACAAAGGGAAGATAGGAAATTGTGAAATAGGGAAACTGATCAGGAATCTGAATGGCATGGTGCGACATCCATGCAGGGGATACTGTTGATAGCGGCGGCGTTGGGCAAAAGGAACCCGAATCGACGCGTGACCGCACCAGATATTCAAAGTGTATGAAAATGATTGGTGCTCTGAAATACTGTCAGATTTTGCTCGGGGTTGAGTAGAGAGCCTGACAAGACATACAGGGAGAATGGGTTAAGTACCTAAGAGTCTAGGAAGGCGTCCATCTCCTTCTCTAGGTCTTTGCTCCACAAGTACTCCATCTCTGGCTCGATTTGGTCATCGATAGGAAGGTAGATGTCCTCCATGGTGGGAATTTTGGCGGTCTGATCAAGAGGGTACTGGTCAACCACGGCAAGCTGATTCCATGCGATAGTCGAGGGGCCTCGTTCGCGTGGAAGGGGTAGGAAGCGACCAACACCTGTCTTTGCGCGGTCATCCCCCTCCCATTTCATTTCTGCCAGAGTAGGCCACGGTGCGACATCTTCCTTGCCGTCTTTCCAGTTGGCGCACCAGATTGTCGACTGACCAAGGACACGTCCTGTGTTACCAAGCTCTTCGAAATTGCCATAGACGCCCCATCTTCTCATATTGTCTTGTGTCTCGCGGGGAATCACCAAAGCGTCCGACATGAGCTCCTTCCCTTTCACTTCTGCCTGCCTGGCGAGCTTGTTGGCCTGCGAAGCCTGCATTGCCGCGCGATGCGCGATGTAGTCTTCGAGCTTCCATTTCGCCACGTCGGAGCTCCTGAACTGACGGCGCATGGCGTTGCGCACCACTAGGAAATCCTGCTCTGTTTGTGCCTCGGGCGACAGCCAGGTGCGCGAATGGCGGAACCCTCCAACAGAGGCAAGCTTGCTGTTGAAAGGTGGAGGAGCTCGTCCATTGTTGTCCCTCCAAGTGCGCTCACGCGTTCGTGGTGTATACGGAAAGGGCGTGTTAATAGACGCAAGTCCGCGGTGATAGGGAATGCTGTAGCGACCGCTATTTGCCTTGGCTATTGGCGCACGAGTATCGTTGAGGGTGAGATGGCCAAAGTCGAGATCGTTTAGGCTGACAGGGCTGCTGAATGACAAGGTTTCCTCGCAATCTGAGCGATCACCCAAGCTGGCTCTATCGTTGTGTAGGGTGTTGCCACTGCTACTTGAGGACGGTGCTGTCGGGACACAATTGACGGTGACCGGGCTGTGTATAGAAACCCCGCCTGTGTCTTCGCCTCCGACATTGTCATCGATGCTGGCCATCAGATGATATCCCTGCCTGAGGTTGCCGTCGTTGTGCGATTGCGGCGAATACATATTCTCGTGTGCAGTACTCGAGGAAGGCCGCAAGGGTGCTATGGTGTGGGACGATTGCAAGAGAACGACGGAGCTGGGACTCGCCAAGAAAGATGTCGTGGAAAAGCTAATAGGCGGTGAACGTACTGAGAGAGGCTGGCGTAATGGTATGAACCAAAGGGGGTGGAGGGGAAGTATCTGTTCCTATCTATCCGTTAATAGACCGTTTCATATGACAATACGGTTATTGTTTGGCTGTCGCCGCCAATGCCGCGGTGAGACGGCTCTGATCTCGCTGCTATTGATCCTTCAAGTAACTTCAATGACAATGTATCGCCTTGACCTGCGAGCAAGCCAACAAACGAGCGTGGGTGCTGTAGCCTCCAAGTGACCATTCCTATATTCCAAGGGCGAAAGAATCGGGAAAACACACTCTTCGTGTTCTGGGTCTGCCTACAAAAGCGGACTCACCTAGTGGAATCACCGCTGGTTGAGAAACCGTAGTTTTCAAGCACCAACGTCTCACCTATCCCGAAGGCTATGATACGTTATGATTCCCGTATGGTTAAGCAATCAGATAGCTTTGAGGGATGAAGTCGTTTAGGTCGAAGGTTCGTCCAGAGGGTGTTTTTAAATTCGATCGCGCCTTTGTCCAAGCTGCAATTAGGCGAACGAAATAGAGAAGGTAGGCTGTTTAATCCGTCTGCTTTGCTGTGGCTTGAGGAGTGTAACGTGTGGGATTTGTAGGATGAGTTTTTATATCGCTCAAGAGCAGCCTAGACTAGGCATTCAATTGTCCAAGTAAATGTGCACCTAATCGATCAGGCGGTGACGTCCGTGGCCTGGTGAGAGCTTTAGAGGCGGTGGGATCTCGTGAGGGAGCCTGCCCACAATTGACCAGTTTGTCTATATGCTCGAGCGGGCGAAATTGCGCGCGATGCAGAATATACAGGAAAACGTATGCGCGTACAAGAAATATGGTGTGACAGCTAAAATTGCAATCGGCGGACACTGGGTCGACTGGCGGAGTTGGGGATGGAACGAGGGTTGAAGTGTGGAGTAAGTCGGCGGGGGGACGAAGACCCGACAGGTGGAGTGAGGTGAAAGTAGGGTGAGCCAGCACTACAAACGAAAAACAAGCAATGTGCCCACGGAAGACAGAGAAGGGAGCATGAAGCAAAGAGCTGCCTGCCACATATCTCTTTTCACTTGAACGATGCAATCTTAGGATGGCACGGCAGTCGACGACCAGCGCCGAAAACAATGAAACAGGGACTGGATGAGATTCTGCGGCATGGCAGTTGTTCGATTGAATGAGAGATATTGAGTGTGCAAGGAGAGAAAGATGAAATAGGGACGACACGAAGGAGTGGAGTTGCAATACGCTGCGACTGCCTGGAGGCATATACATGTGCAGCTGCCACGGGGATCGCGACAACAGGAAAGCAGCAAGAGCTAGCGGTGGTGTCCACGGGCATGAAGAATTCTCCTATTCACTGACACACCCGGAGGCCAAGTCGAGGACAGGAACCCGACAAATGCTGTAAGCAAGTATCGCGCCGTGACTTGGACATGGTGTTGTCCCACGTGCCAACCATCCACCACAATGCAACGGATCACCACAGGCGTGTTCGTATAGGCTGGGGGAGAAAGAAAGAATGCGAGGCCCGCGTTTGATAGCTGATGGAAGAACGCGGACCGGCGATGAGGGGTGAAGACGTGAGAGCTGACGTTGAAGAGGACGGGCCGACGTGGTTGACAGTTTGAGGCTCGGTACCCGCCCGAGCCTTGATTGGCCACAGCTGTCCGCGCTTGGGCCACCCCTCCACCTCCTCCCCCCTCCTCTCCCCCTCGCCGCCCCCACCCCCCTGAAGCGCCAGCGCTACGCCGCAGCCACCCAATGTCGACCTGGCCGTGGCTTTGGAACGCCTTTTGATGGTGTCGCAACGCCTTCTCCTACCCAGTCAGGTGCCCTTCTTTCGCTTCACGTGTCCTCGGGGCCACGGCGACGCATCGTGGCACTGTGGTACTCGAGACCCTGCAACGGGCCGATGACAAGACGGCTGCGGCAGTGCGAGCCATGGCACCACAGGGCACATGGGTAGGAAGAGTGCAGCAGATGACGTCGTCATCGTCATCGCCGGCGGCAGGAAACAAGGCAGAGCGGCCGCCACGAGCCTGCGACGCAGCCGTGTGGCGAGGGCATGGCGGAAACCTACAAAACTGCTGCGTCGCGCATTTCCTACGATGCGAGCACCTCCTCCGCCAACGACCGACATCCAGAGGTCGTGCTCCCTTGCGCTCGACAACACTTGCACCCTGCAACGCTTGCGGGCCAATGAGCGCAAGTCGTGGAACAATAGGACGCCCGCTCAGACACTGCACCGCGACCACTCGAGCAGCTGGGACGCCCAAAATAACAAACAGACGTCGTCAAGCCTTTCCGTTCTAGCACGTTGTTTTGCGTCTTCCCCAGCCTGGCCGTCTGACAAGCAAATGACTGGCCGGGAGTGGCTTGCTCCACCTTGCCGGGCGCCTATTCGGGCCACCACCACACTTGGAGTCGCCTGTTCTACCTAGAGCCTCATCGAAATGTATGCGCTGCTGAAACGGCCAGGTCGTGCAGGCCTCTCGCGCGCGTACCACTGGTACTGCGGTGGGAGGCCTGCAGCTGGTCCTCGCTCCCTCGCGGTACGTGTTCTTCTATTCAAGCTGGCCATTGTGAAAGTAGTTATTCACACTGCTACCCACCTGACGCGCCGTCACCCCCGCTCTTCACGTCCATTCTCCCTTTATTGCATTGTGCGGAGCGTTGGTCATTTCTATTGTCCTCCATTGTCGTCCATTGTGCGCCTCTGTCGCTTTGTTTACTTCTTTCCCCACTCCACGAGCTATCTCTGGAAGATAGATACGCTGGATCTGGCTGGCCTTTTTCTCGTCTTTCTGTCAACCTTCGCTCTCATTACTTCAATAGCCCGTCGTATCTGACGTTCCCAAAAGACCGCGTCTCGCAGTCATACATCGACGTGATGACTTCCTCTACGAACCAACAGCAACCCTTCCCGACTGTGCCTCCATTCATGTCCGCTGGCGATTGTCATGAGATGCGAGACTACTACCCACCGCAAGATGTACCACGACCTACACGAAACCAGACACCAAACTTCAAACCTTACCTTGGCCTTCGAGCTAGGCTCTCGCAAATATGGATTAATCGCTGGACGATCCTACTACTCCTGGTCCTCGTCAGACTACTCTTCGCCATTGCAAGCACCAACTCAAGTCTTGCTTCGGCCCGTCGCGAAGCCCTCAGTGCTTGCACCCAAGTCGAAAGCATTGGCAGCTCCATGGCATCTATGCCGCATTACATGAGCAAAGGCGTCAACGAAATGACTGCATCCGGCGTTGAGAAAGCAGTAAGTGGCCTCATGACCATGTTGGAAATGAGCGTCACAGGCGTTGAGGAAATAATTCTCTTTGTTATCCACATGATGACCAGCACTTATCTCTGCCTAATCACCCTAGCTGTGACTGGCAGCTTACACGCCGCCGTGGAGATTGGAGAGGCAGTCCACAAACAACTCAATGAGACAGTTGAAGATGTCACAAAAGACATGGGCAATGCCGTCAAATCCGTTACCGACGGCATCGACTCCATCATGAGCAAGATTAACTTCAACTTGCCTGGGTTCAACAAGCCGACAATCAATCTGGATCAACAAATTACAAAGCTGAAATCGCTCGAGCTGCCCACACAAATGCAGGATTCGCTTACAAAGCTCAACCAATCGATCCCAACCTTTACCGAAGTGCAGAACTTTACCGACAACCTGATTCGCGCGCCATTTGAGGAGGTCAAGAAGCTTATCAAAGGCATGGACACGTTTGCATTTGACCGGCAACTTCTCCCTGTACCGCAGAAGGAAGCACTCAAATTCTGCTCCGAGGGCAACGGCATAAACAAGTTCTTCGATGACCTCATTGAACTGGCGTATAATGCACGCAAGATTGCACTTGGCGTGCTGATCGTCTTGGCTGTACTTGTTTGTGTGCCAATGGCGTGGATGGAGGTTCGTCGATACCGCAGGACGGAAGAACGCGCTGCACTTTTCGCAGAGGGCCATGAGGGCATGGACGTTGTCTACCTCGCGTCGCGCCCAACCTCCTCTGGTATCGGTCTATGGTTCGGCAGACGCTTCGGATCAGCGCGACGACAAGCTGTAATGCGTTGGACCTGGGCGTACGCCACTTCCGTCCCTATGTTGTTTCTACTCTCTTTGGGTCTGGCTGGCCTTTTCTCCTGCTTCTGTCAATACCTTCTTCTGAAGGCCATCAAGGACAAGACGCCTGAGCTCACGTCGCAAGTCGCCGATTTTGCCGGAAAAGTCGTGACATCACTCAACAACGCGTCCATGTCGTGGTCCCAGGGCGTCAACAGCGCGATTGGAAAACTGTACGGCGATATTAACAACGATATTTTCGGCTGGGTGAACACAAGTACGACGGCAGTCAACAATACCCTCAATGGCTTTATAAGCGAGACGAGCAAGACACTCAACGATACGTTTGGCGGCACCATTCTCTACGATCCTATCAAGGACGTCTTGAATTGCTTGATTGGGCTGAAGATTGCTAGTTTCCAAAGCGGTCTTACCTGGGTCCAAGAGCATGCGCACGTTTCATTTCCCGGCGTCGCCAACAATACCTTGTCCATTGGAGCCCTTGCGGATAAGAGCGGGTCAGACTCGGCTGCCGAATTGCTTGCGAGTCCCGGCGGCAAAGCAAAGGATGAGATTACTGAAGCAGTAGATCACGTCATTGATAAACTGATAGGTGGCATTCAACAAGAAGCACTTATCTCCGCCGCTCTGCTCCTCATCTGGCTCGGTATCGCCCTCGGCGGACTCCTGTACGCTTCCGCTCACCTCTTCCGCCGCGACGACCCCGAACTAGGCAGAAACCCATACATCATCGACTCTCCCATTGAAGTTGCAGCCCACAAGCCACAAGCTTACCCCGCAGCCGCACCGCCTTCGTACGTTGCCAACGACTACAACGTCAACAAAGCCGCGCCTTACACTCTCGCACCCCGCCCCTTCTCGACCTTCGAACCCGATGGCGAGCCTGCGCCGCAAGAAAAGGTCGGCCAAGTCGACGCACACGCCATTACCGCGTCTTCCCGGCCCGGCCACCTCCGCGTAAGTAGCTACGGCCAGTTGGCCGAGCCCTCGCCCGTCAACGAGGAGCACCCGAATCCCTTCTCGGACCAGCAGCCATATCCTTCGGAAAAACAAAGCAATAATCCTTACATTCAATAAAGATTCAATGCCCGGACGACAACGAGAGGTCCACCCGAGGAACATGTTTATCAATAGGACCGCCGACAATTTATTTGTCTTCTGTTGTCTAGCCGGTAGCATGGTTGCCTGGGCGCATCTCTCACCATCATTGAACTCATGCGATGAAAGCTGTAATCGCTCAGCGCCAAAGCTTGGTTCCTCCCCATCCCTTGAAGTTTCCAAAGCCCTCTTGCTACAAGCAGAGCTTTGCACAATTGGATTTCTTATGCGGTTGACGAAGCTTACTTTGTGAGCGAGCTTCTCCGCAAGACATCATTTTTTGTGTTTTGGTGTTTCATTTTACATACCCATCTCAAGTCATCCCCTATTTTGTAATACCTGTGTTTCACGTTTGATTTTCGTGCTCTACCTTGCGGCCTGTGTGCTGGATTGATATTCCCCTCGTCTGCTTAAAAAGGGTGACAGCGAAGAGCTCCTATATGTCTTTGTATTTACCCCCGTTTTTCTCTTCACCATAATTCACGCACACAATCTCTGTCAAACTCCATTGTTATTGAAGAAGAAATTCCGCGTTACAAGGATGTGGCTCTGTATCCATCGCCTTGATGAGGCGTGTTAATATCTCCTTGAGTATGTCTGTTCCCGAGGTCCCTTAAGCCCGCTTTTCCTTCACTGCTTCAGCTCCGCCCCAGCCGTGGGTGTTACTCATTGTTTGCCCGCCTTGTTGCATACTTCCGTTGCTCCCTCGCGTATTGAGCGCTTGTATCACGCATGTGCCTGCATGTACCGTGCCTTGCTTGTGGCTTGCCCGCTTGGCACGCTTCTGCCGCGTACTTCTGACCCTCACTATGCGGGTGTGCAAATCGGGGTCTGTTACTCAAGGCCGCACCTTGGAACCCACGACCTGGGATGACTGTGCTAAGCTTTGTTAGAGCCGGCGATATGAGGATATGACTCGCTCTTTTTCGCCACAACCTCTCTGTTCTTCTGTTTAAGCACCCTCCGCCTGGCCCTTTTGGATTTTTTTTTGTATGCATTGCGCACCCACTGTGGCCAAATTGGAGGGAGAAGCTGGAGAGGGCTGTGTTTTTATTTTTGCTGATTGGTAACAAGCGTTTGCTACCTTCCTCGCATTTCTTCATTTCTCTCCTGTCTTCTGCGCTGGAGGGCCAGTGGAGGAGGGGAGAAGGAGAGCATGCTTGAGCTTGAAGGTCGACATGGATGCGTTTGTCTTGTACGGTTTCGAAGCATCCTCGTCCGTTGGACGAAGGGTTGGTTCTAGCGCTGATATTTCTTTTGGCGCCGTGTGAGTTGATCCTGTGCATTCACGGGACTGGCTGGACAGGACGATGGTGAGGTGGTTGGTGGATGCTGAATCACCTGTAGGACAGTGTGGGCAGATAAAAACGGACAGGGGAGAGATGGTTCTGTTGCGCTGGAAGGGATCATTATTAGTCACAATAAACGTTCGTCCCCTGCCTCACTGTCTTGCTTTCTAGACAGGGTCTACTGTGATGAACATGCAATGCGTGGTGGTGGTGAGGATGCATGGATGGTCCAAGCGCGTGACGCCGTCGCAGGCAATGACGATGCTCCGAGCTCCCACGCCAACACCAGCCCATGGGCGTCTGCTCAGGGAGCTCCCCCACTGCGCAGCCTCGCCGCACCGCTGCCTCCCACCATGGACTAGCAAACAGAAACGGAAACAGAAACGGAAACAGAAACCACAAGCATGGAAGCATAGACGCGTGCATGTGACGATAGCGCACTCGGCCCAACATGCTCTCGGCCTTTACTGCGCGGCCGATTGTCGAGCTCAAGGCGCGCGACAAGGCGAAGATCGAGTCGATACTGGCCTACGGTATGCGTGCTGCGGCATAATGTGGCTCGCGTCTGCAACGGGCAGCTGCTGATGGATCGTATGACGCAGGTGACCGCGTGCTCGTGGGCCTCAACACGGGCGCACTACGCATCTACCGCGTGCACGACCAGCGCGACGAGGCCGAAGGCGAGGGTGAGGGCGGTAGCAACGGCAACGGCGATGCTCAGCCCGATGGTAACAGGAAAGGCAACGGAAACGGCGACGCCAATACCACCAGTGGCGAGCATACGCCGCCTGACGACGATGCCACGGCCACGCCGGCCAAGCCGCGACCCCCCGCCGAGCTGCTGCGCGAGGAGGAGCGGTTCTCGCGGCGCCCCATCCAGCAGCTGGCGGTGATCAAGGAGGCGGGTCTGCTCGTGTCGCTGTCGGACAGCGTCGTGTCGCTGCACGATATGCACACGTACGCGCTGCATGAGCGGCTGGACGCAACACGCGGTGCGACGGCGTTTGCGGCAGCCAGCAACATTGTCAAGGACGCAGCCACAGGCATTCCGTGTATCGTGAGCCGGCTGGCCGTGGCGGTGCGGCGCCGGCTGCTGCTATGGACGTGGCAGGACACTGAGGGCCCCGGTGCTGCCGTCGACATGGCGCTCAGCGCGCCGGTCAGAAGCGTCACGTGGGCATCGGGCTCCGCGCTGGTCGCCGGCATGGATGCGGGCTTTGTGCACGTCGACGTGGTGACGGGCGAGATGCGCGACATCGTCAAGGCCGGCGTGCGCTTCGGCGCGGTGGCGGCGTCGGGTATGGGCTACATGGCCATGGCCAGCTGGGCGCCACGGCCCCTGGCCACGCGCTTGGGTGAGGGCGAGCTACTGCTGGCCCGCGACGTTCACAGCCTGTTCGTCGATGACGCCGGACATGCCCTCGACCGCCGCCCCGTGCCGTGGCAGGCCGCGCCCGACGCCCTCGCCTACTCGTATCCCTACCTGCTGGCGCTCGCTGCACCCGCCAAGGGTGGCCTAGACGTACGCAACCCGCATACGCTGAGCCTGCTACAGTCCATCGCCCTGCCCGGTGCCAGCCTGCTACACGTACCGCAGCCCACCATTAGCCTCGCCCACGCCGGCAAGGGCTTCCTCGTTGCCAGCGACCGCTGCATCTGGCGCATGGATGCCCAGGGCTACGATGCCCAACTGGATGAGCTCGCGCGTCACGGCCGCTACGACGAGGCCCTATCGCTGCTTGCCATGCTCGAGGACACGCTGCTGCTCGACAAGGCCGAGCGTCTGCGCGAGATGCGCATGTGTAAGGCACACGCCCTGTTCGACCAGCGCCAGTTCCAAGAGTCCATGGAGTTATTCACAGACGCCAGGGCGCCCCCCGCACGCGTCATCGCCCTGTATCCGCCGTCTATTGCCGGCGCGCTGGCACGGGAGGAGAGCGTCCAAACCGAGGGTAGCGTCATCGATGAGCAGCACGAGGCGACGACGGTGGAGACGACGGATGGCGACGCCAGCGAAGCCGCGCCTGCGGCCGTGACCACCATTGGCCGCTCTATGATGGGCAGGCTTGTCGGACACAAGAAGACTGACGCAGACGCTGCATCTCTCCGAGCCTCGTCCCTCAAAGATGACGCGACAGAAACATCGAGCATGATTAAGGCTGTGACAGAGAAAGACTTTGTCAACTCGGTCCGCAGCCTCCAGCAATTCCTCGCACAATGTCGTGTCCAGATCAAGCGCTACATCGATACCGACGGCAACCTCAAAGAGCCCCTTCCCACGCCGAGCAGCAGCCAAATGGAATCCGAAAAACCACCCTTCCACTTCCTTATCCCCCGAAGCGCGCACACTCGCGACATAGACTGGAAGCAGCAGCTTCTTGCCGTCGCCGAACTTGTCGACACGGCCCTTTTCCGTGCCTACATGATTGCCAGCCCTAGCCTCGCTGGCTCGCTCTTCCGGTTGCCTAACTTTTGCGAGCCCGACGTGGTACAGGAAAAGCTGTACGAAACCGGGCGCTATGCCGACCTCATCGACTTCTTGCACGGCAAGCGTCTGCACCGTCAGGCCCTCGAGCTACTCGAAAAGTTTGGCAAAAACGAAGCTGACGAGCAAGTCGCGCCTGCGCTCCAAGGGCCCCAGCGCACTGTCGGTTATCTGCAGCAACTCCCGCCCGACATGATTGATCTCATTCTCGAATTCGCAGCCTGGCCGCTGCGCACCGACGAGCAGCTCGGCATGCAAGTCTTTATCGCAGATACGGAGAATGCCGAGTCGCTGCCGCGACAGGCTGTCCTGGAGTTCCTCGAGCGCATCAATGTCAAGCTCGGGGTCACGTATCTCGAGCATGTTATCGAGGAGCTCGATGACTTGAACCCATTCTTCCACCAGCGGCTGGTGGATTTGCTGCTCGAGAGACTACGCGGTGGCGACTTTGAGGGCGGCGAGGAAGAGCAGTGTGCATGGCGGGAGCGGTTGCAACGTTTCCTCAGGACGAGTGCGAATTACAACAAGAGCCGTGTGTTTCAGCAGTTGCCAGCAAATGGTGAGCAGGGGTCTGCTGGATGTGTTTGGCGGATATCTGCTAACTAGTGTGCACAGATGCGGATTACTACGAGGCGAGGGCGATTGTGCTGAGTAAAATGGGACAGCATAAGCAGGCATTGGCTATTTATGTGTTCCAGCTCAAGGACTATCAAAAGGCAGAAGAGTAAGTTGTGTGGTCTTTTGATCTCGTTTTATTATTGGAATTCGAAATGTTGACAGAGCTACCACAGATATTGTAACCAAATCTACATCACAGCACCACCCACAGATGGCCCCTCAATCGCCTCAAAGCACACATCGTTGCCAGCCCCCCTCCGCACAGCCGAAGACACAGAACCCTCCATCTACCACATCCTTCTCGCCCTCTACCTCACACCACCCCCGCCTCACAAACCCAACTGGCCCCCAGCGCTCGACCTCGTCTCCAAACATGGCGCCCGCCTCCCCGCCTCCACCACTCTCGACCTCATCCCCCCTACCCTCCCCGTTCGCGACCTCCAATCCTACTTCTTCGGGCGCATCCGCGCAGCCAACTCGTCGCTCAACTCTGAGCGCATTGTCGCGCGGCTGCGGGGCGTACAAAAGGCAGCAGTGGAAGCCGCCGTGGTATTGGGCGAAGGCAAAACCATGGGGCGTGACGGGCGGGTTGAGCCGGGGGGGCTGAATCGCAGAGTCGTGGTGGACCAGGACCGGCATTGCGCCGTATGCCACAAGCGCTTTGGTCGAGCGGCAATTCGCGTGTACCCCGATAATTGTGTGGTGCATTCAGGGTGTCAGAGGGGGAGTGTGGGGAAGGCGGAGAGGGGTGGAGGTGGAGGAATGGGGTGGCGGTAGGTCTATGGTAGGGTGTTGTTGTAACTAGACGCCCGCTCGCTCCCACGCCTCCCTTGAACAGGCATCCACCACATGCCTATTCCGTGTCTTTCTTTCTTTTTCTTTTCAGGCACTGAATCGATCACAGCCCCTCCTCGTCTATTTGCTCCTCGCCATAGGTCTCCTCATCCCGCGCATCATCCGCAGCTTTGTCGTGCGCCATTTGCTTCGTGAGCAGCGCGTTGATATCTGCTTGGAGGGCGCGCAGGTTTATTTGGAGTTGGGTGAGGTAGGCGACGCGGGCGGTGGTGGTGGCGGTAGTGGTACGGAGGGCGGGGAGCAGGCTCGAGGGCAGGGCCTGCGAGGGGCTGGCCGAGGCGGTGTATTTGGCTTTGAGGGTGGACATTGGTTCTGTTTGTTCTTCTTCTTTTGATCGCAGGGAGGAGTGTGTAGAATGGGTTATGATGGCGGCGGTGGTGTGGGAGTACTAAGGACCTGGGGGATAGGGTTTTTGATTTGGCGCAGGTTGTGGCGGGGATGTACGCGGAGTTAACTAGCGTCCACTGTGGATACCGACCGACGCTAAGATAACTAGACGGGGCCATGCTCTTATCGTGTTCATGGAACACCGCGCCCAACTCCAACTCCACCACGCACCGCTCACCCCCCCCTTCGACATACACATGCCATCGTGTCACTCCGTGCTGGCCATGAGAGTGGAAACTCCGTAGGGGCTTGGCTTGGCTTGGCTTAGTTTGGGTTGGTTTTGTTTGTTGATATTTTGCTTCTACCATCGCCATGACGCCTTCATCCCCCCCTCCACACACCCCTACCGCCCACCGCCCGTTGTCCCTCGAATCCGACGACTCGGACACCTCGCAAGTCACCTTGCAACAGCACCGCTCGCCCTTAATCGCCTCCAGCACCGCCCGCCCGTCACCCGTTTCCACGCCCGCCCAAGC
>Ga0182211_1000469_pt1 | contig 12797 bp, 13 predicted proteins | sample G5R1MG_20_FD_129660 | JGI IMG/M metagenome (GOLD analysis project Ga0182211, IMG submission 129660) | Switchgrass phyllosphere microbial communities from Michigan, USA - G5R2_MAIN_03OCT2016_LD1 MG | ecosystem: Host-associated > Plants > Phyllosphere > Phylloplane/Leaf | place: USA: Michigan... | reverse complement strand
TCGACAAATTCATCAAAGAGCTGAACAATGAGCAGAACCGAGAACCACTGTGCGGGAGGGCTTTGTCCACCCGCAACCGTCCAGCTCACTGCTGCTCAAAGAACCATCCGTGCTATGGATACTTCGTGGATTCGCCGATTGAAGTCAGTTTTGTACTTCCCAGCGTACCATTTTGCCGCGCATCTTCACAATCATGACTACGGGACTCCAAATCGCCGTGTACATCGTGACATGGTTATCGTTCACGTTCGGCATTGGATCATGTCTGCTGCGAATCTACTGCTGCATCAGCGTACTTCGCACATGGAAGGCAGATGACTACATGAACATCGTCAATGCGGCATGTGTTCCACCCGCCGAACAATTGCGCAGACTAACAAGGCATTCCAGGCAATTCTCATTGGGGCGCTGGCAATCTGGCAGACAGCTCTTCTCTTGGGATGTGGAGGGTGTGTAGTTCGCGGAACTTGTCGGGCTCCACTGAAGCTTGTCTAGGGAAGAGCCAAACCGATGCAACTATTTTGCCGCCGACGGAACACTTGTCAAAGTAGGTGTGCCCAATGCACGCACTCCTTCATCACGGACTGATCGCGGCCAGTATTTCTATGCCATGTCTGTGTACTACTCAGTCATGCATTTTCTGATTAAAGGCACCTTCCTGACCTTCTTCTTACGCCTATCTCCAAATCGCACCTTCTGGTTATGGACTGGAGTTGGATTCGGACTGAATATCGGAATGGTCATGATCAACATCTTCTTTATTGTCTTCCAGTGCATCCCCATATCTGCCGCGTGGAACACACTGGCCCGAATAAACGCACAGTGCCTTAACCCGCAGTTCATCGTATATGGCCCGGGAGCCGTGGTATGTACATATGGTGTGTTCTTTTGAATCCGCTAACCCGGCGCAGAACACGTTGTTAGATTTCTACGTATTCGTACTTCCGATACCAACACTGTGGAAGTTGCAAATGCCTTTCCGCCGGAAACTAGCTGTGATATCCGTCTTTGCATTTGGAGGCGCTGCTGTCATTATGGGACTCATCCGGTTCCACTCCCTGGTGGCGGTACAGTCGCTATTCGAGACGTCTCGCGGTATCGGCGAGATTATCATCGTTGCGGCACTTGAATTGAACCTCGCCACGATAGCTGTAAATCTTCCAGCAATTCGTTCGATTTGGATCAGAAATTCATCCAACCAAAGCACAAGCCGTGGCTCGTCTCATATCCACAGCAACAGTCACCATCACAAATCGAATATAACTTCGATGAATAGCAACCGTGCACAAGAGTCACGGGAGCTCGCGAACTTTTCCAAGCCAACAACAAATAGCCTAGTAAACACGGAGAGCCAGGAGGAGCTATGGCGAGTAGGGGCTTCAAGGAGTCATCGAGTAGGAACTTCGGCCGGGGAAACGCGCGGGGACATCACAGCCTAGTCACACGTGGGTAATATCTTCAACACCCGGACAGAAGTTCTCCGAATGGGTTGAGGAGGACAGGAACGCGTCGTTTCCTAGATACATACTTGCCTCACCTGAGGACCAAGCACGTAAAGACACTGCAAAACTCTGATTTTCCCCCACTGAACCGCCTTCTCTCCCCACTCTCGACATTAGGACAAACAAAGGTCCCGAGAAGTCTTTCTGCATTAAGCACACACAGTGTTCCAGAAGAAACCATTGTTCTCACTGACTTATAGAGAAGTCGCATTGTGAAAGCGTTCCAGGACAGTTGTCCCACAAAGTCCTTCAATGACCAAACAGTTCAATACGAATAGTAAGTATACTCACACCCTGTTCGGGCACAAAGTGCACTTATCTCCTAGGATGTACTCTTATATAAATACTTTAATGTACAGTAAACTATGCATTTCAAGTTCAAAGTTACGTGCAGGTTGATTGATTCCACTACATCAAAACTCGAATCTCCCTTTCTAGGTTACTCCATCGCAAACTTCATCAGTATGGTTTCAGGGAATTATAACTCTCGTTTGACTATGGATTCAAACAATTATTATCCGCGTCAAACCTACCGGGAAGTGTTCTCGCGAATCGACCAAAGGTTGAAGCTACGCTTCCCACAACACGGTACCGTCGAGGATCTGAAAATAAGACGCGAACAGTACAATCGGGAAAATCCTCATTATACCTTTGAGGACATTATTAACGTTATCTCTAGGGAAAGGGCTGGCAGCACTTCTACCGCGCCAGCTAACGGGAATGCAGAACTAACTTCTTCACCACCCAATCAGATGCATGGGTACATTGTTGATGAGGCTTATTCAATCCCACATCGCGAAGAGTATGACTCATTCCAACCAGACACTGATTCCGAAGGAAACATCAGAGGATGGGGAATGAATCCAGCATCCGTTCTCCGTCAGAAAAAACGGTTCAAGAACATGAGAGGTACTTATTACTCCACACTTTTCTTCGGGCCGCCAGATTCGGTCGTCAATGTCCCTGATGAGGGACTTGATGCTGCAGGGCTGAAATTGAAGAACCAGATTTTAGCAGATCGAGCCGAGAAGCATGCTCGCGAGAAGGCTGAAGGAGAGGGTAAAGTTTACGTCGGACACAAACAAGAGCTTACTGAGGAAGATCGTTTCTATGCAGAACATGGCATCGAACCAATGGTGGGTTAGCGGCCTGTGATCTGAGCGATGTGGGTACATGGAGATTTCTTTTCTGAACGATGCATTGTAGTTTGGGGCGTTCTCTTTCTAGCGTTGCCTTGTTCTTCCTGGGATGGCTTAACTGGTTCTTACTAAAAGCGGCTTGAAGTTCCAAACAAAGGAACTACGTCATTTCTAATATATCATTTAACTGTTCCATTTGCGGCGTATATCCCCGTCTTTGTTCCATGATGATTAGTCGTCTTAACTATCCTTGACCGGACCTGCATGTCCGGTTCTCATTCTGACATTTGCAACATCTCAACCATGGCAAAAACCAGAGTTAAAAATGAAAGTGGTGAAAAGGGGAAGAAAGAAAATAAACCAGGAATTAAGAGTGATTCTCCTATAAGATACAAGGCTCCCGCCGTGTCGGACACGTGGATTGCCATCGACGCAGAGTGGCTCCGTGAAAGAATCCAGGATTTGGAAAACGAACAGATAGACGACAAACGTGATTTAAGGGCCCGCATTAACGGTCGTAACGAGGTTCATCTTGATCTTGCTAAGCTACGGAAATACGAGAAAACAGTAGCGGGTCAAAAATCGTCAAGAGACTATCGATGGAAAAAACACGACGAATTGCGTAGGGCATACAGTAACCAGGAAGATTTTTTGTACTACCAAAATCGAAGACATCGTCTACAGCGAGCGGGAATAATAAACGATGAGGAGGGCAAATCGCCATCCAAGGCAGTCAAAGGCGCTGGCCTGTTTGCCTACGAAATAAGCACCGGTTTTGCGCGCGCAACGCTGGATTACTATGACGATCGAAGAATGGGGCTCAACGAGCTGTGGCAAGGGTCGGAGTATTCAAAGAATTGCCCATCAAAATTGTCAAAGGAGGAAGTAATCTTTGGGCCTACTGACTTACACCTGTGGACTCCACAACACAGGCGGGAGCTTGTTGGAGTAGGAATCAGACGCCACGACCCAGATAACGTCAGAGGTCCTGCACAGATTTCTCTCGATCTTTCGAACATCGAGAAGAGAAGGGATGAGATTGAGTGTAGGCCTTCTCAAGCCTGTACCGAGGGCACTATGCCAAGCTACAATAATCACAGCGAAAGGCGTGAGAACCAACGAATCTACGCTTTCGAAAAGGCTCAAGAGGTACTGAAAATAAAGAAGAAATCCAATCGGAGTAGGCTACATTGTAGTTTGCGGCCTACAACTTCCCAGATGCGACTTGAGAAGAAGGGCAAAGTCATCACTCACAAAGAGCGATTCAACGAGATTCAAGAAGAAACTGGCCTCTTTATTGCAGCAAAGGAGTCTTCATTTGACTGGCTCACGTCTTACGATTGTCTTGGCTCTGTAGAACACGGGTATACTGTCGATGTTCACTCGGAAGGAAGTCTTCGGGATGTACGAATCATTGCTCCCGACAGCGGAGGCGATAGCGACATGGGCGGTGATGGTATGAACAAAGATACGATAACCAAAAACACAGAAGTCACGAACCTAGTCAGTTCTTCGAAGGAACCCCTTGTTCAAACAAGAAAGTCGAAGCGGGGTCGCAAAAACGAAGAAATAAGTGATGATGTGAAACGAAAGAGAACGGCGAGTATGGAGGTTGGATACGGCTATGCATATGAGGAGAATGAATTCATGCAACCTAAAAAAAGGAAAGAAAGATCATATGAGCGGAAGATCACTAGCTGCTGGTACGAAGCCACTGATGGTCGTCGTGAATGGCACATCGGCCAGATCGTGCCCGATTCCTCGCCACCAGCATCACCTCCGCGGATGAACCTTCTTTCCACTATCATGGAATCCACCATACCAGAAGGTATCCCGGACCTCGAATTGAGTGCGCCAAAACGTCAGCGATGCCAGTTCAATGAAAGCTGTCGTAAGTGGTGGTCTCACACCACCATCGAAGAGTGTTGGCAAGCAAACCTAGAGGAACCATTGTATCTCGGAAATAAAGATGAAGATCCTATTCCACTACCTGTATCCTCATTTAACGGAGAGGACTGTTTGCTTCCGATAGCAAGCAGTGGAAGAGAGACCTACCGCTCGAGACTTGAAGATCATTACGGCCGCCTTCGAAATGGTGCTCTAAATTGGCCGAAATTTGGTGTGCGCGTCCCTTACGCACCCTTTACTATAATGGATGATGTTGTACGCAGTATATCGGGCACCTCATCCAAACGAGAGTTCCCCGTCACAAGATCTATGGCCATCCCGCTTATCGATAGATCGCAGCGGGGATGGGCGTTGCCGGATATTGATTTTCAGAGTGAAAAAGTAGTGAAACGGGGTGTTGATGAAGAGTCTGACTCGGATGATGACGGGGATTTGTTCTTGAATTCGTACCTATCAAGCCCATGATCATGTGAATGTCAGAGGAAGACGTAGCGTGACGGAAGGTAGGCGAGAAAAGTCGCAAGCTGGCCACAACAGAGTTTGTACACGTTTGATTAACATTTGTAAGAGAAGTTGCTTGCTGGACATTTGAGTAGGTTGAAAATATAAACTGCTCACTGAAAAAGATGTTCTCCTGCATTTGTTAGCTGTGAAAAAAGACTGGGTCTGCTACATCGTGCCTGCGTACTCACCCGTGGAAACACTGATTGGGTTTAGTGCCTTGGCTCCGACCCTAATGTACTGTCTGCTAGAGATTTACAGTCTCCATACCATAATTTACGACTTGTAGAAACAACTTGTCCCCGTGTCCTTTAGGCCCGCTCGGTCATGCCGGGGTGCTCACCAGCGGGTATATCACAAGAGCACTTCCATGTGATGCACATGTCCACTGACGCATCGTCTGACCCGGTGAAAGCAAACAGGTCGCCAGGAGATTCCAGTGTTACAAGGTATATTTCTATGCGCACTTCCTTCACCAGTAGCGAACCTCCAGCAATAGCCTGGCAGCATCAAAATGTCTAGATTAGAGATTCCGAATATCGATCATGCACCCAAAACCACAGGTGGTCACTACACAAGAGCTTGGCTCCGTCTTCATTGCCGGAAGCATGGAATCCCACAAAATGGTAAAAGCACAAACGCAATGTACGCAGCGCTAGAAGCATGGGACAAGTCACATCCCGCTGAGGCCGTTCACAAATCTATACCTGTCATATGGCAAGAGCTAGTTTCGGGTAGTCAAACAGGAATATATCCTGCATACGCATACACAGGAGACGTGAAAATGAGCAAAAGCACGAGTCTACCGGAAAAGAAAAGTAGCGATGATGGATATAGCGGTATTAATGAAGATGAAAATAGACCAGCGAAAAAGTCAATCACCAAGCAAGAAGTACCCGAAATCGATTCGCCACGCGTAGCGACAGCATCATCGAAAGAGCGAACAACGAAGCCTATCGAACGAACCCGAGGTACTAGGAAATCCCCAAAAATTGCGTCTGTCACCAAACACAAAAACCCGGTTTTTGCCCGCGATGCGAGAGCAATGCGTCGAGAAGTTGCCAAGGATTCTTCGCGAACCAGCAGTGGGATTGAGGACGATTCGCGGAAAAGGCAAATGACAACGGCTCCAGAGCATACTTTTAAGAGAATTAGGGGCAATTTGAAGACATGGGAGCATGTATCAAACTTACAAGCGACCTCGGGGGATTCGCAATTCCAATTTTTTGGATCGAAGGGAGCCACTGAGCCTGATGGATATGATGACGAGTGTCGATCTGCTGATATTAGTGGAGAATTTGAAGCTAATGATGGATTAGAATACGGCGATGAATTTGATGACGATTTTGGTGTTGGAGCAGCTGACGGCAGCATTAGAGATGGTCAGGAAACGACAAAAACAAAGAAACGTGTCGGCGACCTGTACACAGCAAACCCTCTGGGCTGCCTTCCGGACTTGGACAAAGATGAAAGATTCCACCCGCTCCCAACAGATTGTCTCGAAGAATCTGTGTATACACATCCGAATTGCAATGTAGAGCGGGAGAATGCTGCATGTGCACAGACTGGGAGACAAAACGACCCGCAAATGGACAAATCACTTGGGGGCTGGCGCCTCAGAATCCGGAATACGAGGATCTAGGAAGAGTAGCTGAGCTGGTACGTTTCCGGCAGGAATTCTTGGTTATTCCAAGAAATGTGCGAACGGAAACGGTCGCGACGTTTGGTCAGAATGCCAAGAGTATGGTCAGCGGAGTCTTTGTCCATAGACGCGTCGAATCAAAGCTGGAAAAACCACCAGATTCATCGATTGTAGTGTCATTATGCTTCCAGATGTGCACTACCTCGGCAGCTTGGTACGTGACGTCATCCTGGTGTCGTTTGATATGTATTTCTCCACGCTATGTTGCATCATAGCATAGTACAACTTTGCATTAATGAATTAGATCACATAATCCTATACCCCACTCTCCGAGAATAGTTTTTGTCCTTTACTCATTGTCTTGACACCTCATCGAAGAGCGGGTCTTCACCCAACACCTCCAACCTATGTTCTTTATGCCATTCCCCTCTCCTGCCATCCGTCTCCAATAGCCAGTGATACAGAATCTCTTCGAATACCTTTGATGTGGGTTTACCAAGCTTTTTGCCGATAGCGACGCATTCTGAAAAATTGGGCCAAACCGTCGGCCATCGTGTATCGCGTTGCCTGAGCCAGGCAAGGTAGGAGGCAGCGGACTGTGCTGAAGGTAACGTGTCCACACCATTGACAGATTTTCCTTCGGAACGTGAATCTGGCTGATCTTGCAGTTCCTCAGCTGGTATCGCTTTTCTGTTGCCGTTGTAGGCTATCCAATTAACCTTCAGTATAACTATCTTACTTGGATTGGTCTCTTTCCCACTCGAAAATTCCTCAGCATCCGTCGGTTGGTCGTCAATATATTCGAAAATAGTGTTGTCTATGAGCGGAACAGTGTCCTTACCCATCACACGCATGATTTTGTTGCCCTGGAATGACTCCTTATCATCTCCAATTGCGGTGATCTTTCTCTGACTCCAAATCGTCTGAATGTACCCGTGGAGCTTGCGTTGCGTCTCAATATTGATTTCCTCGATTTCGAACACTCTTTTCTCGTCATACTCGTCCGCAAATTGAGGGCAGCCACTTCTGAAGATCTGGACGGCACGTTGCATTTCAGCATATCCCAGTGTTTCGAGACCATCGCACATGTACTGCCTCTCGTCAAAGGTCATTGGCATTTGTGGCATTGCCCTTGTCAGCACTTCTATAGCGATTCCTGGCTCTTCATTTTCCGCTGCCATGTCAGATTGGGACATTGTCCGGGCTGAGTTTAAATTAGGTGGTACGTCACTACTTGTCGCCGCTGGTGCAGTGGGTCGATAAGAGCTAGCACATCCACGAAACTTAGCCATACCTCGAAAGGTCAATATCCAGATATATTTATAGTAGTTCACAGTAGTAGGTGGATTTCGAATGGGGTTTGGCTGGTAGGATTCGCAAGTGACAGTGGCTCTAAAAGTAACGATGATGGGATAGTGTGGTGTAGATGCGCGATCTCCCTCTCTCACTCCATTGGCTCAGTTTTGTGTATCACAAGAATTGTAGCAAACAAATGAGTCATTTGGACACAACGGTTCGTAGAATTAACTTTATTTACACCTTAGTATGGCGCAAGTGACACAAAGCCAAGTATGGAATCTAAAGGGCTGATAACACCACACCGCTTAATAAACCTTCCAATGGATTTAACAAAAGCCCAGTCACCTCCTCAAGCAAGGAACCATATTCATGGTTACCACATTCCATAGGCTGGCTTCTTCTCTTCACTGTCCGGGTACTTCGGATCCTCACCCAAATACCTCTCTCTCTGCATCCTATATCGCTTCCCACCAGCGCCCTGTTCAAGGTTCCAATATTCATCAATCTCGCGCCAAACATCGGGTGCCCTTCGCTTGAGAGCCACAGCCAGTCTATTAGCCTCCTGCACGAATGGAGGGCGCTTTGGATCAGCGAATTCCCTAGAATCGAGCCAGTGAAGAAACGCGTGACGAGCAGGCACCATTTCACCCACGAGCGAGATCTTCATGTTCTCAGGGTTATGAGTCGAGAAGGGCAAGATCATGAATGTCTCATTCACACGGAATTCCGAGGGTTGAAGAACCAAGGTATCATGTGGCTCTTTGTTAAGTCCAAGCGCATTAATGAGACGGGAGTCGTTGATAAGGATGTGGTTGAACGGCCCTCTCTCCATTTCCGCTGTCACTATGATATCGCTTCCCAGTTTCGTCCCGAAAACTCGCATGGCAGTAATCTTGGCTGACGGGTAGTATAAAGCTTGTATGTCCTGGATGCGCTCGATGGGAAATACCTCCGGATTCTGCACCTGGGTGATTATGGTTTGTCTGGTGTACTTGCTTGCGTCTCCGTGGAACGGTTTATCTGGGGTGGCAAGAGTGATTTCTTTCTGCTTCCCCTTTCCCGAAATGCCTTGTTCGGGTGTATTTGAGCCAGTACGTTGTTGGTCGATTGCTGAGGTGCCATCGAAGTGTGGCTTACCAACAGCGGCGCGTGACGAATCCCGAGCTATCGTTACCTGAGGATCTCCCTGTATGATTACCTCGTCGCGATTTAAGACCTGGGCTTCCCCAACCAATACCTTTTCTATGACGGGCAAATCTTCTGGCACCAGGCCAACGGCATCGTGAACTACTAAGCCGCTTTCTGTCGCACTCGAGCCTTCATCATCAGCAATTCTGCCGTCCTCTAGGTCTAAAAATACTGGAAGTCTGTACTTCGGCTGCGACTGCGTACTTGCCAGCCGGACAGCAAGCGCATTATAAAGTGGAACGATCTGGAGGTTGTGTGAAACGATCTCTCTCAGTTTCTTCCGCCGTCCCTCGACCCCACTGGGCTTGCGACCAATTCTAGTTATGTAGTTTACCGCATCAATAAAGACTTCAAATGTGTCGGCCGGTAGCAGGGCATCGATTTGGTCCTTGAGATCATTCGAAGTGGTGGGAAGACCCGCTAATGGAGAAGCTGTGGGATCTGAGCCATTGGAAAGTAGGAAGTGGGTGGAAGGAACATAATATCGCGACATCTGATGTTTCTAACCTTTCTCAGTGAATTGTTATGCTGTATATTTGTGGAAGTTGGTTACCGTGTTGACGACTGTGGAGGGTGCGCGTGGAGGTGGGGTTCATTGTGGTGGATTTATCTTTCACTTTCACTTGGCGCAGATCATGTGCTCAAAAAGTGAGTAAACTAAGCCTCTTGCTGTAATCTCTCTGCCATAGCGCAAATCCTGCAGCTCTTCGCTGCGTCATATATAGGTCAGCTGCCTCAGACTTTGCACCAAGCGCAAACAAGGATCATGAGATAGTCCTGTTCTACCGTATCTTGGATGATGTTTGTACCTGGTAAAGAGCATATGAGATGACATTTTTGATTATAGTATATGCGTCTAGAACATGCGATATTCGTTTTTGGGAAACCCTATACGACCCGTGAATGCAAACGCCGCTATTATTCCATGAAAACTCACACTTACTACCGTCACCTAATTTGATGCAATTTAGTTCCATCACTCTTCATCTATTTCCTCAAATTCGATATGGAGAAGCTCTAAATTGATGTTATAAAATGCGAAGTAGTATATGATTGCTGATAATAGGTCCGCATGGAGTATCGTCGCGTATAATGTATAAGGCCGCGGCGTCAATCTCATCTAGGGAACGATAACCAAAAGCTTAGTAATAGTCTACGAATCAAGAATTTCCGTGAATCTCCTAGGGAGTTTTCCACTTTTCTAGGATCTTTTTGTCGTCCAAGCTATCTTATTGCTTGGCGCGTTCAGCACTGGATGTGCACTGCTTGCGCTCAACACCCAACGACGGAGTCGAAGCGCGACCCTTATCCTCGGTTACTCCGTCAAGTCTATCATCTTTCTATTGTACCAATGTGCGACTAAGAAAATGGAGAAGTTCAAGCGCTTTGCTAGCTTGAAGACGTACATGATCATGAATAGTTTAGATTGCCTGCTATGGCTCACGGCGTTCATCATGTCCTGCAGGAGTGGTGCAGTTGCACCTGGGTGCATTTGAAGACGTCTTCCTCGCTGAATTGTGCTTACGCAGTGGGTGGTCGATGTGATGGGACGTTTTGCGCTGTGTTTAGAGCGGCTACTGCTCTTGCATTGGTACCAAGGTAAGTACGAAATCTCTTCGACATCTTCGGAATATTGATTCAGTATTCTAGTTTCGCCTATATTGTTACAGCAAGTATGGCGATTCGCAACTGGCGTCAATCAAAGCGATTCGCCGAAGGACCTGATGAGGTGGATGTTCGTGTTTGAAGGCGACCGGCTTCCAGGTCTGCTTGTTGAGCGCTACGGGCCCTCTTCGCCGCCTTGTATGATCAAAGACCGCTTCAGTGGCCTAATATTAGTGCCAGAACTATTAAAACCATTCTTCTCACTACTTAGCTAGCAAAGATATGCTTGCGACCGGCTTTATCAAGGAGTTTGACCACGGGCTAATTTTCTTGGTCGGAGACTATAACTGCAATCGATCCATTACTCAAAACAACTGAGAATAGCCTTATCAGTAGATTCGTCATTTCTAGTGGCGTTGGTGATACAGGCGCCCCGTTTGATGCTGCGAGATACGTGTGGCTTGTCAGCATCTTAAATGGGGCAGGCAGGTTTCTCAACCTCCACGTTGGAGTATTTCAAGCCGGTCCCAACGGTTCTGGCGAGAAGTGTTGCATGGGGAGCGAAATTTGAGTTGAAAATACACATGGTGCCTGAAGGTTGAAGTAATGTGTTGACCGTATTTGACGTAGGAGACATCCTTACTATGACAACGCCCAAAGGGTTGCGACTGCAGAGAATGGAATAGCTTGAAGTTCAAGAGATTATATGGGGAAGTGAGAATGGAGATGTGCGGGGCGGAGGAGTTTGCTCGGGTATGGTTTGCAGAGGAGTGAGGCGGAAATTGGGAGAGCTCAGCTATGATAGATAGCGCGTAGGAACACGAAATCGGGCGAACTAACAGCTCTTGATGTGTTCTTAGTTCTTATAATTGGTTGTGACACGGGCGCAAAACCAACGAAAGCCCTCGTCCCACAAGTTGAAAAGAGTGGGCGGACGTACATGGCCTCTGACGCCTCCGTCTCACAGCTAGTCACTTCGTCTTGATCCTCCTGGGCACTATAGCATTGGCACCTGTTGCAGTGCCAGAATCAGGCCGCCCTCCACCACGCATGTCCATCTCGGGTATATCGCATGCATGCTCCCTCCTTCTCTTCCGATCCGTCAAATCCATATTTAGAACGCCGTTATTTCCAGGTGAAATTCCAATCCGCTGTTCTAGACGACCATGCGACTCGATGAGCCATGTCACCTCGCTTCCTCTCATATCCGCACTAGGCTGCTCCTAACGTCCAGGCGGAACGGGGGGATATCTGCCAGGTGGCATACCCGGGGGCATGCCTGCTGGCGGTGGGAACGGAAGACCAGCAGGGGGTGAGCCGGCTCCACCAGGTGGGGGAAACGCAAACGGCGGCATGCCCGCTGGAGGGGCACCGCCCATGTGTTGGAAGGGAGGCGGCATGTTGGGAGGCAGACCGCCAGGGCCTGGGGGCATGCTGTGGGGGCCACCTGGCGGGAAAGGTATATTGGGCGGCATGTTTGGGGCTGTGGTGGTTAGCGGGTAGTTAGTGGCAGGGAAGGGTGCATTAGGGACACTTACGACCTCCGCGGCCCATGAGATGGGGTGGCAGGCCTCCTATGGGTGGCATTCCTATATTTGTCAGCCATTTAAAAAGAGCAATCATATTGGTAATTGTGTTTCTGATCGCGTACCCGGGGGCAAAAATGGCGGCATGCCACCTATGGCTGGCGGCATGCCCATGGGCGGGCCAGGCATGCCCATGGGACCGCCCATGGCCATTGGGCCGCCGGGGAAGGCGCCCGTCAGATTCTGCTGGAATAGGGGATTCGCCTGGCCTTCGGTGTTGTAGGCGTCTGTGATGCTGTTGATGACCTGCTGGGTCTGGTCCGAGGAGATTTGTTCGTAGTAGGCCTGGACGTTGCGCAGGTGGTTGCGGCCATTGTTATGTGCCTTGCGCACGCTCATCGAGTCGTGGGTGAGGTAAACATCGCAGTAATCGCAGAAGAATTTGGGCATGGCGGGTAGGGGAGTGGCGAGGGCGGGAAGAACGGAG
>Ga0182211_1000467_pt1 | contig 12813 bp, 10 predicted proteins | sample G5R1MG_20_FD_129660 | JGI IMG/M metagenome (GOLD analysis project Ga0182211, IMG submission 129660) | Switchgrass phyllosphere microbial communities from Michigan, USA - G5R2_MAIN_03OCT2016_LD1 MG | ecosystem: Host-associated > Plants > Phyllosphere > Phylloplane/Leaf | place: USA: Michigan... | reverse complement strand
TCTTTTCTCCCTGCGTTGAGCTTCTGCCCGGCGATGTTGTGGCGGCACTCTTTGTGCAGAAACCGGTGCAGCGCCACGGCGAAGGCGTTCCCATGTCGATTCACCGGGCCGGCTCTGCTGTTCAGGCTGAGGTTGAGGGTTGTTGACCTCATCCTGAAACAAGCCACCAGTCGGCGAGGCATCGTCGTCGAAGGGTAGTGACGATATCTGTGACTGGCGATGTTCTTGTGGCTGACGATTCCAGTCATCCGCAGGGCGTGTATTTTTCTGTTTCTTGGGCGCCGGCTGCGATGTGTCCTTCGAAAATGTATCCCACGAGTCTGTTGGGGGATCCCGAGAATCCCAAGCCTCATTTCCGGTCGTGGGACTCATGTCATCTTCGCAATCCTTCTTTTTCTGATGTCCACCCCAGCTCGGCTGGGGTGACGGCCCTCCACTTGGGCCGTTCTTAGCATACTCCAGATTCCTTTGCATGATTTCCCAAACGTCCCGTCTCATGTCCTTTGGCTTTTTTTCAGCTGGGATATCAATGCCTCTGGTAAAATGCTCAAGTCTGGTATCCTTGGACATATTTTCCACAGCCTTGGGATGTGACAGTATCCGGCCAATGAGGCCTCCAAAATGTCCGGCCCCTATGACAAAAAGAGAGAACCGGAATGCATGCCTTGCCAACATTGCATTTGGTCCTCTAAATATCACAAACTTGTTCCGGTCAATTTTCCCAAGATCGGGCTGGTAAAATGGATACCGCATCTTAGCTGCTGTGCTCCAACATCTGTAAGCGCCTGCTGCTGCACCATATGCCGCCCAATAGCTCGAAGTTTGCTCCATTTGATAGAGGTGGAAAGCCATCGCCTGTGCTTCATCTGAGTTTAGCATACGGCCGATTTGTCGCTCGCTCATTTCAAGTGTTGTCATTACTCTGAAGTGTACAAAGCTTTGTGAGAAGCCCCAAAATTTGCCTAGGATGGGAAGAGGCTGTGGAAAGGAGCTCGGGTCGAACCGCACTGTTGGGGAAGATAATGCAGTTGCATAATGATCCTCTGAGCGGTAGGTGTTATCATTGTAGCCCTTAGGGGCGCTCTTCTCGTTGTCCTCGAGAACCATGCTGATGTTTTGACTTAATGAAGTCGAGTATATATTGTTATTAGACTCGAGTGTAGGGGCCAGCTATAACAAGGAGCTGCCGGAGGTGAGAGTTGATGTTAAGGTGGCTCATCTGTCTAGCTAATAACGCCACGAAAACACCCCGTTGAGGTCAAAGCGCCTTTAGGCTACATTACCCTTTCCGGGTATTCATGACTAATCTATTATATACAACAGACCTTACTTTACTACCAAGGGAAAATTATTTCCTAGGATTTCCTTGACCACAATGCAAACTCGTGTCCGGAGTTTAGAGACCGATAGTAGCTTACCCTTAATTTCTTATAGGCACAGTGATTATAAGGTTAAATCGGTAATATCAAGTTTTCTCCTTATTCTACTTCCTGTCTAACCTCCTTAACTGTATACCTTAACAGGTATTGCCCCAAATATGTAACACAACCCAGTCTAGAGAGGAGATGGTATAATCAATGGGTATTTGTACAGCCAAACAATGTAAAACACAACTGCCGCAAATGCAATGCCCACGCAGGAAAACACCAAGCTGCCAGATAATGAGATTACCATAACTGTAGTCCTGCAGTGCCTGTACAATTGCGTAAATAACATTGCTTTACTGACTGACTGACTGAAAATCCACATAATAAACGCCATTGCTGGAAGAGGAAAAGTAAAATGAAAATGAAATTGAAAAATAAAAAAAGGTCCACCCAGTTGTCTGAATGTTTCAGCCCATATACAAAAGGGCGCGTTTGAATATTCTTTTAAAAATGGCCGTTGCAAGAAGTAGAAAGAGGTGGAAGGCGCACCAAAATCCAGAACAGGTTGGTAAAAAGAGGGAAGAGAAACTCAAGCCATTAAGCACTGACTTCAGCAGCTATAGGCATCTTGCCACCACCAACAAGCTCAAGAATCTTGCCAGCAACAGCAGCAGGGTATCCCCTTGACAGACCCTCATTAACAACACTCATTGCGGCAGCGCGATCATCAACAGCCATGTATGCACGCGTCATGGCCTCGTAGGTGCTGGGCTCGCGCCTGCTCTCAGGGACAGATTCATAGATGGCTTTTGCCTTCTCAATGTTGTGGGTGAGAGCCCAGCCGTGAATGAGCGAGTTTGCAATGTAAGGTGTCGTCTCGACGCCACGGGCATGCATGTCGTGGAGAACAGACTCAGTGTCGGCAATTTGATGGTTGGCGACCATGGCTTCGAAGAGCGCTTGGTACAAACAGGCCTGAGGGCGGATACGGTTGTCGGCAAGAACGGTGTCGAAAAGAACGCGGGCGCCTTGCATATCGTGCAAAACGCATCCCTTGGCATGAATGAGGGATGAATAGTGCACAGCCTCAGGTACGGCACCGGCACTGCGAACTTGCTCCAATACCTTCTCGGCTGCCTCCATGTCGATTGGTTCAAGAGTCGCGTACGTGTCGATGAGAAGCTTGTAGGTATGTGTAGTGGGTTCAATGCGCTTCGTGCGCATGCGCTCATAGTAACTGAGGACCTTTGTGCGATCGCGCTTGGTGGTCAGAAAGAATTGCATCATGCTGTGGTAAGGTGCTGGTCGGGGCTTGTAGTTGGGCATGCTCTCCATCTCTTCAAACAGCTCTTCTGCAAACTTCTCGTCGCTAACACGGCAGAGGGCGTTGACAATGGTACCGTAGGTGACTGAAGTAGGGCGGATACCGAGGTTGCGCATCTCTGAAAAATAGAACAAGCAGTCATCAATGCGACGAGCTTTGCCCAGCTTACCGATGAGGGCGTTGTACAAAAAAGACGACGGCTCCACCCCCTCAGACTTAGCGCGAAGGAAAATCTTGACAGCCTCGGTGGCTTCGTCAAAAGTCCTTGTAGACTCTTTCAATGTAGTAATATAGAGACCAAATGTGTTGGCAGTCGGGGCGGCGCCCATGTCCAGTAAATCTTGGTGATAACGTGCCGCAAGATCACGCTGGCCGCAAGTAAGACAGGCCGCAATCATGGCATCCAGAATAGTGACCCAACCGTGACGAACAATACGATACTGTGGTAGTAGAGGGATATCCTGCTTCGCAAGGTTCAGTATATCATGGACGAGGGTTAAGCGATCTTCTTTTGCTGCAGCTGTAATGAGCTTAGCGTATGTGAAGAAACGAGGGTGGCGGCCGGCTCGACGCATGTTTCTGAACTTTGTCAAGGCCTCATTGAGATGAGACGACGACCGTCCATGAGTCTTTTCGAGCAGTTCTGTAATAGCGACTGAGCCCTTATTATCGGTCGATGCGGCATATGGGTCGTACTGATCCTCGAAGGTGGGAGCTGCAGGTTGAATGGGTGCTTCAACTGAGTAGGCAGCAAATGGAACCGGCGGATATATAGACTCTGGTGCAGGATGTTTGTAGCTGTACCACCTGTGTTGGAGATCGCCTCTATCGAGTCGAGCTAAGACTTTTTCCACAAGACCAGCGGTAGTCTTATTCACAGGAGAGCCGGTTGCAGTGATGACTTCAAGAAGATGAGCAAAGCGTGCAGCGTGAGCAACATCAACTTGGATCCCCTGGAGGATGATGCCAGATTGAACTTGCATCAAAAGTGTAATGTCCTGGAAGCTGAGTTGGGCAATTGCCTCAGGTCCCAAACCGGCAAGTAGGTGGTGAGCAACTGTAGTTACCAGGCCACCATTCTCTACCATAGTCCAGAACAGTTCCATACTAGCCCGCGGGGGGAGGAAGATACCGCGCTTCATCATGAAATGGCCCATGGCCTCAATGGCCTCATCAATGTGCTCAACCATCTCTATCTTGGCTTGATCAGAGCTAGATTGAGAATCGCGAATACGAGCAAACATTTGACGGCCTTGACGAAGCCCACGCTCTGCCTGTCCACTACCAATCAAGGCAATGCTGTGCATAGAGGTAGGCTCGATAAATTCGGGCTTGGTGGGCGATAGCTCCAGCATCCTCCAGAAAACCTCTGCAGCCTCAATGTTTCCATTGCGGATATGCATAGCCCCCATGGCCATGGCCGGCCGAGACAGGTCAACCTCGGCAGGCAGATTCTCGAAGGCATCTGTAGCAACTTGAATAGCGTCGCGATCCGCCGCCTTGATGCAAATGGCAGCCATGGCAATTGGACGAGCTTGCGGGCTCAGTCGCTCGTTGGCGTGTGCGTAAGCCTCTTCAAAAGAACCATTTTTTAACCATTCTGGCAGAAGACCCTTGAGAGTTACAATATCGCGGACCGAGGTGATGTCCTCTGGATTGGCGAGGGCAGATTCAAGCTTGGAAAGAAATCGTTGGCCCCCAGCAAAGCGTCCGCATATGGAATATGCCCGGACAAGAGCAGCATACACGTCGTTGTCTTTCCTGATGATGTCGACGAGACCGTGGTCACTGGCAACTGCAATGGCCTTGTACTCATCGTAGCACTCTACGGCACTGCTCAGATCACCCGACTTCCCAAATGCCTGAATCATAGGAACAAACATGTCCGCAATCGGAGTGACCTTGCGGGCTTCCATGTGCGAGTAAATTCGTACCATGTCTTCCACACGATCGCCCTCGGCACACGCCGTGACCAGGAGCCGGTAGGTCTTTTCGGACAAGTTGCGTCCAGCCTCCACATTGATTGCAGCATCGAAGAGCTTGACAGCTACCGAGAGGGAGCCATCCTCAGTGAGGATTGCGTAGTCGGTTTCATTCGACTGGAGCATAAACCTGCCCTCCTCTTCCATTCCGCCGTACCTCAAACGTTTCTCTTCATAGTATTGCTTCATCGAGACAACTTCTAACGACCGCACGGAGAGGAGCTCGATGAGAGCAGTATATGTGGCGGTGTCGGGAGTCACTCGTCGACGGAGCATATCAGAGTAGACGTCTAAGGCCTTGGGAACAACTTGGTGCTTGGCGCGTGGGAGATGGATGGCAGCGGAGAGAAGCGCGTTATATGCAGCGACGGATGGCTTGAGGCCAGCTTGCAGCATGGCCTCAAAGATAGCTGGTATTTCAGCATACTGGCGGCTCCCAGCAAGTCTCTCTAGCTGTACTGTGTATTCGTCGTGCGATTCAACAGGGGATGCAGCAACTGTCGACTCGGTGCGGCTCAAGGTCGTTGAGTTGACCAAGGTATCGGCGACTGTAACGGGAGACTCAGACTGGACTTGTCCCACGGGCACTTGCTCTTCCTCGGTAGCTACCTGAATGGCTTCTGTGTCCACCTGGAGTTTTACCCTTGCCACTTGTTGCGCGATTGCCTCGTCTACGTGGGCAAGTGCAATCTTTTCCACCTCTTCCTTGTTGATGGCATGCCTGAAATCATCTACTTGGCTTGTGCTGTATGCACGGTTGACTGCGGTACGATCCGGAACAGGCTCGGCTACCTCTTCGATGGCGACATTGCTGTCCTTGGCCTCAGTGGCGTTTTTCGAGCTCGATGGGTCCCACTCAATCAGCTTTCGAAACTGGAACTGCGACCATTCCTTGTCGTCGTTGCGCTGGGTCTTTTGCCATGCTGTGTAGTACGCAGCTAGACCGGAGTCTTGATGATCGTGTGTGCTTGCAGCGAGGGCCTTGAGGGCGCTGGTGGTCGATGTAGAAGCGAACGCATGTTGACTCTTGAGGCCCTTTCGGAAGCGGTCGTGTTGTAGGGTGGCGAGAGGATTGTTCTGGCTGACACCAGCGACTACGGATTGAGCATAGCCGTGAGTAAAGCCTTTAGCAAGACTCTGGCGCGCGAGATGAAAGCTCTTAAAGACCATTTAGGAGATAAGGCTGGCCTTCAATTCGAAGGAGACTGTGGATAGTCAGTATAGGAGCCAAGAGCGTGGCATGTGTTGCGCGCACTGAAGCCGACGCGAGGCATGATGCTGCGAATTTCTCGCTTCCAGGCAGCAGCTTTGCGAACCGCGAGCGCAGATACACGACCGGCGGCGGCATCAATGGCAAAACACGCGGGAGGATGTACTTAGTGCTATTCCCGGTATCACACGGTGGTGATGCAGGCTCATTTGACGGGCCGCCAAATCAACGCGCGTCGAGGCGTGATAAGGAGAAACGATGTGGAGGGAAATTAGACGAAGGCCGGAAACGTCTCCGGGCGGTCCGGGACCAAGATGGACTTGCAAGTGCCCTGGAATGCTGGACAGACGGTGAGGGGAAGTGGAAGGAAAGATGAGGCAAGAAGGCACCGAGGGCAAGTTTGGATTAGCGAGCGAAAAGGAATCGTTCGTAGGCGTCATGAAGTTGCGCCCGACACACGCTAAGCTGGCCGAAAAATCCTCGCGCGACCTGTGTAGGACTAGCCGGTAGGCCGCGCTGACAAGCGACAAGCGACAAGCGACGGCAGGCCTTGCTATCAGTACACTGTACACACATCATACACACCTCACACCCCGTTACCAAGCGGAATCGATTTCTCGTGGGTCGTGCAAAGCTTTCCCCCGCCCGAATTTGCTGCCGCCTCTTAACAATCCACAGCGTACCGTTGCTTTACAAAGACATCTATTCTTGGTCAGCGTGTAAACATGGATAGGTACGTACTATGTATAGCATGTTCACTCGTCAGGACTAACCTCTGGCATATTGAGCGTACTGGAAACCCTGCAACCCTATATTATTTCCTTCCACCGCTATTACCATTTCGCCCTGGCTTGGTACGCAGTTTCTTCCAGGAAGAGGATTCATGGTGGCCAAAGCGTGTACATGCCATGCCCCACCGTCACCCACAGGCTACCCAATGTCAGCAGGTGGTCCACGTCTGTACCGAGGAGACAGTAACGAACACGAGCATCCTCCCGATGGGCTTGGCATTGTGCAAGAATAGCATGAAGCCCCTCTTGCACTGTGCGACTCTCTACACCCCGGATACGAATTTGCATGCGGTAGATGCGCAAATTGTATCGCTTGCATGAATACACGGAAAGTACCTCCTCAACGCTGGGTGGCCAGATGCAGCCACGTAGTCGTAAGCAGCAAGAACCCTTGGGCCTGGTGTGGCCACGGGCCCAAAGACGCAGTATACGGGTGGTAGCACCAAATGAATGTATTGAGAGGATTGACGATCCTCAGCGAGACCCCAGCAGTGGACTAGTTACAGTGAGAGGGCTAGGGCACTAAGCCTAGTCTAGTGTCTGGCAGGCTCGTTGGTGGTTGAGGTAAGAACGATATAGCAAAACGGTGCTAGGCACGAAACGAGTGTATTCTGTGGATTGAGCATCCTCAGGTGGACTCCGTCAGAGGACTATTTACACGAAGGAGCCAAGGCACAAGGCCCAATACGGTGTCTGGCAGGCTCCATCAGTGAGCAGTGCAGGAGCGATATAGCAGCCTGTCATCCAGCATGTGCAACAGGTTTCTCTTAGGCCGTACAAATCACATCCTGAAATGAGCCCCGTGTACGACCCAGATTTTCATCGCCTGCACTCGCTGCGGCCTTAACAATGTGCAGTGTACTTGTCCCATACATAGACGGCTATTCTTGGTTAGCCTGTGGACTTCCAGGGATATCATGTTGAATAGTCGGGACCAACCTCTAGCATATCGAGCAAAAAGTTCACCCGGAAGACCTTGCTCATCTGCCCAGTATCCGATTAAATGATCACCCCGACTTTCTAGGCAATCATCTCTAGGGAAAGTACTCATATTAAGCATAGGGTCGTCAGCTGCTGGACCTCGAGGTCTACCCATGCGCTACACAGTGTTAGCGGGTTATTCAGGTCTTTGCAGAGGAGAAATTGACGAACCCAACTGTGGTCTATACCTGCTTGGCATTCTCGCTTAATGGCCATAAGATCACCTTGTACTTGGCTAGGATCTATTTCTATTTCTCTGATAATAATTAGTAGACGGTAGAGGCAGACGAGCAAATTACATATCCTGTATAAACATACCCGAAGTACTTGATGAATATTGGGTCGTCCTTTTTAGCCGAGTGGACCGCTTTTTCTGTCATCTCGAGGCATGCTATCTGAGCCGCTGACAAAGGATGGAGGGCGGCGCTGGCGAATGGAGCCAAAGCAACCAGAGACCAAACCTTAATCTTCATGTTGTGTATATTTGTAGGGAATGGGCTGTGGGTACAGTAGATAGAACGAGACCGGTGGAGAATTGAGATTCAATTTGAAATACAATGTCTGATAGCTACGTTGTATATTCACGGCGATAGGTCTGGTAGCTACTTTATTAGTAGGGGAGAACTACAACATACCTATATCATTAGATCCTTAGATAATGCTCGAAATTTTATTAATAGTTACTAACCCCGTGTTTCAAACGCGAAAATCTACAGACCCCTTTATTGTATCGTATCGTCTTCTTAAGGAAACACCCTGATTTGCCTCGCTGCATCCCTTGAGATCAGTACCGTCGATTCAGCCCGTCTATCACGTATTTTAAAGGCCGGAAGAATTAATTCTCTACGGGACCCCTACACTAGTCTTTTTCTGTCTTACTCTTCGCAGTATTTTTCTAATAAAGAAGTGTATATCTATGTTCCTCCGGCCGTAGTATCACTATACCAACATGGCCAAAAGGGTCGCAATCGTTTATTGGTAGGCAGATGCGGTATTAAACAGTATGGCCCGTGAGCCACTTCCTGGTCGTTATCACCGGCAAAAGTCAAATGGCGTGTCAGCAGCGGTAGGTATTAAATAGCGCGTCGCCAAGCGTAACCGAGCTCTAAACAGTAGTACAGTAAAATTGTATTCAACAGCTTAAGCGGTAGATGAACTATTTGGTTGATGGATGAATAGATGGAGCGATAAGCTAGTAACAAGATGATTCAGCTTACGTAGTCGTAAGAGCAAAACCCTTTGGCCTGTCTCCTGGCATTTGTAACCAGCTTCCTTCTACCTGCACTCGCTGCGGCCTCTTAACAATCCACGTGGTGCTCTTTCTTTACATAGACGGCTATTCGTAGTTAGCGCATGATGTTGTAGGTATGTTATATGAATGGGTTGGGACCAACCTCTGGCATATCTGGCATACGCATCATCTGAATACCTTGCTATGTACGCGTCACCCTGGCTACCTTTGCAGTCACTTTTAGGGTAAGTGGGTATCCCCGAGAGAGGATTTCCTCCACCCACGGTCTACATAGTGTCAGCGGGGTGTTTTGTGTCTTCAGTCAGAGGGAACAACGAACAAGAACTGCACGGTGCATCTGCCTGCACCTATCGGCAACACCTCTAAGGATGCTTTGCGCCCTGACAGTGTCTTCATAAGGAATATTTCTCGACTTCGCTCTGCTCGTAGAGGGAGCGTCGGCGGCAGCCAGATCTGCCATATCGGCGCATGCACGTAGACCCTCGGCCATCGCATTTGTGCGTACCGGCGTGGCGCTGGCGAATGAAGCCAAAGCAACCACAGACCAAAGCTCAATCTTCATGTTTTGTATATGCGTAGAGAATGGGGTACAGGTATAGTAGATAAAATAAGGCCGATGGAGGCTCAATTTGAAGTGAAATATGTGGTAACTGCTTTGTATATTCAAGGTGGTAGATTTAATAGCAGCTTTATAGGACTACAATATATATAATTAGATACGCAGACAGGCTATTGCACGACCTCTAGCGCGGTATCCGATAACCCTCAAAAATTGTTAATCCAGAGTTTCCACAGGGACCCGAGTCTGGTGTCGCACTACGCAACTCTTCTTTGGTCAAGAGCTGTGCTGACATAGTCCTGTTGACGTTGATGGATCCTACTATATGGTAAATCTTCACTATACTCCCCTAATTTGTACGGCATGTCGAATGATTCTATGTACAGTAGCTTTTTGATATTGATAGTACTTGAATAAGCAGTTCGGGTTGAACAAGTATCTCTTGTGCTTGTAAAATACCTAGTGCGGAGTCGACCTTAGCGCTTTCTTTCCAGACACCAAAAGGAGATATCTCAGCTTGGCGAATATGTGTGGATTTTCTATACATTTTACATAGTAAAGGCAGCAACGCGCGTTTTTGCTGATACTCGGGACCGTTGTGGACCGTTGCAAGTTCTGGCGGGCCCTTTACTGTTTCGGCTTGCGATACGCGGGCCTTCCTCGTATACCCACAATGGAGTCTAGACACTGTGTACCCAGGCCTTTGCGGTTTCCCCCCAAAAAAAATTGTACGATAGCCTGTGCCTAATACGAGCCATGAAGTCATACTAACGATAAATATATGCTCTAACCCTGGTAAGAAAGCTCCTGTACCTACATAGGTAGTAGATCATATACCTGATACTAATACTATGAAAATCCGAAAACCTAACGGCCTAATTGATTATGTTGAAACAACGACTGGTGCACGACGGCTCGAGCTGACGACCTCCGCGGACGCCTCACCGACTGTCCGTATGCCCCCGTCGTTGAGCATAAACGGGGTCACATGATCCCCATCAACGTGACGTTGGTGACCGTCTCATGTCCGTCTATGTCGTCCCAATCTCATATTAGACAGTATCGAATACAATCCGCATCATCATTGTTGATTGAACACCCTCATACACGTGTATATCCAATATATCCGGTATCGCTTACCGTATCAACAAGCAAGTTCAAATACCGCGAAAATACTGTGACTTGATAGTTAAAGTAGTACAAGAGATTGTTACAGTTGACTTACCGCTTAGAAATACTACAACTGAAACTTTTTGTTCCTACTATGTATATCCACATAACCGGTCCCATGTTGCCGTCTCGTGATGTTCACTCGAGGTGCCAACCAACAGCTATCCACATACAGGGCACGATGCATTGCATCAAGGAATTCTTCCAATAGCCGACTTTAGAACATGAATCGCAGGTCCCCGACGGGGTTCATCTTGAAGGTCTCGCAATTGCGAGGTAAACTGCCGTGTTACCGCCAGCGCCACTAGCCCCCTCCATCGCCCACGCCGCCCAACCGTCCGGCCGCCAAAGCCAGCACGCATGCTCCACCAATCCGCTATCATTTCGCTGCCCACCACGCCAATCCACCATGTCATCGACAAGCCTGTCGCTGGCCCCGACCGCCGTGTCGTGCCCTGCAAAGGTGCTAGTGGCGGGTGGCTACCTGGTCCTCGACCGCGACTACACAGGCCTGGTGTTTGGGCTCGATGCGCGCATACATACGGTGGTGGAGCCGATCAAGACAAAGTCTGGCGTAACTATAAGTGGGATTGTGGTGACGAGTCCGCAGTTCCGCGAAGCCATTTGGGAGTATGGGTACAGGGCTGAGGCTGGGGATGGCGGGATGGCGGTCACGCAGTTGAGTGTGTAAGTACTCAAGCCTCCATCGAAGCGCACATGAGTGATTCTTGCAATGCCGCCATTTTCAACACCTAGCCAAACCACCGTGCCGCATCTAATCTCATCAACAGCGGCCATGAGCAGTCCATATCCGCCTCCAAGAACCCCTTCATCGAGACCGCCCTCACCTACGCCCTCACCTACATAGCGTCCCTGCGACCCAATCACCTCATCACACCCTCCAGCATCCGCATCCTCGCCGACCAAGCCTACTACTCCAACCCCGGCCAGCCGCGCTCCAGTAGCAGTTCTGGCCGCTTCGCTAACTTCGCCGTCTCGCTGCGTGACGCCCACAAGACCGGTCTCGGTTCCAGTGCCGCGCTGGTTACATCTTTCACCGCCGCCGTTCTGTCCTTCTACCTCCCACCAGCTCTCTTCGACCTGAGCAGTACAAAGGGCCAAACCATCCTGCACAATCTCTCCCAAGCATCGCACTCCTTCGCCCAAGGCAAAGTCGGCAGCGGCTTCGATATCGCATCGGCCGTCTATGGCTCCTGTCTGTACAGGCGTTTCTCCCCGTCGTTGCTCAGCGCGCTCCCGCAACCCGGGACGCCAGGCTTTGCGGAGAAGCTACGAGACTTGGTGGAGGACGAGAATGTCTGGGACGCGGAGATACGCAAAGCGGCGATCCAGATGCCCCGGGGCTTAAGACTGGTGATGTGCGATGTGGACTGCGGAAGTGAGACGCCTAGTATGGTCAAGAAGGTTCTCGCGTGGCGGTCCAGTAGTAAGCAAGAGGCCGACGCGATATGGAACGAGCTTCAAAAGGGCAACGAGAAGTTGGCAGCTGAGTTGACGAGGTTGGCCGAGAGGCAGGTGGTGGCAGAGGACTATAATGTACTCCGTGAGATCATCCTGAGTAACAGAAAGCTGATCAGGCAGATGGGGGAGCAATCTGGTGTACCAATTGAACCGCCACAGCAGACGAAGCTATTAAATCATTGTTCCGAGTTGGAGGGCGTGGTGGGAGGAGTTGTTCCTGGCGCGGGAGGCTTTGATGCTATTGTTTTGCTGGTCGAGGACAAAGAAGAAGTGATTACAACGCTCAAGACGGCGCTAGGGCAGTACATGGATAGTGATGCTGTGGAGGGTATGAAGATTGGGAGAGTGGGTATTATCGGGGTGCGGGAAGAGATGGTCGGGGTGAGAAAGGAGGAACTGAGTTTGTACTCAGACTGGGAGACTTCATAAGGGGAGGATACAATACGAGGTCGTAGTCTTCCCGCACTCACGAGTGCCAGAAAAGACGTTGGAATCACCAAGTACAGGTAGTGCGAAAAAGATAGGCCCTCGTGAACAGATTCCAAACCCCCCTTTTCCATGCACATAATCTATTCGGTCCTGGGTATCGTACTGACGATTCCTGGGCTTGAACACCTCTTTTCCTATACCAATCAGCCACAATTCCCTTGGCTCCGTTTTGTGCCATTGCGCGTATCGGCAGTATTCCTACAAAG
>Ga0182211_1000466_pt1 | contig 12821 bp, 11 predicted proteins | sample G5R1MG_20_FD_129660 | JGI IMG/M metagenome (GOLD analysis project Ga0182211, IMG submission 129660) | Switchgrass phyllosphere microbial communities from Michigan, USA - G5R2_MAIN_03OCT2016_LD1 MG | ecosystem: Host-associated > Plants > Phyllosphere > Phylloplane/Leaf | place: USA: Michigan... | reverse complement strand
TCTACTAAGAGATCTCTAGCAGTCTCCGGTCGAGCCAAATACATGGATTTGCGGCCACGGTACTTCATTGCTCCCTCCAGCATATCAACAAAATTTGATACTACCAGAAATATCGTCGGCGGATTCGCGATATGTGGGAACTGAGTGACAAAGTCAGGTGGCGTTTTACTCTCACTTTCCGCACCTAATATCTGCTCCCTGGCAATCCAACCTTCGTCATCCATGAGCGCCAACCAGTTATGCAGCACTTCTAAGGCCAAGTCAGCATCCCACTCCAAAACTGACAGAAGGTGGAAACCCTCGTCCCAAAGAAAACCACGTGGGAATGTAGCTCGAGACGGCGTGAATGTTAAAAGCTCATAGGGCCCTTTGACCGCTGGTGTAGCATGATTCTTAGCTTCTTCTGACATCTCCCAGAACTTCGCAGTGGTCTCTGCGTAAATGGCTTTCTTAGATGTGTCGACTTTTGCGGTACCATGAAAGTATCCTAGTCCACCTAGGAGGTTCGAAAAGATGGCTTCCGAGAATCTGAGGTGTGCATCTGTCTTGAAAGGCGCCTGAGCGGCAAAGACACGGGCGAAGTCTTGACGAAAGGTTTCTGTAAAGCTCTCCAGGGACCTCGTAAGTTCTGCAGCTGGTAGCTGTCAGCGCGTTGTTCATACTTTGACGGCTCGACCTACAAGTCATAGCGCGCGCCTCTGCACGACTTGAGTACAGTATGTCAAACTAGAAGAGATTAGCTTAGCTCCTCATGTGCACAAGATGAATAAATTTACCTCAAATGTACTGCGATAAGTCATTTGTACCAAGTGTATGTTTCCAAAACCATGCTCATTACGCAAGACGAGATCAACTGATCCGGCCTCTGCCCCCTCCACCATGTGATTCTTCAACGTATTTAAAAACATAGCTTCTAAACATGTCAGCCACATACGGGCATCGGTACTTCACCATCGATCGTAAATCACGGGGAATTTTTTTTGCCAAGGTCGAAACTTACATTCGGCTTTCCACAGATTGTCTTCAGTCACATTCAACGACTTCACCACCGTCTCTCCCTTCTCGCCGTAGGGTATTCGGGCCATTGGAATATGAATATCAGCATTTCCAAGTTGAGGATGCGTGATGTGTAAATTGACGGCTTGAACCGATTTATCGTCTCCACCACCTAATTGCTCTCGTGCTTCAAGCTTGCAGTCGTAACATGCCTCCATGTTCTCCATGCCAACGTAGAACACCACCGTCGTCTTGAGGCTCTCAGGTGCGCCATTCCTAGGCTTTACTCGCACCCGCAGCCCCCAATTGCCTGTGGAGATGCTCCGCTCATCGGAGGGCTTTATGAAATCCGTTGTGATATTGATATTGTTTTCGACATCTTCGATTAGTTGTTGGCCGCCTGATCGGGGGTCATATGCAGACCATCCATACTTTGTCACTCCATCGCTGGTGTTTACGTTGTGTCGCAGTGCTGTCAACCTGGTCAGCATAGCAGTGCGTCTGTAAGGTTTGGCACCCACTCCTTTCGACATCCTCGAATTTTCCCCACATCAGCCCCGTAACAATACCATCAGGTATTCTCGGACGTATGCCGAGGTACAGGTTAGGCCGATAGGGGCCCCATAGAAGCGATGCATTGAACGAGGCACTCGTGTTGTCTGCAGCGATAGTCTGGACAAGGAGCGTGTGAACCAACGCAAGGAGGCGGTATGGGAGGCGCATGAGGGAACCGGACGCGTCTATTAACGTGCGGTGACCAATTTGTTGATATAGGGAAGGAATACAACAATGAAGTGATCCCTCTTGTAGTATTGAGTGTTGGACGGATGTACCTGGCGATGACATCTGGTGCGGCACCCGAACGGTTGGTCAAAGCTTTTACGTCATCCTCAGCAAAATGATCCCTTTTACGTTATCCAATCCGTTTACAAGTCGATCGCCACGACAGGGATAAATCACGCTTGAAGCATCATTTTATGACCACATGTGCGGGTGCGGCCCTGCGACACGACGTCAGCGGCCACAAATTATCAGGCCACGAACACGCGGGGTCAGAAGCAAGACAACTCACTCGCCTTGGCCGCGAAGCGACCTCGACTCTGAGATTGGGTTCTACATGTTTTCGGCACAGGGGGGATTTCAAGGCTTTGACTTAGCCTAAGCTCGGTGTGGCTCTTCACATAAAAGACACACACAATGGAAGAGCAAATCAAGTATCTGGTGAACAAGGTCTGGGGTAAATCCAGCCACATGTCCAAAACAAAAGGAACTTTCCTCCTAACACTCACGGGAAGATCAATACCAAGATGCCCCATCATCCAAACGCCTCCTCATCGCCGTATCTGGAATTCCTGGTTCTGGTACACCACATCAAAAATGAATCTTGAGTCACCCTTCCGCAAACTAACCTCTCTGCCAGGCAAAACCACCCTTGCAGCCGTGGTATCTAAACGACTGAACAGAAAGCATGCACTTCTATCTCCCGGAACAGCAAACAGCAATCCCATAGCCGCCTTCATCCCTATGGATGGATTCCACCTTTCCCGCGCCCAACTCGACGCCATGCCTGACGCTACCAGCGCGCACGCCCGGCGTGGCGCCGCCTTCACGTTCGACGGCGACTCCTTCCTCAGTCTCGTGACGAAACTGCGGCAACCGCTCTTACCCGAGACGCAAACGCTCTACGCGCCAAGTTTCGACCACGCCATCAAAGACCCCGTGGAAAATGACATCGCCATTGCCCCTTCCGTCCGCATCGTCATCTTTGAGGGCAACTACTGCGCGCTAGACCAGGCACCATGGCGAGATGCTGCGGCTCTCATGGACGAGCGGTGGTTTGTAGAGGTTGGCTTTGAGGTTGCGAGACGGCGGCTGATTCATCGACATGTCATGGCGGGTATTGCGAAGACGGGGGAAGAGGCGGCGAGGAGGGCCGATGAGAACGATCTTGTCAATGGGCGGGAGATTGTGGAAAATAGGTTAGAGGTCAGCGAGGTGGTGAGGAGTGAGGAGGATGAGGGTTGGGCACCGCAGCGACAGGGTCTTGGCACGGAGAAGGCTGGAGCAGAAGAAATGGAGACGGGGAGTTTTGTGTGATGGTGTTTTGCCTCATTGTTGTATGTGGGTATAGGGCAGATACAAGGCGACGAAAAACGTATGCATAGACCTGGGGACTCTTTTTGGAAGCAATCTACGTCTTGAGAATGTGGTCATAACTGGTGAGCTGCTTGTGTTAATTACTCACTACACCAAAATGAGTACTTCCAAATCGAAGGACTCCCTCGCAGCGGGGAAGTGATTCCGTAGAATTTGCAACTGCACGGTAATCTGAAGCTGTTGACCAGAGTACTCTCTGTCTTGAGTAAATGTCCCGTCGACTAAACGACAGGAAGAACGGAACAAAGAGTGATGAGATAGTGATCCGTTTCACTGATATTGTTGCGCTATTTCGTACTCACATACGCATACACATGCCTCCTGTCATGCAATCCAATCCCAAGAACTCCAGCGACCGTCCCAACCAAGCACAGCATAACGCCCCGAATACTGCATAAGAAGTGAATGTTGGCCCCAAGCTTATGATCAAGGCAAATCTGATCGTAAAGCAGGGTGAATAAAAAAAAATCGATTTGAATGTTGGTGTGCGGCGACTCTTCTGAAGGCCTTGATGAAATTGGAGTATTGCGATATCCAGAGTGATACAGGCCGGGTTAAGGCGCGAAAATGTATCTTGAAAGCACTATCGTGATATTTGCGAGATAATGACAGTGCCGACACATGTCTGTCCAGTCCTCGTACCATTTCTACGCCTTGGTAGCGTCCTCTTGTGTTTGATCGTGGGCATTTTCCTTCTCAAAATCAGACACAGAGGTCTCGCGGTTTAGGCTTGTCTCGCGATGTAGGAAGGTATGCTCCTTGACGGGGCTGCCGGCCTTCTCCCCGTGAACGACATTGCTATTGCCATTTTGCTGACCGGTCGGTGTAGGCGGTGCGATGTGGGGGATTTTCTCGGGATTAGGATGCTCACGGCCGACCTGGGTGACGCCGGCGTCTGATGCTTTGCCGGCTTTGGAGAGGGCGTAGTCACCGCTGTCGAAATACTTGCGCTCCTGTACGACTGTGTGAGTAGGCGAACCAATCTGCGGGTGGGCGTGCGTTGAAGAAGTACCTTGAGCTTGTTTTGCAGCAGATCTTTCTTGTTGGGCAGCTTGCCATAAAGACGGAAGAGCTTAGCTTCTTCGGCGGTCATTTTCTGAACTTTGCGTCAGCCCATATGCGTTGTGGATTGCATTATGCGGGTTCCTCTAAGACGTTCATCTCAGGAGGGCAGACTGTACTGGAGCTTCCGGTGACGTACGCTCAGGTCCACCTTATTCTGCTGGTGAGGGTTCATGATGGCGGGTGGTGTGGGTGGTCGCGTCGCGTATGCGAATGACGTGAAGAGAGAATTGGTGGCAAGGTGGGCGAAGGCGCGTTGAGAGTCTTTCTTCTATGGTCACCGCGAAAAGAGCCCAGGCAAGAAGCTGGTTGTCGTTGGCACGCGCAGAGCAGCTTAGGCAGGAAGATGCAGGGACAGTGTGAACGGATGCGTCGTGCGGCGATCCGAGAGCGATTGGGCTTCGACGACGCTTGGGCGCAATGCGTAGCAACCGTGGCTGTACTGATGCCTAATCAGGTAGACACACGCCGTACGGCGTAGGGTTAGTTTGACGGTGTGTGATGTGATAATGTGCGTGGTGAGACGCGACTTCGGCAAGAAGAAGGCCCCTCAGTCGGCGGGTGCGATAAGCCGGGGACGGCTGATAGAGCAGTTGGTGATGGGACTGTTGCGAGGGGCACAACGATTGCGCAATACAGCACTTTCTGTGCGAGATCCGAAGGCTGTTAGGGCACTGTCGACTGCAGATGTGGGCTGGCAAGTGGTAGTGGTGCACGTCTGGGTTGCGGTCGTCTGTCGGCGTCGCTTCCGTCCGCAGTAGGGCACGGGCGACAGTCAAGGAGGGGTAGTTAAGGTACATAGTACATGGCACATACTATATCCATAATTCCATGCCATTGGACCCGTCTGTATCAAGCGTGGGCTAATGCAGTTTGAAGGCTTGGCCGGAGTTCCTTAATACTAGCTATAGTATGTTCTTAGTACTGTGTAGGCAGGCATGTCTACGAAGGAATCGGCCTCGTGGTCTTTGTCATTGCCTTTCGTGTGCACCCCTCGTCACGAGGACTATGCTCTGCGCCGCCTGCAGTCGCCTTCACCATACACGGTGCTCTCATGCCCTCTCGAGCTTGAAGCTTCATGCTCTTTACCTCCAAGTTGCTCTGCTGGTCACAGCCGCCACAATTGGCTGGTTGTCCGCATTCGGCCTGCGCTAAGCCTTTACGGGCGACCACCCGGCAGGCTCCTCACTGGATCATATCATCATCCACCTGCTTTGTAGTACTATCCTGTAAGCGTAGCGGCCGCTCTGCGACCCCCCACAATGGCCAGCGCCACCAAGACTTTCGTCGTTGAGCATCTGGATCCTGACCTGGAGGCGTGGTCTTCGCTGGAGTACTTGACCATTGCCGCAGAATCGCATGCTGCTGGTGCACAGTTCCTCCTCTCTTCCGTACCGACCTCGTTGAAGCTGCCAGCAAATCTTCAGGCCGCACAAGGCTTGGCCGTCGAGACCAGAGGGATCGAAGAAATTTACGCCGATAACAAGGAAAAAGTGTGTTTGCTCGATCCTGCTGCATCCCAGGACCTGAGCCCCGAAGACGGTGATACATTCGACATCTTCCTCTTCGGCGGCATTCTGGGTAAGTTTGGCATTGCATGGTAGGTGGTGCAAACACGCTATACTGACTCAACTGCAGGCGATGACCCGCCCAGAGGTAGGTGACTACGACTCGGTCAACACTTCCACACAAGAGACTAATCGTCTGTTGTCAAGACCGGACCTCGGAACTGCGAAAGAAGGGCTACCATGGGCGTCGCTTGGGACCCGTACAGATGACAACAGACACTGCTGTTCGTGTTACAAGAATCGTAGTCCAAGACCGGGGCATGTCGACCAACGCAGAGGGACATGGCATCAGATGCTAACAACACACAACACGCAGTACCGGTTGACAAGATTCCGTACATCGACAACCCGGATCTGAAAATCAACAAGAACGAGAGCACGCAGATGCCCTTTCGCTATGTCAAGGGCGAGGACGGACAGCCGATCATGCCCCAGGTACGTCAGCCTTCGCACAACCCAAGTTTCAGCAGCGATTTCTTACTTACTCCCTCGCTACCGGCAGGGTATGATCGATCTCATCATCAAGGACTCAGAAAAGAGCCTCGACGACCTCTTGTAGGCATCGCATACGTAGATGGCATGGTCATCTCTCGCCCTCAACGCCAGCAATTTGTTCCATGACTGCTGCGCCACTGTGGCACGCAGTTTTCGACGCGGTTCGAGAAGTGCCGGGTTAGGAAATTCAAAGGCATACTGCATGCTCAGAGAGCCGCTTGTTTGTGATACTGGACGGGATTCAAGGTCTTAGTTGGGTGTTGGATGAAATGAAGTGACTCCGGGATATCAGCACGCAATCAAGCGTAGGAGGTACCTGTGAGTGCAGTGAGCGCACCTTAGCCTACACAGCAAGCTTGTACCATCGACAATAACTTTGGGCCGGCCGGCTGCCGGCTATCTACTGTATGTACAAATATCTTCCTGGGTGTACATGGTCAGCCTTTCACACCACATCCCCTGATTGCCATGGAAGAACATTCCAGGGGCCGTGAGTCCGTGACCGGGTAACACAGACGGACCGTTGGCATGGGAAGACGCGTGGTAGGGGCTAGGTATGCCTGAGGAAGCAGGTGATACTGCTCTGAGCCTGTCCCAAACGCTTCGACAGGTTCGGGTTGCACGCCGTCATCCCATTGCGGAGCGAAGGAGGCTGACTTCGAGACGCGGAGAAGGGGCCAGTCTAATTCCAACTAACTCCCTATCACATCCATCTCGAAGGCTTGGCACCGGGACAAAGGCATGCATACGACACACACCCAGACCTCCGCACGTTACGGTGATCATGCCGATTCCTTGATCGAATTAATTTGATCGTTTCCCCCTCTCGTGGAACGCCCGTGTGTTCTGTTACGCACTGCTCTTGGACCCTTGGTCCGGATCGGCCTCGTCAGCTGCCGCAGCGGCCACCTAAGTATTCCCCCGGCCCCCAACGTCGGACATCCACGACACCCAGGCCGCCGCCCATTGCTACAACACGCGGCCTGTTGGAGTACCTGACACGCATACCACGCTCGCTTGGGTTGGTTCTGTGTGGCCCATGCGATAGCGACAGCGCTGCGGATCCTCCAGCGTATCTCTCTCCAGCATGGCCTCGACCTACTCTCCGTCGCGGTGGCGAACTGCGCTGCTGGGCGGCTTGCTGGCGACACTCTCATGGCTACCCAGCGCCACAGCAGCAGACAAGACACAGGCCGACTACTTCATCAGGAGCCTGCCCGGCGCGCCTGAGCCGCTCTTGAAGATGCATGCAGGGTAAGCCAGGGCCAGCTGGGGAGACTGCCGCCGGCCGTGACTGACCCCTTCTACAGTCACATCGAGGTCGACGCCGAGCACAATGGCAACCTCTTCTTTTGGCACTACCAAAACCGCCACATCGCCGATCGACCACGGACAGTCCTATTTTTGAACGGTGGCCCCGGCTGCTCCTCGATGGACGGCGCGTTGATGGAGGTCGGGCCGTACCGAGTGCAGGCGGACGGGAACTTGCACTACAATAACGGCTCGTGGGATGAGTTTGCCAATCTGCTGTTCATCGACCAGCCCGTTGGCACTGGCTTCAGCTATGTCAACACGGACAGCTATCTGACCGAACTCGACCAGATGGCCAGTCACATGCTCATCTTCTTGGAAAAGTGGTTTGCGCTGTTTCCAGAGTACGAGCAAGACGATGTACGCCAAGCAGTCCCATGGCACCTCATCAGACACTGACAGCAACCAGCTCTACATTGCAGGCGAGTCGTACGCCGGACAGCATATCCCATACATTGCGCGTGCAATCCTCAACCGCAACAAAGAGCATGGCAAGACGCCCTGGCCGCTCAAGGGTCTGCTGATTGGAAATGGTTGGATATCGCCCGTCGACCAATATCTCGCCTACATGCCTTTCGCCTACCAGAATGGCCTCCTCCGGGCCGACTCGGATGCGGCGAAACGGGTCGAGAATCAGCAGAGAAAGTGCATCAAGACACTCGAGGCGGGTGGGATGAACAGGGTCGACACGGCCGAGTGCGAGCAGATCATGGTAGACATTCTCGAGGAGACCAAGGACAAGAAGGCCGACAGGATGAGCCAGTGCCTCAACATGTATGACATTCGCCTGCGCGATGACTCTTCCTGCGGAATGAACTGGCCCCCGGATCTAGCATCGGTCACCCCCTACCTTCGTCGCCCCGAGGTCATTCAAGCACTACACATCAACGCAGACAAAAAAACAGGCTGGCAGGAGTGTAACGGGGCTGTGTCGGGTCACTTCCGTGCGAAAAAGAGCGAGCCGGCTGTCAAATTTCTGCCTGAGCTCCTTGAGCAGGTGCCTACGCTTCTCTTCTCTGGAGACAAGGACTTCATCTGCAATCACGTAGGGACAGAAGAGATGATTAAGAATATGCAATGGGGCGGCGGAAAGGGCTTCGAAGTGTCACCCGGTGTGTGGACGCCCAAGCAGGACTGGACATTTGAGAACGAGGCTGCAGGAACCTGGCAGGAGGCGCGGAATCTCACCTATGTCGTCTTCTACAATTCTAGCCACATGGTCCCATTTGACTATCCGAGGCGCACACGCGATATGCTGGACCGCTTCATGGGCGTCGACATTGAGCAGATCGGTGGCGCTCCATCTGACAGCCGCATCGACGGTGAGAAAGGCCCACTGACTAGTGTTGGTGATCACCCCAACTCCACCAAAGCCGAGGAAGACAAGGCCGCGGACCTGAAAGAAGCAGAGTGGAAGGCTTACTACCGCTCCGGTGAAGTCGCTCTTGTCGTCGTTGTCATTGTTGCCGTGCTCTGGGGGCTGTTTCTCTGGCGCAATCGCCGCACCAACAGTATGTACAAAGGTGTAGATGGCGACGAGGGACGAGAGTCTCTCCTTACCGGTATGGGCCTCGATAACTTTAGGAGAAAGGAGCGCGGGCAAGATCTCGAGGCTGCCGATTTTGACGAACGAGAACTTGACAATCTGGATGAAAGTTCAAAGAAGCTGGGAAATGGCTACTTGGGCGCGGAATCAGATGAGAAGGACCGTTCTTCTCATAACGACTCGACATTTTCGCTGGGGGCAGACAGCGATGACGAGACGGGATCTAGTGATCGGGCAAGGAGAAAAGAACATGCATGATCTAGTGGATGGATTTATGACCGCGTTGTATTACTACGATTATATCTATTCATGTAGGAAATTCTTAGTTCTCTGTGAGCCGGGACCGAAAAGCGAGTTGACCTGCTGTTGTCACCCACATGGCATTAACGCTGTTGCGCCATTCGGACACGTGAGTTCGTCACACTCAACATGTGGGCTTGAAGACGACACCCCCTCGATAGAGTTAGATTCTGCTAGTGCTGCCATCGATGGTTATTCCCAAGTGGCTGGCGCGGGTGCGGCGGCGGCCTCACGTGAATGCGGGCCTAGCGCGTTGCGTTGAGCGCGTCCCTTCGGTCCAGGCGTCAATCTCACTCCAGTGGCACTTCAATGCGCACTGCACACTAGCAACATCACCATGCCTGCGTAAGCAATCACCCAAAACTCCTTCTCGCTAATTTTCGCAATTCGTGGCCATGCTAACAAAGATATAGGCCAGGCGACCAATACAAGGGCGGCGACGTCAAGAATCCGTTCGAGGAACGCGTCGTGAACGGCTTCACTGCAAGCGAAATCGCCACACTCCAAAGCAGGCTGAATAAACAACTCGGTCCGGAGTACATCTCGCAGCGACCGGGGAATGGTGGCGGCAAGGTGGCGTACTTGGAGGGAAATAAGGCGATCGCTCTCGCCAACGAGGTTTTTGGGTTCAATGGGTGGTCGAGCTCTTTGGGGCAGGTGCAGATTGACTATGTATGTCGCCCTGACTCGAATAGAGCGGGACGAGGCTGATTTCCTCACTCAGGTCGATGAGCTTCAGAATGGCAAGGTCAGCCTGGGTCTGTCGATAGTGGTGAGAATTACTCTGAAAGACGGTACATACCACGAGGTAAACGAAGCCTGGTTCAGAGGCTCCCCCGTTACTGACAGACGTGTAGGACATTGGCTACGGTTCCATCGAGAACGGCAAAGGCAAAGCAGCATCCTTCGAAAAGGCAAAGAAGGAGGCAGCTACAGACGGTTTAAAGCGAGCGCTGCGTACTTTTGGTAATGTACTTGGCAACTGCTTATACGACAAGCAATATCTCAAAAAGGTTCAAGCGATGCACGTCAAACCTATCAAGTTCCAGGAAGACAACTTGTACCGACACACGGACTTCACGCTCCCAGCAGCAGCTCCAGAGAACCAAGCGATGATCAAGCGCGAGCAGCAGAGAACACCAGCTCGCCCGAATCAGGTATTGAGGACACGAACAGATCATCTGAACGAGTCTTTTTCGGCCGATTTCGACGACGAGGCCGATGAGAACCTGTTCGATGGCGTGGACGTTAACCAAGCACATGGAAACGAGGCATCTTCTGATTCTCTATCCGCACCTGACTCTGCGGTACCTGCATCCGTTGCTGTAGTCAGGCCGAATGGTGCACCTTCAGCCCGAACATCACCTATTAGAAATACCAATCCCCCTCGACAACCTCTCCAACGAACGTCAATGATCCAAGCTGGTCGCTGCCACTTAGGTGCACCGCAGCAGCATCAGAATCCAGCACCTGCACGAACAGGTCCGCCAGTACAGAATCAATGTCAGCCGCAGACACCAGTTCACCAGAATCAGCCTCGTCCAGGCCAAGGACGTGGTCAGATCCAACCATTACTCGGCGATAACGGAATGCCTCCTAGAGACCCAGGTCCGCAACAGCAGAACCCTCAACAGACACCCCAAAATCAACCTCTCCGACCCACTCCGCCTCAACCACAGCATCAACTTCAACAGTCCCGCCCCGCACAATCAGTCCAAGGCCCCAACACCCCCATCGCAAACCCCCCTCCTAACAATCGGCCTTCTGTAGGCTTTGTAACCTCACGTGCCGCTGAGATGTTACAAAAGGCTGAAGCAGTACCCACGCACGTCCCAGCCTTCAACCCCAATGTTGAGTCCCCCATACCAAAAGAACAACGCACCCCTGGCTTTGACGCTACTCGCAGTGCGCCCATCAAACGAGAAGCAGTCGGCGTGGCTCCTGCACCGCAGCCACCGCCTGGGCCCCCTGCGCGAACGGGTTCAACAGCTTCAGGGGGAGGAGCTGGCAATTTCAACCGCCCAAACGTGGTGAACCCCCACCTTGATGCAAATAGGAGGATTGGCGCACCCAGCTATGCCATGAGTCCTAGTGGAAATCGAGGCGCGTACAAACCACCTACATTTGCTAACACAAATGGGGCTCCAGCAAACTCATTGAAGAGACCTGCGTTACAAGACGTTAGTAATCATACTAGTGCGAGTGGAAAGGTGGATGGTGAAGGTAGCCACGAGGCGAAGAAACAGAGGGTGGAGGCTGCAGGTGCGGAGAATGCATCAGCTGTGGTAGGGACGTAGGGCGTATGGTTATCTTTTTTCATTTTTTTTTCTTCTACATGCAATGCAAGAGCAGTCGGGTTTGAAGTGGTAGCGGACCATGGCGTTCTAAAGGGGATTCTGTCGGGTGTGCAAAGGACAGTTTTAGGGCGTTGTGGGTTGGCGCAATGCAGAATTATTACATGGCTTGCAAAAGGGGGTAACATGGCGTTTGATTACTGCGGATGAGACCAGATAGTATGTATTATGTCTAGGAATGGAGAAGACATGTCTGTAGACACATCACCCGATTGTGTGCCATGATGTACTGGCGGTGGCTTAGAATTCCGATGTTGCCAATTGTCAACTTTTCTCCCTTGACCGGGTGTACACATAAGTACATACAGCAGTAGAGGCGGCGAGGCGGGAGGGAGACAGACAGGCCCTATTGGAAGAGTTCCAGATGAAGAGTCTACTACATTTCTTGCTTTTGTTGTTGCAAAAGCAAAAAGACGAAAGCTTGCCTAAGTTCCCGGGAATTACGCCAGATGCTTCTTCTTCTTCTCTCTCCCATGAAACGCTAACATAAAGGGAAAAAAAAATCACATACACACACCCGCAGGGCACCGTGAAGGCCCTGCAGGTAGAAGAGTGTCTGTCAGCAACAGTACTCATTTACCCAATCAGCCGATCAATTATCCGTCCATTTGCCCGACTTGAAACCCCCCCCTCCCTTTCACCGCCAAATTAACCCTACCTCTTCTTCCCACCTGGCCGCGGCTTACACTCGTCTCCAGTAATCGGGTGCAGCTTGATTTTGATCGGATAATTCGCGTTGTTACCAGTATACCCCTTACTCCAGTCATAGCTAACCGCGTACGCGAAAATGTTGCCATCGCGCGAGAAGCCGGTTGCGACAATGGAGCCACCGACCTCTGGGTACCCTTTGAGACGGTGCTTTGCGTCCTTGTCCCAGAAGTGGAATGTTCCGTCCGAACCGGCGGTGCAGAAGGTGCCGTGTTGCGGGTGGAAGGAGATGCTGTTTACCGAGTAGACTTTGGTAATGTCGCGTTGATTGGGGTCTTGTTGACGATGGCATTTGAAGGAGAAGTTCAGGCTATGGGTGTTGTG
>Ga0182211_1000465_pt1 | contig 12829 bp, 6 predicted proteins | sample G5R1MG_20_FD_129660 | JGI IMG/M metagenome (GOLD analysis project Ga0182211, IMG submission 129660) | Switchgrass phyllosphere microbial communities from Michigan, USA - G5R2_MAIN_03OCT2016_LD1 MG | ecosystem: Host-associated > Plants > Phyllosphere > Phylloplane/Leaf | place: USA: Michigan... | reverse complement strand
TCGACAGCTCGGCGGGGGCGGGGCACCCACATCACACGAGCCTCTCTCTCCCCTCGTTACTCGTCTCGCACGGCCAAGCCAAAACAACGACGACCCGTTGTGACGTACGAATTCGATTAGCCATGTCGACACCACCATCGCTTCCTCCTCGTCCTCCTCCACCTGTGCACGGCCTCGCCATCACCCCCTTGACCCAATGTACCCACTATCACTCGGCGCTCGACATCATCGCCATCAAGCACTTCTGCTGCGGCAAGTTCTACGCCTGTATCCGCTGCCACGACGAGCTGGAGGCGCATGCGCCGGGCGTGTGGCCGCGGGACAGGAGGGACGAGCGGGCGGTGCTGTGCGGGGGGTGCCAGCATGTGTTGGGGATTGGGGAGTACATGGCGTGCGGTGGCGCGTGTACACGGTGTGGGCGTGGCTTTAATCCCGGGTGCAAGCGGCATTGGGACATGTATTTTGAGGGTGTGGAGGAGGGGGAGGAGGGAAGGAATTCATCCTCGGAGAATCCTGTATAGGGATAGGTACAGGAATCCATATGGGCAGTCACTCCTCATTTGCCAAGCGTCAAGAAGAGGCGATCGCCAATGTCCCCGAGACCGGGCTTAATCATGCCCTTTTCATCCACTTCCTTGTCGCATCCGCCCACCCAAACCTGCACGCCCTCCTCCCACTCTTCACAGGCCCTCCGCAGGCCGTCCTCGGTGGCTACGATGGCGCACACGATGATCCGCTTGACCCCCCAGTCCTTGAGCGTGTCAATGGCCGCGCACGCCGTTGCACCCGTGGCAATCACCGGGTCCACGATGATGGCTAGCTCGGGCTGTGGCTTGCTCGCTGTGGCCGAGTGAGGGGTGTGGTACGGGAGATTGTTGTAGTACTCGACGGGTTGGAGGGTGGATTTCTCGCGGTAGAGGCCGAGGTGGTGCTGAGGTACTGGCTGAGGGAGGAGCGAGGCCAGGGCGGGGACCATGGACAGGCCGGAGCGGAGGATGGGGACGAGGGATATGGAGCTGGGGGAGGGCGAGGTGGTGGTGGTGGGGTACGAGTAGCCAAGCGGCGACTTGTCCTGGGGACGGGTTAGAGGCCATGTTGGAGCATGCAAACGTGGTCGATGGGGATGCGTACGGTTCCGTCTTCCTGTGCTGTCAGTCCGGCGGCGAGGGCCTCGTAGCCCACCATGAGGGCGATCTCATGCACCAGCGTCTGCGCATCTTTGGAGCCTGTGCTTGCTGACCGTAGCTGGGAGAGCTTCGCCTGGAGGCACGGATGCGTCGATACGTGAGCGTTCTGGGGGAGGTTGAGGTTGGCCATGGCACTGGAAGACGGCAGGACGGAGGTACAGCGGTGACGGCAACCAAGAGGAGGTGGGATGGGAGTGCTTACTGGGTGGTACGGTAGTACATCGTACTATATGTACTATGTAGGTACTACGACTCTAGCTGGCGCTCGGCGATAAGGCAGCCGTCTCCGCCGTTGGTGAACGACTACGTGGGGAGTAGCGCACCGTCGCTCCCAGGGCAATCCTGGCGAGGATCGGAGCACTGCGTACGGCAACATGGCCTGACTGCAATTTGTCGCATGCAAAAAAAGAAAAACCATCCATGAGGCGGCCGGCCATGGAGAGCGGGAGCGCGGCCCAAACTATAGGTATATAGCGATCCCCAGCACTCGTGTCACCACCGAGCTTTGGACACTTCCCCCCCCCCCCTCCGTGGGGAGCATGTGGGCGGCGACACCGCGATAGCAGAGTGCTGTTTACCATCAACCCGCCATGGCAGACGCAGGAGACGACGACGACGTGCCCACAAAGCGCGCATCGCACTTCAACAACCAACGCTCCTCGCATCGCTCCTCGCACCGCTCGGATGCATCGGCCGCCCCCCTCGGCCGCCCGCGAACACACAGCGACCTGCCGTATCTGCATGACCTCGACCTCGACCTGGCAGAAGCCCAGGCGACCCACACCGACAGCGAGGCTCTGCCGTCGCCCTCGTCGGCGGCCTCGCCCGCGCCCAATGTCCCCTACACCCGCAGTCGAACCAACAGCGACGCGAAGAGGACGCGTAGAAGTACGGGAAAGCGGACGTCGCACAGCACAGTGGGATCACGAGCAGGCGATGGGCGGGCCGTGGAAGAGCTCCTTGCCCGAGACTCGTGGCAGTTGTACGACTTGAACGCACGTGTGCCGCATTATCCGTCGCCGCTGCACACCCCGAGGTCAGGAGAGCAGGGCCGACGAGCGTTTGGGCAGGCATCCGTCTCGCCGTCGAACTTCTCTGCCCTGCCACAAAGGGGCGACGAGAAAGAGGAGGACCTTGTTGGCCAGTACCATGGCTCCAAAGCTACTCCTCACGCGCAAAGAGCCTCGGAGACGGCGACCAAAATGTACACGCTGTCGTACCTGATCTTCTTTTCCGTCTGGGGCACACTGGCCCGCGTGGGCCTGCAGACGCTCACCTTCTACCCCGGCGCGCCCGTCGTCTTCTCGGAGCTGTGGGCGAACGTCGCGGGCACCTTCATCATGGGCTTCTTGGCCGAGGATCGCATGCTGTTTCTTGCCGAGTGGGGAAACAGCGGCGAGGGCGTCCCAGAACTCCTGGATCTGCCAGACGAGTCGGATGCAACCGGCTACCACCAGGCCAAAGCCCGACACAACAAGGTCAAGAAGACGATCCCCCTGTATATCGGACTGGCCACGGGATTCTGCGGCTCCTTCACTTCGTTCTCGAGCTTCATCCGCGACATCACCCTCTCGCTCACCAACGACCTCCCGTCACCCGTCAACCACGCCTACGCAGCCAGCACGCCCGACGCAGCCATGCCTACCAACCTGCCCAGGAACGGGGGATACTCTTTCATGGCCATTTGTGCGACCATCATCATCACCATCACTGCCTGCTGCGGCGCGCTCAAAGTCGGCTCCCACCTTGCCATCCTTCTCGATCCGTACACGCCCAGCCTCCGCTTCCGCTTCCTGCGCCGCTTCTTAGATCCGCTCATCGTCTTCCTCGGGTGGGGGACGTGGCTGGGCGCCGTGCTCATGGCCGTTTTCCCACCACACGACGCTTGGCGTGGGCAGGCTCTGTTCGCGTGCGTGTTCGCGCCCATCGGCTGTCTACTCCGGTACTACCTATCCGTCTGGCTGAATCCGATGAACCCATCCTTTCCGCTCGGCACGTTTGCTGTCAATATCTTCGGCACAGCGGTGTTGGGCATGGCATTTGATTTGCAGCATGTGTCGTTGAGCACGACGGGGATGCCAGGTGGGAGCGTGATTGGGTGCCAGGTGCTGCAGGGCATCGAGGACGGGCTGTGTGGCGCGTTGACGACGGTGTCGACGTGGATGTGTGAGCTTGACGCGCTGAAGAGACGGCATGCGTATGTGTATGGGGCGGTGAGTGTGTTGGCCAGTTTGTGTTTGCTGATCGCCGTCATGGGCAGTGTAAAGTGGACGGTAGGCTGGGATCCGATTCTCTGCATAGCCTGATGTGATTTTCTTTTGCCGGTCGTGGTTCGAGAGAGACGAGGTAATGGGCGATGCATAGCAAAAATACCCTAATCGCAATGGCATCCACGGAGAAGAGCAACCATGGCCGCCCAGTCGGTGTTTACGTAGGGCTGATGTGTCACGCACGCGACCACGCATCCTTGCTGCCGCGTGCGACTGCTCCGAACAATAGGCCGAAGATGCCTGCAGGCTTGGCTCCCAGCCCTACCCAGTGCGTATTCCAACTACCCATTCCTCTCCAAACCCCCCCCCTCCCGACCACCTGCCCACGCACCGCAAGCGGGCCGCCGCACCCAACCCGCACAGCCACGCTTGACCGCAAGCGACCCTCGCCCATCCAAGCCAACGCCACGCCCCGCCCCGCCATGTTCCTCGGCAAACCCAAGATTAAGCAAAAGACTGTCCTCGTCCAGCGGCCCCCAGCCCTCACGGCAGACTCCACGCCCGCGCCGCGACCACCCTCGCACGTGCGCCCGGGATCCGCCGCCCGCAGCTCCAGCGCCCCGCGCGCCCCGCCGCCCCGCTACCAGGTGTCGCAGAGCAGGGCGCAGCGCAGGACGCCGGCGCCGGCAGCACGCGCGGAGAGCCGCAAACGCAAAGGTACGGACACACCGCAGTGGGCGAGCAGCGATGAGTCGAGTGGGAGCGAGGATGGGGCGCGTGTAGGGCCAGGGGTCAAGCGAGCCAAGGGGGCGGCGAGGGGCGGTAGCAGTAGCACGGAGCCGATGCAGTTCCATAGGACGCTTGAGCCGGATTTGAGGAGGCGGATACGGATTCGCGAGCATGAGGTGATGGGTGGGACGATGGACGGGACGGCGGATGGGGCAGAAAATGGAGAGCCGACTAGGACAGAAAACGGGGCATCAACCGACACCTATGGCCACCTGGTCCACGGCCTCGACATGTCCCGTGGCAAAGGCGCAAAAGATTACAAGCCGGCCTTTCCAGACAGCTCCACACCCACCATTCTCGAACTGCAATATCCCAGCCCGTCGCGCCCCGAACGCTTCGAAGCCGTCGACCCCCTCGACATAAGCGAAGGCTACAGTCCCCTCAACGACATCTACTTCTCTATTGAGGAGATGATTCAACACTACCTCCCTCCCGACCTTGCCACCTCCCTCTCCTCCGACACGGAAGGCATCGTGCGCCTCCTCAAACGCGCCGTCTCCAAAAACTGTCCGGCAGACTTCCAAACCGAACTCGCCAAGTTCAACACATTACTCCGTGACAACCTCAGCAACGGCACCATCCCGCGCATCATCGACGACATGCACGCCATCCCGCTCAGCCTCGTAAAACGCATCACCGCCCAAAGCTACAACCGCATCGTCTCGCCACACGCACACCGGCTGCGCAAAGTCAAGGGCAAAGAAACAACCTACGGCGAGCTCCTCACGCCCTTTGTCCACAAATTCTTCGCGCAAACCTCGCTCAACAGCTCGCACGTCTTCGTCGACCTCGGCTCCGGCGTCGGCAACGTCGTGCTGCAAGCCGCGCTCCAAACCGGCGCCGAAGCCTGGGGAATTGAAAAAATGGACCTCGCCGCCTCGCTCGGCGCGCAGCAAGCCGCCGAGCTCCAGGCCCGCAGCCGGCTCTGGAACATCCGGCTCGGCGCCCTGCGCCTCCTGCACGGCGACTTCCTCGACAGCCCCGTCATCGACGCCGTCCTGCGCCGCGCCGACGTCGTCCTCGTCAACAACAAGGTCTTTGGCGAGTCGCTCAACAACTCGCTCCTGCAGAAATTCCTCGACCTCAAGCTCGGCTGCAAGGTCGTCAGCCTCGAGAGCTTTGGCGGCGGCGCCAAACACGGCGTCCGCAACGAGCAGTCGATTGCCGGCCTGTTCGCCGAGGAGCGCTTCGAGAGCGGCACCAATAGCGTGTCGTGGGCGGGCGAGAGCGTCGAGTATTTTATTGCGACCAAGGTGCGGTGAGGATAAGGGGGGTTGCGCATGTCTATCTACCACGGTTTGTTGCCGTCTCGCGGCTTTTGGGTCATCGTCTTGCTTCCACCACCACCACCACCACTACTGTCATCCTCGTCCTCGTCTTCGGCCGCAGCAACAAAAAGTACAGTATAGTACAATGCATGAAATGTATATACCCTGTACTATCTATCCTATTATCTTTTTTCCAAGCCTTCAACCCCTCTTCCCCTCTTCCCCTCTTCCCCTCTTCCCCTCTTACCCTCTTACCAGCCATGGCGTGTACAAGAGTATTTCGGTCCATCATGAGACATATGGATAGATGTATGTATATATATATATACATGTGTGTGTATAGAGAACCATACCCATTATTCCCTTGTCCAATCTTTTGCCCTTTCTTTCCCCCTCGATACATGGGTCCATGCTCACTATATATTTACCTGCCTCCCACCACCACCTCCATCACCACTACCACTGCCAACAGCGCAGTCAAGTCCCAGGATGTAAATGCCAAGGAATAAAACAAAACAACAGCAACAGCAAAAAGGAGCGTAGGGTATCATCGGCCGTGCATTTCATGGGGGCGGGGTATAAAAAAAAAGGAATGGAAAGTAGTGAGTACCACCAACACGACACTGAGAAAAGGGAAGAAAAAAAACGTTAAATGTGTGCAAATCCGCAGTCAAGGCGTGAGAACGTAAGAGGTAGCGGTAGAGAGTGGGAGGGAAGAGTTGGGCGATTTTCGCTGCCCTGTTAGATGGGGAGGAGGGGGGAGGCGGGAGTAGGGAAAGTATGGGAAAGTCGCTATACATAGAGCTGCACAAGGGAACAAGAAATAGAAGGAAAAAAAAAAAAAAGGAAACGAAAAGAAAATTCGTGGTTCTCGTCATAACTGTGCTTGTAGGTGAGACATTATTTCCCCCATGCATAGGCTGGCGCTTTCATTCTCTTGCGTCGTATTTGACCAACGGGCTCGTCAATCCCCGTATTCTCTCCTCCACATTCGGAGGACTGATGGTCGGCCCGGGGTTGGTTAGACAAGCAGCGCCGCCAAAGCTCCGCCCACCACGGCATACCCGATTGCCGCATTCTTGTTCGCAGCGGCAGTCTGCAGGCCCGGCTTACCCGCTTGCGTCGAAGCAGGGGCATTCTGCGCCTGTGTCGGCTGGGCAGGGTCGACAAAGGTATAGCTGGTGATGGTGCTGGGCTGGCCGTCCGCGCCGGTGGTAGTCACGAGTTTAATGCTGCTGACCTCGCCGGCTTTGGGAGTGTACGTGGTCAGTAAGGTGGACCCCTGGGCGTTGGTCGAAGTTAGGATTTGGCCGACGGTGGGCGCGAGGTTGCCTGCGGCTGTCGTGACTTGGGTGCGGCCTGCGGAGTCGGTGGTTGTTTGGATGACGGCGGGGCGGTTTTCGGTCTGGGTGACGGTGTTGCCTTGGTCGTTGGTCTGGATGATGGTGACGGCGACGGAGGCGGTGACTTCGCTGAGGACCTCGGTGGTCTGCACAACCGTGCGGCCGCCGGTCGTGATCGTGTTTTCCACGGGGATAATAACGGCACGGGCAGGGGTGCTGGTGGTCATGGGGGCTGGCGCTGCCCCGCTGCTGGAGGCTGGAGGCTGCGCCTGTGTTGTTTGTTTTGTGGACTGTGGTTGCGTGCTCTGTGCCGAGAGCGGGGTGCTCGGAGCGGGTTGCTGGGAAGTGGTCTGCGCCGTTGTGGTTCCATTTGCCGGTGCCTGTCTCTTGTGCAGGTCCCGTACGGCAGCGACAAGGAGCTTGGTGGCCAGGGCTGGATTGTTGTCATGCACGTGTTCGACGCCACGATGATGCGATTCAAACACGCCCGTCTTGAAGTCCTTGAGATTGCTCAACGCCGCCTGCAGCGATTCCTCGGGAATCGCATTGAGGAGGTCCTGGAATGCTTCGTGGGCGCTGGCATAGATTGCGTCGACTTTGGACGCTGCTGCCGGGACGGCGTCGGCAGCGACGGGCCCGATCAACGGCAGTGCCAGGAAGGCGAATCTTGCAAACGAACGCATTATGCGAGTTGGCGGTGGGCTACGGTGGTGGGTGGCAGGAGTTGGTGTTTTTCTCTCCCGTATAGAAACAGCGACTGCGTACAAGTTTCGTGTCAGCAATGGCGCATCGGGAGAAGCAAGGTCGCCATCCTGTTGGGGGGCAAAGGCAAGGGCAGGACGGTGGAGGCTTATAAGACAAGGTGATGGCCTGGTCCGCGTTGTCTGAGGGCTTACCCAGAGTCTGTTGCTTCCGAGTGGCTGGGCGACCAGGACGAGTGCACGCCTTCCCCTTGGACAAGGAACTCGGCGTCTGCGTGGCGAGAGTCGTGAGGAGTCTTCGTGGCCAGCAGCGAGCGTGATTTTGTCGCCGAGGACACGCGGTGGCGGAAACAGGCTCAAGGCAGTACGCGTCCTACCAGGGCTGCTGGTAGACGACTGCATTACGAGCAGTAACGACTAGGCAGACCCGCCTGTCGCCCAAACCTTGATCGTCCAAAACAACTACCATGTAGGCAGTCAGAGCGCACTAGCTTCCCGTCCCGACTGCGTCCGGCGACGACCCTACTCGCTCATCCGTCTCCAAGCCATTTATCCTTATTCCTCATGCTGACCACTGCTAGGCGTTGCAGACACCCATCCCGGCTGACGCCGCCATCGAGTTCTCCGGCCCAGCGGTACCGATCACGCGAAGACACCCTCCAAACCAGGTGGAGTGGGCATCTACAGGCTACGTCGTACCTATGCAAAAGCCCGCAATGCCCATCTGACAATCCCGGTCCATGCATACCTACGCAAGGGGGCCCCAGCTGCCAGCAGTCTACCATGGCACGATCTATGCCTAGTGGGTAGCAAGCTCAAGGTCAACAACTCGCTTCCTAGCCGCACAGCTGCATGCATCACATCGTACCTCCTGCTGCCAGGACGTCATGAAGAAGGTTGGCTAGGGTAGGGAGCATTACCTTGTGCTAACCCCCAGGTGAGAACATAAGCTATTGAAGCTGACCTATTGTCGGCTCTACGACTAGTTCCACGGTCGACTATATTTTCTGCTGACTGGACACCTCTCTCTCTCTCTCTCTCCAAGCTGGTAACAACAGCAAGAAAACCGCGTAGATCACAGGCGCTTTTCCCGGAAACCCTCCATGTCTGTGTATTTCAGTACCAACTTCCTCGTCTTACCCACCTAAACCAAGCAGATATACGATCCTATGTCCTTCTCGTATAGGTATACAGTTGTAGTAATCCTAGTAGAGTATAACAATAATAATAAGAAGAAGAATAATAAGAATAATCCAATCCCTGCCGTCCATGCCGAACTACCCGCTCTCAGCCCCATCTATAAATAACCCCTCCCTTCCGTACGTTCCCCTTCACACTAAGCTGGATTAGGCTAGACTAACTTTCATTGAACATGCACAAGCCAGAATCCTACACCTACTGTGTAGGTACAAGTAGAGACAAGAGCGAAAGAACCATCGAATCCAGCGCTGAGATAGCACAAAAAAGTATTCTCTCTCTTCTTCCCTGCGAAAACTGGAACGAGACGGACAGATAACAAGGTATAACATGCCACATTTGTGATGCCAGGCCTTCTCTGCTCCCATCCCGCACCACTCCATGCCAGAGGAGGCAGGTTTCACGCTCCGTGACGCTTTCTCTTTGACTACTATACATGGCCACCTTCGTCCATTAATTGGTGATTATATGCAAAAAAAAAGAAGAAGAAGAAGAAGAAGAGCAAGGAAAACAAACACACGCACAAAGCCCACGACGTATCATTGCGTGCTGGGAAAAAAAAAAAGGTCCCGTGGTGGAGGGAGTGAACATATATACAGCCCAGAACATGCCACTTTCAAGGCCCCCCTCGATTCCATAATTCCACCCTCCCCCTCTCCCCTCCCCAAGAAAAAAAAACTCCGTGTTTGGTCCTTGGGTAGGCCAGTGTTAGAAGAGTCGGCCCCCGGTACTGCTGATGAAGCGTGACGCTCACGCTCATGACGGACGGCTTTTCCATTGAAGGCACCGCGCAAAAGCAATGTTCATCCAACGTTGAGAGACACGGAGTGCTTCATGAGCGAGATGGCGACGCTGGAACGCTCGGAACATCATCAGAAGGCGGAGCATCCGCGGTCTTGGTCGCAGTGGTTGGCCGGGAGGAAGCGGTGATTGTCGCAGTCGAATCTGAGGATACGTGGTGCGAACCGGACCGGGTTTCTGCAGGTGGTAGTGGCTGTGGTGCTGGTATTGGTGCCTCGTTGGCAGATTGAAGTACAGATTCGGATGTAGGGATCTCAACGGGAGCGTTGTGGATTGATGATTCAGGCGTCGACTGCATAGCAGAACTCGCCGTATCAGGTGATAGAGTGCTCCTACTGGGAGAGTGCGCTATTGACCGTTTCTCGAACAGTGCAGCCGGGAGGTCAGTTCGACTCGCCATGGAACCATGTCGCAGCCTTGGTTCTGGCGCTTCTGGTATAGATTCAGGTATAGATACAGTGACAGGTGATGGAGGCACGGGAATAGCGGCGGGAGCTAGAGAAGAGCTGGTGGCAAAGGCATCGAATGTCTTTTCAGATTTCGGTCGAGCACTGTCTGTTGATTGCGCGTCTTCTGTCGGCCGGCCGCGGAACGCCGAATCATTCAGCGGCTGCATCAGACTCTGTGGTGGAGGTAGACGGCTGAAGCTTCCAGGCGGGCTCTTGGCACGTTCCTTTCTATCTGAACGTTCCTGATGGTTATGTCTCATTTTGTGGAACCAACCAAACGCTCCGTTTTTGTCCGCTCGGTCATGATCTGGCGGGCTTCCGTATACCGCTGACGCTTCTGGACCCAGGTTGGAGTCATACTGCATGCTTCTACGGTCACCAGCGATATTGCCTGAGCTGCTGGCGAAGGAGCTCATGCTCCGGTCACCCCCGGCAACAGAGCCGTGAAGATCAGTAGAGCTCGCAGTCGGCGTTGCTTTGCTCTCCCCTCTTTTGTGCCCTTTCCAGAAACTGCGCTTCTCTTCTTTGTGCAAAACTTCGTCGGCCTGCTCAGCTTCCGAGTACTCCGTGGCGGTCGAATGCGATCGGAAAGAGGCAGATGGTGACATGCTGGGCTTTAATGTGATGCCAGAGTGACGGGATGATATACTATCGTTGTTGTACGAGTGGAGGCCCTCCCGAGAGCCACTGGCTTGAGACTGCCCATGAGCGAAAGGAGGGTGAGGCGGTTGTAATGGCGATCCCAGCTCCTGCAAGACATGCAGGCCTCCGATCCCGGTATCACCACTGGCCAGTGAATGGGTGGAACTGTGTGCGCTCGCAATCGCGCCGTATGGGCCCCGCTTCTTCTGGAGTTTCTTTGGTTTTCGGTCATCCTTTGCATCACTTGTAGGAGACGCTGCTACTTTGGACAGGATTTGAGTAAAAGTGCGCACAGCTGGAGTTATTTCGGCCGATGGACCAGAATCTACTGGACCCTCGAGGAAATCGGATCGTTCCCGCGTAGGGGTGTGGAAAGGACTGCGCTGAGGACTACGCTGTACGGGTGTAGTAGCGCGGGCAGGTAGCAGCGATTGTGGACCTTGCGCGGATTGGACCGATGCATTTGGGGTGACGGGCTCGCTGGAAGGGATAATTCCAGGCGAAGGCAGTGGAAAGCCTCCTGGCATCTCATGCATAGCTGGCATCACTGACATTGGTCTGACTGGCTGAGAGGGAGCGTGGGCAAAAGGAGCCGGCATGTCAATCTTTTGCGGTGGCATACTCATGGCTCGTTGTGGGATTGTTGGTTCTGGTGCCGGCTCTGGTTCTTTGGGTTGCACGGCTGCAACCTGATTTGCCGTTGGCTGGACGGGCTGGACGGTTTTCGGATCATTTGCCGTCTCGTCCGCCTCTTGCTTGCCATTAGCGACGCTCATGATAGTAGCATCTGCAGGCGGGGGTGGCGAAACTGGGCTCTTCACCTCTTCGGCGACGGGCGTAGAGGGTCCCGATACCTTGGCAAAAGAGAAGCGAGGGCTACCAATAGCAGGGGACCGCTTCGAAGGCAACGTGTTGCTCCTATTTATACTCGAAGTGGGCGGGGTACCGAATGGTGGCATGATTGGACTCGCAGCCGCTCCGGAGCGTCGCGAGCGTCGCGAAGATGTCGAAACGTTCCGGCGCACGCCTCCATGCATGCGCAAGCTCTCGGCACCGGCGCTAGAGCTTGTCGAGGCCGAGCGCACAATACCAGAATTACTGCGACGTGGAGTGGTTGGTGTGCGCGCTTGCGGTGTTGACGGGCCGCTCTCCACATGCTTTACGGTGCCCTCATCGACGGCAGTGCCCTCCATACCAATCAGGAAATGATCTTGGTTGTCGATGAGGAAGATCAATACGTCCTGGCTTAGTCGATAGTCGGATGGTGACATGTCATGCTGAGGATGCGAGAGAATGCCTGGCTGAAAGATGGCTGCTAGATTCGAAGTGGTCATTTTGTTCACATCTGCCTTGGCCGCAAACACAGCGAGCAGGTCCAGGATGTACAATAATAGTTGGCGGTTGAGAGAGGGCAAGGCCTTGATCTGATGCTGGTATATGCGCACTGCGGCGTCCGGATCGAATCCACCAATCGATGGATCCTGGCCTTCAATGGGCCCAACCGCTTCCGATTGGTGATTCCGCAGCGGTTGGCGGAAGGGGTCGTAATGCTGCAGCGGAATAATGGGTTCGGGGAGGTTGTTGAAGTAGCGACGCAGGATGTTGGCGGCATCGTGCACGGTGTAGCCTGTCCAGTCGAGGCCTTTTCCGTAGCGTGGCGGGGTATCAAATGCAGTCTTGAGCTCCTTGATTCTCTTTTCCGAACCAGCCAGCCTGAAGATACCTTCTACATCCGTGGCTGCGTTGGTGTTAGCTTGGTGCGGATACATGGGTGCAAAGGCATGGACCTTTTTCCTTGAGATACACGCCGCACTTTGCTACGACGATGGGGACGTAGCCGTAGATGTAGCTCTCGCCATGCTCGTTGAAGAGAGATATCGCCACATTAGCGTAGGGTATGCTTTGGATCAGTGGCACGCCGAATATGCCCTGCGGTGCAAGTTCTGACGGCAAATACAAGCGTTAGTGATTGCGACCAGCCAATCGAGGAGGGGGTGGCTGGCACCCGACCGACCGCCTTGCCAGATGTTGGCGCACAGCCGCTGCTGAAAGCAGGGGGGACGGCGTACCTTTGTCGTCGTCCTTTTTGGGTGGGCGCTTGCTGAACTGCCGCCACCACGAGGTGAGGTCGCGCCGCGAGGAGGACGGTTCTGGGCTCGTGAGAGCAGCTTGGGGTTCGCCGTTGCGCGCCCGCGGCGTGTGGGGGTGGGGGTGCGAGCCGGTGGGCATGGCGGGCGACGGC
>Ga0182211_1000464_pt1 | contig 12836 bp, 10 predicted proteins | sample G5R1MG_20_FD_129660 | JGI IMG/M metagenome (GOLD analysis project Ga0182211, IMG submission 129660) | Switchgrass phyllosphere microbial communities from Michigan, USA - G5R2_MAIN_03OCT2016_LD1 MG | ecosystem: Host-associated > Plants > Phyllosphere > Phylloplane/Leaf | place: USA: Michigan... | reverse complement strand
CGAGACCTGGTTGAACGGGTTCTCGGGGTGCTTTTCGAATTCCTTGCGGATCTGGTCGATCTTCTGGTTCCGCCGGAGACCCTTCTCGTCCTTCATCTCGTCGAGCCTTCGCTCCTCGTACGCGGCGTAGGCAGCCTTGAACCGCCGCTCGGGATGGCGGTCGAGTTTGTCCAGCGTGTTGCCTGTAATGTCGAGCGCATCGAGCGCGTTGTCGATGCCTGAGGCGTTGAGGGCGCCAGGCTTGGCATCAAACGTCCCGAGGGCCGAGTCGATGCCGCGGGGCTTCTTCTCCGCTTTGGGGGCCTTGCCCTTGGGCTTCGAGGGAAGCGAGGCTTCTTCTTCGCGCAGGAGAGCTGCCTTCTCCGCCTTCTTGCGCGCCGCTTCGGCAGCCTTTTCTGCGGCGGCCTCGCTGGGCAGTCGTCAGTAGGTCGCGTGTCTACCAGTAATGAGGCATCCTACGCCTTGGCATTTGACTTGGCGCCCTTGCTCCATTCCTCAGCCTCTGCCTTCTCGGCTTGTTGGTTCTTGGCAGCCTGCTTCGAGGCGGCCGCTTCGGCCTTGCGCGCCTGTCCTTGCGCCTTCTTCGACCCCTCTCCGCCGCCAGCAGCGCCGCCCTTTTTCGCCATGCTCGTGATGAAAGGGGGTAGTGTATTTCTAGGGTTGCTAGGTAAAAGGGAATGTAACAAGGCAAGAAATGGTGGTTTCGAGTGGCTTCGTGAGTCAAACTTTGGCGCAACGCGATCGGAGGGGCGGGACGCGAAGCGGGGCTACTCCGTCATTTCTGGGAAGTTACCGGGGTCGGCGATTTGTCGGCCCGGCAAGTAGTGCAATTGGCGAAATTATGAACTTCACCTCCTTCATTGCTCTCTTCACAACCTCCTGGCTCGTCTACTTTGTCGCAAGTTTTACCAGCAGTGAATCCTGGTATGCCAGGTCACTCCGCAATGAGGCAGTAAGCTGCATAGGGAGACCGCAACCATCTTATTCCCATCCAGAGCCCGGCTGATTGGGGGAAGCAGACAATCTGCCAGAGGTAAGTAACAGTTGATTTCTTCCATTGTGCTCCACTGTGTGTCGTGCTATTTCATATTCTTGGTTCTCAAGTGCAATCAATCTCCTCAAAGAAATCTGACCAGTTCTTTCTTTCCTCCTCATCTACTTTCTCTTCCTATTCTACGTGTGCCCCATTTCTTATTCCTTGTGCTCCATCTCCATTCCTCCATGGCGTGCTATAAACACCCTGCGCACCACACAGTCAGGCCTGCCACCTGCAGCCCTTGGATGTTTAGGTCTCTTTGCAATGTGTCGACGACAGAACTTCGGCGCATCAGGACGACTTGTATTGCCATGTTGCTACTGCCATTGTTTCGAAGGGCTACGCTGGTGACAACATTCTCCACAACTCCAAGGCCGCACTGGATTCCCCTTCACCTGGACCTTCGATTTCAATTGCCGGAATAACGTAGAACGTGCTACGTCACGTCACGTCACGTCAGGTCAACTGCGTTTGTTGCTGGTGGATCCCACGCACGCCCATATAGCCTTGGCTCCAGCATATACAAACGGCGACCCTGCACGCCCGCTCTCACCTTCTCTATTCTTTGGGGGTTATAATCCTTTTAAACCGTCGTTCCTTCAAGTTGTTCAGGAACGGGTGGTCGCAGAGTAGGTTGCTTTCTCGACGACGCATTAACTTCACGGTTTTCCGCTCTCCTACCTCAGTACGGCAGCCCGGGTTCTGGCTGTATCTGATCAATACATGCAAACAGATCCCTAAGACGATGATGGCCTGCCATACGGTAGGCTGGCCTAGTTTTTTGTTGCCCTGATAGGCACCAAGTTCGAGCCTGGGGGTGGCTTGTCTTTTCAACGTTTATGCCACTAAATTAACACGCTCACCAGCATTGGTGTCCCACGCCCTACCTAGACTTTTATGGAAAGTATCTCAATTCCCACACGGTACTCTTACTCACTAGCGATTCCAAACACGATCTTTTTATGAATGTACTTCCAAAATTGATCGCACCAGCCAGCATATTGTAAAGCTGGGGCGCATACAACGCGCCCATTCATTTATATAGTGCTGAGGCAGCCACAAACTTTCCGTCCTATCTAGATTATGTACAATACGGGATTTCTTCGAAGAAAAATCGGGTCTGGTTGCTACAAACCGGCATCTTTAAAAGAATTTGTTAGCAAATACTATAGTCAGTATTCGGGGTACAATGACGTGAAGTAATAGCAATTGCTGGATTCGCTATGATGCTGGAAACATAAAGAAAGCATCATCATGCTTGGTCCGAACAGGCTAGTGAATCCCATGATATCATTAATCTTCGTGATTATTCAAGGTGGCAAGGTAATGATAACTGGATATCTGAGTATTGTATATTGGTAACTTCGCATTCGTAGATGACCGTGTCATGCCGACTCAAACCATGTTCCTACAAGCCACAATCCCGCAAAACCAACCAATGCCGCAATACCGTAAGCCTGTTGTGTCCATGACTGCTCCTCATCCACTTTCGCTGCACTCTCTCCGCGCAGACCCTTCGGCTGCTTGACCTGTTTAGCAATATGCTCTACCCGCGGCTGCACGCCCAGAGTTTCATTGCGCCTCCTGCTCGCCTCCTCAATCATCTTCTCAATGGCCTTGAGATCCTCCCTCCACTCTGTCTCGTTCCTTTTACCTCCCTCTACCTCCACATTCTGCACGTTGCCAAAGAAGTCCATGACCTTTCTCTGACGCGCGGCTTGCTCCCCGCCCTCGAACAAATCATACCGTAGCCCGGGGTGACTGTGGATCTTCTCTTCATCGTAGCTGTCGAACAAATCGCCCATTGTGAGTTTCGACGTGGGGTCGCGGACCTGTGTCTCGAGGAATTCAAGGTTATAGTAGGTGTAGCGATCTATGACTGCGACGCCGACATCGTTGTCGGCATGGTGGGAGTAGGAGGATTGGTCGATTTCGGAAGAGCCGGTGGCGAGGATATTGGGCGAGTAGAATTTCGAGTACATTGTGTTTGCCTGACAGGTGTCGATCATGAAGAGCATCTCGTGGTATCTAGTCGCTCCCTGTTAATAACAACGCGGCGAGGGGCGGTGAAAAGGGAGTCGGATTTACCTCTTCTTCTCCCACATCTGCCCAAACGCATCGGCAAGATCGAAGGCGCTGATTTCCTCGGCATCTTGAAACTTTAGGAATTCGTTGCCGCCATGGCCGGTCATGTAGACTAATATGTTGCTCCGCTCGTCCGTCATGAGTCGCTTTGACCGTGGCATGTCCTCGCCTACGCGATCTGTCATCAGTCGGATGAAGTTCTCCACTGTGACCTCATAACCCCGATAGTCTACTTCGATATTGTCGCCATATAGGTCCAACGCGCGATCCGCATTGTTGTAGACCGTGCCTGGGAAAGCATTGCGTGGGTTACATGCCATGTCATCGGGCAGCATGAGGATGATCTGCGAGTCCGGGATGCCAAGACGCTTCACCGTGCGATACAGCGAGAGCACGTTGGCGAGATGTCGGTAGTTGAACCAGAAGCGTGATGTAGAGACTAATACAGCCCAATTCGAGGTATGCTCGCTTGCGACGAAGGGGGCTGCCAGGAGTGGCAGAAGGGCGGCGGAGAATTTCATAGCCGTGATCCGGTTCGGATGTTAGTCTGATTTATCGAAAAAGGAGACTGCATCCATAGAGTTGTGGGGAGGTGAAAATACAGGGTATGGTTAGAGTACGATTCACGATTCACGGTGCACGTTGTTGATCCCTGGCACAACGGAGATAAGCCGCCAGTTGTAGCTCCGCGTCACGTGAAAGACCCGAGATATGTGTGACAGTACTGATTGCATCACACAGACCCACTAGTTATGCAGCACGCCATAGCGATGTGTATGGCGGAGACCTGAAGCTATTTGGAGGCCTTTGTAGTCTATCCCAACTTCCACGCTGTCCTCGTCGATCCCCTTCCAGATTCTCTCTACCATGGCGCCCGACCGAGGATTCCCCTCTCTGGAAAATGAAAGAGCCGGGTATCAAGATGGAGCAGAAGATAATGGCCCCAGCCGCAACGAAAGACATATTGAAAATTATCTTACTCATCAGGCCGCTCAGCCGCAGAACTTTACCTTGAGAGGTGTACTGGTGGGCTTGGTAATCGGCATCGTCATCTGTTTTTCCAATATGTACTTTGGCCTGCAAACAGGATGGGTATCAGGCATGGCGATGCCTTCGGCTCTGATCGGATTCGCCTACTTTAAGGTCGTCGCAAAAACTCTCAAATTACCATTCACGCCAGTGGAGAACGTCCTTGTGCAATCAGTTGCTGGATCTGTCGGCACGATGCCTTTGGGCTGTGGATTCGTCGGCGTCATTCCAGCATTGAACTACCTTCTGAAGCCAGAGGAGAATGGCCCCCTGAATATTGGTGTTTGGCGACTCATCATATGGTCTGTGGGAATATGCTTCTTTGGTGTCGTATTTGCCGTACCGCTGCGGAAGGAGATGATCATTCGAGAGAAGCTCAAGTTCCCAAGCGGGACGGCAACTGCTCTATTGATCAAGGTACTCCATGGCGATGAGAAATCGTCAGATATGGCAGCACGCGAGGAAATCCTTGAAGATGCTGGGCGTCATGAGGAAGAGGAGGAGGCACAGGGCTTGCTAGAGCGCTCGGGCTCGCAGCGAGAGGTGCTCGATCTTAGGACATCACTGGACATCAATGTGCGAACCCAACATGATGACCAGGCTCTCGGAGAAGACGGCGACTGGAAAGCGAAAATTCAGCTCTTACTGATATCCTTTGGCGGCTCAGCACTCTACACCGTCATTTCCTACTTCGTCCCCCAACTCCACGACATTCCCATATTCGGTCTTTCCATGGCACAAACCTGGCTCTGGACCTTGAATCCGTCCCCCGCATACGTCGGCCAAGGCATAATCATGGGTCCCGCAACAACACTGCACATGCTCGTCGGCGCAATCATCGGTTGGGGCATCCTGTCTCCCCTCGCAAAACGCAAAGATTGGGCCCCTGGTCCAGTTTCAGACTGGACCAACGGCTCTAAAGGTTGGATAGTATGGATATCACTCGCTATTATGCTCGTAGACTCGCTCGTGAGTCTAGGCTGGCTTCTTCTACGCCCCCTTATCGGACTCGGAAGAAGATACTATCCTACCGTCAAACAAAATTTCCAGACGCACACCTGGAAACAACTCCTAAATCTTGACATCTCAATCAGCCTCTCCCAGCCCTACACGCCCCTCTCCCCCTACAACACCTCCCAAATCACCCCTGAGCCAGACGCTCCGCCCCATCACCAAATCTCCTCTCGAACCACCCTCGTCGGCCTCCTCATCTCCCTCTTTCTCTGCATCTTCGCTGTCCACGTCTCTTTTCCCTCCCTCATCCCCCTTCGTCTAACCCTCCTCTCCCTGCTCCTCGCCCTCCTCCTCTCCGTAATGGGCGTGCGCGCCCTAGGCGAAACAGACCTCAACCCCGTCTCCGGCATCTCCAAACTCACCCAACTCGTCTTCGCCCTCGTCACACCCACCACCGGCCCTGCCGCCAAAAACGCAGTCATCATCAACCTCATTGCCGGCGCCATTAGCGAGAGCGCTGCACTCCAGGCCGGCGACCTACTCCAGGATCTCAAGTGCGGCCATTTGATCGGCGCAGCGCCCAAGGCGCAGTTCTACGGCCAGTTGATTGGGAGCGCCGTGGGTGCGGTGGTGTCGGCGCTCGTGTACAAGTTGTATACAAACGTGTATACAATTCCGGGGGGCTTGTTCGAGGTGCCGACGGCGTATGTGTGGGTTTTCACGGCGAGATTGGTAACGGGGGATGGGTTGCCGCCCATGGTCAAGGAGTGGGCGGGGGCAGCGGCGGTGATTTTTGCAGTGGGGACGATGGTCAGGGTGTGGGGCAGTGGTAGGAAGAGGGAAGGGAAAAGTGGGTGGTGGATTGATTTTGTGCCGGGGGGTATTGCTGTAGCTGTTGGTGAGTTGAGTCGAAAAAGTGGAGGAAAGTTGCTAATGGTCCTTAGGGATGTATAATACGCCTTCCTTTACGCTGGCTCGTACAGTTGGGGGATTGATCAGTCTGTGGTGGCGACGGTGGAAGGGCAGAAGCGAGACACCCATCATTGTGCTGGCAAGTGGGCTGATTCTAGGCGAAGGCCTGTTCAGTATCGTAAATCTCTTGCTTGCCAGCATGAACGTCCCGCATCTTTGAGACGGTTGTCACGATAGGACATCTCAGGACAATTCATTCTTCGGCAAAGAAGCACGCTACCTCATCAATTCATGGCCACTATTAACGTCAATACTCCTGTATGCGTCCACATGTTCAAGTTATCTGCCTTGAAATATACACAAGACGAATCGTGTTTTCCGAATGCCATACCCCAATGCTCCATCCATCCCCTGTTCGCTACGCCACTGTGCAAACGCTCACAACCAAAATCCCGCGGGATGCTCGCAGACAATGGACCGCCATAGGTCTTGCAGAAGATACATCTCACGGATCGTCTCCCACGATGGCGCATCTGTCACGATGCTACCTGGAAATTCATACCTGTCTGGGCGCCCGTGTCGAAAAAGCTGCTGCAAGTGGACCCATCGATGAACCAGTCGTCGCTCCAAGGGCCATCTCACGGAAGCCAGAAGGAATAGTCCAGCCATGCACACTGCACGCGCGTAGGTACGCATCCACCGCCTCGCCCACACCATAGTCCCCACGTCCGTGGGGCTGCAAGCGAGCAGGTCGAGGATCAAGCGAGGAAATCGCCATGCGCACCTGAAGAAGAACGGAATCGATAGATGATACGGCGCTCCAGCCGTCGTTGGTGAGCAGCTCCATGCACATGGCTCCACCAGAAGTGATGTGGCCACCCCCTCCTTCCATGAAGCCGAGAAAGCGGGGACGGATGACGCGAACAAATGGTGGGCTCATGGGGTAGTCCTTGCCAAAGCGCATTTCCAAGACGATGCTCTTGATGTCTTTTGCTTTCATGTCCTTGGCCAGTGGTAAGGTTGGATCGAATGAGTGCAGTTCAATGATCCACTGGTACATGTTCTCGATCTTGTCTTCATCAATGTGCCAGCCGAGCTCATGCAGCGGTTCCTTCTTTTGTACCTGGATCAAGTCCTTGAAGTCTTTCATCAAGCGGCTTGTAGCACTAGAAGAGGCCCAGGCCGGCATTTCCAACATTGGCAGGGCAGTATAATCGAGGGACCCGGGAACGTAATCTGTAAGAGGCACGCTACGTGTTGTAGATTTGCAGCCGAACAACTTATTCCCAACCGATGACAGGTCCACCATTTTTCCTTTGCCCTTTTCCCCAATAACAGAATTGGGCTGGTATACGGCGTCCTCATCTCTGAAGATGGCTAGGTCCTCGTCGTCTGTGGCATCGCTTTCTTCGTCGTCGCCAATCGTAAGAGGAGCAAATCGATCTGCGCTTGGTGTCTTTTGCCGCTTATTCTGCTACGTAAAGGTTAGTCTTCATTGTAAGGAAGGTCACAAGTCTCATTATATCACCTTTGGTATCGATCTTGGTCGACGAGAAGCTGCGACGGCATGTATCGGTATTACAAGAGGCCCATTGATACCATTCGGGGTCCTCCCAGGGTCTTGTTCAATATACTCCATTGGTTTTGAGCCTGTATCCAGAGCAGCGGTTTCCATGTTGGTCCCCGTTTTCACAAATAGGTAGCGCGTCTGGATCCAATCGAGTTGAGCCACCACAAGATGTGGACTCTGGCTCACAAATTCCGTGGGAGCGTTAACAATCTCATTCAGGGCCAAGGCTTGCTGGATCTTAAGTTCGCTCATAGCCCACAAAATACAAGCGGCCATCCCCGAGTACCCAAGACTGGTGTTGACATTAGGAGAATGATATACACCGTTTCCAAATGCTCGGCCGTGAAGTGTGTCGTTGAAGTGCAACCCTTCACGGATGATGCTATGCCAATTCTGTGTGGGACTTCCATGCCAAGAAAACAGTGTAGGATATTTGAGACGCAGTCTCTGAGTTGTCTCTCGAACCGCCGCAATGAACCGGCGTTCCTTGTCAGGTGCACCCATCGCAAACCTGAATTGAACCCAGCCCGCCATGCCGTAGAGACGATCTTGGGAATATTGTCCGCTCGCAGTACTATCCTCGCTATCGACTTGCAGTATACATGCTCTATTCGATGCAATTATCCAGCGTAGGATACCCAACGCAGCAGGCGGAAGCCGATCAACCCAGGCACTGAGGGGCGAGTGTGCTTTCCTGAGCAGGTAGGTCTTCATCTCTTGAACGGCAGGGAGAAGGTCGAGAAGCGCAGTTATGACCTGACACTTCGCTACATCCTCCAGATTATCGAAATTCTCGCTATAGGCGTGAAAGCTTGCGGTACGGAGGACATCACTCGGATTCAGTATAGCTTTACTTGAATCAGCCTGCTTTCCATGCTCAGTTTGGGGGCAATCATATGGAGCATATGCTGGAGTTGCAGGGCGAACAGGCTCGGAAACCCGTACTACGGGATAACAGGAAGTATCGGTGATACGACAATGGAGGGGAGTACTTGGGGAATCGTCTACCCGAATAACGATCCACTGACCGTTCCTTACACGATACGGTCTAGTGCTACCATCAAAGAGCAGCTCCCGGCGCTTTTCGCAGAATTGCGTGCTCGTAGCCATATGTCCCCGGACAAAAAATGGCTGGGCAAAAGCTTGCGTCCGTGGCTTAGTATAAGTATACGGAGAAGGCCCCGGAGATGCGCAACTTCTGTCGATGGCCACGGTTGGTGGCACCGACAGGCCGAGACCTGTGGGAAAGTCCTGCAAGCGACCCATACGAGCACTAGCATAACAGAAGCTGATGAGAAGGTCGACGACTTTCGGTTGCGACAGTATCTCATGTTCAATGCTCGGTCCGAAACCAAGCAACATATACTGGTACAGACACAGGGGATTGTCGCAGACGTATGGTTTGATCGCCTGGAGATCTTCGGGCATTTTGTTAAAGCATATGAGACAGAACTCAGTGCAGCGAACGAAGTGCCGCAGAACGAACTGCATTACCACCAACGGCAGAGAGTGGTGCTGGCCAAAGCCTGAACTGATGTGGTCGTTTGTGACAATCTCGGGCCAAGCATGACTGATCCTATCCTCTGTATAGTACTTTTCATCGGCGCTCTGTCGGTGTACATGTGTTGCGGCGTGTACTTGGTCGTTATAGAAGGCTTCGGCTCCGTGCCAGGGCATGCCACCATAGCGATACTTGAGGACTATGTGGAAGCGCTGCTCCATCATTTCGTTCAGAGGACCGGAAATGAACGAGTTGCGAAATCCCCTAGAAGGCGCAGTGAGTTGTTGAGAGTTGGTCTGCTGTGAGGGTTCCTCCTCTTTGGTCAACACAGCAAAGGAGTTTATTGCTTCCTGCATGGTAGGTTTGTAGTAGGTAGATATACCGACACGTATGCCGAAGCTACCACGAGCTTGGACTGCATCAAGCGACTTGATATCGTCCATGTTTTTGTAACCGTGTGGATACCGTATGATGGCAATGAGATATTCCGATGGCTTAAGATTCCAGGCTTGCATAGCTTCCTCGGATAGCCCGAGCTTCGAGATGCGTATCGAGATACTGATGTAGCAAGCCAGCCCATCGATAATGTCGCCAATGTGTCCAGTTTTGAAACCCTCTCTCTTGGCAGTGAGAATATCATCTCGAACGCGTTGGCGAAATGCGGGTGTGGATTCCGTGAAGCCACTGCCTGTTTCAGAAGTTTTGTTGGAAAGGAGAGGCCGTGGATCCAGCTCCTCGTCGCCCGGGAAGTACTCGTCTACTTCATCGTCGTCGTCAAATTCGTCCAATCCTTGGGAATTGAGCATTTGCCGGTCTCCGTCTCTGTCCATCGACTCTAGTGTGATCGAGATAAGTTCCAGGATTTGCAGGATGGTCCGACCACTGGCTGTACCAGAAATGTCGTCGAGGGCGGCTGCAACACTGGCTGATGCATTGTCTGCACCGAATATCATGCACTGATGGGCCGAGGGATAGTCTGACAGTTCTAGAGCTGGAATTAGCATGCTATTGCCACTGCCACTGCCATGCTCAATCGAACGGACATCACAACCACTGGGTCGACTCTAGGTCGTTTTCACTCACCAGGAATCAGCACCGATATGCTGAGCGGCTGGCCCTCAGCGAGGCACGTGAAGGTGAACTCGCCATCATCGCTGCCAGGCTGCACATTTGCTATGCCGGCAATTGCGACACCTTGGACTGCATCCTCCAGATCGGCCTGAAACTGCTGCCGCGGCATGATAGCGGTCTCCGATGGGCGTCTTGTCAGTACGACGTCGGTGCAGCAGTTGGGTGGACGCGCAGCAGGGTGGACGCGTCGCGTGGCAGTAGGTAGGATGTGGATGAAAACAGAAGCCGTGGATCACACCCGGCTGGCCAAAAGATGGGCCGCTTTTCTTCGTTCACGTTTGCCACATTGGCGCAAGACAGCAAACGAAAGTGCCGATAGCGATGTTCCCAGCGAACTTGATGGCGAAGCACCGCTATCTGCCATGAAACACCAAGAGCTGGTCACCACCAATGGTCTCGTGCAACGCTGGCTGGCCCCAGGGCTAGAGCGGTGGTGAATGGCTGTGCGGCAGCCGTGAGGTCGCTCTGGGCCTTTGACCTGAGATGGTTGGCCTTGGGCGTCCGCAATCTGAATTCTGCGCCTTCTGCCACATGGCCTAGCCGGCCCTTGGCCACCCAAAGGATGCCTTGCGTCTGCCTGGTGTGGGATGACGCTGCGGCTGGGGATTGCCTTGACGTAGCAAGGACGAGGCGTAGTCATGCATGAAGCCGCGGTGATTATGCCCCGCTAGCTAACGCGAGTCCAGGATGCCTCGATTCTCTCACCCACGGTCCCGTCCTCCCCGCACGCATCATGGCTGCCTCCACCACCAAGGCGACGACCCCATCTGCCCATGTAGCCGATCCTGCCCTCGCGCCGTTCCTCCAGCCTCGCTTCGACTCGGCCGACTTTCTCAATGCCACCCTCCCAGCCTTGTCAGCCGTCTCTCGGCCAGCAAAGTCAGGCGCTGCCTCGCTGGCCGACCTCTCTACCCAGACACAGCAACTACTGTCCCAGCTCAACGCGCACACGACACGCCTGTCCACCATACTCACCCAGCTGACCGACGACATTTTACGAAGTGGAGGGCGGCTGGCTTACGAGATCGATGTGCTGCGTGGAGAGACGACCGGACTGGCCGAAGCGCTGACGGATGGTCTGGAGAGCGACATGCATAAGTTTCTGCCAGGTGGAATCAAACTGGAACCCGTGCCTGCCGACCAAGAAGCCATGAATCCTGCCATGCCAGCCTCGGACGACGCGCATCTCGCAGGGCAGCAGAAGCTGCCGACCCTCCCAGACGCCGACGAGGCAACCCCAGAGTACATCTCTGACCTCCGCACCCTCACCACCGTCCGCGCACGCCTCGAGACCGTCATCAAGGTCTTTGGCGAGGCAATGCACTGGTCGATACCTCCTTCCGAGCTCTCGCTGGGAGCCACCTTCATCAGCGTCTCTGCCCCCGAAGCTGGCACAGAGAGTGCCTCTCGCGAACAAGAAGGCAAGGACTTTGCCGCGTCCCTGCGTTCTGAGATCGCCGACCTCGTCACTGGTGATGCTGAGAATGGCCCCGAGATGGCGAATGCCCGAATACAGGCGTTGAAAGACCTGGCGAGAGTATGGAAAGGCACAGCAGAGGAAAAGGCGAGGATCAAGTTCATCGACAGCCTGGTCAAGCTCGCAGACGATAAGCAACGGGAGCTGGATAAGGAGAGAGAGAGGCAGCGAAGTAAAGAAAGAGGCCAACAGCAACTAGACAGTGACCAAAAGGCCCCGCAACCGCCGCCAGCACAGAAGACGGGAGGCTTTCTCGAAAACCTGCAGAGAATACGTGGCTTTGTCGAGTCGGAATTCGAGTGAGGCTGTGTATTGGGGTCGAGCGCGTTGTCACGTGAGCACGTGATACTTCCCCGCCTTCCACTACGCAATACTCAACACCACGATTCCATGTCCAGTCCCTATTGTATGCACGCAATGCACGCTTGCGAAAAGCCAGCTGGCCTACCCCCAGCGTTTCCCCAACCTGTCAAATCTGCCAAGGCACACCACAGCCAAGGCTTCTTCGCTATTCTCGCCCTTGCAGAAGTTCAGTGTGACGCACATACTTATGTCGGTCCGAGATAAGGTGCAAAGCTATTGACATCTATATTGCGGCTAACGCCTCACTACAAATACGGTGCCTTTGCTGGATGGTACTTCCGCCATTCACCCCTTCAGTACTCTCTGAGCAGCAGATAACCGTCGGCGAAACTAGCTCTTCATTTCATAGTCCTTATTCACTCCTTCACCACACGCCATCTCTTCTTCACATTATCATCCCTACTAATCCTGCCACCCACCATGACCGAATCAACCACCATTCCACCCTTCACCCTTTCCTCCCCGCCTGGCACGGACATCTGGCGCAAACCCCCCAGCCACAATGCATTCAACGCCTCCACCTTTCCCTCCTCGCCCCCCACCTACCCCCTGTCATCCTTCAACAGTGCAAAAATCACTTTTACCCTCCCGCCCGCATTCCGGCTCCGCCAATACGACCAAGCAGGCCTGCTCCTGCATCTCACCAAGCCCGGCTTATCTGACACGCAGACAAAATGGGTGAAGACGGGAATCGAATTCTACAACGGCAAGCCCTATGTTGCGACGGTGGGTTGCGACACCTGGGCGGATTGGAGTCTTGTCCCTATGCCAGAATTCT
>Ga0182211_1000463_pt1 | contig 12838 bp, 14 predicted proteins | sample G5R1MG_20_FD_129660 | JGI IMG/M metagenome (GOLD analysis project Ga0182211, IMG submission 129660) | Switchgrass phyllosphere microbial communities from Michigan, USA - G5R2_MAIN_03OCT2016_LD1 MG | ecosystem: Host-associated > Plants > Phyllosphere > Phylloplane/Leaf | place: USA: Michigan... | reverse complement strand
GAAGAGGGGGATGAAGACAGGAAGAGAACGAAGGAGCAAGCGCAGCAGGAGTTCGAACAGGGACGGGACTTCAGCAGCGACGAAGAAAAGAGATGGTAGTCTGGTCAAGCTCATGTCCATGGGGCTCATCTTATCGCGTTGCGCGTTTGTTCTTTTGCCATACGAATAAAACCTGTCGTTTGTCTCATGGACGTTGTGAGCTTAGGCTCACCCGTTACCTGTGCTAATCACCTGTAGTGTATACAGAGGAGATTAGTGGTGAACCGTATATGAAGACTGGGCCGCTATGCTGGTCTGCCACTCTTTTTTCGGACCCTGAGCACTACGGTTTTCCCACACGGCTCCACCCAACCATCACCACTCCCACCCAGCTTCTCCTTCAAGCAGCACCTGAGTGCAAAGGTAGCGTATCTACTGACAGCAGAATCGTCATGGACAGACCTGTGAGAGAGATGCACTTGTCTCTCAACCCAAGTGCTGAAGCCTTGGTGCCACATGCGACTGACAGCAATGGCACTGCACGCTCTCCATCTTTGGACGGCGGAATTGTGTTGAAGGGTCATTTCACCGACCCTGGCGGCGAGGAGACGGTTCCTCTGCCGAATTCCCCGCACCGTACCGATAATGCTGCTGGTACAGGCATGGGAGTCAGCAATTCACCGTCGCTGCTTCCTGGGCCAACGAACTCGCCCACATCTCTGGGTTGGGGATTGCTTCCAGAATCTCCTGACGACAGCGCATTCAAGTCAGTATGGAAGAGAGACCGCGGGCCAACTCCAGGTGCGCCTTCGCTGGCTCCTGGTCTATGGGCAGATGACCCCTTCGGGTGTTGGTATTCGCCCTCAGCCCCGGGAAACATGGTAGGTGGACCAGCAGCTCCGACGGCTGGACCCAGCAACGTCTTTGGATATAATGTCACCGGCTTACAGCACACCACCAACGAGTTTCCATCACAGTCAATGCCGGAGACGAACGAGCCATGTGCATCGCCTGAAGGTGGTAAGGAGCCGCCGTCGCCGTCCTTCCCACTCATGAAGCTGCCCAGAGAACTCCGCAATCTCGTCTACAAACACATCCTGCGCTCCTCGCGGCCCATCGACCCCCATCTCTGCGATCCTTCTGCTCCAGTTCCCTCGCTTACAATCCCCAAATTTCACGACGACAATCAAACTGAGCACAATGCCACCTCGCTGCGCCTCGGTATCCTCTCTGTCTGCAAAGAGGTCCGCAACGAAGCGCTGCCCGTATTCTACTCTGCGAATACTTTTGCTATTGGCAAAGACACTGCATCGTACTTTGACCGCCTGGAGTGTCTAGGTCGCTTCGGTATGGTGCGCAATGTGCAATTCAGCATCGTGTATCGCGAGGAAGAGCATGCGAGTGAGATGCTACAGGGTATGGTGTCGTACCTCAGGGCGAAGAAGATGTACGAAGACAGATTGCGTGCTGCGGAGCAACAGGAGTGTCTTGCTCACCAGGAGGGAAAGAAGGAGGAGAGAGGTGCGAAGAAGGAGAAGCTAAGCATCGCAGCCCTTGTTGGAAAGGACAGAACAACACTCATGGCACACCCGCAGTATCTCGTCGGCGGCCTCGAAGATCTCAACGTGGCAGTCTGTCTCGCAAAACTGTGCACTGTCTCTTCCGCCGCCGCTTCCACCACAGACCCAAACACCCTCACCCTCCCCTTCCCCCGCCATACCATCTTTGACGAACACCCGACGCTCTCCTGGTTCCCGCTCGTCACCTCCGGCCTCGGCATGTCCCTGCACCTGGTGCCCGGCGAGCCCTTTGACGCCACAGGACCACGCCACGTTACGCTGACCTGGCGCCAGCGATGGGGCCATAAGACGCACGACGGAGAGACGGAGTGTTCTCTTGGCCCAGCCGAGGTCGAGCGTAGGGCGCTGGCGTTGCAGACGGGGTTGCAGACGCCCAGCACGCATCGCGTGGACGTGTATTACCGCAGCAATTGTGGCGGCGGCATCCAGTGGTATGATATCCCTGCGGTTGGAAGAGGAGGCATGGTGGGTGCGGGCTTGGTTTGGTGAGGCAAGGCGGGAAAAGTGGGCAAGGGGCGAAGGCGAGACAAGTGGGGGGGAGGGTCGGATAGATTCGAGATGGTGAGAATTCTGGGGTTGGTTGTTGCTTTTCTTGCTTGGCTACGCAGTTGACGCCTCTTTGGGTCCGACTGGGTCTTGGTCTTGTTTTCTTATTCAACGAGACAGAGACTGACACTGGGACTGGGACTGGGGCTGCCATCTTGTAAGCTGTGACAAGAGAGGATGATGCACAACACGCGAGAGTCTGTTTCCACGCGAGATACGCAGAAAACGCGAGGCGTGTTCGAGCCTGGGATCCAAGTCCGAGTTACATTCAAAGATTCACGGCAAAACACGCAAGAGGAAAACAAAAAATGGCACATTAGAAAAGGCATATACACATATGCATAGAAAGTCTTCTATGCTGCACTTGTCTTCTAGACTTGTTCATACCTCCATCCATCCATACACGCCAATAATGACACCATGTCCCATGCCGAATGTGTATTTATGCAGTATGAAAAAAAAAACATCCAGTGCTGCGCTAGACGCCAAGTACGATTTCGGGGAAGAATGACAGAACCTTGTCCCCTGCCTTATACACAATGCGAAGAAGAAAGAAGAGAAGAAGAGAAGAAGAAGAAGAAGAAGAAGAAGAAGAAGAAGAAGAAGAAGAAGAAGAAGAAGAAGAAGAAGAGATTAGGAAGGCGATGCGCTCGAGTTTCGCTAAACGCCATGTGTTGCTACTGGCCCGATGGAGCTGAAAATGGTGCCACTGCGGGCATAGGCTATAGCCATTGGATGTCGATGCATCGAAGGATAGCCAAAAATAATAATAAAATAAAAACGTTTATAATAGGGCGAGGGAAAAGGTTTATAATATGACGCAACGACAGCCGGCTGTAGGTTCGTCATCGCCATCTCTCCGACTAGCGCCTTTGCCTGTCTTTGCGTTTTCCTCGTCGTCGACGACTTCTTGAGGCTTGACGGTCATGTGGACGACGTTCGGGATATCGGTCTGGAAGCGGCAATCTGGTACGTGTCAGTTGGTGTACAAGGTGTTCCCAGCAATTGGGAATCGAGGCGCAGTCGTGCGATGGGTACCTTTGAGTGGGGATTTGTCTTCTAGCATGCGGCCGAAATGTATCAGTCGTATTGAACTGGGTGAGGTTGGCCGGGTTTCCCATTCTGTGGTGGTTACGTTAGCGGGGTATGTAGGGAGCAGGACGAAGCAACCTACCCTCTCGCCAGTCCCGCCATATCAGCTCCTTGAGCGTGTATACACTGATATTGTAGGGGTCCATGGCCTCGACCGTGACATTGCGCTTCTTCAGATAGCGCTCGTCGATCTTGTAGGGATGCCGTGCGCCCGTGGTAAGCAGCAGCATGATAACCAGAGTGGGCCCGTTTGTGTTGTCTGGGTCCAGTGCGGGCGTGTCTGTCGAGGGTCCTATGGCTTCAGTGTCTGCGCGCGTGAGCGAAGCGGGCGAGGCAGGTTGCGCGGGCTCCGTGATAGCTGTGTCTGGATTTGGGGGCGTAGCGAGAGTGGTCATTTCCACGGGGCTGGATGGCAAGGCGTCTTGACTGCTCTGTGGTCGCGAAACTCCGCCTGTGTGCTCTGGCGTGCTCTTGGGGGCTGTTGATGTTTGCTGCGTGGGTGCGGCCATGGTCGACAGCACGCGGCACGGGAGGATCGTCGCACGGGTAAACGAGGGGGCGATGGTGGGAGCAGTGATGGTGGTGAAAGTGGTGGTGATAATGGTGGAGGTGGCGATGGCAATGGCAAATGGTAGTGGCGATGGGGAGTGGCGATGGTGGTGTGGCGGTCGTAGTGTGGCGGGTAGATGGCAGTGAATGGAGGGTCTGGACTGGACGGGGCTCGGGCAGCGAAAGAAGGCAGCGTGTCGGCGACGAGAGCAAGACGCAAGTGGTGCAACCGTCTCCGCCAGACAGCCCGCCAGGTACTAGTGTGATAGCAATGCAGGAGGAGAGCTGTCGGCCGATGGAGCGAGGCTGCCCGTGCGCCCGCCCAGGGATGCGGGTCGAGTTGGAGCGGGTGGGTTGTGGGACATGGCTGCCGCCGGGCGCCTTCGCCGCAGCATCCAGCATCTATCTCAAGGGGACTGTGCTGTCCTGTATTTGATCTACCCGCTGCCGTGCAAGGCACATGAATGCGTCACCACCGAGCCGCGAACACACATGGCGCGAGCGAGTCGCCGACTTGCCTGTCAGCATCATCGTTCGCTCCACAGGGACTTGGCTGGATTGGGAGGGCGGAGAACGGCCAGGCCAGGGGGCGGGAATTGCACATGCATGCTAGATGGCGACCGTCACGGCGCCAACGCCGAGTTGGACCACTTCCCAACGCCCAGGTTCAGATAGACAGAGGCCAGACTCTTCTCCTAGGAGCCTCATCAGGATCGCACGCCCACATGAATGACGTCGGATACGCCAGTACACACAGGCGACTGTTCCGCCATCATCCTTGGTAGTATCCTTGATTGATCCACACGGCTACCTCAAGACTGCCGAGTCCGACAGGCCCTCGACTGTGCCACATCGGATGCCGGACTACCCCTGCTACCCCACCCAGCTCACTAGCAGTTGATCCTCATCTTGTGCTCCATCTCAGTGTGGAAGCTGGGCGCCTCGCGAAGCTCGTTGCCTACCATGAACTGTTAGCTTGCCATGCAATTCCACAGACCACAGCACCCTCCACGTACCAGTAAAGACGTCCTCCCAGCCAATCTCACAATCTCGCCCCTCCAGAATGTCCTTGTGCACACTGCTGCTGCCGCCCAGAGCAGCAGGTCTCCACTCCCCAGCCTCGGCAATCTTGAGCTCCATGCCGCGTCGTACTGGCTCCGCAATGCCAAACTGCCGCCTCAGCATCTCCATCTTTAGGCGGTCTTGAGTGTCGCGCCATTGCGTCAGGCGGGCCTCGAGCGGGTGGGACGACTGAAGAGCTACGGGTGCTGCAGAAGACGAGCTGGACACGATCGACGTCTGCCCAAGGCGGGAACGGAGGGTGTCGTGCACACCGGGCGCCGAGGGCGCAGACGTTTCGAGCGCCGTCTGACCAGGGTGCGCCTTTGGGGGGACGAATCGAAGAGACTGTGGTCTTGGTAAGTGCTGAGCGTATCCCGAATTACACCCATAGGAGCTGCCATGGCACGAGGCAACCTACCATCTTGCCGAAAGGTAAATTCCGGGCCGTGAACTGCAAACAGAAAGTGCGATCTTGCGTTGGGCACTGCCGTAGACTTTCTGCGCCGAGCTACAGTATCTCCGACAGATTGGGGGTGGTACTATCGAGGTCGAATGTGGGTTGTTGAGCTGTAGATGGGAAGCTGTTGATCGAGTTGGAGCTTAGGCTACGGCGTGACGCACACTAGTGTCTCGGCCTTGGCATGGGGTCCCGCCAGTGATACCCGTAACACGATCACGTGGAAGCCGAAGATTGCATCACTCTCTCCAAAGTATATGAGCGGAGCATAGCTATCTAATATCCAATCACCCTGCTGAATGGCATGTCCCATACCACACACGCAACTACCATGGCCCCCACACTCACCAGACCTGCCATGAGAATGTTGACGGCGTTGTTATCCAACACATCGCGGCCAACTTCCACTCGCCGGCTTTTGTGCTCTCCATCAGCAACACCTTGGTCGCTTCCCCCAGCCTTCCGCATTGTCTCAGAGGCCTGAAGCAATACTGCTGCATCAGTCCCACTGCTTTTTGGAATTCCAGCCTTGCCTTCCTGGTAGTCACTGATCTTGCTGCGAATCTGTCCAGACTTGCGGAGGCGTAGCGGCGTACTTCCATTAACCAAGACCTTCCGGCCGCCTTCACCTTCCACAACCTTTCCCGAGTGCACGTCTACTACACTGGCCTGGAAGAGAGCACCAAGTAGTGAGTCAAGGAGGGTCCCGCTGAAGCCAGCAGCTGTCAATGCGAGGGTATATGCAGTCTTCTCGGCAAGTTCCCAGTCCTTGCAGAAGGGTAAAAGAAGGGTGGATGTCACTGAGAGGATAAATGCTCCAAGCAATCCAGCACCAAGACCAGTGACCGTCACACCACCATTCGTACCCGGTGGCACAATTCGCCAGGGTGCAGTTATGAGACGTGGTTTCGTGGCAGACAGGATTCCAAGTTCAGACGAAAAAGTGTCGGCGGCAACCGCAGCGTAGTTACTAGTGAATATCAGTTTCAAGGCCATACGTGCGCAACAGTGTAAACGCACGCAACAGCGCCCACAATCAACACATCGGTGCCTTGATGCCAGCATAGCTTATCATCCTCATACCGTCCTTCTCTTTTGATTTGCCAGAGATGTAGTAGTATCAACACTGAAGCAATGCCAGAATTCGCAATAACCTGCACATGGTTCCGTGACCCTTCGCCACCTGATGAACCGGCTGCCGACTGGGTCAATTTCGCTTTGACATCATGCTTGACCTATCGTCCATATCAGTTGGGTTACTGGTAAGAGTCTGGCTGAGATCGAAGCGCTTACCTTTGTCACGGCTGTTCCCGCTAGAAAGAAGACAGCAAGCAGCGCGAAGAATACGCTCCATGGATGTACAGCATGTACAACAGCAGTCGCGATTGCAGTGAGAATTCCAACAGGCGTCAACGATTTACGAGAATAGGCCCTATAGACAAGCGCAGCGATGACTGGCGTGGCTATTATTGGCCTCATGGTGTGGTGAGTGAAGTGTGAGTGTTGCGGCGCGGTTCCTGTTTCGGAGGTGGCGCCCGTTCCACTTCGTCATCTTCTTAACAAGTTAGCGTGAACCTCGCGTCTTCTCGCAATGTCTACTGGGGACTGACCACAATTTCTGACATGTAAAATAATACAGCTTGGCCCATCCAAGAGTCATGTCCATCAATCTAGCGTGAGCGACCCGAATGTCCGTGTTAGCTCAGCTATTATGCATTTTCAAGGCTACTTCCTAGAGGCACGGAGGGTGTTATGAATACAGCAGACGCTCTATTGGGAGGCACACGCTCTGTCAAGAGACATAAACAGAATATTGATGACTATGTCGTCTCGTTTTTCTCTAGACTCCTTCAAGTAAGAGATTATCTAAAGGCTAGTACATCCAACGCCCGTTGGTGCGCCATGGACGGAAGCAGATTACAATTGTAACAACTTTGGTTATCAGCCGACATTGTAGTCTTTGTGATAAGCTCCTACCATGCGTATTGCTTAGAACTCTAAATGCGTTTACACCGTAAGTAATGATGAAGCTCATTGAATTCTCGATTACGACTTCATTATGGGAGCTACGCTTACGCGGCAGCCATTAAATGATCCGCCAACGACAAATCGATGTTATCACTCTTCTTTTGAGATCCATGGTGATGGTGACTTCGTTTCTGATTACCCCATCCTACCACGTGAGGGAAATTTCTCTTCGCGCAAACGGACAGGAGAGAGCCTAGGCAGCACCGCCACCGTGAGTGACCGATCCACCTTGGTATATAAACATTGGATCCCTCTCACCTACTCTCCATCACTCATTACCACTCTTCACTCTTACGATTATTTCAACCGACCAAACCTCATACTTCCACCTCAAATACTATGAAGATCTCCATCACCCTGCTCGCCGTTGCAGGCCTCATCACCGTTGGGATCGGTACTGCAATCCCCCAGAACGCCAGCGCCATTGACACGGGCGACTCTACTATCACCACGTGTCAGGCGTGCTCCAAGGTCAAGAAGGACTGCATGATTGTGAGCCTGAATAGATCCTCCGATATTGAGCATCGATACTGACGCTGAAGTAGCAATGCAGCGCCGAAGGACGCGGCAAAGATGCCTGTAACTTGCCATGCACCTACAAGGCCTGCAGCACTATCATGTTCGGAAAGACTTGCAGCGAGCTGTGCTTGTGGTACTGCTAGATGCGCCGGTACACGTCTCCATGCTACCGACTTGGCATAGGCAACAGGCCGACTTTGGGGAGAGTAAGAACTTTACGAATGTGTGAATGGCTACTCATTCTGTGCGATGGTCTGGAAGTATAAAGCAGGAGATGTAGCCCATCAAGACATTTGTGGTCTGAACTGTTCATTGTCATAGGCACATCCAAATGAGAGATCCCATCATCTTTGAATCACCATAACCAGACGTGACCTGCCTGCAATATTCCCCTAGAAGAAAACGGGTAGGCCAGTGGCAACGGTACCCGAGATTTGTGGCAAGAATTCGCAACTTGCCTCGATCTGTGGAGATACGTGGATAGGGAGCGAAAACGAGCGGGCCTCTGGATCTATCGCTCGACATATCCACGGCTCCTTGACCCCAGATATAATTATGATTGTCTTTATTAGAGCAGCTACCGTATAATTCGCCTCTCGAAACGTCGAAAATATACCATGTATGCGCACCCCTGGGTTTTATGTAGCCGTAGCCTGCTCTGCTTGCACAAGGGTGCTTGTTAGCAAAGCCAATGCACCACGTCTTGGTGCTACTGTATTCCACAGTAATTGTTGTCTATCGATGATTCTAGATAACATTGTATCCTAAAGTAATTTCTATGATAAGTGGTATTCTTACGATCCGGGAAATGGGCGCGTTCGCCCTCAGCCCTCAACCCATATCCATCTCGAATCTCATGAATATAGCTACGACGAACTTCGGCAGCAGATACAGGAGGCCGGTAATGCTGTTCCGCCTGTATATCTTCAGTCCCTAGTAAATTCCATGGGTGTAAGGTGTCGGGCTGTAATAGAACCAGAGGGCGGATACATCAGGTTCTAACTTGAAAATTAGCCGTACAGAAACATTATATTCTACCTAAGTAGGTATAATCGCGATCTTCAATAAACATTGTATAGGTAGGCCCGTCTTCGGCGACCAAGATCATTACTTCTGGGGAGGGGGGGAGGGGTATGTAGGCAAACAAGACAACTAGTTGGGTAAAAGTTTGCGGGGACTTGATTGCGATTCGCGGACATTCGGCAAGCTCGGCCCAATCGAACTACCCCATGTTGTCAGGTCGCTCAACATGATGAGAAATCGTTCAAGGTTGTACGACTCTGTTCTGGTGTACGTTGTCATATACTGGGGTCATTTTGCTTGACTCTGTCTTCCTGCCCTCTCTGGTCTTTTCCTACCCAATACATCACCAGAAGTGCGAGGTCATGGCGTGCAAGTGGCCTAGGCACCATACTGTGGATGAAATCACTGATACTTCCTAGTACCGGTCCTTGCCGGCATTGCCGTTACAACACTCACTGCTTATTGCAACGCAAAATTCCACATCGTGCACGATCTCCAGAATGCACGTGGACGCTCGCAAGACGCGACGGACTTCCTTACCAAATGTGCCAATCGCAAACGCGTCCTCATATACCACTTCTTTGAGGATCAAGCCGAATTACAGCCAAACCACCCGTTCCTCATATTTGAGGGTAAGACATGGACATACCAGGAGTTCCATGAGTCAATTATACGAGTCGGCAACTGGCTGATGACAGAATTGGCCATAAAGGTGGGAGAAGTAGTGGCTCTCAATGGAGGGAATAGTCCGGAGTATCTGATGATCTGGCTTGCGTTGGACGCAATCGGAGCGGTTATAAGCTATGTCAATTGGAATCTGACTGGAGCGAGTCTTGTGCATTGCGCCAAAGTAGGCCATGCTAAGATTGGTTGTTGAAAATAGTGGGTGATGCTAACATCGACACAGATCTGTAATGCGAAGTACTTGATCACTGATTCTGCCGTGAAGAGCAACGTCGAACCATGTCGCTCGGAGCTCGCAGGGCTAAACATTCAGATCCAGTATTATGACCCTTCATTCTTGGCTTCCTGTTCGGACCTCACACCTATTCCAGCGTCTCGTCACGAGAACATCAGTCTAGAATCTTTAAGAGCACTCATCTACACATCGGGTACCACAGGCTTCCCAAAGGCGGTTGCATTACGCACAGGACGAGTGCTTCTACAGGGCCATTTCACTGCAAAATATCTAAAACTCACGCCAAATGATAGCATGTACACGTGCATGCCTCTCTACCATAGCGCAGCCCACAGCCTCTGCACGACGCCGATAATACATGCTGGTGCCACTCTTGTCTTGGGCAGGAAGTTCTCCCACAAAACGTTTTGGCCTGAGGTCGCAGAATCTGGAGCGAATCACGTCCAGTACGTCGGTGAACTATGTCGTTACTTGCTCAATGGTCCGCCTAATCCGTATGAGCGCAAACACAAAGTCCAAGTGGCATGGGGAAATGGCATGCGGCCTGATGTCTGGGAGCCGTTCCGCAAACGCTTCAACATTCCCATTATTAACGAATTGTACGCAGCCACAGACGGACTGGGCGCAACTTCCAACCGTAACGCTGGGCCATTTACCGCGCATGCTATAAGCCTCCGAGGGTTGTTATGGAATTGGAAATTCAGCGACCAAGAAGTCAGAGTCAAAATGGACGTCGACACAGAGGATATCATACGGGATCACAATGGCTTTGCCATCAGATGTGATGTCAATGAGCCTGGACAGGTGCTGCATCTTCTGACACCGGAAACGCTTTCGAGCGCACCGGAATATTACAATAATGAGGGCGCGACGCAGAACCGGAGGATCACAGATGTGTTCAAGAAGGGTGATATGTAAGCCCTGGCATTGCGGCAACAATCAGAGCGCAAGCTAACGTTGACAGGTGGTTCAAGTCTGGCGACATCATGCGGCAAGACAACGATGGTCGTGTATTCTTCGTCGACCGTTTGGGAGATACGTTCCGTTGGAAGTCTGAAAATGTGTCTACGAATGAAGTAGCTGACATGATGGGCAAATGGCCTCAAATTGCGGAGACCAACGCCTACGGGATACTGGTCCCTGGGTACGATGGTCGCGCTGGCGCCGCTTCAATTGTTATGGCAGACGGGGTCACGGAGGACGCTTTTGACTTCGAGGGACTTGCTAAGCATGCACGCGCTGTATTGCCCAGGTATGCCGTGCCACTGTTCCTCCGAGTCACGCCTAAGCTGGAATACACGGGCACATTAAAGATACAGAAGGGGCGGCTAAAGAGCGAAGGTGTAGATCCAAATAAGACAACAGGCTCGGATCACTTCTACTGGCTTCCGCCGAGCAGTGAGAGGTATTTGTCGTTTGGGACGAAGGACTGGGAGGCTATCAAGGACGGGAGCGTCCGTTTGACCTAGACTTTACAACAATACGTAGCAATTTTGGTAAACGGTTGGTATCAAAATCCCCTGATCAGATCCGATAAGATCCTGGCAGCGAAAATGGCGTGTCTGCATACCGAGGTACATCAAATGTTGCCTAAAGAGTGCATGCACGTGATCGATTCCAGGTCACTCCGCTAGCGCCGATGGCAGGAGCGACCATAGTCTTTCTGTCTTTCTAACATCCTCACCCGACACTGCAAACCACACGATACGATAACGTAATACAACGTAGCACCGACTGCGCCGCAGAATCTACGCCATTCCCGGTTTATCCCTGGACCTTCACCCGTCTTCGCCCGCGACACAATCCACCGTCCGCAGTGCCCTCTGACGTCCTTCTGAAGCGTAGAGTCACTCTATCGCAAACATTCCACGATGGGGAAAGCCGAAGTCGGAAGCACCAAATATGTCGCGAACAAGATGAAGTCAAAGGGCCTCCAGCGCCTGCGGTGGTGGTGCGAAATCTGCCAAAAGCAGTGTCGCGACGCCAACGGCTTCAAATGTCATGTCCAGTCCGAGTCGCACGTTCGCCAAATGCAAGTCGTCGGCGAGGACCCTCGAAAATACATTGCCAATTTCAGCAACGAATTCCAGCGCGACTTCATCTCCCTGCTGCGAACGGCGCATGGCGAAAAGTTTATTTCCGCGAACCGATTCTACAACGAGTACATCCGTGATAAGGAGCACGTGCATATGAATGCTACCAGATGGTCGTCACTTACAGAGTTCACGAAGCATCTGGGACGCGAGGGTATATGTCAAGTAAAGGAGGACGAAAAAGATGGCTTAATGATTGCCTGGATAGATACGAGCATCGCGGCAGTTCAACGACGGAATGAAATCGCCGAACAAGAGGCTGCCGAGGCGAGAAGTGGAGCGGGAGAAGACAGGATGCTGAAGAAGATGGCAAAGCGCGCGCAAGAGGAGGCAGAAATGAAGAAGGCAATCGAGGCGAAGCGCGCGACAGCCAACTCAGTGATGAAACAATCCACCCCATCCGCGGAAGGCGCATCACCAAACTCCGAAGTAGAGTCCACAGAAAAGATTCATTCCGATTCGGCGAACGAAAATGTCAAGCCGAAAGAGACGATAGACGCAGATGAGCCGAAAGTAGATACAGCGCCTGTCAAGCTAAGTTTCGGCCTCAAAGCAAAAGTGGCGCCGGCGAACAAGGCGGGCCTTAGTCAGATGAAGAGTCAAAGCATATTCAAACGGAAGAAGGATGACACAGCGGGGCAGAAGCCCGTCAAGAAGGTCAAGTTGTAGGCTGACAAGTGGAGTGAATGAGTTTATGACCTGCATAGCGCGGCGTTTGGGTAGTCGAATCGCGGTTAGATCGACAAAGGATTTAGCGGGCTCACGTTGATGGGCAACACCAGCCAGAGCATGTGGAATTGAGATAGCAATACAAATATCACATCGAATTCGAGTACATCCCTGGATTGGCCTGGATGCAGCGCGACGCTAATGTCTTGGCAGTCGTCAACTTGGACATCTCGGAGAGGAACGATGGGACTATTCCCCCCACACAATTCACCATGGACGACATACAGAAACGCAATACCCAGGACCAAATATCTCCCACAAT
>Ga0182211_1000461_pt1 | contig 12873 bp, 13 predicted proteins | sample G5R1MG_20_FD_129660 | JGI IMG/M metagenome (GOLD analysis project Ga0182211, IMG submission 129660) | Switchgrass phyllosphere microbial communities from Michigan, USA - G5R2_MAIN_03OCT2016_LD1 MG | ecosystem: Host-associated > Plants > Phyllosphere > Phylloplane/Leaf | place: USA: Michigan... | reverse complement strand
GCCATGAAACGTTAATTCCGAGGCCTCTTCAGCGCTGATTATGGGTAGCATTTTGGCGCTAGGGACTTTACTCGGATCGGCTGTGAAGATGCCTTGTACCTCTTTCCAGACCTGCAGCTCTTCTGCACACAGCCCGACAGATATGATCGAAGCGCAAAAGTCAGTGTATCCACGACCAATTTGCGTAAGGACACCGTGATCAATTGGCCCAAAGAATCCCGTTACAACTGGTACAGTAGCCTGAGACTTGCGGATTCGTTTGGCCATCAAATTCGATAATTCATTGTAGAAGGACTGTTCCATGGCGCTTTGTGTTACAGTTGAGGCTATTTCGGAGAGGTCGATAACTTCGCTCGCGATATTCCGGTCGCAGAGCACAGCGGAGATGAAGAAACAAGCTAAGCGTTCGCCAGAGCTAATGACCATGTCTATGATGCATGAGGTACCATGACCTATAGTTCTAGTTGCTTGGAGGATCTTTGTAATCTTGTCACACTCGCATTTGATCTGCTCGACGAGTCTGACAGCGAGATCCGGGTTCTTTATATACTCGTAAGCCGCATTGACATGTTCTAGATAGACCTCCTGGATAAGTGTGCAGGTTTTACCGAGTTGGAAATCAAGGCAATTCCGGTAGGCTTGTAAAAGACGATTTGTTGTGCCTTTATCCTTTGTGGTAGCACTCAGTGCTGAGCAGACCACTACGACACGGTGATGGCGGGTGGCGGGTCTAAGCTGGTCAACTGTTTGTGTGCTATAAGGAAAGAGTTGGAAGATATTGGAGATAGAAGCAAAACTAACTTGATTACGTTCTCCACAACGTTGAGAGGGAATTTTCCTATGCTTGTGCCACCAAACTTTTGCACGACCCAGAGCTCCATGTCGCTTCGAGACGGCGCGATATCATTAACTGTCATACCGTGCCTTGAGTATCTTTTGATTGTTTTGATATATTTTACCCCATTTCTTCTCAAGAAGATATATAGTGAGCACATTCTCAAAGCCGCTTTAGTTCGGACATCGTTTCTTCCTTTTCTCGGCCGAAAAGGGCCGCTAGTCTCTTTCACGGGCGTAGCTAATGAACAGATTCCGAACCGACACATATTATCATGCTAAATCGGCTTCACATGAATACAAGTCGTGGGACAGTAGTCAGTGCCATCTTTATGATCTGGACCGGAAGAATACGAAACTGTCTTTACTTCGAAACAACAACTTGATAATGTAATGATTGTAAACTCAGCGTAGGCGTCGTAATTGGTAGAACCACATAAAAATTGTACTCTGGAATAATAACATCACGACCGCCGATCAAACACGGAGTTGTGACACTTTTCATTCTGGCTTAATACAGCTTGACGTGGCATGGTGTATATAGTTCTCAATTAAGCTTATTATGCTTATAGTGAGAATAGGGCCTTTCTACATATTTTCAGACGTAGTGTTAATCCTCACTGCGCCAGCAAGACCGAAAGTTTAGCAATATTCTACCAAGTTAAAGATTGTTGGATTGAATAGTATATATGGCTCTCTCTGGCAACTCTTGGCCATGTAGGCGCGTTGCCTGCCACATATTCCACGTTCATTATCGTTATGTCTTCGTCAAAACGCTTAAATTTCAAAACAATAATAGTTAATATTCTTTTACCCTTCAACCACTTGCTTGGGTTATTTATGCATGAGGTATTGCAAAATATCTCAATACTCTAGAAGTATTTCGGATTTATAAGCCTACCTAAGCGGGCAATTTAATGACTAGATTGGTGGCCCTTGCTTCTTCAAAGATTCTGCTTGTTGCTCTACTTGTTATAGGGCACATATTTGCCGTTTTTTAGCTCCTTCGCACCATATGTTTCCAGTGACTTAGCCAGCCTAACGTTATCATCAAAGCTCTTTATCCCTGATTTGAATACTCCTGCTCCATCAGAATGAACAACAAACGCTTTCCAGCCTAACTTCAATCGTCTCTCCAAGATATCGGGGGACATTGCAAAGCCGAGTACCGCAAGTCCATTCCTATCTGCTGCTTTTTGGATCTTTTCCAACGCAGTGAGAAAGATTATCTCCTCGCCGTCTTGACTGCCGACTTCAAGACCCATAGAGCATCGTAAATCGCCCGCCCCTACCATCAATCCGTCGACTTAAATGGAAGCTATTAGCTCAAAATTTTCCTTCCAATTCGGCTTATTAAGCTGATAGATGGCACTTACTTCCAGGAACGGCAGCAATCTCATCGACATTCTCCACGCCCTCTGTATCTTCAATTTGCGCAAAAATGGCAACGTGATCATTCCAGACGTCATACACGGATTCCCCAGGTTTGGTGCGTGTCTGCTTGCCGAACAGTGCCAATGGTGGGTAGCTGCGGGCCCCAAGAGGAGGAAACTTGGCTAGAGAAACCAGTTTCCGAGCCTGATCTACATTCTGAACATGGGGCTGAACAATACCTCCCGCCCCAGCCAGTAGGACGTAGTTAACCAGGTCTGGCATATTCGGCGCTAGCCGAATGAACGGCACCATAGAGCCATTAGATGTATACTGGATTGTCTTGATAAGACTTGCAAGAATTGTAGGGTTCAGCGGGCTATGTTCCTAAGGTCTTATTTAGCTTCCTAATATATGCTATTTGAACCATGTAAAGCTCACTGCATCCAGAAAACAGAACTGGTGTGGTAGGGTAGCCACAACACGCGCAGCATCTTCGTGAGGTATGCGACAGCTTGTACCCCATATTAGTTCGCCACTCTTTAGGATTGATCGAAAGTCCGTCGGCTGAGCCAGATCTAGGGCGTTGTAATCATTCACGTTCAACATTGTAAAACTTTGATGATTTACTCAAAGTTAAAAGGCACGAGGCGGATTGTTAAGAGTAAAGGATTCAGTATCTCGGTTGCCGAGGACAGCAAAGTAGCTAGATGCCTTAGGAACCCTGTCTTCCACCTCGGCGATGACGCTGAAATGTCCGCCGTGGTAATTAGGCTGGATTTTATCTCCGACAGCGATTTTTTTTAAATCCGCGCTGAGCATCGTAACTGCATGTACATCCGATTGGTCCAAATCCAAAAGATCGGTGCCTAACCAGAGAAAACAAACAGGGGTACTCGGCCGACGAAGACATCATCTACACAGCTATACGTGAGAGTAAGACCCTATAAGGAAACCTCCGAGGAAACTGAGTAAGACAGGATATGTTCGATGGCGACAGTAAAGAAAAGTTCGCCAAAGGTATAAATCCAAAGCTATTGTAGGCATTTCGCAATCAGAATCATCAATCTCAATTCCATTAAATCCCTTACTTTTACGCATCAACAATGGCTATCAAGCAATATTGGACTCCCGTTCCCAAAGAGTACCAGAAGAAAATAAAGATTATCAAGAATTCCGACGATCCTGCTATCAACTTTCCTTTGGTACTTCAACCGGAGCAGCAAGAGCTTTCCAAAGATGCCATCCTTGCCGAAGCGCGCGCTCTTGGCGCTCAACCTTCTGATCCAGACCTCAAAAGCCCAATCCGTCAGCTGCTAGATGCAAACGGCGGTGCAATCCACTTCAAGGGTCTTCCCTTGAAGACAGCCGAGGATTTCTCCGATTTTATGTTCGCGATTGCAGGGTCTGGTCCACACGCTTGGAAGCCCCATGAGCATACTGGAATGGAGGTACTTCGAAGACCCCAGGCTTTGAACGTGCTTACCGCCAATGAGGGCCCACCAAGCCACTTCATTGGCTGGCACAACGAGTATGCTGTATCTCCAGTCCACCCGCACTACCTTGCTCTCTTCTGCAAGGTCGCACCGAAGGCTGGCGGTGAGACTTCTGTCTGTAACTCCATCGCTCTTTACGATCGCCTGAGCTCTGAGGTCCCTGGATTCCTTGAAGGTTGCGGGAAGAAGGGCCTTGTTTATCACATTCCGCATAATGCCGAACAAGTCGGTGGTATTGTCGGCGGTAATGGACTCTACAAGGACTCAGCTTTTGGTCCTAAGGGCAACGAAAAGATGCCTGATACTGAGGATGGGAGGCGAGCAATGGTAGAGAGGAAAATACTCCATCTCGCACGCAGTGGTGGTTGGCACGAGGATATCAATCAATCCGACGAGAGCTTATCTGTGTGGCAACGCCGTGGATTTAACTGGGAATGGAAAGACAACGGCGATCTGGAAGTTGTCCACCGTGTCGCTGGTACCCGGATGCATCCAACGTTGAACAAGCCTGCCATCTTCAACGTGAGTATCCTCTAGATGATATGCCCTTGTTCTCTTGTAATCCTGACAAAAGATTACAGGCTCTATCCACTCGATACACGAATGCGGTGGCCAACAACACTTTTGAAGCCCCATTCACCTTCAAGAAGGAGGACGGAACGGATGGTATTTCTATTCCTCCTCATGTATGTATTGGGTCTGGGTTATTATATAATTCAATCCAACCAGACTAACAAAAATTCTTAGTTTGCTGGCCTTGAAGAAGATGAGCCCATCCCACGAGAATGGGTTCAGAAGATGGACGAGTGGCAGCACGAGCTAGAAGCTAGCATTACCTGGGACGCCGGCGATGTGCTGCTTGTTGATGTGAGTAATCAATTTTCAAACGAAATTGTTCTATCAACTAACTGGTCATTCCTACTCTAGAACTTCGCTGCGCAGCATGCTCGTTGGGGTTGGGAAGGGGACCGTAAGGTTATGGCGAGTTTCTGGGACCAGCCTGGCGTGGTTGGCGAGCCTATCACGACATAGTCATGTAGCAGCTACTCCTTTTAGAATCTTTTATCGAGATGCAGATAGAAGATTAGTCAAATAATAGATTAAGGATGTTGACAGTATTATTGAAGCTACTTGATCTATTTCGCGAGAAAGGAAGTAGGTCAATTAAAATTTCACTCTAGTTCCATTCTGTATGAAGACCTAGTGTGTTACTATTCTACTTCAAGACCTGTTATAGAGGCCGTAATCATGAACCTAAACTTAGTGGTCTGCAATATTGTGATGGCTTCTTGTTAATGCATAAACTAGAACGGCTTCTTTCGGCAGAGGATGTCGATAAGACCTAGCCCGGTCATTGAGTGGTAAAATATATTAGTAGGAAGGACCACGTAGGACATATACTATGCAATCTTGGGAATCGAGCAAACGATAAATTACTGCTCTCAGGTCTCACAACCCTGAAGCACCCATTCCACTTTTTCTAGATTTGATGCGGTTGGCTCTAGCATCGCTTAAAATACTTATACATGGTACATCCTCTCACGTTTCTCGGGCAGATGAAAATGTACTTCTATCCTAACTTTAGGCCGCAAACAGCCCAATCTTGACGCCGTTGCGGCTATCCGTAAGATTCCTGTCTACTCCGACATACTCCATAATAGGGTCACGGTTCTCAATACGCTTAAATTCTCGAGTGAGTCGGAGCAGTACATAGATAGATTGATGACAGAGTGGCCGGTAGGCTGGGCAAATCCTGCGACCTCCACCAAAAGACACAAACTCTGGGGTTATCTTCATGTGGTTCCACCTATCAGGTATGAAGCTATATCATTCGTCTCCCCATACTGATTTGATGTGATTGCATCCCCAGCCAAAAACGCAAATTCGATCACCTTTGCATATGAACAATTGGAATTCTCCATTAGGCCCGCCGCCTCTAGGTAGAATGGTATCCTTAAAAGCAGTCCTTGAAATTGTGGCACTTGGGCTTGTTGAACGTATTGTCTTGTGGATAACATTGCGGAATGGTCTGAGGCCTTGGGAGTCAAAATCAAGCAGCTTCCTCATTTAGATTGAGCGCAACGCGTCTTAGTTTCGACCAGAGACTAGGATTTCTCGCCAGGCAAAAGAGTGCGTTAGCAACCAAAACAGCCACTCCGTCTCTTCCACCAGCAAATATGTTGAGACATTCATATCTGAGTGTAAGAGGATCTTTAATCTGATTAGCAAGCTCGACTAAGAGAACATATCTATCTTTTTCGCTCTGATGGGCACCATATACGTTGTTAAGTACAAGCTGCACTTGCTCATCGACAAATTTATGAACCTTGGTGACTGTCCTTGAGTACTCTCGATCAAGCCAATACCGAAATGCAAGTCTTCCTGCTCTCCGTCGCTTTGAAGATCCGGAATTGGCGTAATTGAAGGCCTCGATGAATTTGCCATCGCTGTATGGCGATCCCGGCTGCAAAGAGTTAGTAGATTTGCCAAATATAAATTCAGCGGTCGAATCGAAATTCATCTTCTTCAGAAATGGCTGTAGATCTATGGTGCTTCCGTCCTTTGGATTCTGCGAGATGAGAAGATTTACATGCTTTTTGAACATTCCAAGAGATCGAAGTTAAGATTTCTTTAAGAGTGGTTTACTCATGTCTCGGGAGAATTTCCAGCGAGGTCCATCAGAAGAGAACATGCCTGGGCCCATGAAGTCGTTTTCTTTGAAGGCACCTGCTCTTTCAAGTGTTTCCATGTCTGCGTTAAAGGTAAATCGAAGTTTGGCCATGTCGATTGTATTGATAAGTCGCTGGCGGCCAACTTTCTCCTCCCAGGTATCTCCTAACTTAGAAAACCAGTGGTCGTAGTGAGCTAGCGTATGCTCTTAGTCACTTGCGGTTGCTCGTTCTTGCAAAAGATCGAGGCCCAGCCAATCCTTGTGCGGATAACTGGAGGGCTTCCGGCAACCATGCTCCGTCTGTGCCGTCCGGAACGCGAGGAAACTGGCAATCTTCTGGTACACAACGCCGGCTAAGAATAACAACAGAAAGGCGCCGAGCGGGTAGAGCGAGGACCGAGTGGACAGACTGCAGATAACAGTGGGCCGCCATAGATGAGTGAAAAAAAGCATGTTGGACATTGTGACATTTTGGAAACAGCCTGATGCCGAGTATGCCGTTTGTATGTAGTAGAAATAGGAAGATTAATATCTGTATGGCACTCCTAAATATGTACCTACAACATAGGGAATGATTCAATGTTGGAGGTATTCGAAAATGGTGTTCAGAAGAAACATGTCCGACTGGAAGAGCCGAAGCTGACGTGAGGGTCGGTCCGAAAGGTGCATATGTCCGAAGGCAGACGCTGTCAGCACTGATTTATCAACTGATACTCCTTTTATGGAGAGCTGTGCGACTTGTCTGCCAATAGAGTGCATTCTCCAGTTTTCAATGACGCTTTCCCCTGACAAATGCAGGATAGATGTACGCCGCTCCGATAAAATGCGAATAAGCGCCGACATAAAAGGGTGAGACGAACCAGCGTCTGACAACGAATTGTGACACTTGTTGCCATCACGCAACACAGACCCCATTCTATCTCACTAGGTAGAGCGAGTATACCTGCATGTAGATCTCGTTTTCCATGGTAAGAACCTATCTATTCTCAATCTTTTCTCCAGGGCTGCATATAAGGGGGTATTTGTGTTTCATGGTGAGGAAGCTAAACGAGGGATGGCATGGCCTGCATAGGTTGTATGCATAGTTCCAAGTAGCTTATTTGGCGCATGGGTAGTCACGCAGACGATTATTCAGAATGCGTCACCATAGGATGTAATAATATCCAGGCGCCTCGTAAAGGGGAATCCAATCCACAGTCGGAAAACAGGTCTTACTGAGCAATATAATCTACGCTTCCTGGTTAATGCAATCGTGGTGCTGATGGATACCGCAACGACGGAGCTTTGACTAGTTGGCTTAGCCTGATCTTCATTGGAATAATATGATAACTGCCTGATGGTTCTAAGCTTCCGTGGCAAAGCTTCTCCCCATGCCCGAATCTCAAACCAAACGAAGACGTCTTGTGCTTTCTTGCTTTGAGTGTAAACGCAGAAAGCTTAAGTGTGGACGAGAGACACCGATCTGCTCGCGTTGCATCAACGTAGGAACCCCTGAGCTGTGCAAGTACGACCCGCGCTATTCGATGAGTACAGACTCAGATACGACGGGTGCAGCTTGTGCAAGTCAAGCCTGGTCTTCCAACAACTCCATCAGTCAATTTCCCACCACTGTATTTGAGAATTTTGACGCATCAATCCTCAGCGGAAATTTTCAGCCAAGCACATGGCTATCGTTCCAAGACAGTCTCGACCTTGAAAGCTCCGACGACTTGGACAGCGAGAACCTCATTGGACCCAAGGAAACACAAATCCAGACCTCGGTCACAGAACCAAGAAGCGGATTCCATGGCCAGTTTCGCGGCCCCAGCCACCCTACAAACATTGTTGCCTCTTTCAATGACCTCCGTAAATTCATGAAGCTGACTCTCGACGAACACCCCATCCTTGGGGCGCCACAATGGGCTACCTTTCTACCTGAAGCAGAGCAGCCTCTTTCAACTCATCCACCCGAGAAGGTGACTGGAGTCATGAAGCTTCTTCTTCCAGCTGAAGAGCGTTGTCGAAGCCTGTTGGATTCCTACTTCGATCATTTCACGGGCATCTACGCGCTCTTTCACGTCCCCACCTTTTGGCATGAATATCAAAACTATCAAGAAGGTACCCACAAAGATCACGTGCGATTCAATGCGCTCCTTCTCGCCATGATGTCGTGCGCCAGATGCTTTTTCCCAGACGAACCACTCTCCTTCGATGGTGATAGTTCCACAGCCCGGAACGAAGCGCTGAGATGGGTACAAGCAGTCGAATGCTGGTCAAGCCAGCGGTCGGCAGAAGGAGGCATTGTTGAAAGAATTCAGTTCAAGTGCTTGATACTCCTCTCCAAGACATTGAACGACATCGACCGCAAGGACCATTACACTGCCTCGCAAAGCCTGCTTGCAGATTCCATCTCCAGCGGTCTTCATCGAGACTGGAAGGCTCTGGGCGTGGAGGAAACTTTTGCCGAGCACGAGCTCCGCCGCAAGGTGTGGAATGCGGTTGTCGAGTTGGATCTCGCGGCATGTAGCGAGCGCGGTGTTCCGTCTATGGTGGCCAGCCTTTTTGTCGACATAGGGCCATCCAAGGGGTACAACGACGTCGATTACACTGCCGGCAGCGATTTCGAGCCCATGGATCAACCGAAGGAAAAGTTCACCGACGGCTCGTTTGCCAAGATGGCCTATGCGATACGGCCGATCCGCTATCAGATCATCGACTTGGTGAATAATCTGCAGAAACACGGGACACTATCCAAGTCGCTTCTGGCCGCATTGCGCGGACAGATATCAGAAGCACTGAACGGATTGCCGGATTGGACTGACACGAAAGCAGAGCTCAAGAGGCGCAACCAGGGGCTGGTATGTCGAGCGCTGCTGGAGCTGCAACTCCACGATCTGTTCCTTCTCTTGCACCTTCCCTTTGCCCTGGCAAAAGACAGCTTCGCCATGGACATGGACTTTGAACGCTTCGTCTGCGTGCGGTCCGCCAGCACCATTGTCAGGATCTACGAAGAAGTCGTGCGCACGGGCTTCAGCCCCATCGCGCTAGGAACCGCAAGCATCCTACGAGCAGGCCTCTGCTTATGCCTCCTCGAGGCTGGCGGCGGCACCACCACCACCATCAGCCATGGTAAGCAAAGCAAAGCATAGCATAGCCCCAAAAACGCCACGCCCGCTAATCCCCACACACGTCAGGCATCACCTCGCTCCCCATCTGCCCCGCCACGCGCCTCCAGCTCGTCAAATCCACCCTCAACACCCTCGAGCACCACGTCCTCTGCCTCGGCACGGACCTGCAGCCCCTGTGGCTCTGCTTCGCAGCGAGCAGCTACATGGAAACGGCACAAGCGCCGGACGCAAGCACGACGAGCCGGGCGCGCACGGCGGACAAGATGATTGCCCTGTTCAGCAAGCTGTGCTGGGCACAGAAGCACAAGAACATTGACTTTGGCCTGTCCAACTCGCAGTTTGCACGCTATGTCATGCAGATCCACGGCGTGTGTAGCAGCGTCGGGCTGCGGCTGGGGTGCGTGTCGCAGGCGAGGTTGCCGCTCGAGGCGCATCAAGGCGCCCGCCGTGTCGATTCGGTCTGGCATCAATAGGGAGTTGAGATGGGCGATTCCATGGTACCTATCCATGCAAGGGGCTGTGCCCCAAAGAACCGATTCAACAGACGAGAGCAGATTACGCGTAGACGGCTACAATTCAATGACCTGACCGAGCGAAGTGCTGTGCACAAAAGGAAACTAGCCGTTCATAGACGCTTTGTCTGACCACAATACAACACACCTATGGAAGGGGAAATGTCGTACGGAGTTGGTCTGTCCTTTTAAAACTTGGCATTGGGATTGTATATATGTACCGCCCAAATACAGCGTGTTTCACAAGTCCTCGGAAATACATGGCTTTGTGACCCTATCAGAAAGGAACAATCCATCACCTACCTCTCCCGCATCGCCTTCCTCACCGCCGTCCATATACATTATCCTCCTTCTCCCTCCGAAATCCCAAACTCCCTGCCTTCCTCTTCACCTTCTCCGTCGGCTCCCCCGCTACACCAACACCACCCCCCTCGAGCACCCTCGTACGCCCATAAAGGGTCCCATCATCCGCATCATCTACATGTCTCTGGTCGTACTCTGCGTCGCGACGAAATAAAGCCATAATGTCCTTCATATCGAGTTTGCCCATGGCTTTGCCGCCTTCAATGGCAGCGTTGGCGAGTTTGCGCTTGGCCTCCTGCAGTTCTTGAATGCGTTCTTCGACGCTGTTGTTGATAAGCAGGCGGTAGACAGTTACGTCGACGGTTTGGTTGAGGCGATGCACACGATCAATGGCTTGTTCTTCCACAAACTAGGGGTCTTTATTAGCATGCACCATCACTCGTAGCTATTGTGTATTGTGGCTTGTGGGGAAGGCGGAGTGGTATAAGGTAGGGGAGATTGCTTACGGGATTCCAAAACGGCTCCATGATAACGACCCGACTTGCAGCTGTGAGATTAAGCCCTAAACTACCGCACTTCAGACTGCACAATAGGACACGCGTGCGTTGGTCGTTACGTAGCCTGGCCAAGCTTGCTTCGCGCAGGTCGTTACGCATACTGCCATCATAGCGAGTGAAGTTGTAGTCTGCGCGCTTGAGAAAGGGCTCAATGATGTTGAGCATGGATGTGAATTGTGAGAAGACAATGACTTTGTGCTCTGGGGTCTCTTTTTGAAGGATCTGGAGTAATTGGCGGATCTTGGTCGAGGGAACAAGATCAGAGGCATTGTACTCTGGTTCAGAGGCGTCCGTGTCGGTAGCATTGTCGGATTCGGCCTCTGAATCGCTGTCGGAGGCGGATTTGGAAGCGCCAGAGTCGTCAGAGTCTTCAGAATCAGAATTGATGGCTGACACGTGTTTCTTTGCCTGTTTGTTGCGTGCAACGGGAGCCTGGTCTTCGCTATCTGTATCGTGAACAATGAAGGACCCTAGGTTGCTCTTACTCTCGTCAACACTACCTGATGCGTGCGAGTCTACAGAGGCAAGTGTATCACCACCGCCCTCTGCATCCTCATCATCCGTGCCGCCAGCTTTGCCTAGATCTTCAACCTTTCGTTGATCTTCAGAGACCAGCCACTCGCCCTCCTCCTCTTCATCATCACTATCGATGACAAGACGACGTTGGCGTACAAACTTTTCAGTCTTGGGGTTGGCTTCTTCCTCTTCGTCCTCCTCCTCTTCATCGTTTGGCTCACGACACTTGCTAGCTTTGTGTTTGTGCTTTCTATGCTTCTTCATTTTCGTCTTCTTCTTGTCCCTATAGAATCTATTAGTAATTAGAATGTTCCTGTAGTAGCAGCACGCATACTTCTTGAGTTTCGGTACTGATGCTTGGAGATCCTTCTCGCATTCCAGACAATGTGGTGTATCAGTGGCAGCATTGTCCCGATTCAAGGAAACCTGACAAATATCGCAGCGCTTGCTTGCAACACTCATGGCGCCCAAAAGGTCCGCGAGATCATCAGGATCAGCATCGTCAGATCCTTTCCGTGGAGTTTGGAGGCCGGTTGGTGTCTTTGGCTTGGTTCCTGTGGTCATGGCATCCTTGTCGTCTTTCACGTTGCTCTTGGTGAGACTCGGATGATCGCAAGCCTGCCGAAGCCGCAGGAGCAGCACAAGAGCTCCAATGTAATCCTGTTTTGCACCCCCCATCATCTCATCAAGACGACTCTGTGCGCGATCTGAAAGTCGGTCGTAGAAAGCGCGCTCTTTTGCCGTGAACTCTCCTATGATGGTCTCGACGTTTCGCGCGACAATCTGGAAGCCGCCCTTGCTCTCTTCCCCATTCTTCGCCTTTCCTCCAAAGTTAAGTGCACCCTCCTTCTTGAGCACATCTTTGGTGCGGCGCTTCATGAAGGCCTTCAGAAAGATCTGCAGTCGTCTCATGGCCAGGTTACCACGCCCATTCTTCATTGGACCAGCAATCGAGTCTTTCCAGCTTGACATCTCGCAGTAGGGCTGTATGCGAAGAAATTTGATCAAACTCTGGAGCTCGTCAAGGTTGTTTTGCATCGGCGTTCCCGTCAAACACCAGCGATAATGTGAGCGAATCTCGTAAGCAGCCTTGGTCATTTTTGCGTTTCGATTCTTGATCGTATGTGCTTCATCCAACATGGTGCGGTACCAGTGAACGGCGAAGCAGCCCTTTCTGAGACCGTCTGGGCCATCGCCACAGCTTGCGTGCTCAGATGCCAGCACCTGGTACGTGGTGATGACTACATCGTACTGCTTCAACTTATCGGCTGACTTGGTGCGATTCGGACCATGGTGGACTAGGACCTTGAGCTCGTGCGAGCGAGTGACCTTCGAGTTGATTTCGGCCTCCCACTGCTTGATGAGCGCCAAAGGAGCTATAACCAAGGTGCCCTTACCTGTCGCTTCCGCGATCTTATTCTTCTTGTTCTCTGGCTCAACACCATTCTCCGGCCGTGGATTCGACAGGATGAGCGCGATGGATTGCACTGTCTTGCCTAAGCCCAT
>Ga0182211_1000460_pt1 | contig 12880 bp, 8 predicted proteins | sample G5R1MG_20_FD_129660 | JGI IMG/M metagenome (GOLD analysis project Ga0182211, IMG submission 129660) | Switchgrass phyllosphere microbial communities from Michigan, USA - G5R2_MAIN_03OCT2016_LD1 MG | ecosystem: Host-associated > Plants > Phyllosphere > Phylloplane/Leaf | place: USA: Michigan... | reverse complement strand
GTGAGGCCTGCGATCTCGACGTGGCCGACATGAGCGTGCTGTGCCATGCGGATGCGGAGATGGCAGAGGTGGGCTTGAACGTGGTCTGGCTCGATCAAGTGGCATGTAGCCGCGGCGTACTTCTCTAGCACGGATAAGCGGATCTGCTGGATGATTTGACCGTTGCGCTTCTGCTTGTCGCAGATTTGCACGGCAACTAGGAGAGGGCGTTGGTGACGGGGGCGTTGGGAGGTTGGTGGAGACGAGGACATGGGTGGTGATGTAATGTAGGGATAGAACGTATCAATAGCGCGCTGCAGGTGGTTCTTGTTGTTGTTTTTGTTCTTGTTGTTTTTTTATGCAGCCCAAACTCTCTGTATTGACCGAGGTGTCCTGCACGATTGATTTGGGAAAAGGCAGTGGGAATGGCCCTTGATTTTGTATGTCTGGGCGCAGCAAACATGGTGCCTGCACAATGTTCTTTGGACAGGGCGCTCGTCTTCTCATGCGCTCACGAGAGCTGTCACGACGGCCCATCTGAAACACGGCGTTTCGCACGTGGTGCTGAAGGCCATTCCCTAGAAGCTTATTGAGTCGATGCCCAGGAAAGCTCGTAGCCGAACACGGTACGACGAAGGAGTTCATCCTATCCAGGGTCAGTCAGTCGTTGCTCCTCAAACGAAGCGTTCCGCAACGCACCCCCGGATCCTCCTCGAACATGACCTTCTCCATGACCTGCCGTGGGTCAGTATGCCGACAGCGCGTGGAACAACCAAAGACGCAAAGGGACTACGATCTGTGCTACCTTCTCCAAGGTCTTCTCGACCACAAAACCGGCCTCGCGTGCGAGGTCGAAGAAGGCCATGTCTTTCTCGTAGAGCCATGGCCGGTAGGGGGTGAAGAAGACGTAGGCTCGGGCGGCGGGTGCGTGCTTCAGCGTCAATTGCACCGTCTTGACGAGTTTTGCGTGCTCCGAGTGGTTAAAGAGCAAGTCTGCGAGAATGAGCACATCGAAGGCGTCGGCATTCGACGATAGATGTCGGGTCATGTGCTGCGTCGGCGCTCCCCACAGATAGCCCTCGGCAGCGATTCGGGGTGGCTTGGGTAGCAGACGACAGTGCTCGATGTTGTATTGGAGGTTTTGGATGAGGTCGGCGTCGGGGTAGTCGGTGACGACCGTCTGCTCTGCACCGCTGAGCGCACACACAAGACTGGGCAGCCCTGCGCCCGCGCCAAGCTCGAGCACCGTCTTGCCCTTGACCAAGCTGTCTGCATGCTCTTCCAAGTAGGCTGCTATGGTTCGCCCTGCATTCCAGAGAAAGTGGCCCTGCAACCATCAGCTGCCGTGCGTGGAGTTTTCTTGCCTGCCACGCCATCGGGAAACATGACCCACCCACAGTGGATTGTGCCCGACCAGGCGGACTTGGAGCGCACGCCCCGACTGCAGTAGATGCGTTGCAAACGTAGCCTGCTTCTCGGGCTCGTAAAAGTCGGCCGGCTCCTGGAACAGGTCTAGCCCTTCCTCGCCGACATGTGAGGCCATGGCGGGAGAGCAAGGCGCAAGCGCGAGAGGCGGGCGAGGTTCTGGGCTGGTAGTACTGATCAATGTAGATTGGAATTTTATGGCTGGCTTCCAAAAGAGGAAGGCGTTCTCCAAGGAGAGCCATTCGCGGTCACGTGCCCTCGCCCCGTGACACGTTTGCCCGAGGATATGACTATTTCCCTTGTGCGTAGGCCTCCTGTACCTAATAAATAGTAGTACATTACTATGGTAGGTAGTCGCTCTTCTTGCCGTTCGCCCAGACATCGCGGTACTCAGCTGATCGGCCCGCACTGCATGTACTACATACATACCATAGTAGTAAGTAGTATGTACTATGAATATATGTACTACATACATAGTAGTATGTAGTCGTAGCTACTAGCTACCAGTCCTTGTTTGTCCCGGGCTGCTACGGAGGGAAGAAGCCTGCTTACTAAGAAACCTGCTCAGCGCTAGCGGCGCCTAGCCTAATCAGTCTCCTTGCCGCACCTCGCATCCATTCTACGACACCCGCTCAAGCACTCAAGACACCAAGACAAGGGGTCGCCCACAAAGGCCGTCCACTTCGCACACACGTCAGCCGTGTCCCCCACTGCCTACCTCCAAGCGAGTTGTGTCGTCGGTCCGGCTTTGATTTGCTTCCCTGTCCGAGGCCGCTGCTGCATTGCCTACCAGCCACCAGCGCTTGCCCAAATTTGCGGCTGTCGGCAGACTCCCCACGCCAACGCCGGCCATATTCCAGCCGTACGGGAACAACTGGACTGGACCCTTCTTTGCGTCGCACGGCCTGGGTAGATGTGATATCGGGCGAGGCCTGCTTTCATCGACTAACGTGGAGCACGATCAAGCCCGCTTGGATCACCTCGCCCTACCGCAAGACCGGGGTTGTCTGTCTGGACTCTGGCCTGCAGCCGCTCTCGCCAGTCCCTACCTAGGTCCCTACCTACCCCTCGTAACAGATTTCCACGTGCGCCTTGTACCGCACCCAAGCTTGAACACACACTCTCACTACCAACACCAATCTCACGGATCCTCCCCGATACGCGCCCGCCTTACCTCATCCTTTTATGCGCGTTGAGCAAGTTTCCCTGAATCCATTCTAGCCTGGCAGCATGTGGGCCGAGGTCAACGGAGAGCGCAAGAAAGTCGCCTGGTATGTTTTCCATCCTGGCCTCTACCCCCATTTGCACCCGAGAGTCGCGTTACCATGCCTTTGCCATGCCACTCCTTTTGATCGGACACTGCCTCGGAGACCCCCTCCTGGAAATGGCGGAAGGCCCCCCCCCCAATTTCTCTCGCTATCCCAGACCGATTTTCGAAATCAGCACTGACTGACATGGTATAGTGGCCCGTGTATTCGAGGCCACCGTTCATCCAAATGCGATCACCGGGATCGAGTGCTTGTCGAGGTTCGAAAGCCTGGTCGCCCGCTGAGTAGCTGTCCGCATCCGAGTGGATCATGTAGTTGCGAACGCGTGGTTATCAACTATACGATTCCCAAGTCCTCGGAATGCGCATGCCCGTCAGACCGCATGCAACCAGCCGCTTCAGTTGCTGGTAACAGCCGTATCCAGAAGAATACCAGGCGATCTACCGTGGTGAACGCATTTTCACTCGAAAAAGCACTGCAGATAGGCCAGGATGCCGAGACGGATACTTCTTCGACCGCGCGCACGCCCACCGAGGGAACCCCTAGCAATGAAGCGTCGCCTCCATCCAGCGTAAGCTCGACGCCCCGTGTACTGCCCGAACAAAAGAAGCTTGTCTCAAGCTGTTGCAAACCAAAGTCACCACCACCACCACCATCCGTACCGAAAGCAAATTGCTGTAGTAGTAAAGCGAACCCCCAACCTCAATCTCAGCAACCGCCCGAGCAGGCCAAGCCGTGTTGCTCTGGCTCGAATACTTCAGCCACCACCCCTCCGCAGCCGCCACCGACCTACCAACACTTTGGACAGCAGTTTCATTTCCAAACCCAGTCTCAAGTGCAAAATCTTCAATTCCACAACTTCCAGTCGCACATCCCGTCCCCTGCATTGTTTCCATTTGGTCTTGGTGTCCCAATATACAACCATGCAGCTGCAGCATATCAACAGCACGGACCAGTTCCCATGAGCTCCATACCCCAACCCTCCGGACCCCATTTTCAGCGCGCCCCGGAACATAACTGTCATTGTGGAGAGTCATGTAGTTGCTTTGGATGTGCTGCTCATCCGAACAATGCTACAATGATGGAATATGTGCGGCTGATGGCACAGTTTCAATATACTGGTGGGTTTGGAGCCATGTCGCCACCGTTGTACGACATGCCCACGTATCCTCATCATCCCGGGTTTGGTGCCGAAGCAAATCAAGCAATCGACTGTCGGACAATGGCACAAGCCATGATGACACCCACGCCCACACAACTTGGTTTCCCACCAGGTATGGGTATGCAGTTCATGGGCAGTGCTCCAATGCCACACTCGGGGTCTTGGCAACAACCTCCCTTATCTACGACGGCAATGTCTGAACTCCAGCCTTTGGAGCCAGGAGAGTACACATTAGCAAGCCCGGTTGAAGGTCAAATATCACAGACAGGGCAAGATGCAGCGGAAACACCAGCTGCGGACAGTCCTAGCGATGGCAGCCGAGAAGAAGACACGCCTACACTGTCTCCATCCTCCTATTTCTGGAACGAGATGACACTGCCGAGCTGTTCCGACGCAACCGGCACGTGCCAGTGCGGAGACGGTTGCGCGTGCGTAGGCTGCATCACGCACGGAGGACACAATGGCTTGCAGCTCGAAGATGCGTCTCCGGGCGAGCACGAAGCGCTTTCTGAATTTGCCCCGGATACCGTTGGACTTGGCCTGGACGATGCGTCGGCCGATTTTATGAAATTTCACGCGACACCGACTTGAGACGAGTTGAGCAAAGAAATCAACGACACGATTGCCTGGAAAGAAGCGCTCTATACAGCAGTCGGTGCGTTGATTCTGTACGACCTGGAACACAACCCTTCAGACGTATGTTGGTGGTTGACAGAACCAACCGTGGGTCGAAAAGTTGGACCCCTTATCCCAACGAGATACAGCTGCCATAGGACCATGATCTTCCTGGCACAGCAGCTGCGACATGGGGATTTTTTTTTCCTCTTGTATATGATTTCCTTTTCCTCCCTCGGGAACGGCTTGCAGCAACGTACGTACCCCTACTCTTGTGAATATGTTTGGGAAACAGATTTTTCTCTCTCGCTGGAAGCTCGTTTTATTTCTCGGTTCCTCCCTTTGCTTTCTATCATTCACGATACGATACCCTTTATGCAGAGATCATGGGCGCGACGACTATCGCCATGGCACGGAAGAAAATAGGAAGAATTGCGTCTACCTAGGCCATAGTCATCTAGAACGCTTTCTTTTGTTTTTTATGATGATGAGAACTGCAGCGGCGAGGTTGAACAATGTCATGAACGTAGAGAAAGTACTCCATGATCAATCGTCCCGTGCGCCCCCCAGCAATGCAACGCCAACCAAAATCAATCAAGTCAACCACGACTTCGCCAACGCTTCCAACTCGTCCAACGCCGATTCTTTCTGGTCTCCCTTCGTCTTGGCAATTCCTTTTTCCCTTGTCTTCTTCTTCTTCTTCTTCCCTCCCTTCCCCTTTCCCCCTTGCACCTCCCCTTCCGTCTCAGATTCCATCCCACGTTGCTCCATCTTTCCTTCACTATCCAGGCCTTTTCCCACCACTGCATCACTATCAGTCTTCACCATCCTCACCACCGCATTCTCACCCTTCTGCGACTTCGACGCGGGCACCCATGCCTCGGCGCTCTGTCGTTCCCGCTCCGACACGCGCACGTGCGATGACGAGCGCAAATACATCCCCATTATCTGTCTGCGCGCGCGGCGACGCGAGCGGGTGGACGCATAGGTGCGGGAGCGGGCATCGGCAAAGATTTTGTACGTAGTCTGGGCGAGCCGTTGGTTTATGACGGCAATGTTGACCAACAGGTGGGTTGCATATGCAGCGTTCAGTGTCTCCGGTGCTCTTCGTACTTTGCGCAACAGAGGGGGCTCGCGACGGGGGCTGTCGGGTTCCCTTGGTTGGTAGGGTTTGGAGACAGTGTCGAGGCGCCGGAGCGAGCACTGACTGAGCCAGGTTTTGTAGTTCTTGCTGATGGCCAAGTGTGAATGGGTGATTGCCTCGAATCGCCTTTCTATGCTGCCGATATCAATGGCCTTGTAGTAGATGGGAGGGGCCAGATATGGTATTGTGTGGCCTCGGTCGGCAAGACACTGCATCACGGCTTCGTGTTCGATTTTTATTTTGTCTATCTCTCGACGTATTCTGCGGCATTGTGTCTTGAAGTGTCGTAATCTGCCGCGTCTCCTCAGTAGCTTTATTGTCTCTCGTCGAATTCTCTCACGTATTAGCCAATTATCTGTTGGCTCTTTCTCTGTGAGAACCCAGCGGGTTTGGATACTGCGGAAACGACGCAGCGCACTGTGAACATCCTGCTCGTCCGCCTCCGCGACAGTATCTTCCTGATCATTAGACGCGGTTGCGCTCGAAATAACGTTGACCGGACGAGCCGACCTAGCCCCAGGTGTCCCCCCCTCCTCCTGCATTAGACGCGCTGTTCTAAATATTACGGGTAGATTTTTTGGTACAGCTGCACCTTCAGATGTACCTTGGTCTGTAAAAGTCACGGGGGTCTTCGTGAACCTGAGTGCTGTACTTGTAGAAAATGTGCGTGCTTTGACTAGAGTGTTGGGCGATTTGCGCCGGGCGAAGCGTTGTCTTTGGATCGGTGAAGCCGAAGAACGGTTTCGTGAATTGTGTGGACCGGTAGATGTGGGATTCGTGCCAGATTTTGGAACAGCAGACGTCGAGAATTCAGTAGTGGTTGCTTGATAGATTAGAAAAGGGTTTCATTCACTTTGGGGTCTTCTGGTGCTTACCGATGTTCTGGGCTCTACCACTACCAGCTCCCACTTTACGCTCGCTGTCCACGCTGCGCTGTTCGCCTTGCTGCGCCGATGGTAGATTCCCACAGCGATAAATCAATCGGGTGAATGGAACGTCTAAGGTGGTAGTGACTGGCTCGAGTGGATTATCCAAGGTATATTGTGTAAGCTGTAGAGGTCCTTCGGTCAGTGCGCCAAAGCTGCGCGTAACAGTTGATCCGCCCTTGGCTGTTGAGGAGCCATATTGCCAAGATTGACCCGGAATAGAATCGACTGTACTCGGAACCGTACCGAGCTCCCAGCCTAACGCACCAATACCCGAGAGGGCCTTGATCTCTGATGCAACGTCACGCTGGACAGCCTTTGCCGCAAGGCATGATGTTGGCTGGATGAAGAACTGTATGAAGTCGCCGTTGTTGACCACGGGCGTGAGAGTCGACGCAAAGTCTGTCGGGTCGATAGGTGCGCTCTTCGGGCGCTCCGTGACGGACGAGGGCACAATATCATGGGTTGGAACAGGATCCAGCGATATGAGACCGGCTTTCTGGCCCCATCCGCCGCCCCCGCTCAGCACACGGTGGAGGCGTGCACCTCTTGCGAGGGCGGTGCTTACAATATGGTCATACATGTGTATTTCCTGGCGCCAAATGGTCTCCCACGGCGTCCTTGACCCGTCCGGAGAAGGTTGCGTTAGGTATTGGCGCGTTAAGGACTGCACATAGGCTTCACTTTGCGGGGGTATGATTAGTGCCCATGCTGTGGTTGCTTGTGGAGTCTCGTCTCGGGCGTTGAAAAAGCGCGAGACAGCCTCTTCGAGCTCCGAAGATGCGGTCAGCTCGCCGCCATCAGGACCGACGATGCGACGGACGATATTGCCCATGGATGTCTTGACACGACGCAGTTCGGTCAATGGCAGTAAGGGAATAGTGAGTGTAGGCTTCGTCTTGGGGTTAATGTATGCGCCAGGCTGATATGGGTCGATGCGGACTTGGTGGTGAGCCAGGGGCGTAGTAGACTCGTGTCTCAGGCCGGGCTGGTCGGGGCCGGGGTTGGTATAGACATGGAGAAACATGGTGGTGGGGGTGCCCGTGTGAAAGAGGGTGTTTGCCAAGGGCAGGCGCAGGCGCTGGATGGCAGGGCGGTCATGTGAAGTAGGTGTCGGGAAGACGAAATCGATGGCGCCGGCAGCCGAGGGCGAGGGGACGGAGCACATGGGCGGAAGCGAAACATAGGCAATGCCCTCGTAGCCGGCGGCAGCGGGCATGGGCGTGGAGGACGCGCGGGATTTGTTTATGGGGAGCTTGTCGACGACGGCACATAGGGCGTCCAGACGCAGGCCGACGATATGTCGGAGCTGGGGTGAGGAGCGGCGGTGCATGCGAAGCAAAAGCTCCGCGACGAAGCAGGGGTCGCGCAGGCGGGAGGCAAAGGCGGGCGTGGCCAGGACGAGACAGAAGCGCTGCTTGTCGGCCCTGAGCATGACGGAAAGGGCCTTAACATGGTCGAGTAGCGTGTCATCGTCTTGGTGGACCGAGTGGGGAATGACCGTGGCCGCGGGGAACGAGGCGACGCGGAGCTGCGGGTTAAGCACCTTGTATTTGCGCGGTCGGGTGCGTGTAGCAGCGGCGTCAGCAGCACCAGTGGCGCCCACGGCATAGCAGCGGCATGTCGCAGCAAAGGCGGGTGGGCGGGCGTAGGCCCGCAGGGCGATCTGTGAAAAAAGCCATGGGCGCGAGGCCCGGAGCAGCATTTGCATGTGACACGGACAGAGGTACTCGACCGCGATCAGGAGGGCAGGCGCATAGTGAGCGGAGGGGGAGCGGAAGTAACGGGTGGAGAGGGAAGAGAAGGAGAATGAGGACGAGGAGGTGGTGGAGGTGGTGGAGGTGGTGGTGGTAGTGCCTTTGCCCACGCTGTGGCGCACGCGGCAGCTCCCGCACGCTAGCGCTGGTAATCGAAGGCGGCTGAGTAAGCATCGCCGCGCCAGTCAGGGCAATGCACACCCTACGGCAGCACGACAGCACGGCAGCAGACGGGCAGCCTGGCAGACAGGCTCTTGCGGCTCACAAAGCACTGCAAGCACACGGCAGAGGCACCCCCACCAATACACACACGCACACACGCCCCCCGCACCGCCACAGCCAGGCAGAAACTCGGCCATAACTCCTGACATTGTACCCCTGCCTGGCCACATTGCTACTACTACTACTACGACTGCGACACGACCACGACCACGACTCCTCCTACTGCCGCCTCTCTTCGCTCATGCGCCACCCATAGCCGCTGCTCCACCCCGGCCTCCGCCCTCCATGTCGCGCGCATTCCGCCGCTCCAACCCCATCACCCTCGTCCTCGCAGCTATCCTCTGCGTCGGCTTCTTCGTCTTCTTCTTCGCCGGCGCTGATGGCCCCTCCCTCGCCCGCACCGTCGGCGCCGACACCGCCTCCAGTCCCCTGTCTCCGCCCTCGCTGCCCTTCCGCAAGGCAAAGGCCAACGCGCCCCACGCCGCCCCGCCCGTCGTTCACTACTACATGAACAACGTTACCACCTCGCGCACCCCCGTCGAGAACGAAGAAACCGTCCTTATTCTGACGCCCCTGGTTCGCTTCTACCAGCAGTATTGGGACAACTTGCTAAAGCTCTCGTACCCCCACCATCTCATCTCCCTCGGCTTCATCATACCAAAAACGAAGGAGGGCAACGCAGCCTACGCAGCGCTGCAAGCCCAGATCACAAAGACCCAGAAAGGACCCAAGGCCAAACGCTTCTCCTCTATCACCATCCTGCGCCAGGACACGGAGAACCCCATGACCTCCCAGAATGAGGCCGAGCGTCACAAGTTGGAGAACCAAAAGAAACGCCGCGCCGCCATGTCAAAGGCCCGCAACTCGCTCCTCTTCACCACAATGGGGCCCACCACCTCCTGGGTTCTGTGGATGGACGCAGATATCGTCGAGACGCCCCCCACCTTGATTCAGGACCTCGCTAACTACGACGTTCCCATCATCGCCCCCAATTGCTTCCAGCGCTATTACGACGACAACAAGAAGGCAATGGCTATTCGTGAGTATGATCTGAATAACTGGATCGACAGTCCGACTGCACGCGAGCTGGGCGCCAAATTGGGCAAAGACGATGTCCTGTTAGAAGGCTATAAGGAGATGCCCACTTACCGCAGCCTCATGACTAAGATGTACGACAAGAGTGCCGATCCTGGAGCCAAGGTCAAACTAGATGGAGTAGGTGGTACCACGCTGCTGGTCAAGGCAGAAGTACACCGAGACGGCGCCATGTTCCCACCATTTCCCTTTTACCACCTCATCGAGACCGAGGGCTTCGCCAAGATGGCCAAGCGCTTGAACTGGGACAGTTTTGGACTGCCCAACTACCTTGTACGTCGTTCGGCAATCCTCATTCAATCAACATCACTGACCAGTCGCAGGTATACCACTATAACGAGTGAAGAACGCAAGCGAAACCCTCGAAACCCGTGCACTTCTTCCATCTGGGCTCATGAGCTGGCGTTGTATTGGCGATATAGGTGATGGAGTTCATGTCCTGCTAGATTTGTCGCAATCACAAAGTGTCGCGCCATGTTCCTCTCGTATAGGTCATGTAAACCTTGACGTCTGTTTTTAGTATCGTAGACCATGCAACGGCAACGAAAGAGGGAGAGAAAGAGAGAAAGAGAGAGGAAGGGACGGGGTAGGGGTTTGGTAATGAAGCCGCAATTTTCAATATGAGATTCTCCGCTCCATCGCTTCATTCTCCGGCTACTAGCTGGGATTACGCGGCGCTGGAGTTCCTGACTATCGCTACGTATTTCATGGGCCACGAGTATGTAACAAGCAATCCCTAAATCCTAATGGTCTCGAGCAGCTTCTTAAGGCCTGATTCTCTGCTCCAAATCTAGCTTCTAAATTCCCAATCTCGGCTTCCAACTTTCCGTGCATTTCCGTCAGAACATGCAGCGCGCCATGATGCGGAACAGGTCGCTTAAATCGTTGACTCATGCAACCTTTGAAGGGACAGGCTGAAGGACCAACCATAAATCAATGACTATGAATTCAAGAATATCGCTTGACCAGATAAGCCTATTCGGATTCAGTGTTCTCAGCTTGAACAGAATTCCTGGATCTTAACCGTGCTGATGTTTGAGTGAAATGGCTTGTGCAACTCCCCCTCTTATATTGCCATGTACACATCAAATTCTTATATAGTGATATACATAGTCTTCAGCTGAAAGAATGCATCCATATGGGGTAATTCTTCCTCTCGTAGTTTTGAAACAGGTAACTCCGTCCTATAAGCGAGGGGCGAAAGCATGCATCTTACAGCCCACGGCCCAACAAGCCAGCCCAACAGTATTAAAAACCGCTTTTAATATCAAATGAAGTGATTGATATTAGGTCTTGAGGGATGTAGCGTGTTTGTAGCGCACGCGTACGTGCTTTGGTGGGTTATACGAAGATGTACCCAAATTTCATGTACTATGTACACCAGTTTGGGGGCTTGGATCAAGAAAAACGGAAATCAGCCAAATTGAGCGATTTGCAGCTCCGTGTCAACTGGTAGATCACAGGAAGCACCTCTTAAAAAGGCGCAAATCCCAATTGGATCAGATCAGCAAAAAAAGAAAACTAAAATTCGACTTGAGGAATATGTCCGTTCTTGCATACCATGGTCCATACCCAAAACAAATCGTTACAGCCAAGGATCCGCATTGACGCCAAGAGTCACCCATTCATCCCAGGCCAGTCTGGGCTTGTCTCAAATTAAAGCCTGCTTACCCACAAACCGTGTACAGTGGGCTCCCATCGCCGCTATGGTACATACCCAATACATCATTAAAACGTAGTATAACCTCATCTGTATCTAGTGTAGGAGTCTATATCAGTTCCGTAGTGGCGTCGAGTGGCCTACAAGAAATATCTATTTTGCTAATAGCTCTTTTTCAAATTCGCCAATTTTTATCTCTGCTTGTGTCAAAAGGAACACCTGTGCCCTGCCCAGAAATCTACTTCCCGTATCCTTAATATCGGCTAGCAGCTGTAGCAAAGCCTTTAATTACAATAAGATTAATGGGCGGACTAGATGCTCCCACTCTATTGGAGAGCTAATCTCGTCATCACCGATAAAAAGTTTTCTCCAATTTGATGAGGCGTTTGAGCTCGTCGCTGCATCAGATGGCGTATGTTCGTGGTTCGTTCCAGTTGGAGAAGAAGTAGAAGCTGCTAAGCTGCTAAGCTTTACCCCTGCAACAGAATACCATTGGATAGGAAATTAAGTAGTGTAAATGGTGAGGCTTCCAGGGAAAGTAGTGTGTTGTTGAGATCTAGCCCCCTAAAGAGCGTGACAATAGAACCACAGGCCGCAATAATTTTCTCAGTCATGAAAACCAATGCGACTAGATTCTCCCTCTTATCAATGCAACTTGTGCACTTTACCATCAAGCGGCAGCGCTTAATAGCCTCCTTATGGGATGCTGAGATAGTGTCGAGCTGGGATCGGTTATTCGAGATACATTTGGCCTTCAAATTTTCAACTGCAAGTACGGAAGCGGCTAGGCAGCTTGACTTTGCAGACGTGGAATGACATAAGACGAATGCTGAGCCTACAGTTGATGTCTGAAAAGATATAGGGAATGCTTCAAAACTTGTATCGAATAGAGAGGTATCATCTGAATGCGTGGTAGATGGAATTGTTCGAGAGATTTCATTCTCTGGGTATGTAGCCCAAGTAGAGAAGTCGCTGCAAGGCGTGACAGCTGCTGGTGGGGTCGCACCTAAGAACCCAAGGGGTAATGTCGACTGCTGGAAGTATGGCTAAGTGCACCGACTGGTATCTCTTACTCAGATCCAATAACGGCGTGCTCTTTTGGAAGCTCTGGAGAAACATTTGTCCCTTATCTCTATTATCGGGGATTTTCTCCGGTGGGAACCAAGATTCTTCGAACGGCAGGTCATTCGAGTCCAATGACACCGCCTTTTCGTGTTCTACTGCAGGAGGATTGGTGTCTCCTTTCGTCCGTGTATGCTGGCCAGCTATGTAAGTTTTAATTGTAAGGTTGCATTGCTTTCCAAGACTTATGCACCGGTCTTAAGTATCCCTCTTTTTGATCTTACATTTGAGCTGCGCACAAATATTATTAGCGTATACGGGAGATAGGATTTAGGTTCAAGATGCTGCGACATTACCTTTCTAGCTCTACATCGACTGCAAGCTGGACTTTTCTCCACGTTACATGATCCGTGCGGCTTCTCAACAAACATGGCCTCTTTTGGTTCGTCATTATCGGGTTCCCAGTGCAAGACGCTAAACATTTTCAGTCGTGCTCTTTACTGGATGGCCAAAAATACCAAAAGGAACAGAAGAGTGCAGAGGGGTTCGAAAAAGAAACGTGGCT
>Ga0182211_1000459_pt1 | contig 12883 bp, 10 predicted proteins | sample G5R1MG_20_FD_129660 | JGI IMG/M metagenome (GOLD analysis project Ga0182211, IMG submission 129660) | Switchgrass phyllosphere microbial communities from Michigan, USA - G5R2_MAIN_03OCT2016_LD1 MG | ecosystem: Host-associated > Plants > Phyllosphere > Phylloplane/Leaf | place: USA: Michigan... | reverse complement strand
TTTTTGGGGTGTGGCTGGACAGGGGTTGGAGTGCTCACGGCATCGTGCTGATCGACGACCTTAACATGATGGTAACGCCATTCGGTTTATTCCATCGCATCAGATTACTGGAAGCACCTAACCTCGCGTGTGGATTATCCTCGCGAGAAGACAGGCTGTGGTGGCTCCGAGATCGCACGGCCTCCTTCACCGTCGCTAGGCAACACGCAATTTCCTAGGCTGAAAGTTTGATTCCCACTAGCCGGTATAGATCCCACACACCTGGTCAATTTCCTACCTTGCCAACAACGGCACGCCTTTTCTTGTCCGCTACGCTCTTCCTCCACTCTACCTGCTCAGTCGCATTCTACATCTGAGAACATCTACAGGATCGCGCAACTAGATACAAGACATCATATAGAAGCAGGAATTCTTCAACCTCGATCGTATTGCCTCCTCAAATCGAGTGCTCTCGGGATTTCATCGATCCCAGCCCATGCCTGTAAGTCCTCTATCCCGCTCACCGGCACTTCACTAGTCTTCGATGATTAAAACTTCATGTGGCTGCTTATTTTTATCTTCACATGTTTAGTACTGATGAAAAGTTGCGGAACAGCAGCCAGTCAGTACACGCCCTATTCAATGACAACAGCTTCGGGTCCAACTAGACACGAGCTGCGCTCCACGCCGTCTTCAGGCGTTCACTTCACGATTATTTGCTGTATCTCTTATCATTAACACGTGTAGAGACGAGCCAGCAACACCTGGCGGGATCTGTAGTAAGTGATCTTCCTATGTGCAACTGCCTCAGCACGACCATCTACATCTTTACTAATGAATATGGTATATGGACAATCTAGAAATATGTTACAGTACTACTCCGCGTGTAGATACTGACTTTCCATGACGGACTCATCAGTGCGCGAGTACCCAGAGGAACAGAGCGCCGCCGGTGGCCAGCAACTACCTCACCATCCCCTAAGAAACCCGTGCCGACTATGATTAAGCCCCCCCATTGCTATTTTGAGAGCCCTGCTTACGGCTATATCGTCAGGGCCAAGGATCAATGGAAATACTAAACAATGCTTCCAGTATTGTTGCACACAAATGTATAATAGGTACGTTCCCACCAATATTTTCTGGGAGACATTGATAATTAGATGCTGACACTTATTTCACTTTACGCCATGCGTAAACAAGGGTGGCCGTTCAAGACTACAGCAGATTGGTGTTTGTCTTACATTCTGCCGCTACATTCAACAGTTGGGTAAGTCTTTCCACACTTCATGCCATTCCCCTGTAGTGATGATCAATCATTCTTCCATCTGAGTATATCATTGAAGACATAAACTCATTTCAATCTGAGGCGGAGTCTCTTCTGCGTTGCAAATATTTCGTTTCCTTAAATCACGATGCTGATCTGTTCGAAAACCGGGTCTAGTATCCTGCAGAAATCATGACTACGAACGATCGATGACCAAATCGGCTGGCACATGGGCGCATCCACGGAGAACTCTGGTATCTTCAGAGTGACAATCACGAACACTTGAAATGAGTTACATCTACAGCCTCATCTCTCTACGAGTCAGGAAGAAGGAGAATATTATCAATTGCAAAATCATGTCGCAACGACTTGCACTATTGGAAAATATGAGAGGTATGTTCATATCTCATCATTCACGTTTACTCGATCATGATGAACATCTTCTCTTTCTGACAAAATCTCTGACGCAATCATCACTTCTGACAACTCATCACCTCATTCGCACGATCAAGACCCTCATTAGGACCTTACTAACTATAAAAATCATTCAGGGAGCTTGAACCAAGATATTCCCACGAAGAACCGGCCATAGTCCGTGGGATGTCCGAGCAAACCTGAATCTAGTTACATATGTTCCCCGATCCAGGAAACACCGACGCAAAACGTATGTGTGGGTGTCAGCAATATGATCCTCATCTAATGAAACCAGGTTCTGTCTAGAGCGTCGTTGACATCAGAAATACATCAAAGTAAAGGTCAAGGTACGCCGGCCCTTGCCCATAACAATCCCTGCAATCTACATTCCTTCCTGCTTCTTCAAAAGTGCTATGGCACAAGGCCCAAAGACGCGAGAAACGGTGCTAGGCACGAAAACAGTGTATAGAAGGATTGATCATCTACCGATGGACGTGGTGGACTATTTACAGTGAGGCTGGGCTCCCAGAGCTAGGCCTAATCGGGAGCGTAGGGCAGGCTCCATCAGAGTGCAGAGTAGTCGCGACATAGCAAAAAGCGCGACAGAGAACAAGTCTTCCTGACCACTTCTATGGTGTTGGTTTGCATCGGGAAGGTACTACCTTCCTGTTGCCTTGGGACGATCGACCTCGCAAGATCAATGCACTCTTCTCTACTTTGAGAAACAAGCGCAGTCGCAATAACAGGCCTCCCCTCGCTCTTCAATAGCATCGGTGGTAGAACAAGTGCGGCACATATAGAATCCTTATCTCTCTTTTTACTTTCGTTGCTTATACAGTGCTGACTTCGCGTACGTAGGGGCGTGGAACAAGAGTCAATTCTATTCATACCGTGCCCAAACTTTCCAACTCTCGGCACCATTAATTTAACCTTCCAGTCGCTTCAAATCTACTCATGTCCCCTCATAAAATCTGAATTAAAAGAGCAGGTACTCATTGATTTCTCTGTCCCTATCTCATATGAATACAATTTCAAGATCACAAGATACGGCCTACTCAGCCCAGAAATCACTCCTCTAGAAAATCCGCCGCCCCGTTGATAGCACTCGCCGCAATGTCCACCCACTTCACCACTGCCTCATCATCATTATCCTCAATGCCCTCTATAATCCCTGGAAATGTTGCGCCTGCATAGCCAGTCCATTTTCCAGGGGCAAACACTACATGTTTGAACCACGGTCTGCTGTCCAGACCGTCGGGGTACAAGAATTGACGCTCGAGCAGTTTGTACTTGGTGTTCACGGCGCGTATGGCGAGGTATAATTTGATCTTTTTCCAGAGCTGCCACCAGGGTATATCGAGGTGGTAGTAGTCGTCGAGAAGTTGAGCAGCGGTGCCATCGTGAATGAGAGATGCGACCGTGAAATGAAAGATTGCGTTATCGAGAGGTTTCCAGAGTTCATTTTGATCTTTACCAATAGGCAATGAAAAGCTGGATTCGTTCAATCTCCTTTTGACGGCGTCAACGTAGCTCTGCAAGCCAATGGCATACTCGGTGGCGTTGAGTTGAAGGACAGGAGTTTCTACTAGCTTAGCGGCCACGAGACCCCAGATTTTGGCAATGACAGCATGGTGTTCGAAGCTTGTGTCGCCGAAACGCTCCATCCAACTGAAGGAGTCATAGTTACTATGATAATGGTAGACAGCGGATTTAGGACCAAAGCCGAAGCCCATATCGATTGAGGGAATACCCGCATAATCTTGGAAGGCGGTGAAGTCGCTGCCAGACCCCATGGTTGCGACATGCTTATCCCAAGCTGAGTAGACTGACTGCCCGGGGATAGTTTGATTAGGGGATGTGACGATTTTCACTGTAGATCATTAGGCATATGCAGAAAGTCAGCACGGAATTGAGACTTACAGGTTTCCGCTACCAAGTTGGTGAGCAGTGGTGCAGCCGAAAGACGAAAGTTGGGGCCATTCGTTCCAATATCAACGTTTAGGTAGGCGACGGTAGCGGCCGAAAGCCACGGCAAATACTCCTCAACCCACTCGGTGCTGCCAACCAGGCCGTGCTCTTCACCATCCCAGCTTGCAAACACAATTGTCCTTAGCGGCTTCCATCCGGCCTGGGATGCGACTCCAAAGCTTCTGATCACTTCATTCAATGCAGCAGATCCACTGTTGGGGTCTCCAGCACCGCCTGCAATCCAAGCATCACGGTGGTTCCCCAAGATGATAACCTCATCCGGTATTGTGCCGTTAATAATACCCACCACGTTCCATAGTGGCGTTGTGACGTACTCCTGTTCATTTACTAGACTGAGTACTACAGTGTCTGGCGACGGTCCGATGTTGTAATGCACACCTTTATAACCCAGCCCTCCACCATGCCAGGTTTTGTCAAATGATGATGCCTCTGGTCCGTATCCGTTCAGAGCCTTGAGTAGAGGCAGTGCATCCATATAGGAGATTGGAATTGACGGTATGTGCGGTATGGCATGATCGACAGGCTGACGCGGGCAGCCAGGTTTGGAGGGATATCCGGGGGTAGTCGGATCGCCTGGAGCAAAGCCTATATGTTTGTCAGTAATTTTCGTGTTCTGACTCCATCCACACTTACTGAGGAACAGAACGCTGCCTCTTTGTACGCTGCTCGGATTACGTGCCGGGCCATCGGGATAGCCCAAGTGTCCGTTCTTTTCCGTGACTTCGCCATCATCGCCAGGATCTGTGTATAGGACGACGCCGACCATTCCCAATTCTTGAGCACGCTTCACTTTGAGGCCGCGAAATACGCCGCTATACTTGGCTAATGCGATCTTTCCCTGCAAGCTGATGTTGGCTGCCCGTAAATCTTCGAAGTCTTTATAGCTACCGTAGTTGACGAATACAAAGGGCGCCGTGACGTTTCCTGATGCGCTGTAACCGTGAAAGGTGGGAATTCGATCCTCAAGTTGGCTCGATTGATCCTCCTTTAGTACATCCTCCTCAAGCTGCGCTTCATATTTGACTTTCCAGCCTTTCTCTGCTACAGTAAAGCTCTCTAATTCATCATTTCCGGATGATGTTTTTTCCAGCAATGCCAGACGATGACTCTTAGGGTAGTTGATGTACACATCGTAGTCGACGATTGTGCTTGCGACCCCGAACTCCTCCCAGCGCTCCTTGGTCCACAGCGCTTGACTGAAATTCTTTCCTGCCAAATGTGGACCGCTAGTGTAGTATTTACTCCATTCCTTGGCCTGTCTGGCATCCGGGGTACTAAGAATGATTTTCTGCAGTTCATCGTAGCTAACAGCTGGCTTCTGTAACCATCCATCGGGTATTTGAGATGCAGAGAATGGTGCCCAAACTCGCTCCTTTGCAATTTCACCGTGGCTTTCCGGCGCGATGGTGAAAACCAGAACCGCAGCAAGACTTCCTGAAATAATAATAGCACTCAACAGCGTTGTGCAGAAAAAGCGGACTCGATGGTGTGGATAGCGATCGCGATGGGGTCTAACTTCCACGTGTTGGATGAGGGGTGTGCGCTCGTCAGCCATGTTGGCCATGGACTTTTCGTTGCTTTTCAGAGGCTTCATGAGCGGAAACGTAAGTTTGCATTCCGCATGCCAACGATGTTTAGAGATTTATGAATGGTCAAGCTTCACAAAGTTACGGCGTTACGGTGATCCGATGGCGTCACGAATACACTCCGCGATTCGTATTCGTATCTGCATACCTATCTTATCGCTTGGCGCATATGTCATTAATCGTCACCCGTACATGTCACGACCTCAAATCACGTGTGCCAACAACCCGAAATTCAAACCCGAGCCTTGGAGATGCTGTGACGATCAGGCTTCCTTAATCGCATACTCGCACAAAACAAGAACAGTCCCGTTGCTGCAAAATGTCTCCAATCTTTTCGTGTTTTCCAAGGATTCATTCTGGGCGACTATTAACGCGCAGTGCAAAATCAACAATCGTTTGATGAAGAGACTTGCCTGGTTCCTAAGCTTTGTTCAAATAAGTCTCTTTGCTACTGTGTGCAACAGTATATTCTTTCAGGTCATTGTTTCCTTTCCTTGAACAAAACCATTGTGTAGCCTTCCCTTTATCCTTCTTATGGTCTCAGCTCCGCACAATGGAATTTGATAAGAGTTCAAAGGGTCATCTTCATTATATAACATGTCTCGATTCTTGCCTTATTTCCACCCGGCAGACACTCACGAGGATTGATACAAGCACTTCCTTTTGCAATAATCGACGCAGAAACCTGTTGCTTCCTTCAAACACTACTTTCCACACCATCCGTATTCACACGAAGAGACCATGTCCACTCCCAGTTCCACTCCCGCGAATTGCGCATCCTGTAATACAGCCGATGCCCCACGATACCAGCTCTCTTGTCACGACAAGAAAAGTCACTACTGCCGCAACTGCCTGACTGAGACCTGGTGCAATGCCAAAGACGAGCTCATTCATTGCCCTCACCATCCCTGTGGGAAGGGCTCCAATTTCATGCCTCTTGTCCCGCTCAGTCAGATCCTGCATTTCGAAGGCAGCTTCTACGACATTGAGCGTATCGAAAAGATCCATGAGCAGCCGGAGATTATGAATAACTTGATTGGATTCACACGCGAGGAGGCCGCCGTCGCACTCCAGCACCTATACAGCATGTTCGAAGATCAGATTCTGGACCCAGTTCTGCTAGGCGGCGCCCCTGGTCAGCTCACGCTGCAGGCTGAAGAGTCCTTTGGGGCAAACGTGTCATCCAATCCCTTTTACCAGGCCCTGCTCAACGAACTCACAGCCCCAGCCAAGATGATGGCCACCCCATCGGATCTAGAGGAAGATCTCAACGTCGTCTTGACTCGCTCGCTATACGCGTACATTACCAGGCACTTCCGGCCCGATCTCCAGAACTCGGATGCTTCCTTTGAAGAAAAGGTGGCGGTCGTAGACGCTGCTTCAGACTTTGTTGAAGTACTGCCGCGCATCCAGGAAAATTGGATAGAAATTATCCGCAAGTGGGTGGATTTACTCGCGTGCCATCATTTAGGGCGATTTGCGTCCCTGGAGGGTATTGTTCCAGGGAATTGAGATGGTCCGAGGCGAGTAATTACTGAGGCTGGCCTCAGATGCTTTGTGTTGAAATCTACCTGGTGTAGTTCAGGGCAAAGAAAAGGTAAGCGCCCGATAAGGGCAAATGTGGGGCGATTATGTATTTGTATCAAGTAGAGTTTTGTCTTTTTTTCTTGGAATTTTTACACTTTCTGGCATGAACATTATGATGTAAAGTGAATATTCACTGCTCCCCAGTAAGGGTAAAATCCAATGTCCATGGCCATTCAAGAGCTTCTGAATTGATCCACATAGCTCTTACATTTTCTTTCGACCCAGGCGTTAGAAGCAATGATTTAGGGACTTGATTAAAGTGAATGGTTGACTGATGAGAAATAAGCATCTTGATATATGACGGTAGATAAAAATCGAACATGGCAAATCCCCAAGCACACTGTACAATCTCATTCTATCCACGCCTGCAAAGCACCAACAAGTAACACGGCGATACCCAACACCCACTGTGCCACGCCAAAAGCACCTTGCACATCATGTTTCCTGACAGCCCACAAGATCGCAAACACCGCGCTACCTAAGCCAAACACACCGACAGTCACAGCCCAGATCCTCTGCGCCAGAAAGCCTTCCACGAGGTGAACGCCCCAGCCCATGCCAAACTCTAAGCGTGTACGCCGCTTCGGGCTGCGCAGATAGGTAATCAATTCGCCATCGTAGTCGGCAGGGTGTTGAAACAAATGGAGGAGGTAAGTGCTGCCTACAGGCGGAAGCAGATCATTCGGCTCAAATTTATACGGATACTGCGACGGCGACTGCGACTTTTCCGGGCCGGGCGTGGTGCTCGCCGAGGTCGCGGTTTTGGGGGGCATGGAAGGGGTGGCACGGATGTCTGCGAAGCGGTTGCGGTGGATTTCAAATTGCACGAATTCAATCGTGGTGAGGCCGCGGAGGCGGGCCCAGCTGTACCAGTGGCTATTGAGTTGGTCGTAGTGTTGGCGCAGTGCGAGCGCAAGGTCCTTGTCGCTCTTGACGCGGGACTCGTTGACGTCGATGTGGACGACCTTGGGCGTGAGACGTCCTTCGTTGGCACAAGTCAGAAGCCACGACTCTTCGACTTGACTTGGCATCTGTACACTGAACGGACTGTTCGGGCGTGTGCGAATGGGGCTATACTTTGATCGATTCGATTGCTTTCCCCAGGAACTCGAACCAGCATAGGTTGATGAAGGGGTTGCAAGGGTAGAGGCTCTACTTGAAGTATCGAAGATGGAGGCCATCGAGGATACACTACTATCTTGGCTTGTAGGGCTTCGTGCTCCATGTGTCCTTGGCCGGTTGAGGTATGCTTCGAAGAGTCGAGCTGCGTTTGGCCGTCGTTCGATATAATCATCATATAATGATTCGCCACACGACTACCCTAGTACATTAGCGAAGATTGGGCAAATATGAGTTTCTTTACGGCTTACACAAGTCCAACGCACACGCACATGGCCGTGTGGTACAAGAGGCTCTGTGCCATAACGGTCTCGTAGCATCTTAAGTGCCGCATATGCTTTGTCGGACAGTGCACTGATGGCGAGACTCCAGAACCGTAATTTTTGACCTCGACTGTCTATGGGAGTGGACCTCAATTCGAATTCATGGGGCAATGAGATGCTGCCTTTTGCTTCATCGTCTGAGGGCTCTTGAATCACTGGCAACTCTGGCTCGCAAATTGTACGCTTGGGGCCCTCAGGTGACCTCTCGAGACCCAAAGCCCGTACAACAGCTTCCCGTAGCTCTTTTGACAGATCTGCCTTTGGTGTTTGAGGGGAAACATATGGAGGATATGCGCCATTGGCAGCATCGTTGCAAGAAGCCGAGGAGGGCTGTGGAGATGCTGCCCTTGATGATTGCTTCCGTCGTTCCAATGGAGAAGATCTCTTTGACCGATACACAGGCATATTCGTCTGCAATGATAACTTTGATTTATGCGACGGCGTAGTTGAATCATTGGCTGATAAGCGCCGCTTATGGAATGGTGTGGATGCTTGGAAAAAGTCTTGATGTATCGTTGAGCGAGAACATTTCCGCAGAGCTGTTCTATCCAGCGAAACCATATCAGGAGATTTGCTTCTGGAGTTGCTGCTATCTTGTCTATTTGCCGCATGGTATCCTGGACCCTTTTGCGAATCGGATCGTGGGCGATCCAGACGATTGGCCTTGTTGCTGTTCCGATAACGATGGCTCTTTTCCACCCGCCGAACCGGACCCACGACCGACAGCCCTCGCGTGGGCGTCTTGACGATACTGGAGACGGAATTTGATCTGGGCAAAATCATCGGTTGCTGTACCCGAGCTGGATCGCGGTCCATCGGATCGTTGTCCGGCCAATTTTCGAGGGAACGAACATCAGGTACCAATGTCTCAGCATCACTCAGCCCTCCTTCTGTGATGGAACTTCTAAATGAAGCGTGGCTGAAGGATGGCACCCTGAACGGAGGTGAGGCTGGAGCAGAAGCGGCGGACACCGTACTTGTTCGGGATGGCACAGTACCCAACTCATTGGAAGTTCCAATCTCGAATACATCTGGTCTCCCAATACTTGTGTCGACCGCAAATCCTCCACTTGGTTGTACTGAACTAAGCTCGGCGCGCAGAGGCAAAGAGTCCAGTTCCTGCATTGAGCTTTCCTCTACGATAGCTTGAGTTCCGTTCAAGTCTACCTCGGCTATCTGGAGCGAACCCACACTCGACCCCTTCAGGAGTCGTACCACATAGCCCTTTCCGGTCCTCTTGATGCGTGCCTTGATGTCGGACAATTTGCGAGAATGGCGTGAGACGGTGGAATCGCTTCTTGCAAATTCCAAGGCCCAGTCCGGAACCACTTTGTGAAAGAAATCAGGCGTCACATTTTCGATATCCGTCCAGTCCTTTTGATCATCCAAAGGGCTGGTAGGAGGGCTTGCCTTTTGGGTCTGGTACAGTACTGAGCCGAGCGCGGAAGAAGGCTTCGTGTTTGTATCTGTGGAGGTGACGTCGTTACCAGATGCCGTTAAGGCCAGTGTTGCAGCTTCCGTTGTTCCGACATTGATGACGAGCTGAAACTGGCCCGGATGGTTGGAATCTTCTTGCAGATTGAGGGTAAACGGTAAGGAAGCCGACTGGGACTTTTCGTATTGTGGAAGAGGCGTCTCCCGTCCGGCATCGTTAGCAGGGTAGTCATTCGGATTCGCACGTGGACATTGGAAGCGCAGGGGCAGCGGTGAGGCTATAGAGGGACTCTGTATCCAAAGTGAGTTTTTCCATGTTATCAGTCCATGTTGCAACAGCCTGGCGAAACATGGGTTACACGCGAAAGGGAGAAATCACGTACCATATCTTCATCGTAACCATCCGTATGGATGTCTAGAAAAGGAAGACGGGAACCGAATAGCAAAGAGACGGTTTTGGTCCGTCCAGGCAGCCGTCAGCTGAACCACTGCAGGGTTATGAACAAGTTCCGCGGCGTGCAGGACTCAATGCACTGCCACGGCGCCTGTAGGACGAGGCTGTCTACGAACATCACACCCATGGTCACAGCACGTCATTTGAATGCGTACCAAATGCCAGTCACAGGATCGCTCACTTCTGCCGAGTCTGTTGCGCATTCTCGTCGTGCCAGGTGACGCAGTTCGGCGACATGAGCAGCCGTTGAGCAAAACAGCAATTGCGCTGAGTCCCCACCTCGGCCTTCGCATCTCGACCGGCAAAAAGGCCAAGCATGGTAGCACCAAGAGCCCCGCGGCATACACCTGACATCATCTCGTTACCCTGGGACTATCATCGCATCTGATTTATGCAGCGCTCGACTACCGGTGCCTCAGAAAAAAACATGAGATTGCTCATTCCCTATCCTGGACACTTCACGAACGCTCGGCACAGAAGAAAGTTGAAGTGAAGAGGCATTTTCTACATTCAATCGTTGCTTATCGTAGGCTCGTGTCGTCAAGTTGATGACGAGTAGGTGGAACGCAAAACGCCGTGCTATGCCGAATGGGTATCAGAGTCTTAGACCAAGACAAAAAGACGAAAACGCCTGGACCGAAAAAGAGATATCAAAACCATGCCAGACTCCAGAGTGCAGGCATGTTTGGCCAGCGCTCTTGCCAGGTCGCGAGGATCTCAGGCACACGCTCGTCGAAACCGGAACGAGCAGCGCCTCTGCCTGACTCCCATCCACCACCGCCGTATGCTTCCCGTTCTTGGGCAGCAGCCTCATTCAGACTCAGAGCAAGGTCGAGAATCGCTTTACCGCCAACCAGGGCCTCCTCGTGGTTATCCTTGATGTCGACGTTGAAGACATGAACGGGTAGGTTGAGTTTGCCTCCCTTGTTGTGCAAGTCTTCCAGTACAGCATCAAAGCAGCGTTCCTCACAGGTGATGACAACATCGACGACACCGGCCTCGGTACCTTGGAAGCCCTTGTCCTCCGCATGTTCCAGCCGAGGCTTGCCGGGCATCCAGTCCTGAAAGCGCTCAGGGAAGCCTTTGATATTAAGGTTGCGTCCCAACATGTTTAGTAAACCGTTGTGGGTGTAGAGGGCGGTGTTTTGCTGCGACAATTCATCGTGTATGGCGCGGTAGGTGGTGCTATTAAAGTGATAGACATTGGGTTGTGTAATGGTTGGGCCTGGTAGGCGGACCAGGGAGCCAGTCCCGAAACTGATTGTGGGGAGATTGGCAGAGGCGAGCTGGAGATGTGCTTCCATGGAGCTGAAGGCGTTAGACTGGAGAACGGGAGGGAGTGGCGGGGGCAAACCCTACCGATTCTGGTTGCTTGCGCATACCGTGCAGAACCTGAGCTTGAATTTGTTGTCGGGCACCGTGGTCTTTTTGGTGTCTGTGTCGTTGGCGCCATCGATGGCCGCGGACAAGGGTTCGACTGGCGGCGGAGGCGGAGGTGGCGGCGCAGCAGCAGCTTGCTGCTGCTGTCTCGCCCGCAGGCGAGGGTCGGCCGACATGGTGAGATTGGCGCAGGGCAAAAATTCTTCACAGCGGTTAGCCAAGCTTGCGACATGCGCATGGGTGGGCGTGACGGGATCGCGGTGCGGTGCGTGGATCAGAATTTTCAGTGTATATTATGAAGTCCTCACTAGCCCATCGGCCTAGGACAGCTCCAATATGGTGTTCATCATTCCGCGGTGCGGACGGGGGGGCAGGGACAGCGAGATGTGATACATACACGAGGCGTTGGGGGCGGTCAAGTCATTGCCCCAGACGCGAGGGGGCAGCGAAGAGGCGCGGCGCGGGTGGCAGAGAGGAAGGATGGACGGGCGTGGCAGCGGCAAGGCATTGTGTTCGGCAGTGCTGACTCATCGCGCGGCAAAACGATGATGCGGAGGGATCACGTGGACCCTGCGGATCACGTGCGGCTATGGCTGCGGTCGCAGTGCGAGGCCTTCCACCCTGCGCTGCCCAGTCGAGACGGAAAGGGAACATGGGATCTGGCGAGTGGCATGTGCTGCTGCCGGCCGCCGATGCGCTCACGACAATGCTACTGTGTGGCCTGAAGCGATGGGAAGCATATAGTACGTATTTACTACTACCCAGGTACGTATCTTCCATGCCTACTGTGTATGTACATAGCATGTACAGTGCCGACCCGGCAACGACTGTGCACGAGGGCAGCACTTCTGAAACAGAGGCGTGAGAGGCTAAGCCTGCATGCAGTCAGGCGTTGCCCTGCTCTTTCGCGGTTTGCATGCAACCGCCAACAAGGCTCGCTGCTTTGCTGCCCTGGCCTGTGTGCGGCAAGGCCCAGGACGGCATTGCTGCCGGCGTGGCCACCACAGTCTTGTCTGGACAGGCAGCCGTCTCTGCGTACTGCGCATCGGATGGCTGGCCTTTGTCGTCATGGCCGTCGTGGACGCTCTGAAACCGTGCATGCATGGGCGCATGCCCCCGCCGCCTGCAGCCAAAAATAGCCATTGGCTTCCCTAAGCCTACTGTGTACTATGTACTCATACCATAGGTAGTACCGTATTGACTGGCAAACAACGGATTGAGTCTAGCAGGGATTAGACGGTCCGACTGCAAAATACGGCCGTGCACTGTAACATTAACTAAGAATTTGCTTAGTGTGCTACCTACCTATTTTATTGTATATAGCTGCCCTGAAATATATCTATATTATCTATAG
>Ga0182211_1000458_pt1 | contig 12884 bp, 10 predicted proteins | sample G5R1MG_20_FD_129660 | JGI IMG/M metagenome (GOLD analysis project Ga0182211, IMG submission 129660) | Switchgrass phyllosphere microbial communities from Michigan, USA - G5R2_MAIN_03OCT2016_LD1 MG | ecosystem: Host-associated > Plants > Phyllosphere > Phylloplane/Leaf | place: USA: Michigan... | reverse complement strand
GTGACATACCGGTGAGCTTTCCCTCTAACGGTCATAAAAGTCCGAATTGCGCTTATCAGCCACAGCCAACCTCGCGGAGCCTTACCCGCATGCGCTAACTCGACAAAATCGGAGGGAAAAATCCTAGCATGCTGACATGGGAGAAGCCTCTCCCTATGGACCGAGGGCTTGGGTTTTCCAAAGCGCAATGGCAGAGTCCTCTGGAGTCTGTCTACAAGTTCCTCCGTTGGATCAGAACGAGGTAGAGGGTGGTCAGTTGATCACGTGATCCCGTAGTCAGCCCGTCGACCATGACGCAATACATACAATACTGGTTGAACATGAACGTCACTTCACGCTTCTTGTCGGAGTCTTTGTTTCTTGCAAGTTACTCGGGATCAAAACTGCCCATTTGATCAATCCACCAAAATCCGAGCCATGTCTCCCAGCGGCCTCGCAATCCTCATTGGCGCTGGCCCCGCAACGGCACGTTGTCCCGTGCAATACACTACAAATATCTCACTCCGGCCATAGGGTACAGGAATCGCACGCATACTCTCCCACCCCTCCCATGGCAATCTCGCCGTTGCCCTCCTTGCCCGCCGCCCCGACTCTCTCAATTCTGTCATGGCCAACCTTCGCAGGACGGGTGGTCCGAACGCCCTTCTCGAAGCGTTCCCCACAGATACATCGGAAGTGTCACTGAAGAAAGCGTTTCAGGAGATCAAGTCCCATGCTAGCTTTAGGGGATTGAAACTCAGGTTAGCAATTTATAGCATCAAGCATTCATCCAAGAAGCCCTTTCTAGAGGAGACAAGAGAGGAGTTTGAAGAGAGTTTTGAAACCTATGTCGGGGGCGCATTCACATTTGCGCAGGAGAGCCTAAAAAGATTCTTCGAGGATCACGGAGACGCTGGATTAGCAGAAGGGGGAGAAAGGAAAGGAGTAAGTTTGTCACTTTGTAGGATCATACACGATAGACTTTGCTGATGGCTCAACAAACACTCATCTTTACCGGAACTCTGGGGGCACTGCGCTGCAGGTACGTGGAAATACTCCCAACGTACCACATAACATGGACTAACGGAACACAGTGCGCAGTTCGCAGCCTACGGCGCAAGCCGCTCGTCAGTCCGTCAACTCGCACAGACGTTAGCTCGCGAGATGAGCGAACGGGGCGTACACGTCGTACATACGATAGGCAACAGCGCTATCGTCGATGAAGATGGCGAGGACCAGAAGACAGGCAAGAAGATGAGTGCCGATTCGGTGGGCGAAACCTATCTATTCCTACACAACCAAAAGCCATGTTTATGGACGCATGAGCTAGACATGCGGCCGGCCTGTGAGAAGTTCTAAATACTTTTTATTTCTGACTCGCCATGGGAGAGGCTGTTTCATGGGTTCATATTGATACTGATGCTCCAAAATTCACGATACTGCTATTTCTGGGTCCTTGATAGTAGCTTTGTTGCCACAGAAGTCATTTCGTTCTTCTTGAATTACCATTTCGTAAATTCCATCGAGATGCTACGATACAAGAACATGCTAATGCCTTCACATGGCAACGGCCTTGAAATCCATACCACTCAGGTAACAACCACCAATCCTGAGAACTATTTCCAAAATGACGAATGAATCACTCTTTTCCCTCTCGATTCTCGCCTGCGCGTCACTTTGATGCACGTGGAAACACCGACACAAACTGCCTGGGAAGAGCTGATGTCTCCATGCCAGCTTTCCATTGACGTTGAATTACAAAGGCCATGGCATGCAAGGTAGGCCCGATTTCTCTGGCACCCGACTGGTCTTGGGGTAAGGATGCAGATGCAGGTACTTTGCTGATCGGTCATGCCACTCGCTTAGCATAGCTGGAGCTGCTCCTAGTCACCGTGTCGGTAGGTAGGATTTTTAAGTGAGGAAATCTATGTCAGGAGTATATGTCAGGAGTGGATAAATATTCCTCGGCCACTGGTCGAATCTTGTATACCGGTATGCTTCTACTAAGGTTTTATGCAGGCAATTCGATTCGACCTGGAAAAAAAAAATAGCCACGCATGTTTCCAAGAGGATCAGCAGCAACTGGCATGGTTATGTACATAGGCATGTTGTTGATCTTGTACGTATCACCGATGGAACTGGGGCAAGGAAGAAATGATGAGCATGTGGTAACGCCCACCACCATCCCCGGTGCTACCTACCGGCTCACAACATCGTCTTCGCCGCTTTCCACCCCGCCGCCCAATGCCACAACCGCGCATCTACCGTCTTGCCCTCACCATCATACCGAACCAACCGATCATACAGTTCGTCCAGCGGCACCACCACCCGCTCGATAAACTCGCCATCATCCAGCGCCTGTCCCGGCTCCTCGTCGCCCTCCTTAAGGTTAACCTCCACCATGGCCAGCTGCATATTTGCCGTACTAAGCCCGGGATCACTAACGATCGTGGGAGAGATGAAGACAAGCTTGCCCTGATACCCCGTCTCCTCGTGCAACTCGCGTACACTTGCATCGCTGGGGCTTTCGCCCTCGTCAACCAGGCCAGCAGGAAGCTCAACACAGATGGCATCGACAGGCGGGCGGTACTGCAAGACAATGATGGTGGAGGGGGGACGAGCCGGGTGGCGGATGATGGCGTTGATGGCCACGGCATCAACGCCGGATTTCCCGCGCGTCTTGCGGGCTGCCGCTTCCCACACGCGGTTCGTGCCCGTTGGGTCCTGCCACGAGATTTTCTGGAACTCGATCCATTTAGCCTCGGTTGGGGGGAGTGGCTCGACTTTGACGATTTTGGCCGACTGCGGCATGTTGTATGCCGCACGTAGCCGAGGGTGGGTGTGCAAGTAGCGAGAGGGAGATTGTTGGGTTTGTTGGGCAAGAGGTTGTGGACTACGGCCGCTGCCTGTGACGTAGCGTTTTGTGCAATGTCGGAGGAGACTTCTTATCATTGATGAAGTGGGGGAAGGGGGGGGGGGGTTATTGAAGATTCGGCGTGACGTAGGACACTTGGGCTACGAAATCGTTTTTCCAGCGTCAGTCACGTCCAAGGCCCGCTCCGATAGCCAACGGTATCATGACGCCTACCATCATCGGCACAGATTGCATAAGCGATCCTACAAGTATATTTTAACCACTAGCATCGCGTTATTGCATCAAATTATCAAAATATACAGCCATGAGAAGTATTTTTGAAGTAGCTACTGCATCGTGTTTGGCAAGATTAGCTAATCGCCCCTTCGTGCTAAGCTGTGGCTATCCTCCCCGTGTTGGCATTCCTTGTATGACTTGACATGATTGTATACCTAATAATGATTCATTGAGATTCTTCTATGGAATCCCAATATGCTTATCAATAGAAGTGAATATGTAGATGCAACGGCCTGAAACACGAGATTGGTTAACGGCTTTAGCCAACGAGCAAGCATGTATTCCATTATAGGTTGACAAAGGTCCCCAACTTTCACATACGACCATAGGACGCTGAAAATAGAGCTTCCCGTTCGCTCAGCTGTACTCAAGCAGTGTACCGGCGGACTAGTAGTCAGGTGGGTGACCACTGGCGAATCCCCGCTGTTGTATGTTTTTGCCTTTTTTGTTGCCACCATCTTCTATTTGAACGAAGAACCAAGAGAGGAAAATGAATCACTAGTCTTTGCCCCATGAGGATTTCGAATCATTGAAGGCATCGTAATTACATTTCATGTCTATATGTGTACTCTGCAATCTACATAACCGTACAATTCTCCTCCTGCTGCTTTTGGTTGGTCCGACTAAGTCGCTCGCGCTTCATTTGTGCCTTTGGACCCCCTTTCTTCAGCTCCTCAAGCCGCTCCTGCGCCTTAGGGAACTTGAATGCAGCAGCTCGACCATACCATTGCTTAGCTTCTGCCAAATTGCTTGGACACCCTATGCCCACTTCTGTGAAGTAGCCCATGGCGAACAGCGCTTTGGGCAATGGAGGCTCAGCACATGCCGCTTTTCGCGCCCAGAGGTATGCTTCGGTGTCGCTTTGCTCCAGAATTCCCGATGTTCCAGTCAAATACCATCCCGAAAGCGCGAGCTCGCTTTGGTGCTCACCCTGTGCAGCAGCTTTGCTGTACCAGGCAATACTCGTGCGGGCTTCAATGGGGCAGCCCAACAGGCCATATTCGTACGATTGCCCAAGACGAAATTGAGAGAATTTGTAGCCAAGATCTGCAGCCTGCTGGAAAAGCTGCAACGCATAACCTTCATCGCGAATGATGCGCTCGTTGCCAGTCTGGGCCTCGTATATGAGACCTAATTCGTGCAGTGCGTGTGGGTTGTCGCGATCAGCGCGATCCGCAGCGCGCTTGAGCATATTGATGGCTTCTCCAAAATTCGCCTGTTGGCCCAAAAGCCCTTTGAGCAGGATCATACCCATCTTGTACAGAGCCGGTGCATCGCCCAATGTAGCGGCGCGTCGGTACCACTGGACTGCCTTGAGAGGATCTCTCTTTGTTCCTCCACCTTCCTCATGACCCATCTCGCAACATACGGCTGTTCGGTATGCACTTGCAGCATGACCTCCTTTGGCTGCCGACTGATATAGTGTGAACGCCTCTTTTGTATCGACTTGCAGACCCAGTAGACCCTGTCCATAGCAATCTGCGAGAAAGAACATAGCATCAGTAGAACCACTACCCGCAAGCTTCTTGGCGATCTTATGGGCCTCGAGAGTAAACCTTTCGCGGTTCTTGTTCTTCGTTCGCGCGTCTGCTGTACCCCCTTCGTCTACGAGCACATTTGAAGCCTCAGCGAGCTTCTTTGCTAGCTTCAGACCAATGGCCATGTCGGATGGATTTGATTTCCATGCATAGCGGAGTCGGTTTAACTCGTCGTATGTTACCGGATGTGGCACCTCACTTTGCCGTCGTGTAATTGACTGCTGGCTTTCAATGCTGGGTCGACCTGTTTCATTGTTGTACTGCCGCACAGGTGGTGGCCGTGCACCCTGATTCGCAGGAGGTGTCCCCATCTGTTGTTGTTGATACTGCTGCGTATGTCCAGGTCGTATTGGGGCTGTGTGTGATGGAAAAGGGTTCGGGTTGGGCCGTGGTTGTGTAGTACCAGGTCTCCTACCAAGTGGATCATTGGGTACCCGTCCTGCCATGGGACCAACTGTTCCAGGTCGAGTAACAGGATGTCCAGGAACACCTGGTGATGAAATTGTTCGCATTGCATGATATGGCGGCTCCGAGAAGGCAGTTTCATCTGAATATGCTCTATGGACTGGTGGTGGTTGTCTTTCGTTCCTAGGATCAAAGCCTTGTTGTTGTCCTAGAGCGTAGCCGTGCTGCAGCGGACCTCTATGCATACCATCCTCAGATAGTTGTCGAGGATGTCGTCCCTGGCCTTGCTGTCTGCTCGGCAGCACAACAGGACCTGCAAAGTCAGTATTTGCCCTTGGCAGATTAGGGACTGGAGGAGCGTTTCCCGACATGTATGTGCCATTAGTATAGCCACCATGAAGATCTGGCTGTGATCGGCTTCTAGATGCTTGTTTTTGAAATGTGTCGTTTGGACCAGCACTTGAAGATGTAGGTCCAGCCATTGAAGCACCCATATGCGGCCGCATAGTCGGGGATGACAAATGGTTTTCTATCGAGTCACCCCTCCGATGCATATTGTGAGTCTCTGGTATGGCATCAAAGTTGGGCATATCAAGATTTGCGTCGATGCTCTGGCGGTCGCTATTTTCGTCATAGTAATCGTCGTACACGTTGTCCAGGTGGCCGTGTGATTCAATAGGTGCCTGGGGTGTCTGATCCTGAGACTGGTATTGCGATTGATATTGCTGTTGTGCCGCCGAGACGGGCGGGATCGGAGGCCTCTGCGGCTGTTGCCTATTGAAGTCACGGTGTCTCGTCCCACCTGCAGTAGAGGGCCTTAGTGGGATGTACGTAGGGGATTCGGAGCCGTGGTACCCGTCCCCAGGCTCAGCCCATTGTTCTTGAGTAGTATGCCCCATTGCTTGAGCCTTGCTCGGCAGAGATTGCGGCATGGTGGCGGAGCGCTGAGTGGCTGGTCCAAAGGCTCGTTGTGAGGGCGATTTAGGATCAGACACTCTATGCGCTCCTGGCCTATGAGCGTTGTGCAGAGGCATTGGAGGCGGACGCTGCCCAGATGGAGCCTGGCTTAGTGGATGTCTTTGGTTATTCCCATGACCGTCGAAATGTCCCGAGTCCTGTCGTAGATTGTTCTCAGGCCTGTGTTGCGGTGGGCCCCTGTGTCGTGGCGGCATCGGCGGGTCTGAGTTGTTGGAAATTCCACGCGGCCTGCCTTTCGCCTCTCCGCCGTTCATGTCCATCTGCGCCATGGACTTGGTCACCGCCTCGACTGGTGCTGGGGCTGACGCGGGTTTCTTAGGCTTCTGTGTAGGAAACGTGGGAAAAGGATTATCTTGAGGCAATGCCTTCGGGCGCACCGGGTTCAGTAGGGAACGATCGAGTCCTGTAGTAAGAGAGCTGGTCAGCATACTTTACTACCTCGAACCATACGTTGAGCTATTTCTTTTTGTGCGCCCTAGCTCACCTGGCGGCCTCTTGACTCCCCCTCGGGCCTGCGGTGGATTTGGCGGCTGCCCATTCTCCTGTCCCTGGTGTGGGGGTAGCCGAGCCCCGGTAGCCACAGGCATGCTACGAGGGTCCTGTCGCTGCGGCAGAGATCGCGGTTGGTTTCCACCGTATGGCTGCTCGCGGGCATATTGGTCGTGTGGCAGCGGGTTCCGTGCTTGACCTTGGGAGCTTGAGGCCTGCCTCGCATACCCAGGCGCATCTTGGTAGCCGCTACCCTGTTGTTGAGCATAACCCCATTCATCCTGCTGTTCATAGTAACCGTTTTCCCATTGTGTGTGCCCGGCCTGGTCGTAACCGTCGTTGTAATATTGCTGATCGTAGTGGTTGCCGCGCTGTTCGTCGTATCCATCGTATCCGGCATATCCCTCGTCCCCCTCGTATCCTTCATAACTTTGCTGCGTGTATGGTGCACGCTGCTGTGGTTGGTATTGTTGTGCTGGCTGCCCCTGCTGCTGCCCGTGCTGTGCCCGCCATTGCTCATGGTATGGAGGCTGGCGCGACTCCGGGTAGCTGCCATACTGCTGTTGGTGTGCCATGGCTCCGGCGATATCGGCAAAAGCCAGCCGAGAATGTATGTTGATCCTGCGGCTAGCGAGTACTGAGGCTGTTCGCGTCCAGGCGGGTGGCTCGCAGCTTATAGGGGGCACGGGCACGGGCGTTCAGGGTGGGCGCAGTCGCAAAGTCGTCTTTGAATTGACGCAGCAACCAACGACAGTGGCGACGCGGGTTGTGTGGAGAGGTCTTCTGCTGCTTGGCAGGGGTACTAGGCACGTACTTATGTTCATCAAACGACAGACAATATGAGCAACGCAGAGGGTGACCAAAACGAAGGTGCAAGTGAACGACGCGTTAGCTTTGATGGCGCACCGTGACGCACGGGAATCCCAAATACCCAGAGCCAGCGGCGGCCAATTGGCGACCTCGTGTTCAGAGCACGCGGCGGTTGTACATGTTTCAATCTGAAACGAGTCTTCGGCAAGTGAAGGAAGCCTCATCGCTACCAAGCAAGTCACAGAGCTTCATGAGAGCCTCCTTTGCATCCAGCTCTACGTCCACGCAGATGGTGCAGCCATCCATCTATGCACAGCGTAGCCGCGACATTTCTCTTGTACAAACAGGTTCCTACGAGTCCCGTTACGGGGCGGCGGGTAACGTGACCCATCCAGGTGTGGCGTCGGTGCACGTGAGACGATGGGACGTGGCTGAGCACCGCCACTTTCGCCAAACCCCATTTGCATCATCATGTCGTCCGGGACCGTGGCAACCTTCTCCCAGCGCAGTACGGGCCCGTGACATCGCAACATGCCGTCTAAACAAGCCTATGTCAAGGCTCTTGTGTCGTGCGTAGGCCCACCCACAATCACTAGACATGGCGCCTAACACGCAACAGCGGCGCAATCCTGTGCATAGGTGGCCCGGCGCTGGTCATGTACGTGTCGCCGACCGAAGAGGAGATCTTCCAGGTAAACGCTATTCGCCACGCATGTAATTCAAGTCACTGACTCACTCGTCGCAGAGATATAATCCAGAGCTGCAGAAGAAGGCCCTTGCCACCAGATACCAGCGACAGAAGGAGTTTGATGACTTTGTCTGCCACTTGAAGGAGGCATCCAAGTCACCTAAGCCTAGTAAGTTCTCAACCATGTAGTCACGTGCTTCACCTACCAGAGCATACGCTGACCAGAGTAGTTTGGGCCGCGCTGAAGGACTTGGAGGCAAAAAAGTCGGCTGATGATCAGGAGAAACGCAGAGCAGAGCACAACTCATCTATTGAAGAAGCCCGCAGGTTGCAAGCGGAAATTAGGGGCAGCACGAAATGATTTTGTTGGACTTGTTGCAATTCGCCCCCTACAAGATTGCGCAGCTATGTGTATGAATTATTCTGTGTACCCAAACCCATTTACCTATGCATAAGTAGGTACTCTTGCTGTGGAGCGTGGGGCCCATGTCTCGTGACCGCGCGAGTTTGTCGTGACGATCCATTGATACCTATGTATACCTTAGCAAGGTGGGCACGCGCCCGCTTGCCCCTGCCACGGTAACAAAACCGCTCCTCGAACTCCAATGCCCGACGATGCGCAAGGTCCCGTGAAGCTCTCCCTCCCTCTTGTACGCTCACCAGGATACTTTCCTATAACCCTCACTGATGACATCATAGGAGTTCCAGCAAGACATCTTCAAAGAGCTGCGCGAAGAAGATGAGCTGGTCATTCTTGCGCGCGGCCTCGGCCTACTGCGCATCGTCACAAACCTTCTCCATTCGTACGATGCCGCTGGGAATAATCTCATTCTCTTGGTGGGTGCCGACGACCGCGAAAATGTGTGGATCGGCGAGGCGCTGGCGGAACATGCGGCTATAAGCAATGCGCCAAAATGTCGCGGGCTGAGCCTAGTCAACACAGATCTAATGACGGTGGGGACACGGGAGAAGATGTATAGGCAGGGTGGCATATTCAGTATTACGTCGCGTATTCTGATTGTCGACTTTCTGTCTGGACTGCTCAATCCGGAGATGGTGACGGGCGTGGTCGTGCTGCATGCCGAGCGGGTGGTTGCGACCTCGTTAGAGGCCTTCATACTGAGAATCTATCGGCAGAAAAACAAGGCGGGATTTTTGAAGGCTTTCTCGGACTCGCCCGAGCCATTCACCACTGGCTTTGCGCCTCTTACGAGCATGATGAAGAATCTCTTCTTGCAAAAACCAGCTCTATATCCACGATTTCATGTCTCGGTCGCAAATTCTCTCGAGGGACGCAAAAAGGCAGAGGTTATCGAGTTGGAGGTGCCCATGACGGAGGCCATGCAGGACATACAGAATGCAGTGCTCGCGTGTGTCGAAGCCAGCATCAGCGAGCTCAAGAAGGCGAACCCGGGTCTCGAGGTTGACGACTGGAACGTCGACAGTGCTCTGCACAAGAACTTTGACCAGATAATCAGACGACAGTTAGATCCAGTCTGGCACCGGACCACATTCAAGACACGACAGATCGTGCGCGATCTATCGTTACTGCGCACCATCCTACATGCACTTCTTACGTACGATGCCGTCAACTTCAACAAATACCTAGATACTGTGCTGGCAGCATCGCAGCCACCGCCGGGGTCTACCAAGCAGAACCAGTCTCCCTGGTTATTCCTAGATGCTGCAGATACCATATTCACCACGGCCAAACGGAGGGTGTACAAGGGCAAAATATCGAATGCCGAACTGGCGCATAGTGCCAATGTCGTGCCCGACTCTCTGGAGCCTGTGCTCGAGGAGTTGCCTAAGTGGACGCAACTCGCGGATATTCTGCAAGAGATTGAGCAGGATGCATATTTCCACCCTACGCCACAAGACACGAGCAATGGTTCCGTGTTAATCATGTGTGGTGATCAGGGTACATGCTCACAGCTGAGAGAGTACCTGCAGACTATGTATGTCGACGCCGAAGGCAGTACAAGGGAAGGGAAGGAAGAAGATGACGACCATGAGCCATCTGCAAAATTCATGATGCGTCGTAAGCTCCGGGGCTATCTTACATGGAAGCGCGACTTCAGTAAAGTTAGTGCAGCGCTCTTCACTGAGAATCAAAAGGCCATCAACACCAGTACCGACAGAAACGTACAGAGTGGCATGAGCAAGACATCCGGACGACCCCCGCCTAACAAACGACGCCGGATCAGAGGCGGCAGCAATGCAGCAGCAGGCCCATCGCGGGCAGACACTGGCGCGATACGCACAGCCGGAGACCGAGATTCACACATTGCCAGTCTCATGGCTGAACTTGAGCCCACTGAACTGGAAGCGGCCCAAAAGCCAGGTGAAGTAGGCTACGACCCCCTCGACAACATGGAGTCGTTCTACGAGTTGTTCGACATGAACTCGCTCATCGTCGTGCACCCGTACACCGGCGACCAAGACGAGCATATCCTGGACGAAACTAAGCCACGCTATATTATCATGTACGAGCCCGACGCCGCCTTCATCCGACGCATCGAAGTCTACCGGTCCTCGCACACGGACCGCACCGTAAAAGTATTCTTCATGTACTACGGCGGCAGCGTAGAAGAGCAGCGTTATCTCTCGGCCGTACGCCGCGAAAAAGACGCCTTCACTCGCCTTATCAAGGAACGCGCAAACATGGCGCTCACACTGCACACTGGCGCCAACCTGGCGCCAGAAGAATCCTTCCTCCGCACGATCAACACACGTATTGCAGGCGGCGGCCGTCTAACCGCCACAACCGAGCCCCCGCGTGTCGTCGTCGACGTGCGCGAATTCCGTTCCAGCCTGCCGTCCTTGCTCCACGGGCGCGCCATCGTCGTCGTGCCCTGCATGCTCACGGTCGGCGACTACGTCCTCACGCCTCACATCTGCATTGAGCGCAAATCCGTGCGCGACCTCATCCAATCCTTTGCCAACGGGCGGCTCTTCAACCAAGTCGAGAGCATGATGGAGCACTACAAACAACCCATGCTGCTCATTGAGTTTGACGCAAACAAGGCATTTACCCTGGAGCCATTCATGGACTACTCGGGCCCCTCGGCGCAGGCGTCTGGACTGGCCGCAGCGCCCGATCTCCAGAGTAAGTTGGTTATGCTGACGCTGGCTTTTCCGCGGCTGCGCATCATCTGGAGCTCATCGCCGTACCAGACGGCGGAGATTTTTGCAGAACTCAAGAAACAGGCCGACGAACCGGATCCGGTCAAGGCGGTGCAGCTGGGGCTGGATCCGAGTATGGGGGGCGACGAGCTGCGCAGTTTCAACCAGACGAGTCAGGATATGCTCAGGGCGTTGCCGGGGGCGACGGAGAGCGTGGTAATGACGTTGATGCTGAAATGTGAGAGTGTGTTCGAGTTGGCGAACATGAATGAGAGAGAGGTCTGCTGGTTGATTGGCACGGATGTAGGCAGGAGAGTGCATCGGTTCTTTAACCGCAGTGTGTATGAGGAGGTGGCGTTGCCAACGTGGTCGTGAGGGGGAGGGGAAGAAAAGAAGGAATGGGGCGAATGAGATATGCATTCAGTTCGTCTATATGATGGATAAATTATGAGCCTTGAGGGAGATGGTTGTGAACCGAGCCTACCCTGCTCTCTGAAGAAAAACCACCCCAACCACGGCACAGTCGGCAGACGGTCCGCCCGCTCGCAAGAAGCAGCATTTGAGCAGCCCGTATCTCGCAGCGCATAGGCAGCCGAGCAAGAATCGAGACAGCATGGCGGAGGTTGCCTCGTGCCCCCCGTTTTGGCGTTCAGATATCTTCAATGTCAATTTCCTTCTTGCCCGCGCCGTCGGCATCGTCGGAGTCGCTGTCGTCACGGTCCTCGTCGAATTCGAAGCCAATACCCTCGTCGCCCTGGTCGCCGTACGTGTCGGTCTCGTTAATCTTTGCGTTCTCGGGCAGCTCGCCATAGGCTTTTAATGAGCGGGCTTCGTCGGCTGTCGTCATTGGTTAGCCATTTCTGCTGCTCCTGCTGGCACGGTGCCTGCGTGGGCGGCCTACCCGAGTACTTCATGATGACGTCGCCCTTTTCATCCTGGTAGTCGCGCAGACTCAGCAGGATGATGTCTCCCTGGTTGATCCACACCTTCTTGCGCAGTTTGCCGCGGATATGGGCCAGGCGCCGTGCGCCGTCAAAGCACTGTGCCTCGAGGCGTCCGTTGCCCAGCATCTTGACAACCTGCGCGTACTCCTGGCCCTCCTCCTTGAACACGAGCTCGCGTTTCTCATTGTCGTTCTCGTTCTTACCCCTACGTCGGTTCTTGCCGCCCTGGTGCGTGTGTTAGTGGCGGCGGCAGCGACGAGGCGTCATGGGGGTAGTGGGGCCGGCGCGGGGGGGGAGCTGTCCATCCAGCCAGCGACAGCAAGACGCGACGTACCTTTCCCTTATTCTTGGGCATAGTGAGGACGGTGGAGGGGCCGGTGGGGGGCGGAGCAGGGAAGAGTGAGGGGGGGAGTGAAGGGGCTGGCGGCGCAGAATATGTGGTAGCGAGCCTCGTCCATATGTGCGCGCAACCTGACTGTGACACGAGCAAGCAGCCACCGCCAGTCTAGGCCGTTTGTAGCCTAGCCCTTCCGGTTGTCGAGATCGTTGTCCACCATTGTCCACACGTCTCGTTTGCTTCACCCCCAAGGCCATGATCAGCCCTATTGTCTTCCTTGCCCGCCAGAAGCCCAAAACATTCAGCGTCAACTACGCCCCCGAATACAAAACCTTTATTCCGCACCACATCGCACATGACGCCTCGCACCCCCTCCACATCGCTCAGAGGCGGCGCTTGGCCGAGCGACCCAAAGAGGGCCTGTGGTGGCATGTGACTG
>Ga0182211_1000457_pt1 | contig 12888 bp, 16 predicted proteins | sample G5R1MG_20_FD_129660 | JGI IMG/M metagenome (GOLD analysis project Ga0182211, IMG submission 129660) | Switchgrass phyllosphere microbial communities from Michigan, USA - G5R2_MAIN_03OCT2016_LD1 MG | ecosystem: Host-associated > Plants > Phyllosphere > Phylloplane/Leaf | place: USA: Michigan... | reverse complement strand
TCTCCTCGTAGATCTGAACTCAGTCTTCATGTCACATTCTGAAAGGTCGTCCCGATGGATGTATATTTCACCTTTTTTTTTATCTTTTAAAAAAAAGTGGCCCTGCTTTGTCGATCGTGTAATTATCATTTCCTCTTTGAGATTTTCGAGCAAGGTACGCGTGCTTTGTTTCCATGACATGCGATGAGAAACATCACCACGAATGTCCTGCTATTCACCTCTCTTGTGGAAAGCAAGCTTTGGATATGCCAAATTGTGAAATCTTCCCCCAATGAGACGGAGTAAATCGTGGTGGAGGTCCTGCATCAAAGACGCCTTTTCTTGGATGTGTTGTCACGAAACTTGTCATGTCTAATTTGCATAATCCATCTGACTACGAAGAGCTCTAGGAGGGAAATACGATGGGCTCGGTAAACCTGGGCCTGGACCGCTTAAGCATGATTCTACAAGCCAGTGGAACCGACTGCGCTTTATCCATGCGCAGACATGTTTGGCAGAGTCTCTGTCCCGAGCAGATTTGACAAGTCTCCCCAATCCCAATCGTGAATGTTGTTCATGGTAAATTCCATGAAGTACGACTGTGTACTTGTCTCAAATCGCGTGTCGGAATCACCCGAAAGTACAGGATATACCGGGTCAGGTGGGTGCCGATGTTGCATATCGTCAGCGACCATGAAGCCTACACTGTTGGTGGTAGAGGGGAAGTGGTAATAAGGCCCAAGATCGTGCGGTGGCTGCTCTGGCGGGTGCGAGACGCCAACCACAGCATCGACGACCTTGACACCCGTGTCCACAGCAGCAGTAGTGGGAGTGCTATCCAGGGCATTGGCCATGGAATGCAGTTCAGGAATCAGGGATGCGAATTTCTGCATTGTGCCGGGCATGTACGGATTTCGTCGATGTCGCTGCGCCAGATCGGCAAGCCGTGAAAGCAGGACACGTGACTCGGGTAGATTGGGGCTGGCAGTCTTGTGCAGACACACCAAGTCTAAGACGAGTACTGAGGCAGCAGCAAGGACGAACCAGACGTCACATGTTGTGATTGCATCGAACTTGCCGAGAGAGTCCAAGCGAAGCAGTATTCGAGCCAGTTCTTGGCCCGCATCGGAGCATGTTTTGGCCATGGTGACCAGGGCGACATTGGTAGGTTCGCGGCCCTCTTTGGACAAGTGCAAGGCCCGTGCAAGTAGAGCCGAACGACACAGTACGGTGATGATGTAGTGATACCATGCGTGCAAGATGGACAATGGCCGCTGGAATATGTGCAGAGAAGAGTCGATGGCGTCGAAGCGGAGATGGGGGGGCAACGAGTCCATCCAGCGTTGTAGATCGCGCAGCACGGCAGCAGCCGGGGACAGCGGGCCGACATAGGCCTCTTCGCCGGCTTGGAGTGTTTTGGGGGCTCGACAAACGGAGCCCATGTGGGCCATGAGGCGAGTCATCCAGGTGCGGTAGTCGAGCGGGTAGTAACTTGCCATGCCCAGAATGGTCTCATTGGGACAGGCCATGTGGGGGCCCGGATGGTGTATGGCGCCCGGGCGGTCGTACGAGGTGATTTGGGATTGCTCCATAGCATACAGCGTCCACCAGAGCTGTTTACGGAGCTCACGGGCGACGGGCGTGTGGCCGGCGCCGGCCTTGTCCTGGTGAAGGCCAATCGCGTAGGCGATACGCACGGCGGTACCCGTCAGATTCCAGCAGGCGTCGCGGTGATTGGTGTTGTGGAGGTGGATGGCGGCGAGCAGCAGGGCCTGGACCGCCGTGACACTCGTGGTGAAGATGACAACGGGCAGCAGCGTCTGGACGCGGTGCCACCACACCGTCTCCTGAGCGGCGGGAAAGGTGAGATGGGCGACGGGGCGGGCGAGGAGTAGGACGCAGAGGAAGCTGCAGAGCCAGGCGGGGTCGAAGTTGGCATCGTCGGCCAGCCAGGCGTCGTAGGCGGCGCGGAACGAGGCCTCGTGCAGGACGGGCACGTCGGGATTGATGCGCTCGAAGAAGGCGGCGATGAGGGACTCGAAGCCGGGAGCGCGGGTGGTGGGTAGGGCGGTGGTCGGCTGATGGTGGTGGTGGTGCGGCAGGGCAGCCAGGGCGCGCGGATCGCTGTCGCCACGGCTGAGGTGCTGTTGGGCGGCGTTGTGGCCAAACAGAGTGAATTCGCGTTTGGCGCCGCGGCCGACGAGGGCGCGCAGATTGAAGTGGAAGACGAGCGAGCTGGCAGGGCCAATGTACTGCACCTGGCCCTGCTGGTCCGGCAGCAGCACCAGCGCCTCGTCGCCCTCGCCACCGCCCTCTCCCTCGCTCGCGGCCTCCCCCTCATGGCTGCTCTCACCGCGGCCAGCTGGCAGCGCGACGCCTAGCGAGGCTGCGAGCTGGCGCAGCGCATCGACCGTCGACACGTCGGCGCCAGGCACGAGGGCGGTGACAAGGGCCTCGAGAAAGGCCAGGCGCGCGCCTAGGCCCTCCACGCTGCCGTACAGGCGCTTTTTGCGCGGCTGCGTCGTCTGGCAGGCAATGCCATGGGCCAGGCAGTACCGGCACGCCGCCTGGCCCGGCTCCTTGCGGCACTTTTGTTTGCGCGACTTGCACTTGTCGCAGCTTGTTTCGGTGCGCTTGCGCTTGTCGAGCGGGACTCTGCGCGAGTGAGCTGCGTGGCTGGCTGTGGTGGTAGGGGTAGTGGTAGTGGTAGTGGTGGTGGTGGTGGCTGTAGCGGCCGTGGCGGTGGCCGAGGTGGCTGCAGCCGGCGAGGCGGACGCGGGCATCATGGCGGCAGCACGTGGCTAGCGAGCAATGCAGCCTCCAAGGCGGGGGGTAGAGACGGGCAACACCATCTCCTGTGCGCTGCCCGGCGTGTCGTGTCGTGTCATGCTACCACGACAAGCTCGCAGCAGCTTACGATGAAGTCCGACGCGTCATCGGCTAGTGTCGTCCACCCACGGTTAAACCCCACGGCCGCCAACTGCCACGGCCGAGGACTCTAGGAACTACACACTACATACTGCACACTCCACACTCCACACTCCACACTCCACGGCAGTACATCGCCCTAGCCCGCCCCCTGCAACAAGACCTCAGGCGCAAACCCCTCACACTGCAACGCGTACGCATCCAATGTCCGGGGCCCACAACTGCCACTCCCCAGCCCATGGTGCTGCCAGTCCAGCCTCACCACCACCTCCGCCATCCGATAGCGGCTGACCTGGAAAGCCAACGGCCGTCGCTGGCCCCCCTGGCCCACGAACTGTGCCAGCAGCCCCGCCATGGAGTCGGTCGATGCGTCGCGAGAGCTTGCTGTCGCGGTAGCATTCGCCAGGCCCACGGCCAAACCACTCGATCGAGTGGAATCCACCTGGCATCTCGAGAACCAGGCCAATCCGTGGCAGCGTGCGAGAAGGATTCTCGCCTTTAGGGCTGCCCGTCACCTGCACCGAGAGACTGCTGTCAACGTGTTCCTTGATAGTACCTGGGCCGCTGTCCATGGCTTGTATGAACTCGCACAAGACAAGTGGCTTGGTCTTGGTCTTGTCTTGGGCGAACGCAACAATCTCCTCAATGGAAGGGTACATGCGCGAGTACATGTCCATGGTGTCTGCGAAATGGTCGGCCTCGTAGTGCATGGGCCTACTGTCATCGTAGGCCTTGATATGGTCGTACATGGCCACGAAGTTTCGGCCAAAGAATGCCTCGTTCCCCAAGCTCCAAATGATGACGCAAGCATGCAACTGGTCCCTCTTTACCAATGCTTCTGCACGGTCGACACAAGCCTGAGTCCAGTCCGGATGATCCGTTGTCCATTCTGCAGCCTTCTTACGGGTACGGGGCTGCCATGCTCTCCAATCCGTGGCATTCCAACTCAGCTTCGTAATCACCCAGAATCCGAGTCTATCCCGCGAGGTCGTATGGACGTGGATCATTGAGTCGATGCGAGGTGCGTATAGCATTGATGTTGTGCTGCTTCATCGGGATGTGGTCCTGCTCCATGAAGCGGTAAGGTACCGCTCGGCCAAAGGAAGGGTCATGTTCGTGGCGGTTGACGCCGCGGAAAACCACCCTTTTACCGTTGACTTCATTTCTACTTGCCTGAAGCCGATGCGATGCGGCACGTACTGTCCATGCAAGGAAACCACTAGATCATACAGGTGGGGTGATTCCGCAGTCCACTGCAGTGGATTCTTCACGGGCATTCTCAGCTCCGTGGTTCCATCACTGGTAACGTCCGCCTGCGATGTAGCAACTACCTGCTTCTTGTCGTCAAATACCTTTGCTGAGAGCGTGCTGGAGCCGATTGTATTGATCTTGAGTCTTAGCCCTGCGTCTAGGTACGAAGAGTCCAGGTATGTCTGAGCGAATACGTTGTCAGCTCGCAACTCCCTGGGGAAGTCAACGAGAAATCAATCACGGAGGCTTTCTTGGTCAGCAGAAAGCACCTCTCCAAATGGTTCGCATTGTACACACATGCCACTTAGCCACCATGGATCTTGATCTGCCAGGTACGTTCCGTCACAACGTTGGTAGACCCGGACTACCAGGGTGTTCTCAGCACCCAGGTCCACCAGCTGAGTAATGTCGAATTCGGTGGGATTCCGACTCCCTCGCGAGTAGCCGACTTCTGTCCCGTTGATCCCAGCATGAAAAGCTGCGTCGACCCCTTCGAATCCAAGACGAATTTGGCCATCCTGCAGTTCCTCGGGAATTTTGAACTTCTTCACGTATGAAGCAGTCTCATTGTCTGTGAAGGGTACATTGGGTGGATGTACGGGTATTGGATAGCTCACATTGGTATACTATGGTCCTTTTCCGAAGCCCTGCAACTGCCACATGCCTGGCACGGTGACATCGCTCCACTGAGCCGTGTCGAAGGAAGACGACGAGAATTTCTCCGGCACCTCAAACGGCGAGTATGCATGCTGAAATTTCCACGCGCCCGACAGACTGTGTGTCCTTGAGCTGGCTGCATCATGCGTGAGTGCATCTTCTTCCGATGCCAAGTTGTGGAAATACGCCCGGACAGGGAGCGTATTCTTGTGCAGAACGTTGAGATTGTTCCAATCTGGAGGTCCTGTCGGATGCTGTCCGGAAGCCATGTCGAGTGAAGTTGGTGGAAAAGGCAATGGATCGGCAACGACTACCTGCTCCCTGTGCTTTGAGACTGTTCCGTCATTACTGACCCACGTAAGAAGCTGTGTACCCCGCGGCATGTACTCATTAGGAAGTCCACCCGTTCAAGGACCAGACAGACGAGGAACTGACACCGAATGTCTACCTTCAGACTGGGCTTGAGCGAGGTGCCACCCCGCATGCACGGTTATTGAATGCGGCAGCTATGGCGAGAGATATAGTGTCCCAACCGCCCTTCGTAGTCCCGCCACTATGAACGCAATTCTGGCAGCAAAACACCTCCCGACCTACCTATGTGACACTTGCTACCTACATAGTACTCAGATAAGCCGCCCGAAGAATCCCGAAGTAGCACGTCGCTTGCATGAATACGAGCTCCGTCGGACGCTCACAACGTAGCCAGGAAAAGACCGGAAGGGTTCTTGGCCCGCGACTCTCCACGGAACTATAGGTACGTTCAGACCTCAAGGCCAAACCAGCTTCAAACGCCTCCCGCGAGAAAACTCAGCAAGCTCTTTAATGCGCCTGGTGCCAGGAATGTATCGCTCAAGTGTGCTCAGGTTGATATGGATGAGCGTGGTCATGTTCTCAACGTTCGCGACCCTTGAACGAGTGACTTGAATGAATGGCGATGAAATGTCCTTGTTAACCTCGCGAAATCATACATGTCCCGGAAATCGCGTACACTTTTCCGCCTCACGAGAGGCGGCAGTTCTTGTTGGTCTCACCCAAGGTTGAATGCCGACTTTGCACTGAACCCCCGCGACTACGTGCGCGAAGTTTGCTCGCAATACGTATGTTCTAGTCGCCCACAACCTTGTCAAACAAATGGAGGTCCGTCTGTCTCTAGTAACCACATACTTGCACTCATTCAACGTATCCAGTACTACTTCGTGCCACGATTCAAAAGAGTCCCGACGCATCAATAGTTCCATGCTGAATCGGTTGAGATAGAGAGCACTCAAGCCACTAGGAATGATCATGCTCATGGTCACTATCGAGAATTCGAAATTGCGGGGCCGACTTCTCACATTCTATGCGAGATAGCGACTGAGACCCAACACTGCAGGACTCATCAATGTCTCGGGTCTAAAGCGGCTATGATACTGCAGCACAAGAACCTATTGTCGACTCAAGGCACAAAAAGGCGACTGGGCAGGACAGCGAGCCTGATTTTCCAATCACCTCGCGAGGTGCAGGTCGGGCATTCGAATGGAGAGAGGCGAGAAGATGCGGTGGCAGGGAAACAGGCGGGGGCTGCCGTCAAGGCAGCGAGTAGAGGGGAGACCAGCATTGTGCCACGGAGGATGAAGATGAGCCGGGTGATGCAAAGTGGAGGGCGCGAGTGTCTTCTGAAGGGAGGGGGTGCGAGAGATTGGATCAAACCAGTCTTTGGAGACAGAGGATGAGACTCAGGTAGATCTACCCAGGTGCGGACTGCGGTTAGAGGCGGGCTAAGCCAGCGCGGTTGTGCGCATTCTTCCCTGCAGGTGTGAAGTGCCTTGGTTTGTACAGATCAAAATTTATTCAGCATTGATAAGGAGATTTTACTCTATGAAGTTGATAGACCGTTTTGCGTAAGTGGCAAGGATACTCTACGCGATCTGGTTGGGGTAACACAGAATGGATGATCCTTTCCCAACTATTCGGTCTGCTACTGGACACCGAAGTCACGGCAGTACACTAAAGTACTACGGATTGGCCGTGATTGCTAGTCGATCGGATTGGATGGTGAGCATGAGGGACGACTACACTACTCCTAGGTATGTACATCGCGGCTTCGACGTACATGGCATAAGGGTCCCAAGTTCTTTTCGCGATGAGATGAAGATACCATCGTACCATATTCATCTGGGGAGACAGCTCGACCAAAAGAGCTAATGCACCTAGATAATTAACCCCGTAGGTCCTTTTCAAGTCATCGTTCGCCACCCAACAGCAGCTTTGCGAGAGTCGGGCCCTTTTCCCCACCCCTCCTCGAGCCGCAACCTCCACATCCGCAACCAAGGCAAAATTGCTTGCGTACGCAAATCAATCACCCTCGAGTCGTTTCTCCCCAACGGTGCTGATGGCTTGTCCTCGCCATGATCGAACGCGTCCGAGCGGGCTGCGGTTCCTGGATTGTACAATACGAATACGATGCCGCCTTGAACAAAAGGTCCGACTGACGGCGACGGATACCTAGGGACTGCGGCCCGTGGCTTGGCCCCACTTACGCTGACCTGGTGGCGGAAACCTTTTCTGCCTGTTCTTGTCCACGTTTGTGGTTGAAGGAAAAAAAAAACACACTGCAATCGGCAACGGGTCACGATGTTGCTAATGCTTCTGGTGGAAGAAAAAAAAAAGTGGAGCCATGAGCGTTGGTTGACACGACCCGCGATGTCGGTTTCGAGCTGTTGACAGCGTTCACGATGGGGTAATGAATACTAGCGTACTGCGCAAGCGGCGATCTTGAGGCTATTAGGTATGTGCCATTCGACGTTGTAACGTTCCGCCCTGCATGTGGCGTGAGAATGGTTGAGGGAGGCGGCACATCGCCATGAAACAGTTGCAGGCAGTGAGTGCAGTTCTGTGATGTGATTATGAATGGAGGCAGTGTGATTTGTTTTCTTGGGCTCAGCAGGCAATCGATGCAGGCAACGATGTATGTCGGTAGATGGGTACTTCCAGGGCGGGTTGTGTTGCATCATGATGAAAAACGTGCCAGGGATGGGTAGTAGTGGTCGGCTACCTCGTTTCAAGGCAATGTCGCGCATGGCCCATGACGTATGCGGCACCCATGGTGGGTTGAGCGAGGCAAAGAGCTAGAAGGCTTTCTGCTTCTTGGTAGACCTGATTAGCCCATGGGCGGGGATGGCTGCATAGGTAAGGATTCCTCGACGTACTACATAGTATAGTACAGCTAGTGCGAGCTGCGAGTCCCCAGGCCAGCCAGGGAGATGTAGGTACACCAGACGGCCATGAGGTACTACGCTCTTTGCCGCCAGAACAAAGCACACGGTGTAGATGTCTGACGGGCTTGTTGCCATTGGGGCGAACGTGTTCGCTGGACATAGGATCCTGGATGGCACAGCTTCCTTGGCGATTCTCAGGTTGACGAGTTGGTGACACTGCCACGGGGCTTTCGTGACACCGGCTGTGGCGTACATGCAGCGTGCGTCTCGAGCCGGGGATTTATTTGGTCTTATTCTTTTACGGCACGTCCAGGCCTGACAGCGGGTATCGAGTGGAGATGATGGGGTGCAGTCGTGTGGCGCTTGTGTGACCATGATGTGGTAGGGAGGTACTTCTGGGCACGACGGGTTGAATAGGTACATTCTCGACGATACAGCAAAAAGGCAGAATTGCTTGCTTGCCGTACGCTGTCATTGGCCGTGTTTTGGTGTGGCACCATGCAGCCATCCGAACAGGGGTGGCTAGATGGTAGCAAGCCGGAGGACAGGATCGGTGAGCAGTCTGGTACGTTCAGCTTGAAGGCGTCTGACGGTGCTGACCTCGAACGCCGTAGGACGGTGATTTCCCATGGCTATTACCCGCCGCTTCCTGGCTTGAAACCTGGAAGGGCTCGAATGCGCATCGCGATGGCAGGCAAGGACCTCGCCCCCGGGTTGCTCTGACCGGTCAGGTGACCAGCCAAGCAGGACGAGGCAGAAGTCCGGGCATGCGCCACAGGTGTGATGCGGCGCAGACAGTCACGTGCCTGGCCAGTGCTATCCGTACATACTATAGTAGTACGTAAGCAGCCGGTCCCTACACAGCCGGGCAGTCCGTGCGCGCTAGCGGGCTCGGGCGCGGGATGCTGTGCCGCGGCGTCTGGTCCAGCCCCGATCGGGCGCTAGCGCGTGGCCTGCACGGGCTGAGCTCCCCGGCGCCGCCACGCTGCAAAGCATCGCATCCCAGACTGAACTCCCTCCCATGTCATGTACATACATGTACCTCCTACCTACCCAGTACATGGTAGGTACTCACCCTACCGCTCGCTATGCACTACGGTACAATCGACTGTGGGCCGCCCCCCTCGACCCTTCACACTGCAGCGCGCCTACGCACGCAGTCCAGGTCCTTACTAGGGCCGACCCCTCCCCTCAGACCCCGGCCTCTACGCCTCAAGCAAGCATCTGGGGCTTTTCTTCCCACAGCCGCTGCTCATGGAGCACGCTAGGAAGGAGGCCTTTCGCCCCTGTGCGCCTGCACTCCTCCCTCTGTGCGACCACTGCCGCTTGAAGAGCCGGCGGCCTCATATCACTGCACTGCCTGCCTGTCGCCACAATCCCTAAGTGCTCCAGCAGCCACGGTGCATCATGGCTAGCGAGTGGCACCTCCGCGGGCAGCGATCCGAACCTAGTCGCTGTTCGCTGCAGACACTGCCCAGCGTGCGAGAGCTGATAGAGTCAACCGACTCGACGTTCCACCATAGCACCGCCGCTGTGCTGCCTGCATCTGCCACCCATCCCATCGCTCGTTGCACGCCCGCCACGGTGCCTAGCCAGTCGCGCTCGGTACACGCTCCAGCCGCGCCCAGACACGCTGCCTCGAGTCCTGTCAACCACGCGAGCAGTCCGGACCTGAGGTAGCCAAGTCTGCCCAGAATCGGTCCTCCCGCGTCATGCTGACAACCCGTGACAGTCCCACGAGCAGCATACCGACTTCGGTCCCTCAACACCAACTCCACCACTACTCTTTCCTATCCAAGGGCCCAGCCCAAGCACAGTCGCCCATCAGCAGTGGTCGGCAAGACTCCTTCTTCCCGCGCTTCGAAACGGCCAACGGCAGGCCGTCCACTGCCACATCGCCTCGCCCCCAATCCGCTTCGACCGATAGCCATCTTGTCGCCAGTCCAACGGCTCATTCTAGTCTCACGACCGCCACTTCCTCGCGCCCTATTGCTCACCAGCCTTATGCGAGCCAGAGCTCCCCGATCTCGACTCTTCGATTCCAACCGCCAAACCAAACCTCAAGGCGGTCCAATTCCGGGCCCCTTTCATCCAGCGCACAGAATCCTACTCCTCCTTCCATCAAGACTGTGGAACGCATCCCTACCTCTGCCCCTACGCATCCCCATATTGTTTCCAAGAGCATGCAAGAGTCTGTCACACTCGAACCATTGCATCGCTCCCAGACACGGCAGCAACGATACAGCGTCAGATTCGCCCCAAACTACAGTGTAACAAACTATCTCTCAGCGAACATGACGCCGACCCAGAAAGCCCCCAGGGCCAGTCCACCCGTCACGCCAGTCTCTCCGGAATCACCTGTCGGAACGGTTGAGCCAGCAAAGCCTCCTGTTGAGCAGCAGCCCATGGCGGGACCCGTTGAACCGTCGTTGGTCACCAGAAAAGACATCCGAAACATGACCGAGCCGGCGCAGGACCAGCCTTACCAGCAATGTCGAAGTCCTTCGGTGGAACGATGCATGGGCTGCCACGAGGCATGGAAGCGGCCTCTTCCCGAATTCCACAAACCCACTGGTATCAACGTCACGAAAACCAACAACGACCTTGCCACGAGTAATATGAGCATCATCGAACAGCTGAGGGCGCATGGAAGAAATGCGGAGATCATGCATGACAAGTGGAGAGAAAGACACTACCATTGCGTTCCACGCGAAAAAAAGGAACCTCCACCGAAGCTCGACCCGTGGGAGGCACGGAGCCCGGGATGCAAGATTCCTTCAAGAGATAGCAAGCCTGCACCTATCGCCTCCAGCAAGCGCAGACTAGAGCACTCTCTTGACCCAGAACAGGCAAACAGCATCAAGTCCCGCAAGATTGCTTTTGAAGGCGCATAGACCCGCCCTGGTGCAGACTCCCGAGGTCGGCGCTTCCCCTGGTCTTCTATTATTACAGACGCATTTGCATTCGCATGGTATTGTTATGAGAAATGAGGAGTTTGGATACCCCGTTGTCATTGTAGATCGGCTTTGAATTTTCTTGCTTTTTTTCCCCCATTGCATTCCTGTGTCGTTCATCCTATGGGGCAAGATTCGGTGTTGTTGTTGTTGTTGTTGTTGTTGTTGTTTTTTCATGTTTCATGCGCGCATCGCTTGCATCGTTTGGCGCGGCCTTTTTGCATTGAGCCGCCGTACTCGAGCGTTGCTGTTCTACCATAGGCATCCTGAGCTTCCTGGATACGTACCTGATCCTCCATGCCTCATAATGCACAACTTGGTGTGAACCCACGCCCACAACGGCGACTCGTTACGGGGCGCAGTATGGACCGAAAGGCTTTGCGGTACCAGCAAGGCAGTCATCATCGCCAACGCTTACCGGATTCGCGCTACCTTGGCAGACGATCGCACAGGAACCAGGACAAAGGATAGCGGGATATCCCCACGCAAGTTCCATTGCTTCCTGTCCCACCGGGTCTAGCCTGGTACGGCTGGGGCAGCTTCCGTGGTGTTGAGAAAGCTGGTGGTGTTGGACGAATCAAACACGGACGCGCCACTTTCCTGTTCGAGCAGACGGGGAGCCTTCGACAGCGCGGAAGCATCGTCAGCTCCAATGCACGACGATGGAGGCGCCGAAAAAGCCGAGTGGAGTTGTGCAGGACGAGGCATGGGGGAGAGTCGCGCTGGGGGACATGGGATGCTGGGGCGGTCTCTCTTTTTCTCTGGTGGGCATGGATGGCCGTTTTGAACGAAGTGCTAGTATGTACTATGGTACGTCCATGGTAGTAAGAATGAGGCTTACGACAGGTCGTCGGAAAATGCCATCTACTATGTAGTACACAGTAGTACCACGGTGCAGGTACCTACGTTCCTGTCACGGCAATCGGGTCGACGGCGAAGAGAAAGACCATGATTCCATACGACCTCGAGTTTCTCTGATGGCTCGGATCAGGGAGAGAGAGATTGCCTACCCTCTTGCTGTTTCCCTACCTAGTACATACCTAGTAAATAGGCCTTGTCCATCAGCGGAGCGTTGTTCCCATCGAGGAAGCGTGCAGGTTGATCTACGTAACCTACCATACCTAGTACCTACATAGTATGTACATGGTACTCCATCAGCCTGTCGGCCCGACACGACCGGTGGGTCGCAGAACGACAAGGCGGAACAAGCGATCCGGGCTCGAAGGATTGCAGCACGCAGTGGCGCTGCCTGACAAATCGAGTTGCCCATGTCATGAGCCAAAGTACCGACGGCCGGCCTGGCCAATTCGACGGAACCGTCTCCAGTGCCGCGCGTGGAGCCACGTAGCCAGCCTGCAGCAGGCCGTCAAGAACTCTTCGTCCCTCGCCTGTCCATACTAAAGTATGTAGGTACCTAGGCACGTACGGTTACTGTACAGGCACGAGCGTGGCCACGCTTTCCGCCTGCTCCGCCTCAAGAAATGCCAGCCTGTCCCTCACCTCGGCACGGTCTCGAGTGCGCTTCGCCTCCACCATGGCCGTGCTCATCCTTGGCGGGAAATGCACCGCCGGTGGCGAATCGTCATTTCTCACGTCGGTACAGGCACGCTGCCTTATCATGGAGAGCTCATTGGCCTGCCCGCCGCCACAATTCCCATGTCGCACACGCGCAGCGTTCCTCTTTGCCTCGCCGGTGCGACCGTCTGACTCGGCATATTTTGGCCTCATGCAGTGAGATTTCCTTCGGGCAAGGCGCATCGCAAAGGGCGTCATCTTTCTTTCTTTTTTTTCTTTTTTTTTTCAAATCACTAGGCATACAGAGAACGTACATTGGCTTGGGACAGGTACCCTAGTAAGCCAGTGATGCGTAAGCAAGAGCCAACACCAAGCGGTAGAGGAACGAGAACCGTTGGTCTTTGCTG